>LFIK01004421.1_pt1 | contig 11392 bp, 7 predicted proteins | sample 643401 | NCBI WGS metagenome assembly LFIK01 (sample SAMN03777447, study PRJNA286221) | soda lake metagenome | biome: soda lake; feature: Kulunda steppe; material: water; isolation source: sample T5-Br brine of Lake Tanatar-5 | place: Russia: Kulunda steppe | collected 2010-07 | reverse complement strand
TGACAATACGCGCCGCCTGAATGGCGAGCGGCAAAATCTGGATCCGGGATGTCGGGAAAACAAAAGCGCCCGCGAGGGGTGTCCTCCGGGCGCAGTTCTTCGATGTTTCTTTGCTACGTCAAGGGGGGCAGCTTTGTCAATCCATTTTTTGACGTTGAATCAACGCTTTCGGGCAAGGTGCCGCGCGGGTGGCTTCCCGGGGTGGCTTCGGTGGCCACTGGCTTCCACAGGGTGGATTCCCTGGCTTCCCGACGGAATCCACTTCGGCCAAGGCGGTGGTCTTGTAAGGTTCTGATATTGAGTCGGAATTTCCAGCACGGCCGCTGGGGTGGCTTCAAAGTGGATTCCCCGGTGAAAAAGCCAGACGCTGGAAAACTGGCGCGCTCAGCCCCCCCGTATACGGATCGCGCCGGGGAGGAACCATGGGAAGGGGGCCGCAATCATTTCCCCTTCAGGAAATCATCAACAAACTCGGAGACTGGTGTGATGCCAACGACGAGAAGGTGATCTCGCGCTCGTGTGCATGCAACGTAGAGCAAGTGCCGTTCGGTATTGTAGACCTCTTCGAGGTCGGCATCGTCGGCAACCGACTCGATGCGGTCCAATTGAGGGATGACGTCGTCGTCGCAGGCCATGACCGCTACGGATCGGAACTCCAAGCCCTTTGCGAAGTGCATTGTGCTTATGGCAACGGCGCCATCTTCGATTTCGATCTTGTCGCTGAGTTCGACCGCATGAACGCCTGCGGCCTTCACAGCTGCACGCGCACGCTTCAACTCGGCCTCGGATCGGACGAAGACGCCGATTTCATTCGGCGTACAGCCCTCTTGAAGCCGGTCCTGGATCCAGCTGCCGACGATGTGGCACTCGTGATCGGCATCCTTGCAGGCCACGACGGTGGGTGGCGGGCCGTCGAAGATCGATACGGTTCCCCGTCTCCCTTCGGTATTACCGTCGACATCGGAGACCGTCGCCGGAAGCAGCCGGTCAGCATGGACCCTGATCTGGTGGGATGTCCGATAGTTGATCCGAAGCGTGTAGGAGCGGCCGCGAACGTCGAGGCCCAGCGCCTTCCACGAGAACGGCTGCTGGAAGATCCGCTGGCCAAGGTCGCCGGCGAAGAAGAGCCCATTGGCGCGGCCAGCAGCCATGGCTGCGAAGAAGCGAGCCTCCGCGACCCCCAGATCCTGTGCCTCGTCGATCACCGCGAAGTCGTATGGCGGCTTGCCGTCATTCGTTATGCTTTCCGTCAATCGGCCGAAGACGTCGGACCAGGTGACAATACCGCGTGCCGCCAAACCCTCGCGGACACGCTCGAATATGGCCCATAGAGTTTCGCGCTGCTTGCCTCCGATCCTGGTCTTGCGGCCAAGCCGCGAAACATCCCGATACTCGTCCCACGAGCGCAGTCGCCATGCGTCGACGACATCCGACCATTCGCCAAGGAGGAAATGGATCGAGAAGCGATGGCCGTCGACCTCCGAGGCTGCCTTGGTGATGAGAGTGCGGATCAGCGCTGAGGACGCGAGCTGGGGTTGGCCGAACCTGTCGGAGTAGAGGTCGTATCCAACTGCCGAGATAGCCTTGACCGTGATCCGGTCCGTGACGGCGGTCTCGCCTGCAACCAGACTGGCCAGCTTCCTGCGCAGGGAGTTCGCCAGGGCCTTGGAGAAGGTGGTCAGCAGCACCGTGCTCTCGGAATTCGTCCGAGCCAGATGCACTGCGCGGTGCAGCGCCACAATCGTCTTTCCCGTGCCGGCTGAGCCGGAGACACGGGTCGGTCCAGAGAAGGAGCGCGCGACCAGGTCCGCCTGTGCCGGATGAAGGAAGACCGCCCACTTGTCCCATGGATAGTCCAGCGCCTGCTTGAGTTCGTCGGCATTGGTCAGAACGCGGAAACGGCGCTGGGCATCTGGATGGGCGAACGGGTCGGCCTCGACAGGCGCAGGTTCGGGGGGAAGAGGCTTCTCACCGACCGCGAGCTTCAGAAGGGCCTCCTGCGCCTCCGAGGGCAGGTGCTCGATGATGTCGAACAGCGTGTCCTCGGTCGCCTGTCGGACATCGTTGACCCATTCTTCAGGGACACCGAACGCCATCAGCTCGAACTTGCGCAGATTGTCGAACAGGCGCGGCGCAGGCTGGGCGGATGGCTCAGGCGTGGCCGGTGCAGCCCTGTGCTTGAAGATCTCCACCTCTTCGACGCGCTCGCGCACCTCGACAAGCTGCATTGCGCCGGTGGTCGGGTGGCGTTCGATCTTGCGGCGCTCCGCCCATCGGTAGGCGTCGTCGTGATGATCGACATAGACCAGCAAGATGCTGGACGCGGTGCGGTGGACGATGATCCGGATGTCCGCATTCACCCGGACCGACCAGAAGTTCGAGTCCTTGGCGCGGTCCAGCTTGTGGAACGACAGGCCGTTCGATGTCGGGTCCAGTTGCAGGTCGAATGCGGTCGTCTTGGCGGCCTTCTGCTCCTGCGTGGTCAGGCGGGCGAGGCTGTCGGTGAAGGTGTCAGCGATTCGGAATTCCATGGCTACACGTTCAGATAGAAGTGTTGGAATGGGCTCATCCGAAGCAGAAATTCTTGCATCTTCTGAGAATTAAATGAAGCAAGCGAGGAATGAGGAATGAAGAATTCATGGGCTGCTGCCACGCCACCATCTCTGAAGACCTCATAGTCCTTATCGGCGACTACGAAGAGGACGCGAAGATGACGAACAGGAAAAAACGTATCAGTAGTCAAGTGACTGACGTATGTGCCGGATTTTTTCCAGCGAGGGATATGCTTTGAAATTCCTTCATTCCACCAATCAGAAGTTGCCCAAACAACCATAGAACTTGTCGAGGGCGCGTATCTTGAGCGCTTATCTTGGAGGTTCTGGAGACCGCCACAGACCTCGACACAGAAAACGTCCGCCGCCTGAAGGTTCCTGACAACTCGAAACCACATGCCATCAGGGCGTGTAGTCAGGGCGTCGCTGCCAGCTTGCTTTAGGCAAGGGGTAGTCGCGTGTTTGTCGATTGTCTTGGGTTGCGCGCGAAGCCAAGGCCGTTCGTCGGTGCCGCCAAAGAGAGCCTTCGTCGCACGCGGCCACTTCCGCATGATCTCTTTGGCATCGGCGTCGCTGAGTTGCCCGTTTGCCATCATCCCACCGCAAACACCTTCATCACCTCGTCGCCGAGGTGGTTGATCACCTTCACCGCGATCCGCCCCGACTTCGGCTTCTCGAACGGCCGCGAGACGTCGGAGTTCAGGGTCGCCCAGGCCTCCTCGTCGATCTCGGCCTTGAGCGTTGTCTTCAGCGCCTTGTAGGGGTCGTTGGCGCCCAGGAAATAGGCGTGGCGGACGAAGAACGACTCTTCGTTGTAATCCGTGTCCAGCATCCACAGGGCGATGCCGTCGGTGCCTTCGGACAGCACCTCGCCGGTCTGGGGCTTGAACACATCCACGCCGAAGACCCGGACCCGGATCAGGCCGTCGCCCGCTTCCTCGATCTTGATGTCAGGCTCGCCGAAGATCACGAACAGGTTGCCCGCGCCGGTGGCCTTCAGGTCCGCACCCATGTGCAGGTCGGGGTTCATCCGGGCCTTCAGCACGCGGATTTTACCAAGCCTGTCGAACTCGGAGGAATGGGCATCATAATTAAACGCGCAGCAGATCAGAGCGTCGAAGTCCAGATCGCCAGCCTCTTTCGCAGCCGCGACCAGATCGGGGCGCGAGACGGTGCCAAATTCCGGCCCGATGAAGACACCTGCGCGCCGCTGGGTGTCGCCCTCCATGAACGTCCCTTCGGCTGCAATCCATTTGCCGGGGAAGCCTTTCAGGCTGGTAAAGGTGATCCGATCCTCTTTGTGCGCTTGCTGGACGCCTGCGGCTTTCAGGTTTTCCAGGATCATGTGGGCGAAGTCGGTGAAGTCACGCGGGGCTTCGGCCGACTTGCGTTTGTCCTCGGCGGCCTCGTGCAGGTCGATCAGCTCGTCGTCCCAGTCCACGGCCAGCGTGCGGTGGGGCGAGAGGCTTTCGACAGTGAAGGGCCCGGCGACGCGGACCTTGCCCTTGTCGGCGAAGGGCTTGTCGTAGAGGTATTCGAAATCGGCCTTGGCGGCGATGGAGGCGTCGATCTCCTTCTGCCGGGCGATCCGCGCCTCCCAGAACCGCGCCAGCGCATCCTTGGCGGGCTGGGGCCAGTCGGCGGGGGCCTCGCGCGGGATTTCCCATTCCATCAGGCCGCCCGCCGGGGCGGGTTCGCCGGAGGGGAGCGTGACCTCTCCGCTCGCCGTGAAGTCGATCTTCTTGCCCGCGCGGCCGCCGGTTTCGATCTTGAGGGGGGTGGCGTGGCCGCGCAGGGCGGTGTTGAGTGCGGCGATGGCATCCTCGACGGCGGGCTGCATCCGGTCCCAGATCACGTCGATCTCGGCGTTGTTGGCGATGGATTTCAGCGTGATATGCGGCACGCGGTCATAGACGAAGCCCTGGCGCAGGCTGCCGTGGGTGGGGGTAGTCTTGGGCGGCGTGCGCGTCAGTTCGCCTTCCTTGGTCTGCCCCTCGGGGCTGTCAGCCAGCAGATAGTAGGGATAGCGCGCGCCCATCAGACGGGAGCGGGCGAGAGCGATGGCGACGCGGCTGGTGTCGATGGTGATCCAGCGCCGCCCCCATTGTTCGGCGACATAGGCCGTGGTGCCGGAGCCGCAGGTCGGATCGAGCACCAGATCGCCGGGGTCGGTGGTCATCATTATGCAGCGTTCGATTATTTTTGTATTTGTCTGGACGACATAGGTCTTCTGATCCGTGAAACTCCCCGTTCCAGTGTCTCTCCATAGATTGTTGAGAGCCACAACGGGATAGTCGTCAACCATCCGAACGTATCTGAGAACGTTTCCGGAAGTGCTGTACAGCCTTGCTGCTCGGCCAAGGCGCGAGAGACCTGTTCCCACTGTCTTAAAGGTACCTTTGCGAGGCTTAAATTTTATCCCGAATTCACGATATTCCTTCAGATCGCCTTCGCCGAGTGGACGTTGGCTCATGATGTTGTCGGGAAAGAAGACCCGGTCAGTCGGAGACGTTGGGTCGGCGCGCTTCATCTGACCGGCCTCATCTCGGACATAGGCATAGTATTCGAAGCCGCCCCGATCATCTTTGAACTGAAGAAGCTGACGGTACTTGGCCTTCGTTTTGTTGCGCGCGTACCAAATGACGTAATCACCAGCCGCCGACAGCATACTCGTCCCGAGGCTCGTCGTGGATTGGAACATCACCAGCGAGACAAAATTCTCGTCCCCAAACACCTCATCCATCAGCGCCCGAACGCGGTGCACGTTCTCGTCGCCGATCTGCACGAAGATGCTGCCACTCTCGCTCAGCAGGTCGCGCGCCACGGTCAGCCGGTCGCGCAGGTAGGTCAGGTAGGAATGGATGCCGTCCTTCCAGGTGTCGCGAAAGGCGCGGACCTGTTCGGGCTCGCGGGTGATGTGGTCCTTCGCCCCGTCCTTGACGTCGCGCGAGGTGGTGGACCACTGGAAGTTGGAGTTGAACTTGATCCCATAGGGCGGGTCGAAATAGATGCACTGCACCTGACCGCGCAGCCCCTCGCGCTCGGCGAGGCTCGCCATCACCGACAGGCTGTCGCCCGAGATCATCCGGTTCGACCAGTGCTGATCGTGCTGGTAAAACTCGGTCGCGGCCTCGGCATCGGCCAGGCCGTTGAAATCGGCGAACATGTCGAACTGGCTGTCGTCGCCCGTGGCCTTTGCCCGCGCGCTGCTTTCGCGCTTCAGGTCGTCGATGATCGCCTTGGGGTGGACCTTTTCCTGGATGTAGAGCGGCGGCGCCTGCACGATCAGGTCGGACCAGTCCTGCTCGTCCTTCCCCCGCCACACGAGCTGCGGATCCAGATCGCGGTTGCGGCGCTCATAGGCGAGGCGGACCGGCGTCTTGTCCTGCTCGCGCATGATGCTCTCGAACTCGGCGGTGGGGATGTTCTTGCGCGTGGCGTCGTCATGGGTGAGGGTTTCGACCTCGACAGGTTTCTTCGCCATGGGTCAGCCCTTTTGCTCGGAGCCGGTCACCCGGCGAAATGTGTTGCCATCCTGAATGAGCCAGGGCGCGATCTGGGCGTGGCCGGCATCGGTCAGGACAAATGCCGTTCCCTCGACCGCCAGCACCCCGGCCGCGTGCAGCGAACGCATGATGGCCCGGTCGGGGTAGACCCAGCCCTCATGCACGCCGAGGCCCTTCATGGAAAGGCGCGGGCCGAAGACCTCGAGATAGGCAACTAGATAGGCGAGGTTGCGCGTCGTCTCGCTGTCATGGAGTTTCTCGGCCTCGTACCACCATTCGATGCGCGCGGCGTCGTGATTGGGCAGCTTGTTATGGGTCTTGTTGGTCGAAGGTTCCTTGCCGTCGATCAGCAGGCACCATTCCTTGAGCGTCTTGCGGAAGCTGAAGAACCGGGGTCTCATTCGATCAGGTCTCCCTGCCGTGCCGATCCTGCCCCTAGCGACTCCAGGAGCTTGTCGAACTCCTGTTCCATCCGGAAGACCTCAGTGAACTCGGCGAATTCCCAGCGCCCGAACTTGCCGAGGTTGTTGACACCCGGCACCCAGTAGCTGCGCATGGTGTTGGCCTTGTCCTTGGCATCCTCGCCCCTGTAGCCCTTGATCTCGACGATGAGATTGAGGGGGTCTGGCCGGCCATCATCGATCTGGACGATGAAGTCGGGGATGTACTTGCGTGGGGTGGAGCCGGAGAGGTACGGCACCTCGAGCCCCAGCCCCTGGTTCTTGACGTAGGCGCGCACGCGCGGGTGGCGTTCTGCCACGCGGGCGAACTCGGCCTCCCAGTCGCTGTCGCATACCACCCAGTTGACGTGGGACTTGTCGGGGCGGGTCTGCCAGCGGAGTTCCTTGGAGGTGGTGAAGTTGACGTGCGCTGTGGTACCGGTCGGGTTGTAGGCGTCAAGGATCGCCTTGATCTGGTTCTCGCCCTTGAGCGTTTCCGTGATCGCCGCCTTGATCCGTTCGGCCGCCATGTCGGCGATCTCGGGATAGAGCACCTGACCCATGTGCGTGCCGCCAGTGCACTTCAGGTACCCGTTGTCCAGCCACTGGCGGGTTATCCGCTTCATCTGGCCGAAGAGATGCAGCTTGGGCTCCTCCCCCGGGTCGCGGTACTTGCTGTAGACCAGGTGCCGGGCCAGACGGAAGAGGATGGTCGAGGTACGCAGGTCATCCGGCGGTTCCAGCGTCAGGTCCACACCCTCGCCGATGATGCCCTGGTTGGTGGTCGTGGAGGGCCCGAGCAGTTCCGGGGTCAGTTCCAGCACGTGGTCGGGGCCGAAATTCGCCTCCAGCCGTTCATCCGGCAGCTCGACCCGGTAGCCCTCGACGCGCGGGAAGGTGATTTCGAGAGCGTCCCGGTCGGGCTTTACCGCATGGACGCGTACGGTCTGGCGCGGTGGCTGCGGCGGCGACACCGTGGGCTTGGCCGCGAAGTCAAACGGGATGCCGAGGACGTCGGCGTATTCGACGTTGAACAGGCCCTTGTCGTTCAGCTCGTAGGACTGGCGGCGAAGAGCGCGCCCGATGACCTGTTCGCACAGAAGCTGGGTGCCGAAGGCGCGAACGCCAAGGACATGGGTGACGGTGTTGGCGTCCCAGCCCTCGGTGAGCATCGAGACCGACACCACGCAGCGGATCTGTTCGCCGAGGCGACCCTTCTTGCCGACGGTGTTCATCACCTCGCGCAACAAGGTGGATTCGTCGATCTTGTCGCCTGCGGTGATGTCGCCGGTGCGTTCGATCAACTCACGCTTGAACTGTTCGATCTCGACCGCCGCCATCTCGCGGAAATTCTTGTCGAGCGCCTCGCCGGATTCGAGCTGGGCGCTGTCGATCAGGATTGTGTTCGGCCGCGGCATCCGGTTGCCGAAGTCGTCATAGTTCCGGAACAATGCGAGGCGACCATTCTCGAGGGTAGTCTCGGAGCCATCATCGCTGACCCGGTCGAAGCCCGAGATGTACTTGTAGATCAGTTCCGAGGTGGCCGTGTTGTTGCACACGACGATGAACACCGGTGGGACACCGATGTCTGCGTCCTTCCACAGCTGGAAGGTTTTCTCGTAATGGCCGTACAGTGCCTCGAGCGCGGTGAGCAGTTCCACCGGCAAGCTGAACGGGTCAAGCGCCTTGCCGGCGGAGCGTCCCTTCTTGGGGAGCTTCTTGCCTATATGGTCCCACAGATTGCGGAACTTCGGTGTATCACCGCCGGGGACGTTGTCGGCCACCGGCACGCGGGGCAGCTTCACGATGCCGCATTCGATGGCATCCATCAGCGAGAAGTCGGACATCGTCCAGGGGAACAGCGTGCCTTCTATGTAGCCTGAACCGCGCAGGAAGAATGGGGTGGCCGACAGGTCGTAGACGAGGCTGATACCGAGCTTCCGCTTGACGGCTTCCAGTCCGGAAATCCACATCCGGGCTGCCTCATTGTTCTCTTTGGCCTCGCTCTTGTCGTCACCCTTCAGGTCATCTTCGGTTTCGCCGACGGCATCCTTGACCCGTTCACGATAACAGTGATGTGCCTCGTCATTTAGGACCACGATATTCTTCTGACCCATCAGATCGCCCATGACCCGCTGGATCATCTCGCCTTCGGTTTCCAGCGTCTGGACCTTGTCGCCGCGCCAGCCTTCGAGCGCCTGCCGCGTGCCTTTGGCGATCACCAGCTTTTCGCGCAACTTGAAGGCATGGTAGTTGGTGATGACGATCTTGGCGCTCTGGATGTCCCGAAGCATGTCCGGTGGCGTGATCTCGCGGCTGCGATAGTAGCTTTCGGGGTCGTTGGGTAGCAGGACGCGCAAACGGTCCCGAATGGTGATGCCGGGCGAGACGATCAGGAACCGGCTGGAGAATTGCTTGCTGTTCGGGTGGCGCACGGCATTGACCGTCTGCCACGCGATCAACATCGCCATGACAGTAGTCTTGCCCGCGCCGGTCGCAAGCTTCAGCGCAAGGCGAAGCAGTTCCGGATTTGCCTGTTCGTTGGCTCCCTTGATATGCGCCCAGAACTTGGCCACCCGCGGCCCCATCTTTGGCGCGACCTCGGTCAGCCAGATCGCGGTCTCGACCGCCTCGATCTGGCAGAAGAAGGGGCGAATGCCCTCGAATTGATGGTGCCGCCAATGCTGCAACAGCCTGGCCGTTTCCGGTGTGACGAGCCACTGATCGGGATTCGGAAGTTTCCGCCAGGTTTCGACATATCCCCGGACTTCGTTGATGATCGGGGTGGGGTTGTATTCCTGGTCAGTTGTTGAAAGTTCGTCTTCTGCACCAAGAACGAGGGCACCCTGCTTTTGGTTCTGGCGCTGCCTCCTTGCTTTCGGGACAGGTGTGATCAGATCGGAACGTCGACGGGCCTCGATGATGCGGTTCGTCGGTTGCCCATCGTCATCCAACTCCCAATGGCGACCGGGGTATTCGTACGGAGAGTTAAGTATCGGCTTTTCGAAGAACTGTTCAGACATTCGGGGTGCCCTTTCCGACGCTCCCCTTCACAGCGGCCTTCTGTTCGTCGATCCATCGTTCAATATCTTCGTGCTTGAAACGCCATTGTCCTCGCACCTTGAATGCCGGGATCTGACCGGACTGCGCCATGGTGTAGACAGTCTTCTCTGCAACCTTCAACAAAACGGCGACCTCTGGCAAAGTGAGAATAGGGTCCGTCATGGACCGGCTCCTTCTCGAAAGTAACGAGAGCGAGGTTGCCAGATTTTGCCAGACTTTACTAGGACATGATTGTTGGCGGTTATACGCGGGGTGGTCAGCTACTGCAGCGAAAGCGGGAGCTCAGCTTAGCCAAGGTCGTGCGCTTGGCATCCCCGAGGTTACTTCCACCTCCCGCAGCATCCCGCCCTCGATCAGCCCGTCCCGCACCCAGCCCAGCGCCTTCCACCAGTCGTCATAGGCACGTCGGGCCGCCTCGATCTGGTGGGGATGTGGGGAGAAGGTCACCGGGCAGGCCAGAACCTCGACGGTGCGCCACTTGCCGCGGGTCAGGACACGTTCGGTGCCAACGACGATGGTGCTGGCCCGTTCGCCATGCTGGTTGCGCTTGATCTCGACGGGAACGCACCGCGGGACGGCCCCGGGCATCCAGTCCGGCGTCAGCCCCGCACGGGCCAGTTCGGTCACGCGGATCGCCATTCGCTTGCCACCGAAGCTGTCAGGCATCCCGGCGACGGTGGCGGCGATCACCTCGGCATCCTCATGGACATAGCCGCCGATCTTGTGCTGCCCGCCATCAACCTTGCAGCCCAGCGCGGCGCGCTGCAGCAGGACGTATTCCAGGCCAAAGCCGAAACCCTCCTCCTGAATGTCAGATGGAGATGGCAGCTCGAGCTGTGCTTTCTCGACCCGGAACGCCCATTCCAGAGCTGCCTGCACGCCCAGCGCGCGTTTGACCTTTGTGCCGCCCGCGCGGCCAATCCTGCCGTGAAAGCTCATGGCTGCAATCCTTCAAACAGCGTCATCTGCGCCGGGCGCTGGGCCTGGTCCGTCGGCCGCCAGAACCACGGGCCCGAGGCCATGGGCAGCTGCGAGAGAGCGCCACGCATGTGCTGCTGCCAGAGGGTGAACTCCGTTGCCGAGCAGGCGCAAAGCGCGTGCCCGATGGGCCAGCCCATCAGCCATCCGACGAAGAGCGGGTTCAGCCGCCGCCGCGCGCGGCCCTTCAGGATCCGCCGACATGCGGCGCGCCCATGCGAGGCAATCATCGAAACCCAGAGCGGGCGCGAGATCGGGGCGTGCAGCGAGGACCGTGCGCCATGCATCGTGATCGCCGGGGCCGGGCGGGTGAAGCCCTGCTCCGCCCGGTAATGCAGGATGTCCATCCGGCTCTTGCCATCGGCCCGCGTTACGCTTGCCTCCGAGCTGCCCTTCCAGTTCTGCGCGGCTGGCGTCGGCCATTGCGCCGCCTGCGCGGGCAGGGGCGGCGTGCCGCCCGAGCCATAGCTCTGGCCGGGCCCGCCCTTCGCCCCATCCGTCGCTTTCGGCGTCGACCAGCTGGTGATGCCCAGCGCTAGTGCCTCGGCCTTCCGGGTAAAGTCGCTGTTCCCCGCCGGGTTGTAGCTGCCGGTGCCGGGGTGCAGGCTCATCGGTGTGGGCCAGGATGAAGATCCGGAGCCGCTGGTGCGGCGCGCCGACTTCAGCCGCCGAGAACAGACCCGCCGCAGGCGTGTAACCCATGCCCCAAAGCTCTCGCAGGACGGTCTCGAGCCCGAGGGTGACATGGCCCGGGACGTTTTCGAGAAAGACCCATTCGGGGCGGCACTGCCCGATGACGCGAGCGACATCGGGCCAGAGGTGGCGGGGATCGTCGGCGCCGCCACGCTTTCCT
>LFIK01004420.1_pt1 | contig 11392 bp, 10 predicted proteins | sample 643401 | NCBI WGS metagenome assembly LFIK01 (sample SAMN03777447, study PRJNA286221) | soda lake metagenome | biome: soda lake; feature: Kulunda steppe; material: water; isolation source: sample T5-Br brine of Lake Tanatar-5 | place: Russia: Kulunda steppe | collected 2010-07 | reverse complement strand
GGCAGACGGCGGTGGCGGACGGCAGACGGCGGTGGCAGACGGGGTGGCAGACGCCGGTGGCAGACGGGGTGGCAGACGCCGGTGGCAGACGGGGTGGCAGACAGGGTGGCAGCGTGCAGGTGCAAGCGTGCGTGTGCAAGCACGCCCTACATCGCCCACATGAGGTGTGCAAAGACTTCACCCCTGTTAGCCTGCCAGAACACATACACACACGCAAGCCTGGCAGCACCGCTGCCTCTCGTTGAGCCCATGCATGCATAATATGCTCTGCTTTCCTGCAAAACTTAGGGGCTGGTTGTGCCTCTGGCGTGCCCCTGCCTGCACTGTAGCTTAACATGCCCAAGGGAAAGGTGTGGGGAAACAGTTGTAGCACGCGTTTTGCGCGTATTGCTGCTGTGCTCACATACGACATGGGTGCCTGCGAGACGCCCATGCGTAGCTGCATGCTCCTCCCCTCACGCCTTCACTGTGCACACGAAGTGCTGGCACCAGAGGCGCACGCTGGCACCAGAGGCACATGCCGCTCTGTGCGCACAAAGCGCTGGCACCAGGAGCGCGCACTGCTCTATGCCTCCAGCCGCTGCGCGTGCACACAATGGCCCCATGCTCTTGCTGTCTGCCTCTGCTGTGCAGGCCCTAGAGGAGAAAGAGTCCAGGCGGTGAATGCATGCGCTGGGTGTGGTGTCTAGCCCACAGGCAGCCAATGCGTGCGCTGGGCGTGGTGCCTCGCCTAGAGGCGGCCAATGCATGCGTTAAACGCATAGCCCACAGGCAGTGAACATATGCGCTAGGCGTTGTGCCTGGCCTCCAGGCAGCCGATGCGTGCAATAGGAACGGCGGCGTAGCCCCTGGTTGTTGACTCCCTGCGCTGGGGGCATATGGTGCCCCTGACCTCCCTGCGCTGGGCATATGGTGCCTCTGACCTCCCTGCGCTGGGCATATGGTGCCTCTGACCTCCCGTGTGCTGATTGCCTGACCTCCCTAGTGCTGATTGCCTGACCTCCCAAGTGTTGATTGCCTGACCTCCCAAGAGCCGATTGCAGGCGCTTAGCCAGATGTGCAGCCTCCTTGTGAATGTCTGCATAGGGGGCACGGCTTGTTGCTGCATAGGACGATCGCTTGTTTGTGTGTTTGTGTGCATGCATGTGCATAAGTGTAGAGTAAGAGCAATGAGGAACAGGACCAGTAGGAGCAGGATGTTAAGAGACAGCTGTGCTTGTGGGCAGGAAGGCAGGCATGTAGCTGTGCCCCTTTTGTGAGGGTGGCTCGGCTAAAGCAACTGAGGGCCTATGGCCAGGACCCAAGAGGCGGCTGGCAGTTGGTCAATCGGCTGTTGAGGCATAACTGAGGCCTCGGCAGCAGCAGCAGCAGCGGCAACAGCGCCCTCTGTTGCTTTGGCCTGGAGACCATCTTGCCCCCAACCTGTGTGCAAGGCTGCACCCCGTGTGCAAGGCCCCTGTGTGCAAGGCCCCTATGTGCAAGGCTGGGTGTGCACCCTGTGTGCAAGGCCCCTGTGTGCAAGGCTGGGTGTGCACCCTGTGTGCAAGGCTTGCATACCTCTCTAGTCTTGTTGCGTTGCAGGGTTGGATTTTTTCAGTTGGGAAAACCCGGTGTGACTTAGATCTGTTGGGTTACAGGTTGGATGGTCGATAATGTGCCTTTTTGCTTGAATACATGGCCATTTCTGTGTTGGGTCAGCTGGGTGTGCTGGGTCTGAGGTGTGTCTGGTCCGAATGATCCTCAAGTGATTATTCTTGATTTGCTCTGTGATTTGAAGACTTGTTGAGGTTACCGAACCTTAATGCAAGGCACACATCATGATAGAAGTGTAACAGGTTGCTAAACCAAGGTTTCCTGAAAGCAGGCGCCCATGTCTGATAAGGCAACGCAATTGTGCTTTCGGGAAGAACCATCTGGATCTGCCCAACCAATTTCTTTTACAGACAAGCGCAAAAACGCTTGGTGCATAACCGAGCTCAAGGTTTGAAGGTTTTCAAGGCTGTATCCGTCAAACGAGGGCTAACCGAGCTCGAGCATAACTTATTAGGGGCTGTAGCAGCTTATGAGACTTCCAAGTGTGAACTAGCAAGTTTCCATGGGTAGTCCATCAGCCAGATGATTGCTGGGCTTGCTAGGATTTGCCAGCCTATAATAAACAAGTTGGGGTTTATCGATGGTCGCCTGGTTGTGAGGCTGGATGTTTTGTAACAGGCTTGCCAGCCAGAGATAACTTATCTTGAACTTATCTTTAAGTCCATGACAACAAAAATAAAAGAAGTGATCCAAAGAAACGTTCAAGGTCTAGGCGATGTGCCGTCGACTCTCTGAAAAGGAAATACGCAGGCATTGAAACTCCCTGCATCAATTAAGGAAAAGGAGACACATTGGCCTGAAGAGCCGTAGCTCCACCAGGGGATAAAGGAGAGCTAGTGCGGACCTGGAGGGTGACAAGCCGCCCTGCTCCATTTATTTACACTAATGCTCCATTTATTTGCACTGAAAGGTAGTGCAGACGTCTATCTCAGCACTGCTCGCCACAATAAGAAGCCAATTTAGCTTACATTCTTGAACATGTTGGAAAAGCCGGTTAAATATAAACTTTCTGAGAGTTGCCTTCCGAAGCACTTAAGACGTTTACATTAATTGCATTACAATATTGATCACGTCGCTGGCTGACCCCTTCAGGTTGATGTCGCTTCGAACCGGCGACGGTCGACGGACCTTGTTTGCTGCATCATTCCAGCAAGGAAGGCGTTAATACTTTTTGAATTGTTATCAAATATGATCGCTTGTGCCAATGGGCCTTTCCACCGTCAGCACTGGCCTTGAACCATCCAATACAGAATGGGAGAGGTTGCTAAGGATATAGGAGGATATAGGATATTCTGTTCCAATAAAAAAATCCTCTTGCAATTGAAAACCTAAAAAATTGTTTTCAAAAGGTGAGGCTGCAATCCCCCTGCCTTCTCCCATGGCCATGCAACACGCGCATCGTGTGATCACGGAGGCATCGCTCTTGTGCCCACTTGCCTTGTGCAGGCAAAGATGATGCTTGTCAGCTTATTACTCCTTGTGTGCGGGGTGCATGTATGCAAAGCACGCTTTCTTCTTCAAAACAGCCCCTGCACGGTGAGTCCTAGCAATCAGATCTTTCCAGCTTCTTCCACATCTGTCTTATTCCAGCTTTATCTGCGCACATGAGGCATCAGCTTTCTGTTAATAGCACACATTTGTTATACATGTGCTGCACAATGCATGCATTTTTTGTGGATGCAGAATTGTGCAACAGATGCCCAGGACAAGGCAACCAATGCAGTGAGTGAAGCAGACTTCAGCCCGCATGCCGAGCTCCGATTGTAACCACATAAACTTCACATCTTGCCCTGGATATGCGGGTATCACTAGATATGTTGTGCACTATGTGCCAGAGGGGGGCAGCTGAGGCCCAAAGAAGTGTATGCCTTCTGCCTGGTTAAAGCCCCATGGCCGGCACCTTTCAAGCGTACCACTGGCAATAAGCCCCTCTTCCATGGCCTCCAAATTTGTCGGGCCTGAAAACTCCTTACCTTAGGGCACATCTTTCATCAATCACGGCCTGAACCCTACATTACTAAATCGTCCAGTGCATCAATCACATCGTTATCTCTGGTAATTGGGCGTTCTTGTAATTCACAAACATCATTGCAAAATGATGGAGTTCAAGAACATGGTAGATGGTGCTACGTGTTTTATCCGCTGTTTGCTTTAGAAATTAGTACCTGGGGTGCCAAAAGATTTCAACCCTTCAAACATGGTACTCAGCAGCCAGGCTCATCATCAAGGAATTTAACTGGTGGTAGTTTAAGGTAGTTTAAAGGCAAAATGGGCTCTGTTTAGGTTGCTCTTACTCAATATCTGAGCCATTCATGCCAAAAAACGGGGGCAACACACCCATCCAGGCCATCAAGGCCATTCATCTCAGCCCAAACTTTACCAATCTCCTAAAAGTATGATTTTTTAATATTTTGAATGAAAAATCATGCCAGCACATTTGACTAGTTGCCCCCCTCTGAAAATGCGCTTTGCATGCACAACCTATGACACACGCAGAAGCGCATCCTTTCTGAAGATGAACCCATGTATAAGCTGGTGGCTGGGTTCTTTGATGAATGGAACCAGCGTGTCCAAGAAGGTAGGTGGTGCGCCAATTGGGCGGGCATGAGCCTTTGTTTTACAGAATATTCATGACAACACACATGTGCACACCCGCGCAGGTGGTGCTGCCAAGCAAGGGAATGAGTTTGGAGATGGCTCAAAAGTGGCTGAGCTCTATGCTCCCTCTGGGACACTCCTGGCAACACTATCTGATGAGGTATGCCATGAGCGCTCATCCCTGTGTATTGTGCTTCTTGCACTCAAACAAAGCACTGCGTGCAACGCGAGCGTTAGTGTAGAGGACTGGAGGACAAATCGGCTTCCCTTACTTTGCCTCTCAAACCTGCTCGCAGATTCGGACTGGGAGAACAGCAATCCAGGATTATTTTGACGCCTCTGCCACCCTCCAGAAGGAGGAGCAAGACAGGTTTGCTTCAAGTATCCGGTCCTGGTTCCAGGATCTCTTTGATGTCTCTCCCACCCAAGCAGACAAGTTGAGGCGGCGTCCTTAGAGGAGCTGGTTGCAAACACCCCCTAACCCTGCATTTCCAGGATACTGCGCTTGACATTTAGCGACTGTTTGCACGCAGCTTGCAGTGCAGGAGTGCATGCCTCCACAGCAGGCAAGTGTCACAAAGCTCTTGTCTGGTCCCCGCAGGCCAGCTGCATTCACATCGTTCCTGGCAAAGAACCCTGTGGGGAGGATTGTTGAGCGGACCATCCAGGCTGTTGGCACAGGCTTGGCCATCGACGAGGGGCTGTACATTTTTGAAGTGGTGTGTGTGTCTTTGGGGTCATGCATTTGGCAACACAGCTTTGACTGGGCCGCCAGACATGCACTCGCCAGGAGGAGAATTTGAGAACAACACTGGTCCAAGGAGCCTTTCTAGACGTGCAATGGGAGAGATGTATGCATGGTGTGCCCCTCTATAAGCCCTCGTGTGTGTGAGTTGGTTGCAGGCAATTGGCCATGATCTGCTGGGGATGCTTCTGCGCATTCTGCAGGCTGTGCAGCTACACCCTCATGCTTCTGACATGCGGCTCATGTTGCAAGATGGCAAGGGAGGGCGAGGGTGGCAGTGTGGGGTGCGCAAGATGAAACAACTCCTAATCTGACTTTTAGCCCAAGGCTTATGGTGCAGGATGACGGCGAGGGTGGCCGCGTGGATGCTCTAGCGCGCTACACCTACACCTACAAGAAAATGGAGGACAACAAGTGGTACATCATGGTGCATCACTCTTCCCAGCAGCCCCAGTATCAGGCTGAGGAGGGCCTGGTGAGCAAGCAAATCTGCAACGCGCGCACAAGCACACACGCACACGACACATTCATGGGGTTGAGACACTATTCAGGGGTGCAGTCTGCACTGTGCACATGCCATAGAGGCGATTGGCGGCACAAACAGTGGACGCTGTTGTCGCATTGGGTGCAAAGTGAGCGTGGCTTGCCTTACATTGGCAAGGGAAGGTGCCACTGTGAAACACAATGCTTCATGATAAGTGCAGAGCTGACGGCACAAACAAAAAAACTGGCGAAGTAGATCCTCCTGCTTTTAGGTCTCGTCTGTCTACATGGCTACATGTGCCTGCAGGTGCGCCAGCACCTGGATCGCTGGTTCAAGTCCTTGCGGACCACAGGTGGGATGAGGGTTCAGGTGGGATGAGGGTTCAGGTGGGATGAGGGTTCAAGTCCTTGCGGACCACAGGTGGGATGAACCAGAACAGAGACAAAGGCAGAGATGCACCAGGCTGCTTGCATTGTGAATCTCCATCAAAGTGCTAGCCTGGTCTTTGGCTTACTGTGGCTTAAGCATTAAAGGCCTCCTTACACGCTTTTGCATTGAGCTGGAGCAGTGCTGCTGATTATTAACAAGGCTTAGCATCCTTGGAGTGAAATTGTTTCTACAATGATTCTAATGACCATGCAGCCTTGTTGCCTGTCTGCCCTTGCATCGAAGCCTAGAAGTTTTATGCCTGCATTGCTTGAACTAATTTAGAGCTACCAAGGTTTTATGCCAGTCCATGGCAAGAGGCACAACGCTAGAATGGATGGCATGAATAGCACAGCAAGTTGCAACACGACTGACCATGGAGCAGAGGCGTTGGCCGCTGTTGGCTTGCATGCGCAGCCGTGCCCCCCCTGCATCCCAATCATGCGTGTGACCTTTCCTTGCGCCTTGCAGTCAAAGTTGACCAGGGCGACCCTTCCGGGACCTGCGTGGATGTGTCTGACAAGGCTTGCGTCCATGACCCTGAAGTGAAGGCCCAGGGTATCGCAGACCTGTATGCTGAGGACGCTGTGTTCCTTGCCACAGTGTCTCCAAAGGTTGGTGTGTGATTGTGTGAGCCCAGTAAGAGCAGCCACGCAGTCTGCTGGTCTGCTACATACATGATTTTGTGAGCATACGTGAGTTTGCTAGGAATATATTGAGCCATAGATCCTTGTTGAAAAGGTGAGGTGTGCTCCTTCTCCATGCGAACATGCAGCTTCGAGTCGGCAGGAATGATGTGGTGGACTACATGCGCTACTTTGGCGCGCTTGACCCAGTGGGAGAGATTGTGGAGGATGCTGCTGGAAACGGACCTGTCATTAAAATTTTGGGTGAGGTGGAGGAATGCGGGGATGTATGAGCGCATGAGTTGTGTTCGGGCATGTAACCCTCTGTGTGCGTGTGAGAGAAAGAGAGGGGGGAACGGGAAGGCTGACTGATGGTTAGCCTAGCAATCATGCAAATCTACCAGATTCCCCTGCACTTGCAACACGGTTGCCTTTTGAGTAGAGCGTTTACCTTCCACTTCACCGTGTGCCTGCTTGCACAGACACGTCCCATCCCAGATGGGTGGATGGCTAAGGAAAGAACACTTTGCTGTTTGAGTAAAGAACAGCGGCTGAAGTAAAGAATCTAAATTTGCTGCTTAGGCAAAGAACATCATCATCATTGTTAAAATCAAACAGTAACACTCCCACCCACCCAACCCCCCTCCACGCACGCAGCATGCACTTTATTACTGTGGGACTGTGGTGTGCCACTGATGTGCAGGCCCAACAACCACCGCCATTGTTGGTCACTACAAGTTTACGTACCCTGCCACCGCTGACCCTTTTGCGCGGGCAGAGGTGTACGCACGCTTCAGCTTCACGTACACCCGCAGCCCTAGTGGCAAGTGGCTCATCAGCGAGCACCACTCTTCTGCTCTGCCAGAGGGTGATGAGAGGAATGGCAAGAGCATCGCTGATCCGCTTGATCCCTCCATGGTGCAGCACAAAATCCACTTTTAGAGGCACTCAACCTGATGATGCTTCACATAAGGGGGGAAGTATAGCAGAGCATCTGGTTGGTTATCATACTTTTGTGACACACTTATGACTCCTAAGGAATTATTGCTATCATACTCCGGATGAAAGTTTTGCACAAGCCAAAAGTATTCCTGAGGATTTGTCTATCATACTCCGGTTGAAATCTGCACAAGCCACCCCTGTGATTTTTGGTATTTCAATATTCTAGTCCCCTTTGATGTTCATTGATGTATTGATGTTGAATCTTGCGATAGAATTTCGCTGCAAACTGATCATGTGTAAGCCATTCATTTGCTCTGCCTGTGTTTCAATTCAAGCATCACTGGGGAATGAATGGAGGTACATTTGCGAGTTGGTAGCTAGTTGTGCAGCAGCACTATGCTTAGAAGCATTGTTTTACGCTGATAAAGTACTGTGAGGGAACCTTCAAACCTGTACGGTTTATGAGACGTACAAAATTACAAAAATAGGCCTGACGTCAAGATGTGCGACCGCTAGCCGGCTCAGATTCCATACGCACGGACTGCAACTGCGCACAAGAAACCTCGTACCCCGGTAGGTCACCTGCTTGTGTATGGCTGTGGCAATGCAGCACACTGCACTTAAGTAGCCTGCCCCTGCTCATGCTGCCCGAAGCTGCCAGCACTATCTCCCGCATCCAGACAACTGCCCCCTGCAACTCGGTTCCGGCGATAACCCAACGCATGTCTACTAAAAATAAATATGAATTAAGAATAAATATGAATTTCTAGTCCACAATCTTTCTTTGTCTTGCTTGCGTAAGGGTGGATTCGCATTACACTTTCCTCCCCTCAAAGGAAATGATAAAAAGGAAAAACTTCTCCGAAAAGGCTTTTAAAAAGGGAAAAAAGGCCTTATGCGAATTCGCCCTAAATAAGGTCCACGCACCCTACTCCTCACAACTTTTTTTAATCAGTTTCCATCCGTCCTCAATCTTGAACCCATCTTCTAGCCAGGATGCTTGGTGGCAAAGCCCAAGCACCTGTCCCCAATGTCCTGCACAGTGTGAAGGTACATAACACCACGCAATCCCCGGCTTTTGTGACAGTTTTCTATGACAACCACAAAGACAAGACCTTGATGACAGAGACACAAGAGGTAGCACCTGGAAAAGCACATGCATTTGGGAGCAAGACCTTGGACATGGGAGGCTGGCAGGTACGATTACCCAGGCCCACCTGTGCGATGTACCTCTTTCGTTCTTCAGTTCACTTCATGCGCCCGCCTGCTCATGCACCTGCTTGAATGCTGCTTGCATCTTGGATCATGTGTTCAGGCTATAGCACCGGTCAAGCACGTGAGCATGGGCACATCTCTTGACCATGCCAACCATACGTCCAAGCTGGAGCCCAAACTTCACGGGATCGTCAAGGAGATGGATGTACATATCAAAGAGGGACAAGGGGGGGCAATTTTAGCTGCAGCTCCATGCTGAGAGGGCTTTCATTCGGGAGGATTTGAAATGACTTGCCTCCCTGTCCATGTGTTCTTGCATTGAATGCTGTACCCTGCAGTAGCGCTACAGGTTCTCCACGGCTGCGCCTTCTGTCAGCACAGGCATTATTTGGGCTGCTTCAGAGCAATGAAATTGGCTTATCTGCATTGAGTGAAAGAGAGCATTCATGGGAGATGATTGCGGTGCAAAAAGAGCGAGCTGTTGTGCAGTTAAAAGGAATTCTGGTCTACCTTGTGCCCAGTGAGTATGTACAGATGGTCTGGGTGACAGGATGATACCAAAGCATACGGTCATAATATCGAAAGTTTGTACACGATGAGCACGTGCTGGCATGCAAGAAAATGCACGCAAGCCACGCACACACGTATGTGTACACACACGACTTGTTTAAAACCATGCCTGCCCTTCTTTTTTAGGGGTTTAACCCCTTCATTGTTGCTGTGTGACTTCATGATGCTGTTGCAGCAACAAGAAGCAGAAGAATCTGTCTTTTGTGCTATCAGTCCCCTGCATTTTTGGTTTGACAGTTTTAGGGGGTCAAGGCTCTCTTCAGGATCGTCAGGGCAGGAATTAATCTAACAATCCCAAAATTGGTAGTTGTAAGCTCGTGGGACAGAGACTTGTCATGTTTCTTGCACAAATTGTTGCTGAATTACTGTTTGTAGTACCTTTCTAGTCGAAGCTGCCTTGCAAGCCTTCTCAAGCAGTTTTGGGTTGTTTCGCCTGCAATGACCAGCAAGCCCAGCAGTCAGCAACAGTCTGACTAGGCAAGGCATGCAAAATATAGGGGAGCTCCACAGGAAAGGACTGGCAGAAAGGGAAGAGAAAGAACGAGTACTTCTTTCTGAGAGAGCACACAAACAAGTCTTGACAGTGGAAAAGAACATGCACCTCATTTTGAACTGGAGCACTTGAGCACTAGTCACAGTGGCCATTTCCATTGCCAGATGGAGGATTTCACCGCGAGTGTATGTGCTCACAAACAAAACCTGCTCACACTCCTCATATCATGCTTAGGGAGGTCAAGGTACAGATAGCAAGGTGGCATCAGGGAGGCACCCCCATTCCGCAAATGAGTGCATGAATCAGCTTGAAGATCTAGGAGGGGACAGGCAAACCAAGAATGATACGTTATCAGTTTGTTGTCGCTTTTCAGATTCATTTTCCAGTCAGTCAGCAAAGGCTCTCCACACTTTCCTCGTCCTTAACCTCAAGTCAGCAGTGAAATCTGAGTAACAAATAGGGAGTCCCTGCAAGAAAGCTTGTGTACATGTGTTGCAGCCTCGCAATCCCTCAGAGGCGCTCAAAATATCCGAAGCCTAAGATGTTTTAGCCTGAGGCGCCAGCTTCAGGTCTGCATGAAGGGCCTGCTTAAGAGTGGCACTGTTAGAGGACAACAAGCCGTTGTAAAACCTAATGGCAGCTCTAAACCAGTAGGTTAGGTTAGGTTAGGTTACATAGCTGTATCCGCCGAACGAGGGCAGCTTAGCTGAGCAGCAAGCCTAAAAGGCCTGCAACCCCGAACCAAAACTAAAAGCGCTCAAATCAGAAGAAAGGTAGTGTCTTGAAACCAGATGTTTTGGTGAAAAACTGAAAACCAAAAAAACGTTTGGCAGTTCACGAGCACGCGAGGGCAAGATCACAGCAAAGGATGACTGGAGAGATCAAAAAGAGCAAGGCTCGTTGACTAGCTACTTCAACCAACCAGCCGCCAGAGCGCTCGCACGTTTGCGAGCCAGACCACAAGCACGCTCTTGGAGGCTTTCTAAACCAATAGAATTGCAGAGGTTCGTGCACACGCTCACATAGTACAGCCCATTTATGCGCAGACCGCTTCACACCTAAGGTGCCCTTAAAGGAATTCAAATGCAATGTCTAGAGGGTAGGTCTAAATACATCACCTTTCACGCAAAAATCCTGAGCTCCAAACCTGACAGCCATACATACCAGCAGGCACTACGTATGCCTTAGCTAGCCAAAGGGAAGCAAAAGGTTTGTCACACAGGGCAGTGTCCCGCACAAACCCAAGTTTTCAATGAGCTGCTGCAAGCATTGGTATGGCTGCATGCTCAGTTGAGGCTGTCATGTCGAGTGTCCACTGGCAGTAAAACGTCCTACCAAGGTACGAGTCAGAAAAAAAAGAAAAGAAAAGAAAAGAAAAGACTACGCTGACAAGGTAACCCCTGTTTGCGTGAATTAAGGAAGAAGTTTACATCTGGTGCAAGCACCAGGCAAACCTTCACCATCAAACGAGGAAAAAGGTCATTAGTGGGGGTCGGGAGGGTTCTGAAAAGAGCCATATGATTTTTCCTTAATGTTTTTCACCTCCTACTTGTATTTTTGATCTTTGTTGCGTATTGAATGGAATGAGTGTTTAGATCGAGAGTAAGTTTTCTGACTCTACACCGGTCTAGGCCAAGCTTACTGAGGGGTAGATCAGTATGACATTTATAAATGGTTCCCATCACTCCAATCAGGATGGT
>LFIK01004419.1_pt1 | contig 11393 bp, 10 predicted proteins | sample 643401 | NCBI WGS metagenome assembly LFIK01 (sample SAMN03777447, study PRJNA286221) | soda lake metagenome | biome: soda lake; feature: Kulunda steppe; material: water; isolation source: sample T5-Br brine of Lake Tanatar-5 | place: Russia: Kulunda steppe | collected 2010-07 | reverse complement strand
GCTGCTACAGGATCCTCCAGGCAGTGGATAATATTCTAACATAGCTTGCTTGAACCTGTGTCTTGACAAACTCACTGTCTTGGCTTCTGCCATTCCTACCCAGTGGTGGGCTCAGTGATAGGCTCACAGCCCAGTGCTTGCAGCATTTTTGAAACCATTCATACACTTCACCGAGAGACTGCACAGTCTTTCCATTCGGTCTTGCTTTTCCAACTGCAGATTCAAATGTAAGCTTTACAATGCAGGGCATGACTCGCAACTCTTAAGCCGAGAAATGTAAGCCACATCTATGGGATAGCGTGCATCCTAAATCTTGCTCTTATCCTTGGATGAGTTAAACAAAATAATATGTTATGCTTAGGCACTTCATGCTCGTACATCATACTTGGGTCTTCTTGAGTCAACATTGCTGCCGAAGATGAGAGGCTTGCCTTGGTCATAGGGGAAAGAAAGACCACACAGGCAGGGATACCCTAGGTGGGACTATCAGGAAAGTTGCACCCCACAACTTATGCATACACCTGATGCAACCGCATGACCCCACCATGAGAAAGGATATGTGCGGCTTAAAGACTCTTTACTCGGAGTAAAGCAGCACTCCCTGGGGCATAGCCTGTCAGCAGCCCAGTCATGGGCTGTAATGTCTCTTGAATAGCATGTTCACTCCTTTGTACAACTCTTGCATATCATACTGCAGGAAAGATATAGGGGATAGGTCGACACAGTGTGCAATTTGGTGGAATGGAGCACACCCAAAGGTCATGACTCATGCTCATGACTTCTGCGTCTTTTGTGAGCTGAGAGTGAACAGGTGTGGGCTGATAAGGCCTATCACTTATGATATCACTAGTCATAATCAGAGACTCTTAATCTGACTCCGATACAATCACATAGTACTTGACATGATATCGTTGTGGCGAGTCCTGGGCCACACAATTGCGGCAGGCCGCTGGAACTTTTGCTCAGGCAAAACAGGGAGGATATCTTGCAGTGCACTTGGCTGGTCTAGAGAAGTTGAAAGTAGCAGCACACTTGTGCACACCTGGTTAATGTGGCCATTTTCCTGAAGGCTGTACGCAGTGTCCAGGGCCGCGCTCGCACCCTCAATGCTTGATTTTAGCCCAGTGTCAAACTGATCTGGCACCTGTGCTACACCACATAGTATTTTGTACATATAGTGTTTTGTGTACTGAGCAACAGTAAGCTGCTGCTCAATTGAGCACTGGGACAAGATCCAAGTTGCGCGTGCACATGGTGCTTCACAACGCATATACATCTGCTGCCTCATCCACGCTTTGAGCGTGTCACATGTTGGTGACCTACTCGATTCCTATGACAGCTTAATTGCCTACCTGCTTCACCCCACCGCTCTTGCAAGACTCTGATCATGCACATGATGATGGCCACACAATTGTTTTACAGCCCTCAACTTGCATGCAGAGCCCACTTCAATGGAAATGAGCAAATGCCAAGACCCACCTGGTTGCTTTCATCCAGAGTCACCAGTTGTGACCGCAAGTTGTCAAGCATGATGCCTTGGTAGCCTTGGACGTAGTCCAGGTTGGTGACGCTTGGTGAGTACACACCTGAACCGTACGTGTGTCAAGCGCCTGAGGAATAAAGCCTACTTGGAGAACTCCAAAGAAAGCAGAGTGGCGAAATTGCATCCATGGCACATTAAGAAGAAGTTGCACGGTGTGTAATGCATGTGTCACTGCCTACACAGCTTTTCTTTTATTTTTTTCTTCCCTTTTTCTTTTGCATGTGTCATGTTTGAAATTCATTGCAATGATGCATTCCAAGGTGAAACATGGCAGGCGGTGGTTGCAATGTTGATGAAATACAAGGCAACATAATGCCTGACGTAAACCCTTACCCAAGGCAAAGAAAGCAGCAGAAAAAAGGCCGGCAACCACAATTGTGAGCACCCAGCCGCATGCTGTCCTGCCAAAGAGCCTCCAGTTGGTGCCTCCTAGGTGGCCTTCTGCTAGGCCTACTCCCACTTCAGCTCCCACCTGAGGGGTGGCAGATGCACCTTGCTTGGTTTAGCCTGACAGTCACCGGGGCACAGCGCTAAATGCATCTTTGTGCCATGAAAGCTACATGCAAGATGATGGCACAGGTTCTGAGCAACGTCTTCTTGGGCTGCAGAGTGCAGTGTGCACAGCCCCAGGAAATCAGCTATGGACAGTCAATGGCAGACAATGAAGAAAAAAAAGGATCAGCTATGGACAGTCAATGGCAGATAATGATGACAAAAAAGAATCAGCTATGGACAGTCAATTGCACAGATAATGAAGACCAAAAAGGCGCGGGTACCCACGATGCAGTGCGTTGACGAGATGGGCAGGCCGTACACGGAGGCTAAGGAGATGACAAGGGCTGCAGACAGCTCAGCACTGCAGACGGGGCAAGGAGGCAGCTCAGCACTCCAGATTGGGCAAGGAGACAGCTCAGCAGTGCAGATTGGGCAAGGGAACAGCTGGATACATGGTTGTTCGACTTAAGCATTTTTGGAGGGGGGAGGGAGCTTCTCCCTAACCCAAGGCTGAGGCAGTTTGAAGCTTTCACAGACAGCAGTGTGCTCCAAGTCGGGTTCCATATCAATGATTTGGCAGGCATGGAGTTCAACCTGAATCCTCGCGCAGGTGTCATCTTGGCTAATTCCACTCCCAAGACCTGCAAAAGGACATGCAGTGCCAGCTTCATCTCCTGTACCCTTTTGGTCATCTCAGAGAGGCAACCACCCGGAAAATGCCTGGCTTGCTGCTGCATTGACCAAGCTAGCAAGCGCGGGCGCAGCGCAGACAGTGACCCATGAAGGAGGTTCATAACATAAGACTGTGGACAGAGGGTTATTTGTGTGCGGAGCACACCTTGATGATCTTGTACCCGTACGTTGCGAGGCCAATCACAATGCCAATGCCACCTGTGAGCAAATCAATGTGCAAATCCACGTAACGCGCTAGTTTAGATATGGTGAACGCAACCAAATACAGCCAGTGGACGAGAAAGTAGGCAACAAGCAGGTCTTACCCACGACAAGGATCCATCTTGGTGTGGGTGCTGTCCCTGATACTTGACGGTTATTGAACACGTACCTGTGTTGGAAGAAAGACAAGTCCAGACAGACCACAAAGAAAAGATGCATGAAGGGCAAATGTCAGCTTGAGGGCTGGGGCCTTTGCATGTGAGTAGCCAGGCGTAAGCCATGTGGCATTAGTGATACAAGGCACAAAAGCACAAGACATCTACTCTTTGGTCATCCCTTGCAACTCTGCACTCAATGCGCACAGCTTTTCATTGCGCACCAGATCCCAGCAAAAGGCCCGATTGAATTTGCCACATCATTGGAACCTGGAAGAAAGGGTGGATTTTCAAAGGGCTGCTCAAGCACTAGCCTTGCAAATATGAGCTGCCATGCAGGACTGGGCATATTTAAGCACTGCTAATGGCACTAAGCATCAGGCAGCATACAGCTTGCACCAACCGTGAGCGAAGGACACACAGCATGCACTAAACACCTGCACACAACCACAAGTGGGCAGGTGATTCAGGCTGCACCATCTTTGTTCCCTCCAAACATCCAATATAGCCATGGCCTTCAGTCTGCAGATGGAGCCTGGTTTTAGTCATAGGAGATGGGCAGGCATAAGAGAAACAAAATACGCGCGCGCAAAGCACATACGCGGGGCAAAGATCCATGCGCACCTGCAGGTATCTGTAAACCCTCTCTGCAGCGAAACATTAAAGTATGATTGAACTAATCAATGGCAAGACATGCGTTCCTTGCGCTGCTTTGGGATGGTAGGTTAAATTCAGATGAGCAAGTGAAATTGTAAATTGACAAAGGTAAAAACAATGGCAACCAGGTAGGTACCTTGCAGCATGCACTGCTGCATTGCGGAATGGGTATGAGTGTAGCTGATCAACCAAACGCAAGTTGGAATTGACGTTGCATCATGAATCGTGGGAAGGAGGTAGTATCAAAATCTCACCTGTCTGCAAAAGAAAGACCTCTGCCCCTGCATGCATGGCTGCAACAATGGCATTCTTCTCAACATCTCGGTGGATGTCCTGCACCATCAGCACAATACAAAGAGGGAGCTTGTTCTCAAAAACTCATGTCACAAGCTGGTGTGCTCCACGGGCATTGACTGAGCGAGGCATGCTGCTAAGTAAGCTTGCTATTTTCCGTGTCAGGCTTGTACAACTTTCAATTGATTAGCATCCAGGCTCTGCGACATTCACAGTTCCTTAGTAGTGCAAATGTGAGATTGAGCAGCCAATGAATTACAAACCGTTAAATGTTAAATGCCATGACTGCATGCTATTTAAAAAAAGAAGAGAACAAATGGGCAAATTTTGGATGAGGTAAATCATAACAGTCATTTTCTTCCTGTGCTCTTGAAGGACTTGCCATGGTAAGAGCGCGGATCATGTGTGACTTGCACCTTCGGAAAATCTTGGCAAAGAAGTTCCTGCAGTTAAAATTAGTAAGCGATAGAGGCTGCTACGTTTGCCTATGATTGATGGGACCCGGGAAAGCCAAGTTTGTGTGATTGGTTGTTTACACATTGGGCAAGCGCTTCACAACTTTGATGCAGGAAAAGAAAGCGCAACCTCATCGCTGCACGCATCCGGCACAGCGCCCTTGCACACTGATGTTGGTGACGTGCTCATCCGCTGCAGATGTGCTTCTTCAAGGGCTACAAGCAAGCATCCAAACCGTGCAGAAGGGATCAAGCCAGCATGGACCGCACTGGCCTGGATGTAGGAAGTTCCTCAGCTGCAGGCACGGGAGCCATACTGCCCTCCCTTTGAAGGCCTCTGTTGAACACTCCTCCCACGTGTGCACCATCCCTGTCGGCATCGCCATTGCCTGCATGCACACATGGGCATCCAGCACCGTGCGCGGAGCATCCTCAACAGGCAGCACACACCCATCCTTGTGCTCGGAGCTGCTGTGGCTTGAGCCCCCCGACCTTGCCTGCACAAAAGCTTGCCATTTCTGCGGCCCTTTTGCTCAAAGGGGGCACAGCGCTTGCGCATCATTGAGTGATCACTGCTCTTTGCTCCAGGGGGACAGCCCTCAAGCAGGCCATTAAAGTGGCCCTGAGTTTGTCCCCCCAGATATTTGGGCTGGTGTCCCCTCTAGGCTCAGCGCGTGTCTGCTGACATAAGGTGCTGCGGCTCCTGTCGACCATGCGCAAGCGAGCTGCTTGAAAACAGCGTGCCTTGCCCATGATCGCCAGCTTCTTGTGGATGGTGTGGGTCTTCCATGAGGTCACCCGCTGCTTGTGAATGGGGGGGACCCTGCCAATGGCCAACAGCTCCTATGAGTGCCAGCTGCTTAGAATGGGGTGGGTCCGGCCTATGGTCCCCAGCTGCTTTTGGGCAACGCGCAATCAAGTGAAGTAGCCTCAGCATAGGCTCTTTACCAGCAGCTGCCTCACTGTGCCCTGCAGCCTCTAGCATCTCCTTGTCGGCAGCAGCGCGCTCCGCCTCCTCCATCTTCCGGTAGTGGCGGCGGCGGAGCAGCAGCACCCCCGGGACAGAGAAGACGGCGCAGCCCACGGCAATGACTGCGGATACCCACGCCGCCTGGTCCGCGCCCCTGGCAAAGTACGTTTTCCACATGGGCGCGCTGGGTTGGTCAAAGGAATGAGCAAGGTCTTGCCTAGACGCACTGGGATGGTCGGGCCAGGGCACACTGGGTTGGTGGGGGTGCAAGCAAGGCCTTGGCTGTGGCATGTCCATGGGAGTTGGCCTCATGCTGTGCACATGGGAGTCGGGGCTTGCACCCAGATGGGGCTGCAGCGATGCGGCATGGCTACTTGTCCTGTGGTGCAGAAGTGGCAAGGATGCTCGCAGATGGATGCAGACCAACATGAGTAGCACACACTGAGGCACAGACGCGAGCACAACTAAGCTGCGCTCTGTTTGGTGTCACATGGTTTCCAGCAGCGTCTGTGCATCATACAAACCAAGTGACCCGCAGGTTGCAGAGTCACCATTGGAGACAAAGATCAAGGACAAAGATGGCATACCGCAGGTTGCAGAGTCACCATTGGAGACAAAGGTGGCATACTTTCACAGGCGATTTGTCCGTGGATACCTCCTTATTGCCAGGGGGTGATGACGCATCAAGGAGAAAGCAAGGATCTAATGACCAAGGATAACCAGGCAAGCTGTGCAGGAGCAGGGATGCGGTCCAACGTACCTGCTGCTGCATGCCTGCCTGCCATACCTGCAAACGCTTCAAGCACTCAAGGCCTACTGGTGAAAGACGGCAGAGGCTCACCATTTGACCTCTGGAGCAACGCCCTGCGGCGCCAGCAAAGAAGCAAGGGCAAGCCAGGTGCACAAACCTGGGGCAGTGTCAGCACAGAAATTCACCATTTAACCTCTGGAGCAACGCCCTGCGGCGCCAGCAAAGAAGCAAGGGCAAGCCAGGTGCACAAACCTGGGGCATTACTGTCAGCACAGACAGGGGGGCATGTAAGGGGAGCGTACCGTGGCAGGAAAGTTTCAACGGAGCCCTCAGGCGGCAGCACAGACCCGTGAGGGTGGTCTCAAATCATGTTTTGCATCAAATCAGGGCTTGCTTGCACGGAGCCCTGTTGGTTTTGGTGTGGCACTCTTTAGGGACAGGAGTTGTGAGGGCAACAGAGGGGGCTCTGCTGGCCGCCTTCAGGCTTGTGCAAACTACCCTGTGAGCCAACCGGCCCAAAGCCAATGTCAGTATCCCTCCTCCTATTGATAGGATGGGTAGGGCTTGCTACACTCCCTGGGGTCCCTGCACACCCCAGTCCTTTTGGTGCCCTGCATGCTGCTCGGCAAGCCCCTGGCGCAAAGTGCAAGGCGCGGCAGGCGCGCGCGCACCTTGTAGAGGACAAAGAACACGTTGATGAACACGGTGATGAGGACGAGCGGAGGCAGCGCACAGAAGGCGGCCTCGGTTGAGTTCTCCCGCCTCAATATGAGCGTCCTGAGCAGAGTGCGTAGGTCCGCAAAAAGGTAGGGGTACAGGTTACATAGCTGTACCTGCCGAGCGAGGGGACCTTAGTCAAAGGGTATCAGGCCTGCAACTTAAGACGCGACATAAGAATGTGTGCTGGCCATAGTGCCAGGTCTCAACAAGGGCACGCTTGCTTGTGGCAACTAATCCGTGCATGCCCTACTAACAGTCCATTGATGCGTACTGCTCGTGTTCCATCACCTCCTTTCTGCACCTTTTCATACCCATGTAACACAAGTAATACTCTTGACTTGCCACGCCAATTTTGTATGCTCTGGCACGGGCAAAGCACATCCCTGCAACTGGCACGAGCTGTGCAGACCTGTTTGTGACGAAGATGATGTACGCTGCGAGCCCAGAAAGGAAGGGGGAAACGAACCTGCAGAACAGGGGTTGGGTGCAGCTTGCAGGTGGCTCTTGTCCACACAGGTCATGCCATGTGTCATGCAGGCCCTTTCTCAGACTGTGCATTGATCGCTGCACAGAACAAAACAGGAGGGGCGTCCTTCGGGTTCGCATCTGCACAGCGGCCTCCCTGGAAACAAACAAGCATTCAACTTATCTGGGGCTGCCACTCCGACTAGCTTGCCAGTTAACAGCTTACGCGCCTGCCACCATTAACTGCATCATAGATGCATCAAGAGAGCATGCCTATCTGTGCAAGCCCTCCTCACCAAGCAATCACAACAGTGACAAACCCGGTGCGAAAGGGGAAGTCGTCAACCTCGTCCGCCCACTTGATGGCGCCCTGTGCACAGGAGAGCCCGCACTTACTCAGGCTTCCAATGCGCATCCACTCTGCAATGATGGCCTGCCCTTATGTGCTTGGCGCTATGCTGCTACATGACAGGGCTCCCCTCGAGGGCTGGCTGAAACTTTCAGTGAAAGCTTTGGAAGGTGCAGGCACCTTCACAAGGTGCTTCTTCGACCTCGCTAGCATGGTGAATAGCTCCTCACTCACCGCCCCCCCATAGACAAGCCCAGAGCCTTGACCTTGCTTGCATGGTGACTAGCTCCTCACTCACCGCCCCCCCATAGACAAGCCCAAAGCCCAGCACCGCGCCAATGACCGCATGCGTGCTTGACACCGCAAACTCCCAGTACGTTGCAACCGTCATCCAAAACCACTGGGCAGGTGCGAGCGGGTACGAGTTGAGTTGCGCATGTGCGGCAGGGGCTGTTGGCTAGCGTGACTGAGGACTTGGGCAAGCTCCAGCGGCAACAAACAGCACTTCACGCAGTGCGTCATCATTGACCATCAAGTGACAGCTTGCAGGCCTGGCGCCAGAGCGTGGATCCATGCGCATGCAGAGTTCGTGCACAACACCAAAGCTGTGCTGGCTGGGATACTAGAGCCACAGCTCTCTACCAACTCAGGCTTCCCATAAAGGTGCTGATTTTTGTGCACCCCTCGCTTGGAACCACTCACCGCGCCAGCCAGAGCACAAAGCATACCGTAGCCAAACACCTGTGAAGAAGGTGAGGATGATGAGGGACTTGAGAATAGATGTGGGATTGTGCGAGGGAGACACCCATGTCTCAGCTGGCTTTTGGGCCGTACCTATGTGGGGCACATGAGCTGTAAACCCATGCTTGCTCATACGCCGGCATGAAATCCACAGAGGAGACGCACCTCAGGGACCGCCGCAAAGGAGTTGGGGTCAGTGATGTTTCCGCTGACTGTCTTTGACACTTGCCCGCCTGTTTTGGTAGCAGGATATGTCAGAGCAACAGGCAACCAAGCTTGGGGGGCACCAAATTCCTACTAGCTAAGGCAGGCGCGGTGAGTACCCGCTTTCCAGAGTAATAAAACCATCAAGTACCCACCTAGCGCGATGGCCCCCGCAAACTCAAATACGGCCGCGATCTGGAAGCATGCAGAGATGCAGAAAGAAGCCCTGTGCCACCTCAGGCTTTGATATGGGGATTTCATTGTACATGTCTGTGTGGGAAATCATTGGCTGCATTTTGAGGCAATTAGCGCTGCATAAAGCTTCTCATATGTGAGAATGTGTGTGTTTTATTTGTGCGTGTGTGTGTGCGCGCGTGTGCGCATGCGCGCATGCACTCACAATACATGCTTGCCACAATTGTATAGTCCCTGCCCCAACGCTTGTTCCGAAAGCATTGGCAACATCGTTTGCTCCGATCCCCCAGGCCCTGCAGAGAGAAAGACATTTTGATGATCGCATGCTTTTGTGCAGGCGTCAGCATGCAAGTGGGTGACAGGCGCTTGCGATGCACCTAAGATGTCTAGATTAATGTTGACACGCAAGTATGGCCCCCGATCTTGGGCTGAAAGTCTGCCCCCAGATTTGGGCCGTAGCGCCAGCAACACCCAGTATTTTTGCATGCCAATCAAGATAAAGCCATCTTCAACAGATCAAAGGTCAGCACTCACAGCATGAAAGCAAGGATCCCTCCTACAACCACGAGCCATTCGTATGCCTTCCTGTGCATGTTTGTGGGAAATGCTGGCGCCTGTTAGAGATCGTCCAACAGATAAACATTGCGCGGCAAATAGTTTTAGCCAGTAAGCAGGTTTTCTGGATATCAATTAAAACTGTAAGAGCATATGGGATATTCTTTGCCTAACTGCTTTCTTCCCCCATAGCGTTGTGTGCGCAGCATGCAGACGAGCAAGCTATCTCTAAATACCGGCGGCTCCTCTCCTGTGCACGTGATGCCCCAGGGCTTAAAGATTTTGACAGACACTATCACTCATCAATCTATGCCACGAATGTGGTACGAATGTGGGAGTGCTGGGTGATCAGCATGCAGATCTTGAGCTCGTGCTTACCATGGGCCAGGCTCGGTCATGTCGAACATGATTGAAGATTTTTAATCAAAATCAAACAGGATTCCAGATACCAAACTATCCGCCAAAGGATGCGTAGTCTCCTTTGACAGCACTGTGACCGGTGGAGGCGTTTGCCCACCAATTTAACTGCAAGATACCACAATTTTAATCTTTGGTAAATGGGATAACGAAAAGAACCCATAAAATAATGAGTGGAATTTAAGTTTTACTAATTAATGCTGGAACGAATGCACTGCAGCATCAAGTGCAAAACGACGGTTGCTTTCCCAGCCTGCCAGTCAGCCAGCCTCCATGCAAAGCCCCCATGCAAGGCCAATCTGAAATGGTCACATGCACAGGCCTGTTTTGTGACGCCTGGGACGGCTAAGGGTGCCACAGCCGATCAAGCACGTAATCTGCCCACTGTGGCACCATCTTCCGGCGCCGAGGGCCCGGATCAAGAGCTCTGCCTGCCTCTATCTTGGCAGGCCCTCAAAGAGCATCTTCTCACGCATGGTACCCGTGTTCAAAGCCCGTTGCCCTTGCTCATGCATGCGTGGGCCATGGGTGGGCACCCATCGCAGAGCCAACCCACGCAGCTGCTCCTGTCCCGCTTACTGCCAAGCGCTCCTGAGCTGGCTGCATTGCAGCACCTACTCAGCAGCCCCAGCCCATGGAAGCCGTTGCACCCAGCAAAGCACAGCCAAGGTGAGCAAGCCAGATAGCAGCACGCTTGACAGCTGGCCCGATTGCAGCATGCTCAACAGCGACTGCCTGACCACCAGCCGGTGGTTGTTTCAGTGACTCCTTTGCTCCTTCAATGACTCTGTGGACCCAGAGGTTTGGCTTCCAGCTCTCTTTTGTCCCTGTCCATCGCTCCTCCAGGGCGGCACATAGGCACGTATGACCTGCTTTGGGAGGAGCATGATGACAGCCTTGAGTGGCACAGATTTAGTGGCCAGGGTTGGCCTTTGCAGCAGCAGGAGCAGCAGGAGAGCCAGCACCTGCAGGCGGGACCGCCAAAGGGCGAGGCCCCGCCCTTGCTGCATGCTTTGCCTGCAGCGCAGCAGCTGCAGCTGCAGAAGCAGGCGCTGGGGCTTGGCGGCGCGCCTGCTGTACGGGGCACTCCAGCTGCCACCATCATGCTAAGCGGCAGCAGCCCGCACCCAACGCGCAGTGGCCCCTCCGCTGGCAGTGGCCCGGCTGCCAGCGTGCTCCAGCCGTCATCAGGGGAAGGCCCTTCAGCAGGCCTAGGCACGGCCCACGCCAAGCAGCAGCAGCAGCAGCAGCAGCTGTGTGTGCTGCAGCTGGGCCGTGTGGCGGCGTGCTGCTCCCAGGAGCTGCAGGTGGGCGAGGTGGAGCAATGGAAGGGAGGAGAGGCTGGGAGTGGGGGGGCAAGGGGAGGTGTTGAGACTGGGAGGAGGGCGGGCTTGTGCATGCAGCTTCCATTGCTGGATCCGAGTCCACAAGAGTCCACAGAATTCCACTGAAGCACCACCCACCACGGAATAGATGGTGTGCGCAAGTCGACGCTCACGCATGCATGGGCGCACACAAGCACATGTGAGTGTG
>LFIK01004418.1_pt1 | contig 11393 bp, 11 predicted proteins | sample 643401 | NCBI WGS metagenome assembly LFIK01 (sample SAMN03777447, study PRJNA286221) | soda lake metagenome | biome: soda lake; feature: Kulunda steppe; material: water; isolation source: sample T5-Br brine of Lake Tanatar-5 | place: Russia: Kulunda steppe | collected 2010-07 | reverse complement strand
GCGTGCGCGTGCTTGTGTGTGTGCGCATGCGTGCGTGCCTGTGCAAGTGTGTCGTGTGTGTGTGCGTGCGTATGTGTGCGTGCGAGAGAGAGAGAGAGAGAGAGAGAGAGAGAGAGAGAGAGAGAGAGAGAGAGAGATTTAGCAAAGCACATCATTGCACCTGTGAGCGTGTGTGTGTGTTGTGTGTGCAATTGCGCTCTTTACATTTCACCAATGTAAGGTTCTCTGCTCCTTAGATGTGCTCTTTTTTAAAAGGCCAGTATTTGTGCACGGGATGTGAGGGCTCTCATGCCAAAGTCAAAAGGCCTCCTTTTTGGTACTGCTTGTGTGCTGAATGTATTGAGTGGTTGCATGCTCTGAGTGGTCGCATGCCGGCTATATTGCCAAATGCTTTCATGTGCAGGGCAAAACTGATGGCTGGGGAGATGGTGGTGGGGGATGTCGTCAATGTGCTGACGCGCCTGCAAGATGAGGGCGTCATCCTCACAGGGCGCTCGTTGCAGGTGCGCTGCACTGCGCAGAGCAGCTGCACTGCTTGGCAGGTGTGCTTGGGGCCTCTGTGGGTGTTTGAGGTCACAGAAGTGCAGGCTCTCCTGCAGGGGTTGCCCTGTGAGGGTCACTTGCATTGACCTCAGCACATAAACACTTCCTACCCTGAAGGCCAGCTGTTTTGCCTTGCAGAGTGTGTTGCCATGAGTTAAGGCCACTCTCCCTTAAGGTCTAGGACGCCTCCCCATGTGATCCACGTGCACGCAGACACGCACATGCAACCTGTTGATGCAACTCCTGGCTCAAGCCGGGAGTTGGTTCAGGAGCAGGTGCATGTGTGCAGAGTCATTTGCTCAGGGCGAAGTCATTTGCTCAGGGCACAGGCGGGCACTGGTGACACGTAGACCCTTTCTGCACATGGACAGGTAAGGGCCTACGCACCACAAGCGCATGCTGCTGCGTGCACCACGCACATGCATGTTCACATGTGTTGCGCCCGCGCCACTGCGCGTGCCACACACATGCTGCCGCATGTAACACACACACACACACGTGCTGCTCCGCGTGACACACACACACATGCGCATGCGCATGCGCACCACGCGCGCAGGTCATGAACATTGCGGACCCTGAGAAGAAGCTTGGCTTTGTGGAGCAGTGCCAGGGCCAGCCCCTGGTGCCTGTGTCGGTCATAACGTGCATGGCAGTTCTGAACCTGCTGCTGGACGAGGTGTGTGCTTTGGTTATCGCATGCATGGCAGTGCTGCACCTGCTGCTGGACGCGTGTGTGGATGTGAGTTGGTGACTGCGTGCATCTGCATGGCTGTCCCGAATTCACTGCTGGGTGAGGTACGTGTGCACTTGTGTGCCCGGCAGTGCTGAACCTGCTTCAGGAGTAGGTGCGTGTGCACACGTACAGTGCATGCGTCTGTGCCTGCTCGCGCAGCTGCAGATTCCTGCCCATGCCACACAATGTTTCACACCTGGGTGCTGTGAAAGCGCTTCCACGCACGCACCCGCACATGCTTGCAGCCGGGGGCAGCAAGCTGCCTGGTCCTGGGCACCGAGAGTGGGCGCGTACTCGTGCTCAACCCTGCCGGCAACACGGTGGGTGAGCATGCAGGCGGACATCAGCTTTTCATGTCTAGTGGGATTCAGTGTGTGGGGTGGCTCATTGTGGGTCCTGAGCCCAAAAGGCGCGCACAGTCCCTTGCTGGCCCGTGTGCGAGGTGAGCGTGCCGTCGGAACCGCTGTGTGGCCATGCCTGCATGAAGTTCGTGCAGGGCCGTGTGGCTGTGCCATATGCATGTGTGGCGTGTGCCCGGCATTTTGGGGAGGTGTCAGAGGCTCGCGTGTCCGTGTGGCACAGGCACGACCGAGGAATGTTTTGCTTGTGCCGCTGAGCTCACACATGTCCTCGTCACGGCCCACCAGCTCACAAGTGCATGTGCATTTCATGAGCCTGCCTGGTTTCTGACTACCAGCCGCCCTCTCTGTCCAGTAATCACCTGCAACTACCCTAGTCAGACGCACAGGCTACGACAGGCAAGACGTGCAAGCGCGCCTGCCGCTACGCCGTGTGTACATGCTGCACGGCGATGAGTGAGCTCTGCTGGCGCTGCATGATAACCTGCTTGCATGATAACCTGCTTGCATGATGGGGGGCACGCTGGTGCTGCTGCTTGTGCATGTGAATGAGGAGAGGTGTCAACGGTTGCCAGAGCCAGACCGCCACGTATGCATGCTGCATCGCCCCACGGCCTCGCAGGTGCTACTCAATGTGTGGGTGGGTGTGGCCCCATCCGCTCTGGCGGTGTATGGCCAGCTGGAGACCAGCTACTGCATCACCGTAGCAGGCAGGGATGGCAAGCTGTACAACATCAAGTAGGTTTCGACAGTGTGGGTATCAGGTTTGTGTGGCTTGACACCAGCTGCAGCACGACCGGGGCCGGCAGGAATGGCAGGCTCTCTAGCGTGCTGTGGCTGTGTTTGCACGTGTGTGTGTGTGTATCTGGAGACCAGATGCTGCATCACCGTGGTAGGCAGGGATAGTAAGCTGTGCAACATCACATGAGTGTTGGTAATGCATGTACACCTGGGCGCGTACATTTCTATTGTAAAAGCCAGGATTTTGCGCCCGCAAACCCCCCAGCATTCATGTGTATATGTTTTCTCAATGCCTGCCCCCAGCGTTTGCGCATGGATTGATAAGCAAGGCACCCAGCGTGCATGTGTGCATGTTTTCTCAATGCTCCCCGCACGTGCGTGTGGCGTGTTCTGCACAACCCCCTCAGCGCACATGTTGCGTCTTCTTAATGTCTGCGATATGTGCATGTGGGGTAACGTACTGATGCACGGATTGATGAGCAAGGCGCCCTTGGCGCGCGTGCATGCTTGTGCAGTGAGCATGCCTGCACAGTGCAGCACAGCGCAGGGTGCAGCGTGCTTTGCGCTGGCGCAGACATGCGTGCTCGCGTCGGCTCTTGCTCGCAGGAACGGGGGGGTGCAGCAGGCCATCATTCAGCTGGAGACCCCTGTGGTGGGCATGGTCCGCCTGGGCAAGAGCATCATGGTGGCCTGCATGAATGACGTGGTGCACAGCTATCAGGTGGGCGCAGAGTATGTGCGTGCGCTTGCGTGCCATGGCCTGCATGAACATGGCGCACGGCTGTCAGGTGGGCGGTATGTGTGTGTGTGCGCGTGTGTGTATGCCTCTGTGCATGCGCACGTGCGTGTTTGCATGCTGGTGCGAGTGCGTGCGCTCTGGCGTGGAGGTAAGGTCTGGGCCTTGGTCCATTGCCCCTGCGCAAAGAAATGGTCACGGGCATGCGTTTTTGCATGTTTGCCTGTGGGTACAGGCAAGCTTAGGGGCGCGTCAGCTCTGCAGAAAATGCTGCACTGAAACGTGGGTGCGCCTACTTCCAAGCCTGTGCATGGCAACCAGCATGGCAGCATGGACGTGCTGCTGTGGTGCTGTGTGCTCCATAACTGCCTCCCAGCTCCAGCTGGCGTCCCTGCCCTGCCCCCGCGCGCAGGAGACCGGGCACAAGAACTTCTCGCTGTACATGCCCGCTCCGGTGCTGACCATCCAGCGCATGGAAGTGGTGCCCAGCTCCTCCAGGTGCCTGCTGGTGGCGCTCGCAAACGGTGGGGCGCAAGCCGCGGGCAGGCTGGCCTGCGTGTCTTGTTTTGTTGGCCACTGCAGGGCCCCTGCAGGAGCTGTGGGCAGCTCCGCCCGCGTCCTCTGCTGCGCTGGGCACCGCAAGCCTCCTGCGCTCGCGGGGCACGGCCCGCATGCCGCGCCTCTTGGCTGTGCATACGGTCATGGCGGGCGGTGCTGCTGCCGGCGCTGCAGGGGGCCACAGGGGGCAAGCAGTGCTTGTGGCGCCACAGCGCAGGATAGGCTTGAAGCCTTCAATGAAGGGCCCTTTGCGTGGAATGGGTCATTATCATTTTATGAGTGCCCCTGCGGGCCTTGCTCCGCATGCCCTCCGGGAGCCGCTCAGATGGAAATCAGACGCACCCGCACGTACGCATGCACATACACATACACGTGCGCATGCAGCAAGGCTGTGGTGGACGCGTGGCTGACGTGCGCAAGCCGACCCCTGCCTGCAGGTGATGTGCGCATCTACAGCGGCAAGTCCCTGGTGCACACACACACACTGCCGTCGGTGGCAACGGCCCTGTGGTTTGGGCGGTACGGGCGGGAGGAGAACACCTTAATCACGGTGAGGGTCCGCATGGGCTTTGGTGGCATATGGGCAGGTGGAGAGCACCTTGCTCGTATGGTGAGGGGCCGCGTGGGTTTTGGATGGCACAGGTGGGAAGGACCGCACCTTGGTCATATGGTGGGGGCTCTGCAGTTGGCTGGGCCTGGGCGTGCATGGGCTCATCACGGAGGGTTACTGAGGTGTGGCATGGTGCTCCATGCACACTGTTTGTCGTCCGTGCCTGCCCAGGGCGCGCTGTCTGCCGTCCATGCCTTTGCATGGATCGCTGTTTGTCCCGCGCGCTTGGGTGTGGCCCATTGTCTGCCGTCCGTGCCTGTGCGCGGTGCACGTGACCTGTTGTTGTTGTCGCACTGAGCAGGGCACAGCACCAACAGCACTTGACCTGATGTCGTCATACCTGTATCAGAATCATCTCCATCATGTGCATTTCCACCTTCCTTTCCACCTTCATTGCCAATCCAAGCATTTCCCTGTCGTGTGCTGCTGCCAGCGTGCTTCTTGTTTCCGTTTCCTGCCCTCTGCACGGATCCCCTAAGTCCAGGCATCCATCTTTCGCACAGGTCACCAAGAGTGGAGCCCTGGACATCAAGATCCTCCCGCGCACGTCCGCCCTCCAACCCTCCGGCGCGCTGCAAGGGCCCTTGCCCGAGCAAGAAGTCCCCCTACAGGTGAGCTTGCGCGTGCGAGCGCCCGCCAGCATGGGCACGCCAATGGTCAGGGAGTGAACTTGCAGGTGTGCCTGTGCTTGCCAGTCAGCCGGCAAGGGCGCATGAGACGGCCTTGCCATCATGCAAACGCCTTACATACTTCCAGTCCAGGACCCATCACCCACAAGTGCGAATGTGTGTGTGGGTGTCTGTGTTGGGCGCCGGCCCAATGTCTCCTGTGTTTGCTTTGTTGGGGAAGCAGATTTTGAAAGGAGCACTACCTTTTTAAAGCCTGTCGGTGCCCAACCTTGTTCACCAGCCGACCCCTGTGCTGCACTGCAGCTGCCTACCATGCTTTGCTGCACCCTGTTCCTTGCGCGCGAAGAATGCAACATGTTGTTGTCCTTTCTAACCCAGAGATCAATCAGAGGTGGCGCTTTCATCCCTGGTTTGCTTGCATGGAGCATGCGCCTTTTGCCAGCCATAGAAAAATTTTGAGGCTGGCGGCATTGCGCATCCCCGGGCTTTGCCTTTGATGCTCTCTTGTAGACCTGTCACGTTTTCTTCATGTAGGCAAAGAAATGGCCGCATCCAAGCTGACGCATGCACGCGCATGCAGGCAGATGGATGCTATGAACACCACGCGCCTACCAGTCTGTTGCAGTTGAATGAGGACGGGTCATATGCTACCATGGCTCCCCCCCGGTGGCGTATGTGTAGGGTACCATATAGGATACCGTACATGGAAATCTTTTGTAACTTATGTCTAGGGATGGGTAAATAGGTTATGATCAAAATGCCAAAGAGGCTCTACAGAGGCTCAAACAGGCTCTAAAGAGGCTCTACAGAGCCTCGACTAGGGTATGTCAAACCCTATTTACCCATCTCTAATTATATCGTATACATGTACCCCGTGTATGCCTGTTTACCGTAGCAGCTGTGTATACCAGAAATCCCAACCCCCCCAATCAGACCCCCAAGCGGGTCATTGTGTAGCTCTAGAAGACCTGGGAGCGCACAATCAATTACTTCTCCATCAATACAAGAGAGGATGTAGTGACCTGTAAGGGTTTGAAGAGAATCAAGTGCATGAACTCGTGTTAGGTTTGTGTTGGGTATAAATACCCAAAAGTGCTAAGCAGCCTTGTGCATATAGTTGTTAATTGGTCAACGCCTCAGCATAATCCCTGCACATCACCAACAAGCTCTCTTCTTCAATCCCTTCACTGCTCTGCTTTGCTCATCCTCAATCACTGCATCTGCAAGGGATAGAGCAGCCTCCTCATCTGCCCGTGTGCCCCCGCTTTAGCTGCTGTTGCAGCTAATGTAATGGTTTCTTGGCCCGCTCCGAGGCCAAACCATTCTTGGACTTGCTGGAAGTGTTGGCAAGGCTACCCGTTGCGCTCAGTGGAGCAGCTGTGGTGAAATGGGCACTAGGCAGCCACCCAGCTGCTGCTGCCATGAGGGGGAATAAGAAGGGGTGCATGTGGATTAGCGTGAAGGCATGGCGGGTGTCTGCATCTCAGACAAGAACGCGCCAGCCCTTAAGCGTGTTAAGCTCAATTTGCTTCACACACATCTGCGAGGCTGGGGAGCGCAGCCCCCATGCGCAGCCACCACTCTCCACACACTTTTGCAGTCGTTCCAGGTGCAGTGGTATTCTGCTGACTTGCCAGTCTTGGAGCTCAAGATCTTGCCTCAATCACCATCAACACCTTAAATGCACTCTGCCATGCACTTCAGCCTACTAACCACTTGCACAAGCACCGAGGTCTTCAAGTAGGGTACAGGCTGCTTGCCGCCGATACGCATTGCATACCCAACTGGCGCTTACTTGCTTGGCTCCCTGCTCTGCTGTCAGATTTCTGTCTCCTCTTCAGTCTGCTGCTCATGTCCAGATGCTGTCAAGCCTGCTGCGGCACCTGCTGCTGCTGCTGCTGCTGTCCCTGACTCTGCTCCAAACACCAATTGTCCTATGCACATTGCCTTCTTCATTTGCGCTTGAGCTAGATGAAAAGTTCTTTGTTAGACAACAATAAACACAGAAAGTCAATTGAGAATGGCGCGGATGTCCGTGATGGACACTAGAAATACCCAATACATGTGTGGTTCATAGCTGTTTACATAGGGTGCAAATCGTATTTATGGTTTGGGTGCATGGGTTATATATCCTGTGCCCTTCTGTATACCTATGGTGTACGCCATAACTTTCAGTATATGTAATTGATATAATTGTGCGGTATTCAGCAACCCTACACATGTGATCACGTGGATGCCAACTGGCTTTGTACTTACATGGATGTCCGTTCGCCCTGGAATCACATGGATGCCAACTGGCCTGCCTGCCTGCCTGCCATAAGCACAAAAACATGTCCACTTCGCCTGCCTGCCTGCCTGTGCAGGTGCCCAAAAAGACGCGGCTGTACCTGGAGCAGACCAAGCGTGAGACTGAGCAGGCCGTGGATATGCACCGCATCTTCCAGAGGGACCTGGCCAAGCTGAAGCTCACGGCCGCGCGCACCTACGTGAAGCTGCTGACCGACGGCAAGGTGCGCTGCATGGAGAGGGCCCCCTTTGGTCAAAACAACGCACACTCATGCACATGCGCACATGCTAGCACGCATGCGCACGCACACACGTACACGTGAACGCACACATGCATGCACACACGTCACGGAAGCATGTGCCCACATGGGCGCCCCATGCGCAGGGTGCCGTGGCAGCCACGTCCTCTGCCAGCCTGTCCCTGAAGCTCTCCGCCCATGGGCTGGGGCCCCGCTTCCGCATGCTCATCACAGCGCGCAACGACGGGACGTCGCATGTGCATGACATCCCTGTGGTGCGTGCGCTGCGCTGCGTGTGTGTGAGGTTGCACATGCAAATGCTTTAGAGGTATGGCATGCCTGTGGTGCGTGCGCTGCATGCGTGTGTGAGGTTGCGCATGCAAATGCTTTAAAGGTATGGCATGCCTGTGGTGCGTGCGCTGCGCTGCGTGTGTGAGAGGTTGCGCATGCAAATGCTTTAAGAGGTATGGCATGCCTGTGGTGCGTGCGCTGCGCTGTGTGTGTGAGGTTGCGCATGCAAATGCTTTAGAGGTATGGCATGCCTGTGGTGCGTGCGCTGCGCTGCGTGTGATTGGTTAAGGGCATCCTGCCTGGAGACACGCTCCTATGGCCTGGTATGTCTGGGCAACCTGCTTGCAATGCATGCACCTGCATGCGCACGCACTGTATTTCTTCGGGAACGCTTGGAAGTATCTTCACTATTGTTGCAGGTCCGGGTATTCTGCGAACCGGGTTGGCACAGATCAAAAACATCAAGAAGCTCTTGCCCGGACTTTTGCACTCTCAGGTTCTGAGTGCGCCCGACAAAATGTACAGGCTGGACCAGAGGATGTTCACCATCCCTTTGTTGGTGCCCGGCCTGTCTTATACATACGAGGTGCGTGCATGCCTCACACCACACACACAAAAGTGCAGACGCTTGCGCAAACGTGCTGCAATTTATGACCACAGAGCCCTGCTGCAATTGTCTCCGCTATCAGCCTCCGCAGGTGCTTGTGCGCCTCTCCACCTCCTTGCAGCTCCCGTATTCCCTTCCAGGTCCCAACCACCACGCACAAGTCCTGCCCTCTAGCACCCCACCTGCTGATGCGTGAAGGCAATGCATGCCAACAATCCAACAGCACTTGCTCATGCATTCACGCACGCGCATGCCTGCTCGCACGCGTGTACGTACACGTATGTGAACACAAAAAAAAGTCTTGCACACACGTACACACGCATGCACACGCGCAAAGCACACGCGCACACGCCATGCAGGTAGGGGTGCAGTGCCTCCAGCCAGAGGCCGGCTCTGATGCCATCACCGTCGTCATGTGCAGCAAAGACAACAGCGTACCCATCCTGCAGGCCCAGCTGCGCATGCCTGCATCTGAGCTGGAGGACGAGGACTGAAAGCGCCATGGCGCCACGGGACAGTAACTTACTGAGTAAGCAACCAAGTGAGGGGTGGTCATACCACCGCGGTACCAAGAATGCATCGTGTCCAGTGCAGGTCTTCAGAACTAATGGGCAGTGCACTCACGTTGATGGTCTACCAGCACGTCATGGGACGTGGGTGCTGCACACAGTCCAGCAGCGTGTCATGGAGCCATGGAGCGTGGGAACTGCATTCACCATGATAGTCTAGCAGCATGCCACCTCGTGGAACCAATGGACCCTTCTGTCAGAGGATCAATTCACGTACCCCTGCACGGCGCCTGCACAACTCAGGCCATCCGAGCTGAGGGTTAATCGCCAGCCTTGTTAGGCTAATCGTCCATTCAGACCATCCGAGTGTGGGGTTAATTGCCAGCTTAGATGTTAGGCTGATCCTCCACTCAAGCCCTCCGAGTTTCGGGTTGATCGCCAGCTTTGTTGTTGGGCTGATCCTCCACTCAGGCTTTCCAAGAGGGCCGAAATCATGTATGTCCCTTCCTTTGATTTCTTGCTTTGGAGAGGCTGCCTTGCATTCCCAAGCTTGTTTCTCTTCTTTGGTTGGCTGCTTCATGTGAGCCTTGCAACGATGCAGAGCCACTGTTGTTGCGCGCTGTTTGCAGTGCTCTGTATGTTTGATTGCAACCTGATTGGTGTGCCTGTATGAATGGGCAATTGAAGTTAATTTTGCGGTTGCTATACTTCAAAAGTTCAGCTGCGTTTGTATGCACCTGCAAGCTCGAGCCGCCAAAGTTGCTGCAGATGGCAAAAGGCTAGGGTTACATGCAAATGGCCCTGTGGTGAAAAGGAGTGTCACGGGAGCTCCACATGGCAGGTTTTGACGTATCCATTGCGCTACACACTCTGCACTTAAAGCTGTATGTACTGAACATTGTGCAAGTCTGACTATTTGAGCTGGATATCTTCTCCTTTCCCCCTCAGCATAACAATTTTTAACTCGTTGTCTGGTAGTAAAAGCTTATTACCTGCTTTGTCTGTTGCTACATGATAGTATCATCGTTCAGTACTACTAGTAGTACTTTCAGCTGGCTGTGGGAAGCTAGGAATTTACCATGCTGAGAGACTGCTGCAACCGAACCTGGCTTGAAGCATGACCATAACAGCTTGATCACGACGGCTATGATAACCGTTATCAGTGTAGTGACTGCACTACGATCAAAGTCAAATACTCCGCCAACCAGCTCCTCCGACCTCCTGGTCTCGATGCAGCATATCTTGTTTGGAATCGTGAAATCTGACTGCACGTCTCTGACGTGGCTTACAAAATTTCCATTTTGTAAGCATACAAGTTATGGCGGCTTCTTGCCAACTGAAACATACCTACTCGGAATAAGATAACTCCTTGAAAGGGTTACCTTTGATTTAGATCAGATTTGCTGTTGCCAGGCCCTGGCAGACCCCGGGGGTCTGGTTCTATTTGAACCGGTATGTAACTGGTGTATCACCAGTGTTAACGTCCCATAGCCCACAAACACATCAGTGATCCATTCTGGACAATGCTCAATCCGTCTTTTAATACGAGAATTTTCAACAACAACAACAACAACAACACGTCCTTTTCCACTGCACCCATCCACACGTTGTCTCTCCGAAGGACTTATGCTTCCCTTTTTTCTTCCGCAGGCTTAAACAATGTGTCTGCTTTTCTGGGCCAGGAAAACAATAAGCTATATTTCTTCCTGCATGTACTGATAGTTTTTTATGAGCAGGCTAGCAGTCGCACTTCTTGACTGAAGGCCTTTTTCTTGTAACCCTTGTAACCCTTGAGAATTTTCACTATCGTACTATGTACACTTACCTGAAAGGGCAGGTACCCTTTGTGATCAGAAGCTCAATGTTCGCTATTAAAGCGACCTTGACCAGTCATTGCCCCCTTTGTCATCATTTAGACAGTGTTCTACACGTGTAGAACCTATCAGGTGTGCACAACCTATTAAGTTGTCGACACCAGACCTTCTCCGTTGTGATTACTGAGCGCCACAAGTTGTGCAACATTGCTTGTAGCCTAAAAGTACAGTTCAGGCACTGTAGGCTACAAGCAATGTTGCCTTTTAGCAAAACCTCTAGCCTCTAGCTTGCAGACAGTGCCTTTCTTCTGATATGAGCGCCTTATTAGACTACCAGTAGGTTCAGGTTACTAACCTGGTAGTGCCTTCTAGGTTTCGAACCTCTCCAATCCTATTGGTTTAGAGCTGCCATTAAAGGCTTGTTGTCCCCTAATGATACCACTCTTAAGCAGGCCCTTCACGCACCTCAAGTGGGTGTTACGAGCTAAAACATCTTGGGCTTGGACATTTTGGACTATTTTTTTGGATGGCAAAGACCAGCAACAAGCCAATCAGCCTAACAACCAGGCTGGCGGTTAGCCCTTGTAAACTTGTAAACCTGTAAACCCTAGGAAAAGAAAAAGAAAAGAAAAGACTACGCTAACAAGGTAACCCCTGTTTGCATGAATTAAGGAAGAAGTTTACATCTGGTGCAAGCACCAGGCAAACCTCCACCATCAAACGAGGAAGAAGGTCATT
>LFIK01004417.1_pt1 | contig 11394 bp, 11 predicted proteins | sample 643401 | NCBI WGS metagenome assembly LFIK01 (sample SAMN03777447, study PRJNA286221) | soda lake metagenome | biome: soda lake; feature: Kulunda steppe; material: water; isolation source: sample T5-Br brine of Lake Tanatar-5 | place: Russia: Kulunda steppe | collected 2010-07 | reverse complement strand
TTGTACCGATCGATCGCTACTCGTCTTGTTCCCCTTCGTGTGTGTCCACACGTGTTGGGGTTCGGAAACATGAGTTGTCTGTATCACGATGTGGGTCGCATCTGACTGTCGATCGTGGAGGCAGGTGCCTGTTCGAATGACCGCAAATCCACCAGATGAGCTTGCTACTGCGATCGTCCAGCACGTTGCTCGTGTCAACGGCACATCTGTTGAGGCGTTACCACCACTGCAGCATGCGATCGATGTCGAGGCGTTGACCACGCTTGTGTTATCTGGAGACGACGTCTGTGTTGAATTTGTGTATGCCGACTGTACGATCGTGGTTCGTGAAGAGGCGATCGAGATTCAATAACAACGGGGCCACGCTACGCAAGCGGACAAATTATACTCTTGTGTTCACATCATTCTGATAGTCGTGTCTCAGCAATCACTGCCATCACTGTCTGTCATTATTCCAGTGTATAACGACCGGGATGGTGTTGCAACCACGCTTGAATCACTGTCAACACAGGATCTGACTGACATTGAGGTACTGGTTGTGGATAACAACTCAACTGATGACACATCTTCGTTTCTTCGATCGTATGCTGCAGAGCATGACTGGATGACGTATTTGATAGAGGCTGAGATTCAATCATCGTATGCCGCTCGGAACACAGGGCTTGAGAATGCATCTGGTGAGTTACTTGCCTTTATTGATGCGGACATGACTGTTCCTGAGGGATGGGCTACCGACATTCGTCACGAGTTCATTACCCGAGAGGTAGATTATCTTGGCTGTGCAGTTGAGCTCGTTATTGAGGGCAATGGGACTGTGTTCGATCGGTACGATCAGTTTACTGGCTTTCCGATCAAAACATACATTGAAACGCAACAGTTCTGTCCAACCTGTTGTTTAGTTGTTCGCCGATCGGTCATTGACGATGTCGGTGGATTTGATTCACGCTTGGTCTCTGGTGGTGACAAAGAGTTTGGGAATCGTATTGCTGATGCTGGCTATGAGTTGGTGTTTGCAGACGATATTGTGTTACAGCATCCGACTCGATCGTCGTTTCGTGCATTAGCTAAGAAAGACCTCCGTGTTGGGAAAGGGCTTGGACAGTTACAGCAGTTGTATCCCGATCGGTACGGACGTGGGACGCCCAAGCCGAGCGGTGCGAAATCTCCACGGAAGCAGATTGGGGATGTTGGTTTGGTCGATCGCGCCATGTTTTCATTGTTAGGGTTAGTGACGGTCGGAATTCGAGGAATAGGGTATTTGAAAATAAGGGCAACCAATGAAGGCTCAATCGAAAAATAATCTCATAGAATGGATGTATCATAAGAATTGATTTGCGGATGGTATAGAATGGCTCCGCAAATAAAACTCAGTGAATACTTCTTATCAACTAAATCGGTAGATTGTATATCCTATGTTGACAAGAACGTTCTAATGGTCGTTAGTCCGGAAGATTTTGAGAAATTAGAACTAGATCTCTCTTGTTTTGAATTAGAAATTAACGGAGTACCAATTTGGGAGCGGGTTCGATTTGGAGTATACCGGGAGTTACGACAGAAGACCGGTGCTGGCCAAGCACATACACGTAATGAAGAGGGTATAAGGACATATTTTAATGGTGTGATGCAGTGGGGAAAAAACTGGATATATAAAAATCCATTTTTGTCAGGGGAACACCAATACATGTTTGTTGGACATCCGCGGAGAAAACTAGAGGATGACGGTTATTGGTGGGATGTATACTGTGATCCAATACATGATGAGACTGATTTAGATTATATTCATTTCGAAACACCACATCTAATGTCACATCACACGCCCGCAAAGACGGAACACTTGCGGTACTTAGATGCAATTACATACACCGGTACCATTCAACGAAAACTTGGATTGAGGACTCCATCAATTGGTACTGACGCAAGCGATCATATTGCGGAAATTGAGTCAGAAATCGTCGACAGATTTGGGGTGCGAGCCGACGTAGAAGGAAAAATTAGGACAAAACTACATGTCCGAAACACCACACTGGGATTGTACAAACGTCTTCTCGATCGAGTTAATCCAGACGTGGTTATTCTTGTCGTAAGCTACGGAAAGGAGACGTTCATTGAAGCTTGCAAACAAAAAGAGATTCCCGTTGTTGAATTACAACACGGTGTAATATATGACCACCACTTTGGATACTCATTTCCCCATGGTATCCAGAAAGAAACCTTTCCAGATTATTTACTAACATTTGGAGCGTTTTGGAACGAAAATGCTCGGTTTCCACTCCCGGACGATCGCTTAATACCAGTGGGATATCCATATCTGAATCAGTCTGTCGACCAGTACGACGATGTCACGAAGCATGACCAACTACTGTTCATTTCACAGGGTACAATCGGGGAACAGCTCTCGAAGTTTGCAATGGAAGTTAGTACCCACTCCAATCTTGAGTGCGATATTGTCTACAAGCTCCATCCGGGAGAATACGACCGGTGGCGAGACGAGTACCCGTGGCTACTCGGAGCTGATTTCAAAATTGTGGACAGTTCTGATCGGCAACTTTACGCATTATTCGCCGAATCTACGGCTCAGATAGGGGTCAGTTCTACTGCTGTGTATGAAGGGTTGGCGTTTGGCCTTGAGACCTTTGTTTACGATTGCCATGGATCATCGGTACTCCAACCCCTTGTCGACGATGGGTCCGCGTCGAAAGTAGCTAGTGTGGATCAACTCGTCTCATTGCTCGGGTCTGGCAAAGTTTCATTTAATCACAATTATTATTTTGAACTCGAGTCAATAGAAAGAATTTGTAGAGTTATTAAACACATAAGTGATATGAAGACAACATATGACTGATTGGGCGTATTGAAAATCATATATAGTGCCTCAATCCATACAAAAAGGACAATTATTTAGATTCTATGCACATAAATTTACAAATTACTAATTATATTTGAAAATGAAATATTAACCAATTTTACTTTCTTATAACAGCCTCTATGATAGAATGACGATTTTTTGAGTCGTCACTAACTTCGTCCCCAGCGAGGGGCGAACTTCTCGCCGATTCCTCGTGTGGCCCACAAAAGTCCTCTTGAAATTTTAATAGTATTTGACTATGAGACCAACATTCTGAATTTTTGACATTATAAGCACAATAATCAGTCCCATTATGATACACACTTCTGGAGGGGACGAATCCACATAGTATTTCGGTTTCAAGTCTCAGCCGAATACCCATGTACTCCAAATGAGCCGGTCAGCATGTTAAGAGTAAAATTAAACAGCTAGTCCTCGTTGATCGAATTGACTACTTGTTTTTGTTGTTTGGCCACATCTTAGCGAACAGATTACCCAACTACAGGCACTATGAGGTATTAAAACAAGTAATGCACCTATACTTATTTTGACAAAGATTTTATTTCAGACACTACGCTTTCTGGTCCCATGTCCTTTGGAATCCGAATGTGATATGTGTTGGGTCTGCTGAAACATTTTGAATAAATAGACTGAGTGTGTTCTCTCATTTCGGCTATTGAAGGGATATCTACTTCATCATCTCCAACTGATTCTGTCTGAGATAATAGATTATAGAATCGTTTCAATTCGCGAAAACTGGCAGATAGAGATCGACGTGTGAATTCGTCCGTTGAAATTTTTTCTACTGATATATCTGACACACTTTGTCGAGATATATAAATTGCCTGTTGAACCTCGGTTTGTTTGGCGAGCTGATTCTGATCCAACACATCCACTGGGGATATCTTTCTTCGAGGATTCCTCTCTAGTTTGACTTGGGTCAACCAATGTACTTTATTCCATCCATTCAGTTTCTCGTCAATGTACGATTTAATGTTGCTTTGTCCATGTATATAATCGCTATAATAAATAGTCATGAATCTTGGACTATAATACGAGATACTATCAACATCTATAATGCAAAATCTTCTGACACGTAAGACACATTTTCGTTCTCAAGGAGCTGAAGAGTTGTACTAGTTTTTCCTGCTCCGCCAGTCCCTGCCAAAACCGTGCCACTACCCTGAATATCAACAATACCCGCATGAATAAATGCAGAATTATACTGTAGTAGTTCAAAATGAATGAGTGGCCAAAGAGTGGTATATGATGCAAACCTAGTCTTATTTCTATTAATAAACTTATTACCTGAACGGAAAAGACGGAATGGTTCTATTATTTTACCGACTGTCCCGGGAGAATCCTGAAAATCCACAAATACATGTGTCGTATCGTTATTAAATAATCCCTGAGTATAATAAGAATAACCCGATTCTTGGACCCACATATCAGTATTATTAAAAGAGAAGTTACCCCCACAATGATACTCATAATGAGTGTCTCTTTCGAACTTTCTTTTATCAAAGTGGAAAACAATGTCAACATCTTGACTACGATTGTTGGCCACTAATCCATAGTTTAATTCTTTACGAACCAGTTTAGCAAACTTATTATTTCCAGTGATTTCAACTTGAACGGGTCCGATCTGGTGAATAGTCATATATTATTCCTCTTATTGATAATTGATGGAAACATATTAATTACTTGTATACCTACCTTACTATAGCCATAAATTATCTGATAATAAGATGGATTGTGGTGAAATCGTCTATTCGTACTAATAGCATTTTTCATTGAGCTACGTACCCAATCAAACACTTCAAAGGCTTTTTGATCATTTTGAATTATAACTTCCGAAATGGCATCATCAATTAATTCAAAATGAGTGGGATGATTCCTAAGCAACGCAAAGATTGTAGCCGAAAGAAATGCAATATCGCTTATCCAAAACCCATATCGGCAGTTTTCCCAATCAACAATATACACCTCACCTGTATCATCGACAAGAACATTATCCTGGTGTAGATCAGAATGAATTGGTTCTAACCGTGGCTCATACGGGTTATCTATCAGAATATCAAATAGTTTATTCTTAAAAAATTTTATATATATGATTCGCATTAAAAATCCTAACTTCTGTTCGATTCTCCCGCGAGATGTGTTCATCGGACCACTAGTAAATAACCGGGAACAATTACTTGCGATATGTGAAACAAATAGTTCTATGTTATTTTTGTCTCTGGGTTTTTCTCCGCAAATTGAGTCCGGTATCGATTTGGAGGTGAAATAGACCTGTTCTATGGACTCCTTCAAATTAGTAATAAATTCACGAAAAGCATGTGACACAGCATCATTACCCTCTCCGTTATATTTTATATAATTCTTAATCCAGTGTCTTAATGATTCTACCTGTAGGTTCTCAAGAATCAAAATATTCGAGTCGGAATCAATGTAATTTGGGTACAGTGGGGATTGTTTCGTCGTTTTATAAAATTCTAGTTCTTTTCTAAACTTTTGCGTGTGGTCTTCCGATATATCGGGATCATTTATTTTTACAAAATACTGTTCTCCATTATCAGAAGCTATTATATTATATCTTCCCTTGCGCTTATTTTCGAATATCAGCTCTTGAGGTGATAGACCAAATTGGTTCAAATCAGATTTAATGTTTTCTGGTAAAGAGAGCATAAGCGCTTCGTCACGTTTTCAGTTAATAAAGTTAACGATCAATTTAAATGTACAGACCACCGCATATAATATTTTTGATATTTAGGATGGCAATGACACGCTCCCCGTCGCCGACCCTCCCAAAATCGATACTGAGATTCTCAGTGAGGTATATGACCAACTCGTAGGCGGTGAGCTATGTATGTTGACGTCTCGAAGATCAAGAACGTGGAAAGATATCAGTTTCTGAACGGCAGTCATCTGGAAGACCTCGACCAATTCGTTCTCACCGCAAACCTTAATTTCCAACACAAGAACTCATATAATATACAAATAAATTGACATCAATATCACCCCTTTACCAGCGAAAAGGTCGTATCTGTATGGGATTCAGTGGATATATTTTATTTATAGACTCTCAAAGGAGTTTCTTGAGGTCAATAATAGCGTTCACATCATCAGAGAATTAATTGAAATCCAGAACATTATTTGCAGGGAAAAGTAATATTTAATACTAAAGTCATATATTTGGTTCGCTATCTGGGATATGATATCATCGACATGTGGGGTCTCCCTGAAAAAATTCAAACTTTATTGTGATCTCGAACTTCGGGCTGAATATTGAGTTCACAGCCACATTCTATTTATTAAGAACTGCTCTCAAAACGCCCGTGGGTGATGTCATACAAAATATTCAAAAATGGTTTTTTGATTTTAGTGGTGTAGATGATTCGGTTACAGAAGCCCAAAGGAATATAATTCAATCAACCAAGTTTGTTCCACTAGCTGAACTAGAGCCAATATTATTCATACGGTTATACTTCTTGTTCTACCATATTAAATAATATAACTTTGAATCCGGTCTACACTAATTCAACAGACGTAGTATTTAATACTAAAAAACGTGATGTTAGATGGTAAAATATTAACTTACAAAATGTGGTCCCAAGAGATTATTTCATCAACATAAATATCTTTTTTAAGAGTTTGACCAATTACCACTTCCATCATATTAGGTGGAATACCTGAACCGGGTCGTTTAATTGCAACATTCTCTCGAGTAATTGCCTCACCTGTTGAAAGGCTTCTGGAAGCAACTAAACTCCTGCGGGCATGTTTACGGCTATCTGCCTCTGCAGCAATCGGTCTTTTTTTCGAGGCCCCAGTGGTTGCCAAGACACGCCCTAAATTCTTTTTGAAAACTCGAACATCTGTAGGATCCATTGCATGATAGTGATCATTCCCTTCTAGAGTCTTATCGAGTGTAAAGTGCTTCTCGATAATCTGTGCACCGTGGAATACTGAATTGAGTAGAGTTATCATACCGTCGTTCGGTGGAACGTGATCTGAATAGCCAACGGTGTATTCGGGGTAGACATTATTTAGGTGGGCTATCATACCAAGGTTCGCGTTTCCTGGATCTGTTGGGTACTGCAAAATACAGTGAAGGAGACACAGTTCTGGGTCTGACGACTCTTGTTCGATTACTTGTACCGCATCATCGATTTCTCCAATTGTACTCGCACCAGTCGAGAGCAGAATTGGCTTATTTTTTTGAGCGATTTGACGGAGAAGAGGATGGTTCGTAATATCTGCGCTGGCGATTTTATATGCAGGTACGAGATCTTCCAAGTACTCGACTGCATTGGAATCAAACGGTGTCGAAAGAAAATCAACGTTGTAGTTAGCCTCGGTCCACGATGCAATTTCTTCAAATTCTACCTGTCCAAAATCGTCATACTGTTGAAACAACTCGTATTGTGTTTCTGTACTTTCCTCCTCAGTATCCCAGTAGGCTGGGGAGTGTTTCGAAGCAAGTGTGTCTGCTGAGTAGGACTGAAACTTCACTGCATCAACGCCGGCTTCTGCAGCTTTGGCGACCATCTCTTTTGCCGCTGAAAGGGCAGATACATCGTGTTCTTTCGCGATATCAAAATGGTTTACGCCAATCTCTGCGATCAGGTAAGGCTCGTCTGACTGTTCAATATTTTGATTATTAATATTCATTGGTGTTTTGGAATATGATTTGTTTGATGCGTTCGACACCGTTTGCGATGTCATGTCTCGACAACTCTTCGCGCATATTTTCTCTTTGTTCTCGGTCTGCGATATAATCTATGACTGCAGCTCGGATATTTTCTTTAGAAACATAGTCTGCATAGCCGAGTGAAAGTACTCCGCGAGATATGTGTGCAAAGGGATGTTTTTGTTCACGTGAGTTCTGAGCAATTGATATTGTTGGGACATTTAGTGATGCGGCTTCATACAGTGTTCGCCCGTTGGAAGTGATGAGTAGATCTGCTCTCTCCATGTGCTCTGCCATAGATTTGATGTCTTGATTAATTTCAATACTAATATATGATGGGAATTGTTTGTAAATTGGTTTGAGTTGTTCCATACTATCATAACCTAATCCTAACACGACATCAATGTGGAGTTCTTGATCAAGGTCTGAGAGTGCACGGAGCGTTTTTGCAGTTAGATTATTTTCATCGGTTCCACCAAAAGAGATCATAATTGTATCTACAGATGGAATCTCTGTGCGTGGCGTAGCATACCGGAATTCGTTTCTCAAACAGAAATATCTAAATCCAAAATAGTGGCTATCAGGAGGTGTCGAGTGTTCGTACAGGGCATTGATAACTGCATCCGCATATTTACTCCCATTTCCTAAATCTTCAAAATTTACGATCCGTGAGTCAAGTTTACTGAGTGATCGCATATAATCTGAAGACGTATCTAAAACATCATTGATTATTACATCAGGTGGAGAAGATTGAACGTGGCTCAAGAAGGCATCTTCGTCGTTAAAAACACGATATGGGTAGTTACTCTCAGACAATTTGTTAATTGCCAACTCGTCTTTTTTTTCAACTGCAAAAAGAATATCGTGTTCAAAAACTTGATCAGCAATTGTGATTCCTCGATAAACATGACCGGTTCCGGTGTTCCCATTCCCTGTGACACGGTATATTACTTGTTGTCGTCGAAGTAAACTTTCAGCGACTTTCCAGTCCTCATATGTATCAATATCAATTCCTTCAGACGGACTCACTTCGTAAAATGTTGGAGAATTAGAAATTCTGCGACCCTCACTCACGAGGTCTTTGTCGGTAAGAAACAATCCAATCTCTTCAAATATTGGTTTCATCTGCTGACGATTTTTTCGGTCAGTAGACATTGGTCGATACTGGTCATCTGATTTTTTCCAGTAATGATGAGTACTATCTCGAACGTAGATTACACTTTTCGAGTTCTGCTCAAAACCATGTTCAATACCGGAATCAACCGTTTGGGGGGTAACTAGCGGAACGGTTGGTTGAAAACAAAGAACATATTCAAACTCACCTTCAACAATGTCTAGAGCATGTTTGATAACCGGAGCAAGAGGTACCTCATCAGTAGCAAGTGTATCAGGACGGTCAATTATCGAATCAACGTTATATTTCCGTCCAATTTGAGCGATTTCGGTACTGTCCGTAGTCAGTACGGTATAATCAACTAGTGAGGAAGATTTACTGGACTCAATGGCATGTGCAACTAAAGGTTTATTATCAAGCTGTCTGATATTTTTTCTTGGTATTCCCTTCGATCCCCCCCTTGCGGGGATCACGGATAGAACTTTTCCACTCATTACTATCGGATATTTCTTTCAATAAATAAAACACTTCTTGTCGCTTTGTTGGCACGGTGTATTCGCTCTTATTTTCCTCTATACTAAATCGTTGATTTCTTGTTACTCTTAATTAGATTTCTATGTATATTTATTTCGTGATATCTCTTTTTGAGTACATAATATTATTATCCGCATATGAAGAACCAATCTTGCAGGTCATGTGATACACTATCATAAAGAACCAGCAGATTCATACAGATACAACAGAGATAGCGTAATATGTCGACTGAATCGTTATGTGACCAGACAATTTTGATAACGGGCGGCGCAGGATTTATTGGCAGCCATATCTCAAACAAATTACTGAAAAATAACACCATTCGAGTAGTTGATTCTTTGACGACGGGAAAAAAATCAAATGTACCAACAGAGGCTACATTCTTTGAAACAGATATTCGTCAGAAAACAAAAATCAAGGATGCAATTAATGGAGTGGATTTACTCTTTCATCAGGCTGCACTTGTAAGCGTCGCTCGCTCAATTGAGAGGCCACAAAATAGTCATAAAATTAATACAACAGCAGCTCTTTCATTACTCAAAGCTGCTCGGATGGAAGGAGCTAGAGTAATTCTTGCCTCAAGTGCGGCAATCTATGGCCATCCCAAATCAGTACCTATCGTAGAAACTGATACAAAAAAACCAACCTCACCATATGGACTAGAAAAGCTCACCATTGACCACTATGCGAGGCTCTTTCATGATTTATATGATGTTGATACCGTTGCCCTTCGCTATTTTAATGTCTACGGGCCAGGACAGATTGCAGACGATTATAGCGGTGTAATAAGCGTATTTATCGATCAAGCACTCTCTGGCAATGATATTACTGTCCATGGTGACGGCGACCAAACGCGTGATTTTGTCTACGTTGACGACGTTGTCCAGGCCAATTGTAAGGCTGCTACCACTGACTATGTTGGCAAGTCATACAATATCGGTACTGGTGAATCAACTACTATTAGGGAGCTGGCAGAACTTATCCAGGACGTTACAGATACAAACTCGGATATCGTCCACTTAGATGCTCGCCCAGGAGATATTGAACATTCAGAGGCAGATATATCAAAATCTAAGAAGCAACTTGAGTACAAGCCAACTGTTTCGCTCCGAGAAGGACTTGAACAAACCGTCGAGTGGTATCGAAGCCAACATAACTGACCGTCAAATTAATTTTAAAATTGAATTGAAATTCTCATACTCAATAGTTTTTGATTCGGTTGTTGTACATCTTCCAATATCTTTTAAAATACAACATTACCACTAAGTGACAAGGACACACAAACCTCTTTAATCCGACATGCCGTTGTATTAGTACTACTCATTGTTTCGGGTATCACGTCTCTGCTATGATTAGCTCCTATCTTCGAACTCGTGAACAATACACCAGCCGACGAAGGTCTTGATTACATAGTCTCGATTGTTCAGTTTTATAAATTGTTCAAGCTATACAATCATTTCCCGCCCTTAATTGACGGTTGTGAAATGATATCCGTTGACATGTCTGAATAGATTACAGAGCCCTCAATCTATGACTGAATTGCATACAGATTCGCGTACTGCCCATCATTATCGATCAGCTCTTCATGAGATCCAGTCTCTGTAATCTGCCCATCATCCATCGTATAGATTCGATCGGCGTTCTCTACGGTAGACAACCGGTGTGCAATCGCAATCATTGCATACTCACGATCCATTGCCTCGATCGCATCCTGTACTTCTCGCTCCAGATGCGAATCCAGATCGCTTGTAGCTTCGTCTAACACTAACAGATCAGCATCCTTCAACAGCGCACGTGCGAGCGCGACACGCTGTTTTTGTCCACCAGAGAGTCGAACCCCATTATCACCCAGCATTGTGTCATACCCATCTGGGAGCTCGTCTATGAACTCATCAACTTTTGCAATCTCACACGCTCGATCGACATCTGCATCAGTGACATCTCGATTTCCGATCGTCAAATTGTATCGCAGCGTATTGTTGAAAATAAATGGATTCTGTCGAACGACTGCAATCCGATCGCGCCAATCTTGAAGGTCCATCTCGCCGATCGGCCGTCCATTTGCTTTGATTACGCCACTGTCAAGATTGTACAACCTAGTCAGTACAGAGACGATCGTCGATTTACCAGCACCTGACTGACCAACAAATGCGATGAACTCTCCTTTTTTAATGTCGAAGTTGATCCCTTTGAGAACTTCTTCGTCTG
>LFIK01004416.1_pt1 | contig 11395 bp, 4 predicted proteins | sample 643401 | NCBI WGS metagenome assembly LFIK01 (sample SAMN03777447, study PRJNA286221) | soda lake metagenome | biome: soda lake; feature: Kulunda steppe; material: water; isolation source: sample T5-Br brine of Lake Tanatar-5 | place: Russia: Kulunda steppe | collected 2010-07 | reverse complement strand
TTTGATGAATACATTAAACAAAATTATTTAGATAACTTCTTAAGAGGTGGGTATCCAATCAGTATTGGAGAATCAATCTATCATTTATATTCTAGACGTCACGGGGATTTAGAAAGAGATTATAACTATTTCTCTTTAGCCCCTGAATATTATTCACAAGGGGCAGGAAACTTTAGAGATGTCTGTCAAAATAGAAGAATGGATACGTTTATCAATAAAGATGTTGAACGTTTTAACATTCATCATTTTGCGTCTTTAATTCAACTGGATGGCTATAATCCTTTATCAGTGAATGGAACGCTTTATACATTAGATGAAAAAAAAGCTTCTACTTTAACGAAAGAACATTTTGATGGCGATCAATCCATCTTAAAACGCCTTAAAAAATCTTTTACTCCGGGACAAATTGTCAACTTTGTTGAGAACAACAAAATTAAAGTATTAAGTGATGAAGATACCTACTTAAATGCGTTAATTAAAGCGGCTAGCCCTTCAATAAACGCAGCATTCGGAGAAGGGTTTTGGAGTGATCACTTCACGTATGTATTAGATTTAATCGAAACCTACGAAGCCATTTATCCAGATCGTATGCATGAACTTTTATACCAAGATGAAAGTTTCTTATATTTTGAATCACCAGTCAGTGTTTTAAAACAACATGAAAAAACGGTACTGACTAATGATGGGAAAGTTCGCCAATACGGTAGCTTACTCCATTTTGATGAAGAAAAGTTAAAAACGTTAGATATTGACCCAAACGCCAGCAATTTCACTAAAATTAATGGTAAGCATTATACCTCAACCTTATTTGTTAAACTGTTAAGTCTTGTTATGAACAAACACAGTTTGTTAGATAACGAAGGCTTAGGCATTGAGATGGAAGCGGATAAACCAGGGTGGAACGATGCGATGAATGGTGTGCCGGGCTTACATGGTTCAGGCGTGAGTGAAACAATTGAACTATTAAGAATTGTGGAATTTTTATCTAAATATCCATCGAGCGGAGAAACAACGCTTCCTATTGAGATGAAACGTTTCTTTGAAGCCTTGAATAAAGGCCATGCGTATAAAGCGAGAGTCAAAGCACGTGAAGACTACCGTGAAGCCATTCGTTTTGGATTAAGTGGTGAGATGGAAAGTGTAGATTTAAAAACCATTAATGCGTACTTAGAAGATTTAAGACGATATATTAAAGACCGTTTAGAATTCTTGTTTGAAGAAAATAACCATTTACTGCCTACGTTCTTAACGTATCAAGTAAAAGATTATGAACCGGTTGAAAAAGAAGGAAAGAAAGTAATTGGGCATTATGGGTTACCTGTTTTAAAACCAACGCGTTTTGAAAGAAAGAACCTTCCAGCCTTCTTAGAAGCTCCAGCACGACTTTTAAAAACCGACTTTGATAAAACATCATTAAAAAAGATGCACAAAAGCATTAAAGCATCTGAAATCTTTGATGAACCTCTTCAAATTTATAAAACGAGTGAATGTTTAAATGATGAAAATCATGAAATTGGAAGAATAAGAGCCTTTACTAAAGGATGGTTAGAACGTGAAAGTACGTTCTTGCATATGACGTATAAATATCTTTTAGGATTAATTAAAGCCGGCTTATATGAAGAATTTTATGAAGCGATTGAAACGAACTTAGTATGCTTTATGGATCCTGAAAAATATGGACGTTCAACCTTAGAAAATAGTAGTTTCATCGCACCGAGTAATAACCCAAATGAAAAGATTCATGGTCAAGGATTCTTCGCAAGACTATCAGGCTCAACGGTTGAAACGATTGATATGTGGAGAGAGATGATGAGTGGTGAACAACCATTCAAATGGGAAAATGATACCCTCACCTTAGCGTTCAGACCGAAACTTCATAAAAAGTTCTTTAAAGAAGATAAAACAGTAAGTTTTAAATTTTTGAAAGATATAGATGTAACTTATATAAACTATGGGTTGGACTCAACTTATGAAAGATGCAACATTCATAAAGTTGAACTTATCAATGAAGGAGGCGCGGTCGTTATAGAAGGTGATAAAGTAACTGGCAACGAAGCTTTAAATGTTAGACAAGGCAAGTATGATTCAATAAAAATATATATGAATAAATAGGAGGATTTATTGAATGAAGAAATTATTGTTTTTATTTTTAACCTTAGCATTAAGTTTCACAATTGTTGCTTGTGGAAACGGGGATGACGATGACAACGGCGACAATGGAGATAATGGGGATAGTGTAGAACGCTCAAACCCTGTTATTAGTGGAGCAGAAGACACAAGTATTTATTTAAACGAAGATTTTGATCCAATGGATGGTGTTACAGCAGAGGACCATGATGGTGAAGATTTAACGGATGAAATTACCATTAATGGGGAAGTAGATGTCACAAGAACAGGCGTGACGTATTTACGTTACCGTGTAGAAGATTCACATGGAAACTTTACAGAAGCGGCACGTTACATTACCGTTGAAGTGAATCCTGATGATCTTGGCGATGAAATGGTTCCAAATGGGGATTTCTCACTAGATTTTAGCTTCTGGTCAACAACCACTGGTTTAGAAGGTGGGTCTGGAGACTTTAATGTAGTCGATGAAGAATTAAAAATTGATATCAACTCGACTTCTGGTGGAATGTGGGAACCACGTTTAGAAAACATTGGCATTACATTTGAAGAAGGAACGATTTATGAACTTTCTTTTAGAGCACGTGCGGAAGAACCACGCGCAATCCATGTTCAAGTTGGGGAAATTTTAGACGATGCCCCTTGGTTCTTAAACTTCAAACCAGCAGTCCCTGGTATTGTAGATCTTACGACTGAGATGGAAACCTATACCCTTACTTTTATGATGGATGAAGAAACCAATACTAACGGAGCCGTAATTTTTGAATTTGGTAACGTAAGCAGTCCTTCAGGTAACGATAATTTACAAACGACTGTTTACCTAGACGATGTAGTGGTTAATGCAATTGATCCTGATGACTTTGTGGATGAAATTCCACCAGTTATTGAAGGGGCAGGAAACACAACAATCACAATCGGTGATGAGTTTGATCCTTTAGAAGGGGTCAGTGTATTTGATAACGTTGATGGAGAAATTGATTTAACAATGGACCATGTTGAAGGTGAAGTCGATGTCAATGAACTTGGTGAATATACTTTAACGTACACGGTTAGCGATGAAGCAGGAAATGAAACGGTTGTTGAACGTATTATTACGGTTGCGGAGCCTACTGATGTAGATATGGGCGCTGATTATGGATGGAGAATGTTCTTAAATGACTGGGACGGTACTTCAGGGAATATGGAAGTTGTTGATGGAGAGTTAGTTCTTAGTGTAGATAATGCAAATATTTCTGAAAATTGGAATGTTCAAATTATTCAAGACACAATTTCTTTAGGCGAAAGTGATGAAGAAGCTGGAACGATTGACTTAGAAGCAGGTAAAACGTACCGTATTAGCTTTGATGCACGTGCAACCCTTGAAGGGGAAGGAACCGTATTATTCGGTCATCCACAAGATGGATGGACAGGCTATTTTGATGAAACATTTGATGTTACTGAAGAGATGCAAACATTTACGTTTGAATTTACTTTAGATGACGATGAAGCGGATTATGATGTTGAATCAATGTTTAAATTCGAATTAGGGAACTTATTCGCTGGCATTGAAGAAGTACAAAGTTTTATTGTTGATAATATTTTATTAGAAGAAAAAGTGGATGAAGACTTCGAAGCAACCGATAAGATTGTGAACGGAACGTTTGAAACTGGCGATGAAATGATCGATTATACGTATGGTTGGAGACCATTTGTGAATGATTGGGAAGGTAGTGCTGGTGCATTAAATGTTGTTGATGGTGAGTTAGTATTCGATATTACTGCGATTAACACATGGGAAAACTGGCAATTACAAATCATTCAAGATAATTTCGCGATGAGTGGCGATATCGATAACGAAGGCTCTATGGATTTTGTTGCAGGAGAATCATATCGTGTAACATTCGATGCAAGAGCAAGTGTTGATGGTGAAGCCGTTTTACAAATTGGACACGAGGAAGGTGATGGATGGACAAGTTATTTCGATGAAGCATTTGATGTAACCGATGAGATGCAAACATTCACATTCGAGTTCGATTTAGATGATAGCGAGATGGATTATGATACCCTTGCACAATTCAAAATCGAAATGGGCTTATTATTTTCAGGCGAAGAAGCCCCACAATCATTTACATTAGACAATGTAGTGATCGAGCGTTTAGAAGGCGATGACTATCTTGAAACTGAATTGGTTGTTAATGGGGATTTCAGTGGTGTTGCTTTAGAACTTAACCGTACGTATGGTTGGAGAAGCTTCCTTAATGATTGGGATGGCACTGCTGGAGAATTAAATGTTGTTGATGAGCAATTGGTATTTAATCTTTCTAATATTAATACGTGGGAAGCTTGGCAAATTCAAATTATTCAAGATAACTTTGCTTTAGATGGCGAAACAGAAAATGAAGGATCACTCTTATTTGAAGCCGATAAATCATACCGCATTTCTTTCGATGCAAAAGCGAGTGTTGATGGTGAAGCTATTCTTCAAATTGGACACGAGATTGATGGATGGTTAGCATATGTTAGTGAAACGTTTGATGTAACGGATGAAATGCAAACATTTACTTTTGAATTCGATTTAGATGATAGCGATATAGACTATTCAGATTTAGCACAACTTAAGTTTGAATTAGGAACGTTATTCTCAGGTGAAGAAGCTCCTCAATCATTCACTTTAGACAACGTCGTCATCGAAGTATTAGAAGATGATGCGTATGAAAATGCTGGATTAATTGTAAACGGTAATTTTGAAGGCGTATGGTTTGAACAAGACCAAACACTCGAAATGTTACCAACACCATTTGGCATTGATGTGCAAACAGAACAAGTAGTATGGGGTGCTATTGAAGAGGCTGATGGTTTCTTAGTATATATCGATGGATTAGATGAATCTCCATATTTAGTATCAGAAGGATATGCATTTAACTTAGAAGCATTAGATTTAGATGATGGTACTTATGATATTCAAATTCAAGCACTTGGTGATGATGAAAATTATTTAGATTCAGAGTTGAGTGAAGTTCATGAATACACCATAAGCAGTGAAATTCCTGATGAGCCAACCCAACTAGATGCACCATTTGGCATCGTTATAAATGATGAAGATATGTTGCAGTGGGGATATCAAAGTGGTGTTGAATCACATAATGTTTATATCGATGGTGAAAGTGATTCCCCTTGGAATGTTGCTGAGGGCAATGCATTTGACTTAAGTGGATTAAACTTATATCCAGGGACTTATGAAGTTCAAATCGAAGCATTAGGTGACGATGTATTTTACAGTGATTCAGAATTATCAGATGTTGTTGAATACGTTGTAGATTAATTGTAGTTATTATATAGAAAAACAATTTATTAATTATAAACATATTGAATGATTTCAATGGAGAATTATAATGTCTATGTTAGCGGTAACACCGCTAACATAGATAACCAATAAAGTTAAAAAGAAAGGAAAAAACTATGAAAAAGTTTTTGTTAATGATTTTAACACTTTCACTGAGCTTCGTGTTAATTGCTTGTAATGATGAAAATGGTGATGATAACGGTGATGATAACGGTGATAACGGAAGCGGTGGGTCTGGGAGTGGATCAATTGTTTTAAGTTACGCTGATTGGGGAGATAGTGAAGTAAACCAAGCGTTAATTGATGCGTTTATGGAAGAATATCCTCATATTCAAGTAGAATTACGTCGCGATATTACTGGAGCTGGTGAAGAGTTTACAGGAAACTTATTAAATGCTCAAGCAGCTGGCGTATTACCCGATGTATTTGCGATTGATAATGTACCAACAGGGTACACAAACGGTATGTTATTAGATATCTCAGAATATTGGGATAATGATCCTGATACCGATTATATTTATCCAAATATTAAAGATACTGCGATTTATGGAGATGGCCGTTATGCCGTGCCTTCATTCCAATTTATCAAAGGAATTTATATGAATATTACTGTGTTTGATGATTTAAATATCGAACTTCCTGAGAAGGATTGGACGTATGATGAGTTTGTTGATATTGCAATTGAAATTCGTCAAGCAGGACAAAATGAATATATCTATGGTATTGATCCATGGTTTGGCGATTTAGATTTTGCAGCAATTTGGCCAACGCAAGATTATGAAGATGTTGGATATAATACGTGGGATGGAGAAAGGTTTAATTTCACTTCAGATGCGTGGGTCGAAGCATTTGAAGCTAGAAATGATTTATACGCTCAAGATGTAGTCGCTGGTTTTACAGAAGAAGAAATGGAAGCCATTGGCGATGTATGGCCATGGGAAGCAGGCTACATTGGCATGAGAATTGATGGTAGTTGGGGAATGTATTTCATGGATACTATGCCTGAATATGGTCAAGAAGTTGGATTTTGGCCTTATCCGGGTGGTGCTGCAGGACAGTTCCCACCAACGATTTTAGATTTCCAAGTTGTATCGTCACAAACTGACCATCCTGAAGAAGCCTATAAACTTGCTAAATGGATGACATTTGGACGCGAAGGATGGCATACGCGTTTAGACATTATGGAAGAGCGTGGTGATATGTATTTAGACCGTTATCCAGTTGCGGATTATGATGACGTTTGGGAACGCGCTGAACCATATTTACTTGCAGTAGAAGGACTTCAAGAAAACATTGATTTACTTGAGTACTCTAAACCAGATGTTGATAAATGGTTACCAGGGTATAAAGCATTCTGGGAATGGGTAGATAGTGAAGAAAATAATTATTGGGAAAGAATTAACGATGGACTCATCAGCCCTGATGTTTTTGCGGCTGAATGGGAAGAACAAATTAATAAAATGGTACAAGAGGCTTTAGAAGACTAATGGGTAAGTAAAGCTTGGCTTTTTGCCAAGCTTTACACCATTATTGAGGTGTTGAGCATGAAGGGAATTTATTTTTTAAGACAGCATAAATATAAAGTTTTTCTTACAATTATAGTGATTGGCATATCAATCTTTTTCTTCACAAACCGTCATCAAGATGGGTTTGTATCGATTAATCCTGAAGCAATCAGGCCAACTGATAAATTACCTGATAACTACTATCATGTAAAAAGTGGATGGGACACTGAGCCAATAGATGAGACCAGTATAGAAATACCGATTGATCAATTATCAGATGATCGTTATCATTCTGATGTTTTTGGTGGGGAGGTATTTTCTTTTGAGCGTGGTGATTCTATGACGTTTAGTGTAGATATCGATCAACGTGGAGCCTATGTTTTTGCTTTAGAACATATGGATATCGGAACGAATTTATTAGAAAATCAAATTGCGGTTAAGGTAAACGGGGAATTTTTGTATGATGAAAGCGAATTTATCGCTTTGCCGACAGAATGGGAATTTGCGCAAGACAACTTTTCTTTAGACCGCTATGGGAATGAAATCCTTCCTATGTCCAAAAAGATTGAACAATTTGAAACCTCATATTTCTATGATTCAACAGGACTAAACGCAAGACCCCTTACGTTTTTGTTAGAATCTGGAGAAAATGAGATTGAAATCATTAACCAAAGAGGCAGTGTTGAGGTTGCTTCTTTAAAAATAGAAAGTCCAAGAGAAGTTCCTTCTTATGAAGCATATTTATCAATGTATGAAGGGGAATCTTTAATTGAAGATGGCCTTCATATCATTGGTGCAGAAGACATGAAAAGAAAGACCAATCCTTCCACAAGACTTCATACAATTAGTGACCCTTCCGCAACCGTTTATGATACGAGATACCGTAAGTTAAACGCACTTGATGGGTATAGTTTCCGCCATGGAAACAACAAAATTACCTATGAGGTAGAAGTAGAAGAAAGTGGCTTTTATCATTTAGGGTTTAAATACCAACAAAACTTTTTAATGCAGATGCCTGTATTTAGAGAAATTAGAATCAACGGTGAAGTACCGTTTGAAGAAGTTGAAATGATGCCTTTTAATCATTCAACCACTTATAAAAATACTTTATTAAATCAAGGGGAAGCACCACTTAAGTTTTATTTAGAAGAAGGGGCGAATACCATTTCCTTAAGAGTGGTGCTAGAACCATATCGTCATGCTTATGAAAATATCAGTGTCATTATGGATGAGATTACTGAATTATCATTAGAGGTTAAACAAATTACCGGAAACGCTCAAGACCGTTATCGTCGTTGGGATATAGAAGCGTATATTCCTAATGTTAAAGACCGTCTTGACTCCTGGATTGAAACCTTATCCCATGTAGAAGAAGAGTTAAATAAATATTCTACCCATGATAATCCAGGGGAATTGACCAACTTAAATTTAGCAATTAAACAATTAGAAGAATTAAGAGACGATGTCAATCAATTGCCACATCGAATGAGAATGTTGGCAGATGGGGATTCATCAACCTCTAACTTACTTGGTATTACGATTCAGTATTATTTAGAAAATGGCTTAAGTTTAGAAAAGCTATACGTCAGTGGCAGTGAAGATTTACCAGCACCAAGAGCAAATGTCTTCACGCGATCTTATGAAGCAACCAAACGCTTTTTCTTATCATTCTTAGACGATGATTATTCGGTTGGTGATGTTGATGAAGGAACGATTGAAATATGGGTGAATCATCAGCGTCAACATGTTGAAATTATGCAACAAATTATCGATGCGAGTTTTACTCCACAAACAGGGATAGAAGTAAAATTATCAATTATGCCTGATGAAAACAAATTAATCTTAGCCAACTCAGCGGGAACTGCGCCTGATGTTGCGATGGGGGTTAATCACTGGATTCCTTATGAGTTTGCGATTCGTAATGCCAGTTTAGATTTACGACAGTTTGAAGGGTTTGAACATACAGTATCTCACTATGCACCAGGAGCAATGGTTCCTTATGCGTTTGAAGAGGGAATCTTTGGCCTTCCTCAAAACCAAAACTTCTGGGTGACTTTTTACCGTGAAGACGTTATGAATGGCCTAGGAATTCCAGTGCCTGATACATGGGATGAAGTCATTGATATTCTCCCAGAACTTCAGCGCTATCAAATGAACTATTATTCTCCGATTGCGCTTCATGGTGGATTTAAACCATTCGTGTCAACCTTACCGTTTATTCATCAATTTGGTGGTGAATTATATAGCGAAGATGGTATGTCTACATTAATCAATAGCGAAGATTCGATTGAAGGGATGCGTTTAATGAGTGAGTTATTTACGATTTATAATGTTCCTAAAGAAGTGCCTAACTTTTATAACCACTTTAGATTTGGACTTTACCCGATTGGAATTTCCGATTTAGCGACTTATTTACAACTTACGATTGCGGCGCCTGAGATTGCAGGAAAATGGAATATTGCGCCTCACCCAGGGGTTATGGATGAAAATGGTGAAGTTCAAAGATGGGCCGCTAGTGGAATGCATTCCAATATGATTATCTCGACAACCGATTACCCACAAGAGTCATGGGATTTCTTAGAGTGGTGGAGTTCAACCGAAATTCAAACTGAGTTTGCGACAAGACTTCAAACGACCTATGGAACTGAGTATTTATGGAATACAGCAAATTTAGAAGCATTTGAACAACTTCCATTGCCTCAAGAGCATATCGATGTCATCTTAGAACAATGGGAATACGCTTTAGAAGCTTCAAGAGTTCCAGGTGCTTACATGGTAGAGCGTGAAATATCCAATGCATGGAACCGAATTGTATTTGATGATCAAAACCCACGTATTGCGATGGACCGTGCGGTGAGAATATCGAACCGTGAGATTTTATACCGTATGGAAGAATTTGGATATGTTGAAAACAATCAAGTATTAAAACCTTACAATGTACCAACCATCGATAACATACATTATTGGTTAAGGGAGCGAGACGATGATTAGAAAAATGAATCACCCCGCATGGTTTTTTACACCATATGTCATATTATTTGTCATGTTCATCGTCATTCCTGTATTGATGGCGATTGGGCTATCATTTACGTATTTTAATACGATTGAAACGCCTGAATATGTAGGGCTTAGAAATTATATTGAACTATTAACACGCGATGAAGTGTTTATGCAACATGTGTTGCCTAATACCATCATGTTTGCGTTTATCGTTGGGCCTGTAGGATATTTAATGAGTTTCTTACTTGCTTGGATTTTAGCGCAAATTCCGCATAAACCTAGAACGATCTTTGCGATTGTTATGTATTCACCATCGATGACCGCTGGGATTGCGATGGCAGTCCTTTGGCGCGTGATATTCTCAGGCGATCAAAGTGGCTATTTAAACGCCATGATGATGAACTGGGGACTCATCCAAGAACCGATTCAGTTTTTAACGTCGCCTGATCACTTAATGACGATTATGATTATTGTGTCGCTGTGGTCTTCTATGGGTGTTGGATTCTTAGCGATGTTAGCAGGGATTTTAAACATTGATCAATCCCTTTATGAAGCAGCGTATATGGATGGGATGAAAAATCGCTGGCAAGAGATTTTTTATATCACGATTCCTTCGATGAAACCACAAATGCTCTTTGGGGCGGTTATGGCGGTTGTAGGGACCTTCTCTGTTGGCGCCATTGGGGTTGAACTCTCAGGAAATAACCCAACCCCACAATATGCAGGACAGTTGATGGTTAACCATATCGAAGACTTTGGATTTATTCGTTATTTGATGGGGTATGCCTCGGCAGTTAGTGTTATTTTATTAATTATTATTTACGCAATCAGTAAGGGGACGTTCTCTTTACTTGGAGAAAGAGATTAGGAGGGTTAAACATGGCAAAATTTCAAGGAATGAAAATCAATCCACAAAAATTCCACAGAAGTCAAATTAAGTTTTTTGTGATTTTAATTCCAATGGCTTTATTCATTGGATTGCCAATCATTTTCATCTTTTCACACGCGTTTAAGCCGACTAATGAACTGTTTGCTTTTCCGCCTAGATTTTTTGTACGCGTTCCAACCTTCCAAAATTTTAGAGATTTAGTCAATTTTGCAGGGGCTGGTGGTGTACCATTTAGCCGTTATTTATTTAATAGTGTGTTTGTGGCTATTTTAGGGGTGTTACTTAGTATCTTAGTAACAACATTAGCTGCCTACGGACTTTCTAAACTTCATTTTAGAGGGAAGAAATTATTGTTTGAAGTGAATACTTTAGCATTAATGTTTGTACCGATTGCGGTTACAATTCCTAGATATATTACCATTGCGAGGATGGGGTTAATCGATTCATATTTGGTGTTGATTTTACCTTTAATTGCGATGCCTGTTGGGTTGTTTTTGGTGAAACAGTTTATTGACCAAACCCCCAATGAAATCATTGAGTCCGCAAAAATAGATG
>LFIK01004415.1_pt1 | contig 11397 bp, 18 predicted proteins | sample 643401 | NCBI WGS metagenome assembly LFIK01 (sample SAMN03777447, study PRJNA286221) | soda lake metagenome | biome: soda lake; feature: Kulunda steppe; material: water; isolation source: sample T5-Br brine of Lake Tanatar-5 | place: Russia: Kulunda steppe | collected 2010-07 | reverse complement strand
GGTGGTGGGGGTGGTGTTGAGAGAGGTAGGGATGGAGGGGGTGGGGGTGGGGGTGGGCCTGCTGGGAGTGCGCAAGGGGCGCGTTCCCCGCGCATTGCGTGCGCAGCTCAAGCACCGAAAACAAAGTGCCCAGGGCCCCCAGGTCGTCAGAGAGGTGATTGTGGTAGGCGGGGCTGTGGGCAGAGGTGGCGCTGGGATGGGGGGGGGGAAGGGAGGGGCCGGGGACGGGGGGTGACGGCCGCAGGCCGCGCAGCTGCTGCAGCACCGTGGTGCGCAGGCTCATGCTCTGCACGGCAGGCGTGCCGGCCTGTTGCTGCTGCGGTGGCGGTTGCTGCTGCACAGGGGGGGCGGTGAACAGGCAGCTGGGCACAGAGGCCAGCTGCTGGCTGCTGGATGCAAAGGAGGGCGGCCACGGCTTGAGCCGGCTGCTTTGCACATCCAGGCTCCTGAGACCTGTGGGCTGGCTGGCGCTGAGGGTTGCTACTTTTGTGGCTGCGGCGGCTGACGAGGCTGAAGCCGCGGCGGAGAGCGAAGCTGGGCTGGAGTGCGCGGAGAAGCGCGCAAGCTCCTGCTCCGCCTCCTTCTGCCCATCCTCCTCCGGATGATCCGCGGGGTCCCACACGTACGTGTGCATGAGGCCCTTGCCCTTGACCTCGATGCCGCCTGCAGTAGGAGGGGTGGGTGAGTGTGGAAGGTATGTGTGTGTGTGAAAGGGTGGGCGTCAAGCCCTCAGCCAGGCATGTGTGCATGCAGTGGGGCTGCTGCCCTTGAGTGCATGGCTGTGCCTTGATACGAGTGGCACACACATAGGGGGGCAAAGACTGCTTGGAGCAGCCCTCTAGTACATGGGAATAATACCCCTAGCTGGCTCCATGACCCATTCACAACAACAGGTGTCTTGAAGAGCACATAGGCCCCAGCGCTGAGCACCAAAGACCCACCGGTGGGAACAAAGGTAGCATGCTGGACCAGGTCGTACGTGGCCTGGCTGATCTGGATGCAGCCGTGCCTGCAGGTCGACTCCATGCGGCTGGCGGTGTTCCTGTGTTGGGGGTCGAGGTGGGGTGTGGCACCCTGAGGATGGTATGAGCTCAGGGAGAGGTCCAGAGGCAAGCAAGACGCTGTACAGGGGGGCAGCCACAGAAGCCTTGCAATGCATCCAGGCACCCCGCACCATGCGTTTTTATCCACCCCGTGCAACCACCGCCCCCACCCACATGGTGTCCCCAAACACGCTGTACTTGGGCAGCTTGGTGCCGATGAGTCCGGTCACGGCTGGGCCGGTGTGCATGCCCACGCGGATCCGGGTGGGCTCACCGTTGTGCGGCATGCGCACCGTCTTGGCGCACCGCAGGATGGCCTGCGCGTGTGATTGTGTGCGTGAATGTGTATGTGTGTGTGTGCATGTGTGTGTGTGTCTGTGTGCGTAGGCATGCTAAAAGCAGTGGTGAGCATGAGGGGAGCAGCAGGCTCAGCAGGCAGGAGCGCGCCCTGCCACGGGCATGCACCCCAATGCTGTGCGCAGTGGCAGCAAAGTGGCCGGCGTACGCACCTTGGCAAACGCCAGCACACGCTGCGCGGACTGGTCCGGCTTTGACTCGGGGTCGATGCGGATGAAGCCATCCTCATCAGTGATGGTCAGGCCACCAGCAGCGATGTAGCAGTCGCCCGCTGTCTCCACCTGTTGAGGGTGTTTGGTTGTGTTGGCTTCGCTGGGAGCCGCATGGAAATCTTCCAGGGACAGGAGGTGCATAGGCATTTTTTCCATTGTGAGCAAGCCCTTACCTGTAAGAGGGAAATGCAACCTGCCTGCATGCATGTATGCATGCCTACCTACACGCCAGCATGCCTGCCTGCTTGCACGCCTGCCTGCCTACACACCTGCCTGCCTGCACGCCTGCCAGCCTGCACGCCTGCCCACCTGCCTGCCTGCCTACCTGCCTGCCTGCCTGCCTGCACGTCCACCACACCTTGTACACCCCATACGTGTCCACCAGCGCATCAAACGCAGAGAAGAGCTCATTCAAGTAACCCATGACTTGGTTGGGCTTCACGCTCTTGCTCATGGTGGTGAAGCCCACGATGCTGAAATTGGGTAAGGGTGAGGGTGAGGGGGCAGGGATAATGTAAGTGGGCTCCGCTGAGCTGCAGCATGCTGCCCACCCTGAGCAAAGCAGCAGAGTGCACAGGGGGCAGTAGCACCGCACCATGATGTGACGGGCGGGCCCACTCACTCAGTGAACATGATGGTCACGTCTTCGTGGCTACTGGCCAGCTGGCTGACATCAGGTACGGCGCTTGCAGGCGTCTGTTGGGCAACCATGTACTCTAGGATGTGCCTAAGAGCAGGGTAGGTTGAGAAGCGCAGCAGATGGAGCGATGAGGCTCCATTGGTGAGTCTGTTTCACTGGCAGCATATCGCTGCTCCCTGTCAAGTGAAACAGGCACAGCGCGATACATGCAAGCCCTTCCTCACATCTCATCACCCCCCTGCACCCTTACCCTCCCCTCCCTTTCCCCTCCTCACCTGGGGAACATCTGCTCCAGCATAGACAGCTGCGACTGCGTGAGGGCCGCCATGCGCGTCTCCAGCTCAGCCCTGCCCGTGATGTCCGTCTGCAGCAGCAGCAGCGCCGCGTTGCCCGTGACGGGGTCTGACAGGGGCACCACCTGCACCTCATGCCTGCGTGTGTGAGGGGGAAAAGTTTGGGGTAGCCCCAGCAGTTGGATCGCATGCATGAAAGGCAGAGGAGGACAGAGCACAGGGAGCATGATGAGGCAGGTGCGGGCCGTGCACCATCCCTTGGTAGCCCTCACACCCACGGCTCAATCCTTGTTGAATTAAAGGCTACATGCCCAGATGAAACATCTGTGTGCGTAGATGAGCCCACACACAAGCACACACACATACCCACCACAGAAAGGCCCTGCTTCCTAGAGGGGAGTTGCCCGCCTCGCTGGCTGCAGTGTTTTGCTCAGAGGTTGCGCCGCAGCTCCTGCACCCATCAGCTGTACCCTCCCAAATTGCTGGTGCTGGTGCTGGTGCTGGTGCTGGTGCTGGTGCTGTGAACGGGGATGGTGGTGGTGCTGCGGCTGGTCGTGTTGGGATAGGTGGTGGTGCTGGTACAGCTGCTACCACTGCTTCCGCTGCTGATGCTGCCTTCCCTCCTGCTGCCGTGCCCTGTGGCCCCCTTCCACACTCCCACTGCTGCTGGAAAGACACAAAAGGCACCATCTCTAGTGCGGAGTCCAACTGGTCTGCAGGGCCGGCATGCTCTGCCCCTGCAGCTACACCTGCCCCTGCATTGCTGTTGGATGAGGCACTGCTGCCTGCAACCTTAGCTGTTGCTGAAGCTGCTGCTGCTGCTGCTGCTGCTGCTGCTGCTGCTGCTGCTGCTGCTCCCGCAGGGGCTGCTTCTACTGTAAAGGGCTGCTGCTTTGCGCTGATGCCGGGGCTGTGGCTCCTGGGCTGCTGCCTGGTGCTGCCACTTGAGCTGGCCTCGACTGCGTTGGCTGCGGTGAAGGCAGCAGCAAATCGATTGTCCGCGCAGGTGGCATTTGAGCTCATGCAAGAGGGTGTGGGCAGGGGCTGTGTGCAACATCTGCAATGCTCCTGCAGGCAGCTTGCAGAGGGTTCAGGCACTGGGTTCCATTGGCTTCCCATTGGTTGCCATGGTGGTCATGGTGGGCTAGTGGCTGACGGTGCAAGGCCGCCCACGCTCTGGAGTCATGCAAAGCAGCAACGACGCCAACAGAACCAAAGGTGGCCCCATCTGATGCGCCCAAACCCCATGCGCACTTCCTCGATCCACAGCCATGCAGGCAGTCCTCTCAATGTACTTAACGCCACATCACCCACCTGAGGTGTGTGACAGGGTCCTGTGCGTGCTGCTGGTGCCTCTCAGGCGTGGCGCCGGTGGCGGCAGCACCGTTCTGCTACCCGCAGCAGCAGGCCCCACCTCGGTGCTAGCCGAAGATGACACTGGCTTGCAAAAGCTGAGCTCTGATGCTAGGGTACTACCAGCTAATGTCACACTGCCAGATGCTGCGCCTCCGTCCGCTGCCCTGCCCTCCACACCACCAGGCTTGCTGCTAGGCGCTGCGCCGCGTGCCTTGCTGACAGAGGACTCAGCGGGCAAGCTCTGGCTCTCTGGCTTGGGCTGATCAGGGAGCTCAAAGCTGCTGGGGTTCCTGGGAAGTGGGTGAAGGCGGAGGGGGAGGGAGTGTGGCACAGGTGACGCGTGCCTCGGCATGCGTCTACTGTGGTTGGCGCAGGGGTGCCTCGGCCCGGGCCCACAGGAGCCTTAGAGCCACCAGCCCCTCCACACGTACGACGTTTGGCCTCGCAGAGTGCTCAGGTGGGGTGAGGGCCATGGCCTCAACCTGGCCCCTGGAGTGGAGTGGCACTGCACACATGTCAGCACCTACCTGCTGGTACCGATGAACCGACTGCCACCCTCCTTGTTGTGACTGCCCTCCCCCTGGTGGCTCCTGGGGCGGCTGTGGGACTTGGCAGTGCTGCGGCTGTCCATGGGGTAGCTGCCACTGCCCTTGCCCTCCTCTGCGCCCTTCAGCAGTGCCAGCACGTGGCCGCTGGGCTGGACTGCCATGCCAGACCTGTGTGTTTGTGTGTGTTCGCACATGTGCGGGGGCGCGTGTGTGTGCTAAAGTGTGTGCGCAAGTGTGAGGAGAGAGTGTGCATGCATTGCCTGCGTAGGTTTGTTTGTGTGCAAGCAGTCGGGCACATGCATGCCTGTGCCACAAGCTGAGTCAGCCCGCCCAGCCCGCCCACTCCACCCAGACCAACACCCACCACGTGCCAGAAGTAAGGGTGTTGTGCGCGCTGGTGCTAAATGAGGGGGAGCCATAGAGGGACGGGGGGGATCCAGGAAGGAGGGAGTCCCGCTTCCCACAGAAACCATAATTATCCGCCACAGTATCCAAGTCACTTTGTCCAGCTGAGACCTGGCCCCCGGGCAGGCCGGAATGGGTGGAGCGGGTGGGCACCGGCTGCTGCTGACTCGACCCAGAGGTGTGGGCAAGAGGGCTTGACCGGCGGTAACCAGAGCTGAGAGGGAGGGTAGGTGGTTTTTGATGGGTTGGAAACGCGTCTGCTCAGGCACATGAGGGATTGGTAGGCGCAGCCAAGCAATGCGGTTCACCCCCAAAAGCCTCCCAAGCCCCTGGCCCCAGCTCAGGCTCTTGCAAGGCCGCTCACCTTGTCGACATGGCCAGAGCAATGGCGCGCCCCTCAAGAGCAGAAACTGATTGCTCCAGGTCCAAAGGGTCCTACGGCAGCAGGGCAGGTGGCAGGCGTGGGCAGGTGGCAGGCGTGGGCTAGCTGGTCACCCATATGCACTTGGCTGGGTCCATGGTTGAGTGCCCTGTTGCCTCCGCGCTGTGCTTGGCATGCACAGGCCAGGGTCAGGGGGAGGTCGAAGCACACGCTGCGTTCCACCCAGGGCCTCCGACCCACGCTGAACCTTGGCAAGAGTTGCGCCGATGTAATCAGTGGACAGAGGCAGCTGGGGGCTGGAAGCTGGCAGGAGGCACTGCAACAGCCATGCAGCATATAAAGTGCACCACGCCTGGTCGACAGACCCCCTAAGCCCCATCGCAATGGAATTATGGACCCTTGGGCAGGCCCCACGCGCCCCCCTCCCTCCCACCCCACAGACAGATCCCACGCGCCCCCTGCATCCAGCTCCTTTGAGGCATGGTGTGCAAGGGGTGCGAAGTAGTAGGGGAGCTGCCTTTCCTTGCAAGGATGGGTGGTCAGTTGCTGTAGTGTGAAGCGGGTACCGGTGTGTGTATGTAGTGCGCAGTGCGTGGCATGCGCCCCGTAGGTCTGACGGCATCCACCCACCAGCGCAGACGCCAGCCCGCACTCCTTGCTTGGGGAGGCCGTGCGCCGCCCAACCTGCTGCCCCTCTAGGGGCTGCATGTCCTTGGGCGCCTGCAGCACCAGCATGCTCTGCCCGCGCCGCGTCATCTGGTGCTGCGGGTGCGCCCTTCCCCCGCGCCACCCCCCACGCCCCTCCAGCAGCCCGCGCGGCCCCGCGCTCTCACACCTCCGCAGCACCTGCAGCACCTCCGCCCCCTCACACCTCTCCTGCCCCTGTCGCGGCCGGCCCCTGCCCTCCCCCTCAACCCCTGCGCGCTCCCTGCTCCCGCCCCCGCTGGAGCGCCCAATGCTTGGGGCCATTGGGCGGAAGGACACGGAGCGGTGCACAAAGCGCGGCATGCTGCCTTGGTCAAGCCCCCTGGCGCCTGCCACTGGGGGGGCGGCCGCCTCAGCCTCGTCCACGCCCGGCTCCAATGGCAGGGGACTGCCACCCGCCGCGGACCCCCCCCTCCCTTGCTGCTGCTGCTGCTGCTGCTGCTGCTGCTGCTGCTGCTGCTGCTGCTGCTGCTGCTGGGGCAGGCACTGCTGCTCCCCCCCGCTGCTCACGCATGCCTGTAGCTCCCCCCTGCTGCTCGTGCGCACTTGCTGCAGTGGCAGCGCCTCGAAGGAGGCGTGCGGGGATGGAGTGTGGGCAGAGGCCTGCCCAGTAGTGGGGAGGCGGGCCCCGCTGCTCGCCGGCACCTCCATCACCTTGCTGTTGAACAGGCTGGGCAGATGATCCGGTGTACCGGGGGGGGTGGCCTGCTGGAAGGGGGCCAGGGAGAACGCAGACCCCTCCTCCACGCCCTCCACCATCCCCTCCATGGGCCAGAGCAGGTGCTGCTGCTGCTGCTGCTGCGTGTCGCCTGCGCCGCCGCCGGCCTGGGACCACAGCCTCCCGTCCGTGCTGCTGTGCGCTGTGCCGCCGCTGCTCAGCCGCTGCAGGGGGGCGCATGGGGGGGGCTGGGCGGGCAGCTGCAGCACGCTGCGCCACTCCACGCCCGCAGCCGCAGCATGCAGGAGCTCAGGCAGGGCGTCGGGGCAGTTGAGGCACAGCACGCCCAACATGTGTGCCAGTCCCTGAGCAGTGCCTGCTGTGCAAAGGGTGGGTGCGGTGCGAAGGGTGGGTTCCGCTGGTCGTGTGTGGAGAGTGACGCTGTGGGGGGGATTCGGGACAACGAGGGGCGTGAAGAGAGTGTGAGAGAGTGAGAGTGGGGCACAAAGGAGAGCACGGCGGCAGCTGCATGTGTGCCGCGCAGAGTCCAAGGAGCGGGTGAATGCTGGGGCTCTGGCCGCGTGCGGAATGCACAGGGAGAGAGGTGCGCAGCCTGCAACCTGGCGCAAGACGATGCTGGCAGGGCCCCTGTGCCGCTGCCCGGCGCCGCTTGCTGGCACCCTCGGCCCAGCCCTTGGGCAGCCCGCCATGGCCCACACACCTGTGGCCTCCTCCGCCTGCCCTGCCCCATCCAGCACCCCCCAGTAGCCGCGGCTCGCGTGGTTTTGGTACACGCACCGCCCGTTCAGCTCCACAAGGGAGCAGATGACCGTGACCTCATTCAGGCAGGCAATGGCGCGGACCAAGCTGGGCATTGCAGCAGACAGCCCGTCGCTGGGGGTGGTCGGGTGCAAGGCGTGGGAGGGGCGCCTGCCGCTAGCCTGTGGGGGGGGAGAGAAGGGAGGCAGGTGTGAGCGGCGGGGGCTCTCTATGGCAGACCAGGGTTGTTGCGGAGCAGCCGAGCAGCCGCAGTGGGACCCAGCATCACCTCACCTCATCCGGCAGCGTGGCCCATGTCTCGAGCTTCAACCCCCCATGCTCCGCCACCTCCAGCCGGAGCAGCTCATTCTCAGCCTTCAGGGCCTGGACCTGGGCCTGCATCTCAGCAACGCTGCTGCCCGGCCCTTGTGCCTGCGGTGTACCAGTGAGGATGGTGTGTGCTGGTCGGGAGCGTCTGCATCAGCACAGTTTGGTCTGGGTGCCCGCGTGCCTGCATGCCGGCAACCTCCGCGTGCCTACACATATCGATGGGCAGGTGGGCTTGATCTGACTGCGACTGTTCTAGCTGGCTGGCTAGCGGGCTGGCGGGCTGGCGGGCTGGCGGGCGGCTGGTCGCGAGGCGAGAGTCACTACGAGGAGCCCCATACAAGATACGGGCAAGCTCACGCACGGAGACCCAGCACCCCGCACCTGGTTGCCACTGCATCCAGATAGGCTACTGCCACTGTTAGGAGGCCTCTCGCAGGTGTTCTTGCCGCGCTTCAACGCCTGCAGCAAGCTGCTGAGGAGGCCTCCCCTCGAGTTCGCCTGGCCCCTTCTCTTCCACATTAGCCGGCCTTGGTCAGCTACGGTACATGGCGGGGACAACAGTTTTGACTCGATGTGGTCGGGCAGGGATTTCAAAAGGACGATAAAGGGCGATAACAGGCTGCAAACAGGCCAGAGGGCTCGGGCGTACCCCTAGAAACGGAGTTGCAGCCCGGTTTGGGGAGGGGAGCGGGAGCGGGAGGTGTGGTGGCGAGGCGTGCAAGCGCGCATGCAAGCGCGTGCCCACAGCGCGCGGGGCCACTCGAGTGGAGCTCTCCTCACCCTGGGGTAGAACAGCGCACCCCCTAAGATGACCCCCCGGCCCCCTCCCCTCCCCTCCCCACCACTTGCGCCCAGGGCTCATGTGGAGGTCTTCCTGCATCACTGGGTGCTGGAGGGCCTGGAATTCCAAGTTCTAAGGCCCGGCGGGAGCCGCTTGCCCCTCATAACGTTCTGCGCGGCGAAATCGAATTTCTGGCTGGCCACATCGCAGTCCAAACTGTCAACCGCCATGCAATCGGCCTCAAAAAAACCCTTCCTCAACTGTCGGGACTGCTGTGCTACTCAGCACAGCAACAGCACTGTCAAAGGTGGGAAACGACCTCGCAGCACCGCCAAAGCTCACAGTTGCCAGACCTGTGCTTAGCCTGGCACCTGCGCTCTGCGAGTGACCTGACTAAGGGGACTCAAATCCTTTCGTCAGGGGGGTTCAGGTTTGTACGTTTCAGTTTCTCGTGCCTCTCTTAGGCACTGCCTGGCAGTGAGGGGGGTGCTGCTCGGCATCTCGTTGGGCCACTTTGGCGGCCTGGGCGGGCCCGCTTGGCATACTTTTCTTCGGACCACTATGCTGGTAACTTGGGATCATCTTCGAGGCACCCCCTCCCTTGTTGCTGTATATGTAGCCAGGGCCCCTGTTTCGCTTCCTCTTCCCCCCCTTCCTATCCCCCCCTTGGCTTGGTCCAGGGCTGTGCTTTTATGCGCCGTAGCTTTGGGCGCTACACATCAGCATCAGGCGGTTGCCACCTCCTCACATGATGTAATCCCTCCGAACTCAAGTCACTATTTTGGTAATCCCGTGTCAGTTTCCAGGCCCCTCCTTCCCTTGCTTGCTGTTTAGTAAGGCCGGGCTGCTGTCTCCTTATTTTTTTCCGCTTATCTCGCAGCGCTCTTCCGTGGGCAGTCGCCACTTCCCCGCAGTGTAATACCCCCGCCCCGAAATCCTTGGAACTCGTGTCGCTCTCCTTGCGCTGCTTACTGGTTATATTGGCTGCCATCATTGCTGGTTGGAGCTTGGTGAATGCGTGTATGCAACCGATCTTGTGTCAAGCTCGGCGAGGCTCACCCTCGCGGGCGAGCGTGCTTCTTGTGTGCAACCCCTTGCTCTACACGGTGCTTACCGTTCCTGCACCTGCCCCTCAGCTGTGCAATTGATTGATCTGGCTTTCAAAATCGAACGCCGCATCATGCAATGTGAATGCGGCTGCGGGCAGCGGCACCCACCGCCACGCGAGCATGGGCGCGCAAAACGTTTTTCGAAGTCTTGACGACTTGATGGGCCAAGCCCTTGCCTGCATTGTGTAGGCGAAATCTGCCATGTACGAACGACCAGCAGGCTGCAGGATGAATTCGCCAGGGCCTGTTCGACCATTTACTTGTCCGATCCGAATTGACTGATAGCTGCGTGGCCGAGTCCGACAGACATTGCGCCACACATCACCCTGTCCCCAAGGAACGCTCTCCCTTAAACAAAGAGTGACCAAATTGGTGCTGCTGGATCTCTGGAGGCGGGCCTGCCTACGCCTGCGTGTGCGAATGAGCGTGGCTGAAAGTGAGCAACACTGATGCCTTCAATGGTGCTGGCTAGAGGAGAGAGGGAAGCAAGGCGACAGGGAGCTGTGTCAGCAGAGAGGCGGAGAAAGCGGCATGCAGGCGGCACCAGGGGCGTCCCTCTGATCGCATTTCTCGCCAATGGCGCGCTGATGTTCACACCTTCAAGTTGGGTTGGCTGTCAGCACTATTACTGCCAGTGGGCAGGGCCGAGGTGCTCCGCGTGGGGGTGGGCGGCGTGCTGCCTGCACATGCACAGGATGAGAGCGTGGGAGGGGGCAGGGGGGATGGGTTGGTGTCAAGCCTGCACCTCTCTGGCCGCGCAGACCACGCAAGCAATTTCATACTTCAACAACACATGGAGGCGCACCTGCATGGTGTGCGGCAGCAGATGCCGCGCGCTGCGGCTGGGGCACGACCGCCTCCAGCAACACCGGGGGGGGAAGCAGCTGCGATCCTCCCAGCTGCTCCTGCTGCTGCTGCTGCTGCTGCTGCTGCTGCTGCTGCTGCGCATACCTCTGCTGCGGTGCTGGTGCCGCTGCAAACTGCTGCTGCAGGAGCTGCTGCTGCTGCTGAAGCACATGGTGTGAGAGGCTCCCGCTGCCGCTGCGTGCGAGGGAGCTGTTGCTGCCGCTGCGCACCATACCGCTGCCGCTGCCGCTACTTGGGTCCTGCATTTTGCATAGTGATGCAGGGTAGGGAGGGCAGGCAGGGGTTGGACACAGCTGGTATCGCACAAAGTATTGGGCACTTCAATCACCCTTCGGGCTCGGGTGGAGGAGGAGTGAGGGAGCAGGAGATAACTCGTACATGAGGACAAAAACACCCATCGTCATCAACACACACCCGCACCTCACTGCCCAATCACACCACCCACCAGGCTGCTGCGGCTGTTGGCGTGGCTGCGCTTGTTGCTGTGCTGCTGCTGGCTGCCACCGTGGGTGCTGGGCGCGAAGGTCGAGGGGGGTGCGAGGTAGGACAGGTCCCTTGGGGAGCCCACCTGAGGCCAGAGGGGGGGGGGAGGGGGAGGGGCATGCGCTCTCTCACTGCACATGATGCACCACAGCACAGAGCAGGGTGCTTGAAAGGGTGGGAGCCTGAACGCAGATGGAGTGCGCAGGCTATCGAGCACCCTCAATACCTGCTCCTTGCTTTGCTGCACTTGCCCGCCTGCTGCTGCGTCCCTGTGCAATGCAGCGCAAGTCCTGCTTTGGACCTCTTCCCGCCCACTTCCTCACCACTGCTGCAGCCAGCACAGCCGCAGCTGCTGCCGCAGCCGAGTCCTCATGCGAAGCAGTGTAGGAGAGATGGGAGCCCCCTGGAAGGTGGAGGCAAGGCGCATGCCGGGTGAAGGTGCAGCTTGCGTGCAGCGCAGGCGGGGGGC
>LFIK01004413.1_pt1 | contig 11401 bp, 14 predicted proteins | sample 643401 | NCBI WGS metagenome assembly LFIK01 (sample SAMN03777447, study PRJNA286221) | soda lake metagenome | biome: soda lake; feature: Kulunda steppe; material: water; isolation source: sample T5-Br brine of Lake Tanatar-5 | place: Russia: Kulunda steppe | collected 2010-07 | reverse complement strand
GCAGCTGCGCAGCCCCGACAGTGCGCTGAAGCGGCTGGTTGCAGCGGCAGAGGCGGCAGAGGTGGTGGAGGGGATGGGCGACAGTGCACATGCCAGTGAGACGGCAGCTGCGCAGCTGCCTGAGCGTGCAAGTCTGAGGGGGTTGGGTGCATCCGAGTCTAGGAGTGAGGCGGGAGCAGCAAGAAGCGGAGCCAGGAGCCTTGATGGCCAGCAGCAGCAGCAGCCGCTGGGGCAGCTGGGTGGCGCACACATGCTAGCTGCCAGGGAGCTGGGGGGCGAGGGTAGCGATGGTAGCAAGGGGAGGAGCGCGGCCAGGGGTTGGGTGCGGGGCAGTCCTGTCAGCGGCGGCGGTGACGACGGCAGCGGCCACCATCTGTCGAGGCTGGCAGAGCTGCAGGGCCCTCGCCTTGCAGGTGTGTGTGCGTGTATGCCTGCAGTGCACGTGTGTGTGTGCATGCGGTGCACGTGTGTGTGCGTGTGTGTGTGTGCCTGCGGTGCACATGTGTGCGTGTGTGAGCGTGTGCGCGTGTGTGTGCCAGCAGTGCACGTGTGTGTGTGTGCCTGCGGTGCACGTGTGTGCGTGCCTGCGGTGCACGTGTGTATGTGCGCCTGCAGTGCATGTGTGTGTAAGCATGTGTGTGTGTGTGCGTGTGTGTGTGTGTGTGCCAGCCGTGCACGCGCATGTGCGCGTATCCAAGGCTTGGGTTCCTAGCACGTGTGGGCGTCCGCACATGAGTGCATTGTTTAGCTGACACCCTTGCCAGATCACATGGCCAACAAGGACGCCACGAGTGGAATTGCTGAATTTCTTGAAAAGCACATATTACTGATATGATATTAGGCGGAAGGTTCGCCATGTTCTGTGCTGATCAGCCAAATTATGCGGAGAAAAATACAGTTGTCAGCACCCCTAGCTATGAGGGGGGCCCATAGCTTGGGCGCACATTTGTACATGCGTGCGCTGCACGAGCATGCGAGGATGCATGTCCACACGCACGCCCTCCACAGGCATGCATGTGCTCTTGTTGGCGCATGCACGCCAGCACAGCATCAGGCACTAGCATGCATGACATAAGAAAACCTCCATAAAGGCTTTATTGCAAGCACACACATGAAAGCACAGCTTAGCCCTCGCTTGAGCACTCAGCCATGGCCATGTGCACACGTGCACACAGCCATGGTCACTTGCACATTGCACATCCTGATTCGTAGCCATTGCCACATGCCTTGCCCAGTAAGTCCACACAAATGCATGTGCACTCGCACAAAAAAATGGTGACGTCACTTATTTGGGTTGCATGCAGGCACCCCAGACACAGACAGGCTGGGCTCGCTCAAGTCTTGGGATGGGTCCATTGGCCCAGACTGTCACCTGCCATGCTCAGTGAGTGGAGGGCTTGCCAAGTCATCCAGCTGCATGTGCTCGGCCCAGGCGCTTGCTTATGCCTTCTTTATTCAGTTGGTACAGGGTTGGTGGGTTGGACAGCCAAAGCTTTGTCCATGTGTGTGCGTGCGCATGCGTGCGTATGAGCATGCATGCGTGCATGCGCGCATGTGTGCACAACGCATGCGCGTGGGCTCCCTGCGTGCCTAAAAACACCTCTATATTTTGTACAGTCTGTGCCAATCCTCCCTCGTGACCTCTCCCGTACTCATCAAACACCCATTGCGTGTGTTGTGCGCAGGGTCCTTCCACGCCTCCTGTGCCCTCAAATGGGCGCGGAGGCTCAGCGCCCTATCCCGCCGCCTTCCTCCCCTATGACATGGGCACCCGGCCAGACCCCCAGCAGCCACGCACGGCGCCTGCTGCAAAGCAGGGCAAGCCGCCGCTGCCCCATGGGCCGGCTGGGGTGCCATCCATCATGGCAAGGCTGGGGCAGGTGCGGCGCGCATGTGTGTTTCTGTGTGTGCGCGCAACTATGTGGACATGGTGTGTGGACGTGTTGCTGGGGTGCCATCATGGCACTGCTATAAAAGGTGCGCGCGCGTTCATGCATTTGTGCATAGTGATGTGCGAGGGTGTGTGTATGTGTGTCTGTGTGTGTGCGGGTATGTGTGTGTTTGCGCATGCGTGTGTGTGCAAACACACATTTGCAACCTCCCATTTGCAATCCATCTCATGCATTGCACCTCCCATTTGCAATCCACCTCATGCATTGTACCTCCCATTTGCAATCCTTCTCATGCATTGCACCTCCCATTTGCAATCCACCTCATGCATTGCACCTCCCATTTGTAATCCACCTCATGCATTGCACCTCCCATTTGTAATCCACCTCATGCATTGCACCTCCCATTTGCAATCCACCGCGCCTCCCCCTCTCCTCCTCGGTGGGCCCGTGCACAGGGACCAAAGGCGCCCCCTGCAGGCCCCTCATCAGCGTCGCCTCTGCCTCCGAAGCAGCCAGCCAAGAAGGCGGGCCCTGCAGCCCAGGAAACCCCCCCTGCCCCACCCTCACCTCCCACGCAGCCGGCTCCAGGCCCCTCATCCAAAGGAGGCACCAGGGCAGTGCCTGCGACTGCAGCCACAGTTGCACAGCAGGATGCCAGGGAGGTGGCCGCCTGCGGCGTGCCTGCAGCCACGGCGGCCATGCGCCAGAAGGTCGTTGTCGCCGACCCCGCCGCAGACCAGAAGGACGACCAGCACTACATCATACTGGCCGGCAGCGTCGTGCTGCAAGTGCAGGCGGTCGTGCGCGACGGAGCACCGCCGCACACACAGCAGCAGCAGCAGCAGCAGCAGCAGCAGCAGCACCCAAGGTGGCGCTCCACGGGGGAGCCCCAAGGTGGGTATGGCTTAGTGGTGTGTGCTCAGCCTCATGCTGGGCAAGGCGGGGTGCGTGAGGCGGGGTGGTGTGTGCTCATTAGGCTGACCTCATGGTGGGGCTTGGGGGTGGTGCATGCCTGCTGGGGTATGGCTCCAACTGTTAGGAGGCCATCTGAGCAGTTGAGGGCTATAGGTTTGCAGCAGGGACTCTGACACCTTTCGGATGGTGCTGTCCACTTGCCTCTGCTCCAGCTGGCCTCTGCTTCTGCTGCCTCACCTTCAACTCAGGTGGCTATAGGTGTCGGCTGGTCTTGGTGTTGTCTGCCCCTGCCACTGAATGAAGTGCAAGTGGACAAGTTCTGACCTTTGTGTACCAGTGCTGCTGCTGCTGCTGCTGCTGCTGCTGCTGCTGCTGCTGCTGCTGCTGCTGCCGCCGCTGAATGAAGCGCAAGTGGGCAGGCTTTGGTTTGGTGCACCGGTACTCCTGCAGCTGAAATGTTGCGCATGCAAGGGAGTGTGGGACTGCTGAGGCTTGCCACGCACTGCCCTGCGGTGCCTGCTCTGCATGATATGCCGCTGCCTGGCTGCAGCCCCACCCCAGTGCCCCGTGCCTGCCTCACCTGTGTTGTATGCTGCACTCGACCTGTGGCTGAGCTGCTTGGCGCTTGCCGCGTGCTGTGGAGTTGCTCTGCTGCAAACGCGCACGCGCGTAGCAGGTGTGCATGAGCGGGCACGCGGCAAGGATGCACTTGCCACAATCAATACATTGAGGATGTGCTTGTCACACGAGAGCATGCCTGCTTGCCCCTGTACGTGCACGCACGCACGCGCCCGCGCACACACGCACACACGCAAACATACACAAACATGCACAAGCATACACACAATGCAATGCGCACAAACAAACTCACGCCCAAACCACACGAAAGTAAGTGGGCGCACATGCGCATAGATACGTTGGATGTGCACACACGTAGCATGCACATCCAGCACTCGTGCACACTCATTGCAAGCGCTTACAGATGCAACATGCCCACGTGGACTTCTGTGCATGCGCAGGTCCCCCGCCGGTGGTGCTGGCCACGCTGGGGATGGGCGACGCCTTCAGCGCGCGCACCGCCCTGGACCTCCTCAGCGCACATGTGGCGGCGGCGGCAGAGGCCGGGGATGCAAGGGGGCCAGGAGGCCCAGAGCCCTCATCCTCAAAATCCCATGCGCACACTGCCGCCTCCTCTGCCGCAGGGCGCGCAGGGGCGGGGGGCAGGCACTCCCGGTCGCAGGGCGTTGGCGGTGGCAGCGCAGCACAGCCGCCGCTGGGCCCCTGCCAGGTGGTGGCGGTGGTGGCGTCCCCGCAGGTGGAGCTGCTGACCATGAATGCCGCGCTGTTTGGGCTGGTGGTGGGCAGCGCAGGGCGCGCGATGGCGCGGGCAGAGGTGCAGGACGTGCTGCAGCAGGTGCGTCAGTACGGGGTGGGGGCGCGGCGGCGCTGACTTGTGGGCGTGTGGGTGATCAGAGGTATGTGGGAGCATGTGTGCAATTCCTGTGCATGCACAAAACATGTGCATGAGGGTGTGCGTGTGTGTGTGTGTGTGTGTGCGTGTGTGTGTGCAGGGGATTGGCAGTGCGTTTGCCTGAACGTGTGTGCGTGCACGTGTGTCTGCGTGTGTGTGTCCACAATGAGGGGCACAGCTGTGCGTGTTCTGCATGCTTCTACTCCAGAGCCAACCTTGTGCTCCCATTTCTTCAACACCAAGCACAGGCTCGGCGGCAGTGTCTTGGTGGCAGCATCGCAGCGGCAGTGTCTCAATGACAGCGTCGCAGCGTAGGGCTATTCTTGTGGCCTGCTTACCTGCCAGCCTGCCCACCTGCCTGCGTGCGTGCTTGCTGCTGTTGCGCAGGTGGCATCCAGCTGGCTGGGGGCCCTGTGGCAGGCGCAGCCCCAGGCCAGCTCCAGGCTCTGCGGGAGCCCGCGCAGCAGCAAAGCGCGCAGCGACGCGCTGCCCTCCCCAGGATCAAGCGGCGGCATGCCTGGAGAGGGTGCGGGCGAGGGCATGCAGGCCGCGTTGCAGGGCGCAGACGCGGGGCTGGGCGTGGCTGATGTCGCCCGGGCTCTGGTGGATGCCTGCCACATGGAGGAGCACAAGAAGGTGTGTGTGTGTGTGTGTGCGTGCGGTGGGGTGGAGGAACGTGAATGTGGGTGTGGGTATGGGAGTGGGTGTATGTACACCTTGCACCTCTGCCTTTGGTGAACCATTCATTCCATGCTCCTCTGCAGCTGCGTGCCTCGTCCGCATGCCTGCCTTTCATGAGAAGCCTTGACACGCTGATCTGCAGCTGCGTTCCACGCCCGCCTCTGCCAAGCCTTGAGGCCCTGATCTGCAGCTGCGCGTCACGCTCAAAGCGTCCGCCTTTGCCAAGCTTTGAAGCGCTGATCTTTAGCTGCGCGCCATACCTGTACCCCCCACTTACGTAGGGGCTGGAGCTGCTGCGGCGAGGCGAGGCAAGCGCCTGCGTATTTGTGGTCGTGAGCGGCTGCTGTGTGCTGCGCAGCAGTTACATGGGCCTCAGCTCAGAGGCCACAGGCCAGGGGGCGGTGATGATGGACTTGCTGAAAGCAAAGGTGTGTAGCGCGCGGGCTACTGGTGCGCCCCTGCACGGACCTTTGCTTTGTCCGAAATTTTAGCACCTGTAAGCTGCGCGGCATAGGGCTGCGCTGTGTTGTTGCCCCACCACGCTGTTTGTGAGCACACCACCCTGGAGGCCCCGAAGTGTGTGCCGAAGGATTGGACAGCCTGCAGCTGCAATGGCCTTCCCGCTCCTCACGCCCCAGCAGCATGTTGGGTACAGCCTTCTACGCGGCAGCCGGCTCTACAACAGCACACTCTGCAGCAGCTTCTGAAAAGCAGCCTAAGAAATTCACCCTGCCATCAGCACTCATCCCATCTTGCCGTGCCTGAGGTGTTCTGCCCACGGCATCCAGCCTGCACAAGGGCTGCTTGCGCTGCCCACATGTGCACGCACACGCAACAAATAAAACATGCTTGCGCACACACGCACACGTGTACACGCACACACGCACGCACATACACACACACATGTACACATGCCTGTGGGGTGCAGGCAGGAGAAACAGTGGGCGAGCTGTCCCTGCTGGCCAACCGGCCGCTGTGGTATTCCCTGGTGGTCGCCAGCCCCACCGCGCGCGTGGTGGCGATCAACCTGCAGGCGCTCAGGGGCGTCATCAGCGCACACTTGTCGCTGGAGGCACAGGAAAAGTGGGTGCTCGGAGTGCGCTGCATGCGCGCATGTTTCATTGTGGACCTACAACTGCGCTGCATGTTGTTTCATTGTTTCATTGTTTCATTGTTTCATTGTTTCATTGTGGACCTACAACTGCGCTGCATGCGCGCATGTTTCATTGTGGACCTACAACTGCTGCTGCTGCTGCCGCTCTGCAACAACACGAGCGCTGCCTTGCTTCCACAGGAGAAGTGAAACCTTGAGGATGCTTTGAAAAATGAGGGTGATTGGGGTGCTGCCCACTCCCGCACACATTGCCAATGTGCGCCTCCTGCTGCTGCAGCAACACGAATGCAGCCTCGTTGCCCTGTTGCGCGCATGCAGACGAGCGCCATGCCGACTGCACGCATCCTGTGGTGGCAGGCAAATCCTGCTGGATGGCGCCAGCTGATGTGTAGGGCTGCTGCTGCTGCTGTGTGTCACGCAGGATGCTGCACCTCGTGGCAGAGAAAGATCTGCGCCTGTACGCCACCGCCATCCACACACAGGCCCTGCTCATCCAGCAGGGCAAGCTGCTACTGGATGTGTTCACGCCCACCATGCGCACGCTGCTGAAGCAGGTGAGGGGCTGGTCTGCAGTCGCCGGGCGTGCTTGTGACTGGCATGTGCGCGCGCTGCTGGAGACAAGCAGGGGCTGGGCGTGCTTGCGCCCGCCATGTGTGTGTGTGCGTCTGCTGCTCACGCATGTGTGGGTGGAAAGACACACACACACCCCTGTCTTAAAGCATGCGCGGCACATCCAAGGCAGAGATGGAAGCTTTCTTTTACAGTGTGGGCCGGTGCTGGCAAGCGCATGCGAGGCTGCGCTTGCCTGGCATGGGTGGGCTAGGGTATGCCTGCAAGACCCCTTGCAGCTGGACACCCGCGTGGGCGCCCCTGAAAGTGCCCTACTGCCGGATCACTGCATTGGAGGGGTCCAGCAGGCAGGGGCATGCTCTCCGTGCTTCTGCCACGCTCTCCCGAGGCTTCTCTGTGGGATGTGTGGGCCTTGTCCTTCCTGCCTCTGAGGCTTATCAGTGTGGTGTGTGTGGGCCTTGCCCTTCCTGCCCTAAGGCTTCTCTGTGGGGTGTGTGAGCCTTGTCCTTCCTGCCCCTGAGGCTTCTCAGTGTGGTGTGTGTGGGCCTTGTCCTTCCTGCCCCTGAGGCTTCTCTGTGTGGTGTGTGTGGGCCTTGTCCTTCCTGCCCCTGAGGCTTCTCAGTGTGGTGTGTGTGGGCCTTGTCCTTCCTGCCCCTCAGGCTTTTTTGTGGTGTGTAAGCCTTGTCCTTCCTGCCTGCCCATGCCTACCACGTGCGCGTGTGTACGTGCGTGTGGCTTGCAGCGTAACATGTTGTTGCCCATACGTGTGCTGCGCACAAAGTTAGCGCTGCATATTGCCTGTGGAAGCTTTATTTGCGCTAGCCTTCAACCATACTGCTCATGCATGCTGTGCCTCGTTGCGCTCAGCTTTGCCCATGCATGGCTTGTGCATGGCATCTGCTACTTTGCCCGTGCTCAGCATGTGTGTTGCTTCTAGTACTGCCCTTGAGTCAAGAGGACCCAGCCATAACCTCCGAGCGCACAAGTGTGATAGCGGTACAGTGCATAACTGAGAAACGCACAATGCACAGCTTCTAGGTATCGTACGCTCGTGCACACCGCCATTTGGTGCAGACAAGACACCTACTTCAAGGCATCAGTAACCCAACAAGGCTTCAGTACAACACACATGCATGTGCATGATCATGTGTGTGTGCTGATGCTGCAGCCAGGCGCACCAAGCGTGTCCTTGGCTTTGCGTTCGTGCACACGTGCGCGCCCGCAAGTGTGCCTCAGCGACATTTCCACGCAGCCGCCCGTGCTTCCACCATGCAGGAATGACCACTCGCTCAAGCTGTGTGCCCTGACACATGTACGTATCCATGCCATCACTCACATGCGTGTGTGTCTTTGCCATCTCTCGCATGCTCATGTAGGTGTGTGTGTATGTGTGTGTGCGTGTGTGTGTATGTGCCACATCTCGCATGCGCATGTAGATGTGTGCGTATGTGTGTGTGTGCAGGTGCTCATGCTGGGACCCATCGGCGCCAGCGGCGTGCAGGGCGCGGCCCTGGAGACAATGGAGGCGATGGCCAAAGGCAGCCGCTCGCCCTCCAAGGCTGCCGCGAAGGCAGTTGAGGGCAGGCCGGGGCCTGCAGCGGGGGTTGCCAGAAGGAGGGGGGGGAAGGAGGAGGAGGGGGAGGAGGAAGAGGAGGGGATGCGGCTAGTGGCTGCAGCCAAGGAAGTGGGGCCCATCGTGGTTGAGAATGCAAACAAGGTGCGGGGCATGGGCTGCATGAGGGGGGTCGCAGGATGGGGGGGAACGTGCAGGCATGCGCAGGTGCGCAGGCCGTGTTGTGCTCTGTCAGAGGGGGTGGCTCTGCTGTGCATGCCAGGAGCACCCGGGTGTGGGCAAGGGGGGGCAAACATGCAGGCGTGCACAGGTGCGCAGCCTGTGTTGTGCTGTGTCAAAGGGGCCGGCTCTGCTGTGCATGCCAGCAGCACGCGAGTGTGGGCAGGGGGGGTAAACGTGCAGGCGTGCGCAGGTGAACATGCTGATGGACATCCGTCATTCGAGGGTGGGCGAGTGAGTAGGCCCCTGCACACCCCCGCCTGGCCTTGCCTCCCTGCGCTGTTGTTGCGCACGTCACAGGCGGACAGGCTGGTGGACCACCTGGCACGACCCACAGCCGTGCCTGCTCAGGCCAACGAGCTGCAAGGCATGTCCCGCTTTGAGCGCCAGCAGAAGCAGTGGAACGACTACCTGACAAGCATCATGCGTGGCTCGCATGTGCTGCAGCAGTGAGTAGCCCGCATCACTCGCAGCTAGCATGTGGGGCAGCAGTGAGTGGCTCGCACGAGAGGTGCGTGGCTCGCACGTGCTGCGGCAGTGAGTGGCTCGCATCACTCGCGGCTAGCATGTGGGCAGCAGTGACTGGCTCCCATGCGGTGCATGGCTCGTGCATCATGCAGCAGTGAGTGGCTCACATCATATGTGCAGCTCGCATGCGGTGCGTGGCTCGCGCATCATGCAGCAGTGGGTGCCCAGGGGCAAAAGGGGGAGGAAGGGACAAAGGTAAAATGCTCCTGCCCTGGCCAACCCTGGCAAGCAGGCATTGGTTCATCCTCCTGGCCTGCCGATCACCTAGCTTGCATGCCAACCCTTAGCAAGCAGGCATTGGTTCATCCTCCTGGCCTGCAGATCACCTAGCTTGCATGCCAACCCTTAGCAAGCAGGGACAGCATGCATGCAAGCATCCTGGCGAGCACCTCGCTGACGTGCAGGGCCCCCCTCTTTGGACCATCCTGTTTAGTGTACCCCACACACAGCAGTGCAGTGCGCCCCCTGCACCACGCACAGCAAGCTCGCCCAACTCAAAAGTACCAGCTTTGCTCCGCTCGCCCACAGCGTACCATACATGCGTGCGACAAAGCCCTGCCACCATCGATCCCCCCGTCATAGCATGTCGCCCATACGTGCGACAAAGCCGATCCGCTCGCCCACAACATACCACTCATGCGTGTGTCAACGCCCCGCCACCCTTGATCCCCCTGCCATAGCATGCTGCTCACGCATGCAACAGTGCTTTGCCATCCCTGCTGCTCAAAACACTGTGCGCAGCCCTCAAAGATCTGCCTCTGCTGCTCATATCCGTGCACGCAGCTCTTCCTTCCAGCTGGCCAGCCTGCTGCACGCCACGCAAAACCCCTTTGGGGCCCATGACGAATTGGGGGAGCTGGCTGAGGGAGCCAGGTAGGTGGGGCAGGGGGCGCTTCTTGGGGGCTCTGCTGCAGCTGCAGTGCGCGGGAGTGTGCGTGTGCTTAGGGGCTGCCACGGCTGTGATGCATCTGAGCGTGCGGGTGTTTGTGCGTGCAAATGCTTGGTTTTTGAGCCGTGGTGCGTGCGAGCGTGCAGGTACTCCTTGTTTGGGCGTGTGCACATGCATGTACGCGTCTAGCTGTGTGTGTGCATCCAGCTGTGTGTGCGCCTGTGTGCTCTGCCTGGCTGACATGCTTGAAAGACAGTGGACCACGGGCTGAACTATACTGCTCAGTGTGCACCACACAGGCACACACGCGCGCATATCACTTCCCAAAGCCATGCCTTCCCGATTAAGTAGTGTTGAATGCCAGACACATCACACACCAAGCTGATCATGTAACATGAAATGATACCTCAGCTCGAGGCTCAGGCCCTACCCCTGCGCTGCCCCACACATGCATGACCAACCAGGTATGAAGGCTGGACGAGAGATGTCCATCAGGGCCAGGCGCATCAAAGGCCTCAGCGGGTGGTGCATGTGTGCATGCCTACCTCCTCAGTGCCTGGAGATGACCCGTTCATGGTGCGCATGCGCTGTGTGCATGCGTGCGCGTGTGCACATGTGTGAATGTAAGAGAATGTGCATGTGCATGTGTGTGTGCGTGCTTGTGTTTGTCAAATGTGTGCGTGAGTGCTTAAAATGCGTACATGCACAGGCGTAGGGGCAGCAAGGTGGTGGCACCTCTCCCACAGGCCGCTCCTGTTGCCTCTGGACCTCCCACAGGCGTAGGGGCAGCAAGTGTGGCAGACAGTCCGCTCCTGTTGCCTCTGCATCAAGCTACCTCCCCATGCTCCTCCCCCTCTCACGTTCACACAGGCGTGCAGCTCGTCCTTTTGAGCCTTGACGTGCTGCTCCCGTCTACAAGCACGTGCAGGCGGGGCGGTCGGCAGCATAAGCCAGACCTTTGTGGAGTCAACTCACCAGAATTGCTCGTGCACACGCTGACATGGCCGTTGGCCGCGCCCACAGTAGAAAAGGCACAAGGCAGGCCCTCTGTTAAATCACTTCCCCGTGTGCACTCATGCGCACGCAGACATGGCCGTCGGCCCAGCCCAGGGCCGCGCAGCAGATTGAGCACAAGGCGGGCCCACGGGCCGTGTCAGGTGGGCGTGCGCATCTCAGCTGCGCTGCTGTGTGTGTGTTGTGGGCAGCTGACCTGCGGGTATGGGTGTGTGTGAGCCCATGGCTAGCATGCCGGCAGGCTACTGTGTATGTGCTTACTTGGGTGCAGACCCCACGGGCAGCCAGCGCTGTCCTGACCTCCTTGCGGGTCCTGTGTGTGGGTGAGGTGCTGGGCGCCTGCATGCCTGCACGGCCCCCGGCATGCATCGCGCAGGACTGCACACCCTTATCTCACTGACGCCCACCTGCGTGCATGCCGCCCAGTGCCTTGGCAGCTGGCCCTGTATGCCACCCAATGATGCTTGGCGGCTGGCGGTGGTCAGGTGGTGGTCAGGTGGTGGTCAGGTGGTGGTCAGGTGGTGGTCAGGTGGTG
>LFIK01004412.1_pt1 | contig 11401 bp, 17 predicted proteins | sample 643401 | NCBI WGS metagenome assembly LFIK01 (sample SAMN03777447, study PRJNA286221) | soda lake metagenome | biome: soda lake; feature: Kulunda steppe; material: water; isolation source: sample T5-Br brine of Lake Tanatar-5 | place: Russia: Kulunda steppe | collected 2010-07 | reverse complement strand
GTAACAACTATTCCACGTCTGTGAAGACACCTCTCCACGGTCAGGCAAGTACTCCGCTCTGCGTCAGGCCAGCCCAAAAGTCCTGTGACCGAACTGCTCTCTTTCAGAAAGGAGAATCATCGGCACATATTTGGTTTCAATAAGAAAACCAAATCTAGTACTTACAGGAGCACTAAGGAAAGATATAGTCTCACCTCTATGAGGGGTGATTTCACTGCCTGCCAGGCAGTGCATCCCACAGTCTGATGGCTTGCTTCCCATACAAGAAGCCATGCTTCAGGAAAGGGTGGCAGGGATGATATGGGGGGGCATGCAGCTGCGCATACTATCGGTGATTGAATGCAAAGCCAGCAGCGGGCTGCAGAAAACCCTGATATCCCCCACCGCTGTGGAAGGGGCTCCTGAGGTCTACTCCTGAGGCTCAATTTTTGTTTCTTACCAAATCTCAAAGGTCAAACTTGAACTTGTAAACTTACCAAATCTCAAAAGGCCTTGCAAGCACGGAGAAGTGAGCAGTCCTTTGGTCCTCTACTTAAGCTCAAGCAGAAAACTGCTTCACCAAGACAGGTTTTGGCTGTTCAGCAAACTATGCTAGACCAGCCAGTGACCCACTTTTCCTTAATAGATGCAGGGAGTTCGCTTTTCACTGCCTACGCAGTAATCTTTTGATTTCCTCTGCATCTCAACAAGCTAAGGCACCTTTGCTCACTCATCCCTGGCATACACGCTGAGCACCAGCTTGCACGCCGCTATCAGCCGCTTGCGCTCGAGGCGGTACTTCACTGCAGCCACGTGACAGGGGTCGGAGGCAGGCGCTGCATCAGGCCCCTGCCCCCCTGCCTGTGCAGAGGAGGGCACGGGCCCATCAATGGGGCCACCAGGTCCTGAAGATGCATTCCCTACACCACCTGCCGATGCCAATATCCGCTCATCCTCCTCGATGCTCGTGGCAAAGCCTGCGAGCACCATCACCGCCACCATGAAAAGTGACCACACGAGGGGCCCAGCATCACGTGGTGTTGAACGACAGGGCAAGCTGTGATAAAAGTACTATGATGAAGCCTGTGAGTGCAGGGTCGCCTCAATGTAAGCATGGGCACCAGCGGCATGTCCTGGGAGCTCGCCTCAGGCGATGCAGGGCTGGCATACAGGGAAAGGAAGGAGGAGCCATCTCACTGAGTCCCGACCTGCAGCAAGCTGCTGCCAGGCACATCCCGCAGGGCAGGACTGGTCATCAAGGACTGCGCCTAGCAGCTCTCCCAGTGCCACACACAGTGCCTAGCTCTCCCAGTGCCACACACAGTGCCACACACAGCGCCTAGCTCTCCCAGTGCCACACACAGCGCAGCCTGCCATACCCTGTCCACAGTGCCGTGCAGCATCACCTTGCGCTGCACGCTGTCACGCCCCACACCGCGCAGCCTGCCGCAGCACGGCACAACACCACACTCAGCTCTGCGCGTTCCCTCCCTCTCTGAGCGCAAGCGCGCAACGCTGGCCACCCACCACCACAAGTAGCAGTGACGCTGGCGCTGATGACTGCGCATGCAGAGCGGCCACTCACAGCAACAGTGCCCCAGCAGGCTAGAAGCATGGCCAGGCAGCGCGGCGCACCTTGCAGCATAGCCTCGCACTGAGCAAGCAAGCTGCGCGCCAGGTGGATGTGCTCCGCTCCGGCACCGTCGCCGCTGCTGCTGGCTTCATCCGCCTCTGGCGCAAAGGGCAGGGACTTGAGCGCTGCATACATGCAGGTGTGCAAAGGTGTGTGGGCACAGCCTGAGAGTACGTGCACGCAACCACGCACAACCCATCAGGCCTGCATGAGGAGGACAGTGCTGACTGACACTGAGTGGAGAGGCACCGTATCTCAGACCTTGATCAGCCCTGACAAGCGCTTCAGCCTGTGCTTCCCCTGGCTATGCCCCGCGCCGTCTTCAGGCATGTATGCCCCCTCAACTCCTCTTGCTTGGCACTGCGCTGCCTGGGGCAGCCCTGCAGGTACCGTACCTCTGCCTCCTTTTGCTATGCACCGCGGCGGTTGGGTAGACTTGCTTATTCAAGCACCGCGGCGGGCTGGAAGCCATGGCCGTGAATTGCACGCCCAGGTCAGCCCAGGCGCTGCACCAAAGGACAGCATGTGTGGCTGCGGTGCAGGCTTGTGTGTTGCACCAGCACCAGGCTTGTGTCTTGCGCCAGCACCAATTCCTGGCATGCAGCACTGCGGCATGGCCGGCAAGTGCTTTCAACACCCTTGCGCACACAACATACGCGCACACATCCACGTGCACACACGCACATGCACACTTGCCTGCATCCCACTCGCCCACTTTACCAAACACACACAACAGACCACCTGTGTGATGCCAGGCGATGATTTCTAAGCAGGGGACTCAAAGGCCATGCAAAGCTCTTCACCCTGGCAAGCCTCGCATGTCCTCACACACAACCCCACCCACCTGACCACATGTATGGGTTCTTTCCATTTGCTGCGTCCATGAGCACAGCATCTCCAAATCGATCTTGCACCCGTGCCAGCTGCAGCAGCTTGTCAGGCGATCTGGACAGTCAGCAAGCACGTGTATGCATGCCTAAGCACAGGCAGGAGTACCTTGTCACGCAAGCTGTATGGCAAAGCAAATGCATGCGAGGTGTGCATAAGCTGCACTCGTCGAGCTGGCAAGGGCAGGGTTATGTCTCAGTCTGTACAGGGTGCACTTCCCAGCATCACTATCTGGCAACTCCAACACGTGTGACCGTTCGAACATGCGGTATCTCCAACACGTCGCTGCGTGGTGTACATGCTGCCATGCTCCGAGCAGGCTCACTGCAGCTATGGCAGGGGGCTTGAGCACTCAAGCCATCATGCCTGAGTGTGCACTCCACGCACCCTGCTCTCAGCTCCGGCGCCACCTCAAACTCTATGCGGTCAGCCATGTTGCCCGTGGGAACAAACCCGTACTGCGCCTGTGCGCTCATTGCATTGGAGCGTGTCATGCACACTCACGCTGCGCCTGTGTGCACACACTCCCTGCCTGTGTGTGCTCAGTGTTAAAGTGGATGCAGTGCCTGCGCATGCACAGTGCTTGTAGGTGCCTGGATGCGGTGCCTGTATGAGCCACGCGCATGCTCACGACACCCAGACACTGTACAGAGGGGACGGCACAAGCTTGCATGCTGAGCATCAAGGCCATTTGCTGCAGGCTTCAGACAGTGGGCCGCCACTGGGGGGAAGGTGCTCAGTTCACAGAGCGGCCAGTGCCGGACTGTGGGCCTTGTACCATCCCGCCCACAGTCATAAGCAAATGCAGAGGTCAAACTAAGTTGCTATTCTGATGGCTCCCTCACCTCCCTGTGTGCCACTTACTAACTTCTGCTTGTATCACTAGTGCATGCTGTGTGAAGTCAGCTTATAAGTTCACGATGATTGAGGAGCTCACCATGAAGCGCTGGTTGGTGAGTCCAGATTCGCCTGCGTGTAGGTACCAGCGAAGCAAAGTCTGCAGCATCACAACAAGCATGCACGCGCTCAAGCACAAGTGCCAAACCTCTGCAGCTGTCGAGGAGTAGGACTCAAGCTCTGCTAGCATTCAGACGGTTATCTCACAAAACTCTCTTCAGTGCCCCATAGGGTTGACCCACCAACGCCATTCCTAACTGCCCAAAATGCATTACATAGGCGTTTTTTTTTGCAGGGGTGAGGAGGGCTCAAAGGCTCCCTTCCTTAGCAGCAGGCTCAGAATCTATTTCACCCAACGGGAGGGTATCGTGTTGATGCGCATAGCTGTCCAAGTTGGGAACACTCAGCATACCTGAGTAACTAATCATAACTTGTTGTCCTTTCTCGAGCCCTTCCAAGGCCACCAGCTCAAATGCACCACCTGCAGATACCAAAGGAGTTGTCTGTTGAATCTGCCTCATACAGCAATGCAGCGCAGCATCGCATTGAAGGTGCACCTCAAGGCTATGCGCAGGATCTCACTTGAAGGGTTCAGCCGGAAGTTCGCGTTCGGCGTGGGGCTGTGGTTCGCCATGTCAAGGAAGGGTACAAACGCAAAGATGTCATCGTTTATCCTGCAGGAGCAAAGCAGGATGCAGACAGAGTGTTGCTTGAGCCGGTGACAGCAGCGATTTCCTGCCAACAAGCGCAGATGCCACGCTTTCTTGCGGGTACAACGTGTTTTGCTACTTTAAAATTATCACTGGAGAGAGCTGCACCAGGGGGGTGTTGCTAGTGTTCAGAACTTTGGGGCAGGATCGTCAGTGAGAGCCAGGATGCTTAGCACACCACACAGAGCATCAAACTATGCCATTGTTTCTTTATATTGCTTTGTTATTAACAAAAATGCACTGGATAAATATTGGGATGAAAAGATCCAGGGGACAGGGAGTCGTGCATTCTGGCATTTACCTTCGGAAAAAAAGATGAAGGGATGAAGACCGGACACTTTCAGACCCGAATTCTCCCATCCCAAACCTACCTAAGGTAAGTAGGTTCCTAAAATGAACCATTGTCAACGGCACGTATTTAGTGCAAGATGGCCACCTGTTGGGGCTCCTTGGGCCTAGCCTGCATGCAAGAAATGAAGCTTTCACCAGCTTCCAGCCCTCCTGCCTCTGATCTAGGGCACTTCCTGCCAAATTTGAATTTGTGGTCCAAGTATTTGAAAAGTATACTTAGACAAATCTTTAAAAGTGCAGGCGCAGGGCCCAGAAAATTTTGGGGGAAGAACCCCCCCCTAACAGCCCAGTGGCAACACCCCGGGAGCTGCACAGATGAGAGAAATTACACAGAGAGAGCCTCCATGCAAAAATATGCATTGATAGAATTGGAACTGAAGATCACTTCCAGCTTCTTCAGCATCCGAATAGAGGCTGAGGTTGATCATTGCACTGTCAACGCCAACACGTACTTGAAAGCGCGCGATCGTACGCAAGCAAACGCCCAAGCAAACCAGCTGCACGCCTCTGAGCCTTCGGTGCTCATGAGATCTGGAAAGAGGCCAGTGAGCCTTTCCTGAAGGAAGAGAAGCAAGCCCAACAGGGTGGCTCCATCAGGAAGCATGGTGTTTGAGAGAGGAACCCACAGCATTGTAAACCGCTGGCATGGCTTACTTTTGGCAGCTGTTGCAACAGAAGAATTCCACAGTTGCAGCTGGAGTCTGCAGCATTGCCTTCTCGTTGCTCGCATTGCACACAAGCACACCTGCTGCTTCAGGGCTCCGTCAATGATTGCTTGATGCTGTAGTTGCTGCAGCTTGTCTCTCCCCCAGCACATCGGCAGCGTCAAGGCCTGGAGGGTGAGGCGTGATCACATATGATGACTATTCAATGCCTTGATCACAAAATCATGACTGTACAATGCCATGGTACAATGCCATGATCACGTATGATGACTGTACAATGCCATGCATGATCGCATATGATGACTGTACACTGCCATGCAATGCCGACAGCAAATGAATCAGCCTTTCCGAAACATCCAGCGCAAATGATCAGGTTTTCTATACCTCTGGGGGCGGCAGCACTGCTTGGCACCTGGAAGCAAAGGCATAAACAGGGTTGGGTTGAGCACGCAGCGAATTAATCAGTTGCACCGCCCATGTTCGTCTTGGGCGTGAGTGTGCTGCTGCTCACCCATGCATGTAAACAGCATTTTTCATGCAATCAAAGGAAGAGCACTGACCAAGGGCCCCAAAAAGAGTCACCATCACCGGCCAGCCCATCCAACAGGGCAAGAGCAATTAGCATGTCCCACGGGAGAGGCTCCGGCGCCGATGCACCTTGCCTCAGCCTGCATTCGCATCGGTCAGGAGTGAGGCAGGTTTTATAAACTGCATATTGAGCAGGCTAAGCGCACGCCATTGGCCTTTCTAACGACACAGGACACCGGTACGACCCTTAGTGCAAGTCAGGCATGCGCATGCTGCAGTAGGTAGGGAAACAAGTCATGCCATTCCCACCTTGGCCATTGGCCGTTGGGTAACTGAAGGCCATCATTGTAATCCACGATGATGGCAAGGCTCTTCGGCACCGCCAACAATACCTGCGTCCAGAGGTAGATGAGGGGTACCCTCAGCACCTGGATTGGTTGCGCGCAAAAACCGCAGGGGCCAAGTGAAAGTTCACCTCATCTTTGCCCTTTCTTTGAGTGGTGAGCAGTCCGTTTCCTGCTTCAGCGGTGCAGCCCAGCTCTAGGCACGACTTGATCTTGGCGGCTTGCTGCAACTGAGTGTATGCCTGGTATTCCACTGATTGGCTGGATGAGGCAGCAAGCTTTATGGTCTGCACCTTCTTCCTACCAGCCTGCTTGCTCACAGCAGGTGCCTTGCCTGACTTGGCGCTCATGGTTGCTTGCCGCATCACCTCATTATGATTTAAAGTTCAGTTTATTTTTAAGAAACTCGATATTTTTCAAAATAAAGCAATATGTAATTATGTACTTCTGTACGGACACTTAGAAATGCAGCGCAATTATCAGAATCCACAATTCATTTAAATATAATTCAATCATTTAGAGCCTCCTGGTGAATCTTGGATACCCCGTACCACTGAACAGGACTTACCCGCCCACCCACCCAGAAGCCTAAGCTTGGCTTAGCAGTATGCCGGACCTACAGGCACAGGACGTGCACTTCCACTGCACCATTAATGCCAGGAAAGCGTCCAAGAACGGCGCCCCAACATGTTTACTGCACAAGTATAAGCACCCGGCATCTGGGTCGAATCATAGCAGCATAGCGGCATCGCATAATGTCTCGCATAGCGTTTCACACAGTTGTAGCTGTGAATCCTTGAGTGCGGCAAACGCAGCAGCTTCTTTGGAGCTCCACTTCATTCCTGACGACTCTACGGGCGAGGAGGAGAAGGTGGGGACTTGGTGCACAAAGAAAGCACGAAGAGCAAGCTCCTCGTATGTTTCTTGCATGTGCAAGTTTGCACGCATGCAGGCGTGCTTGCACACTCATGACAAGCACACTCACATGCAACAGCTTGAAGTTATATGTGTGCATACACTTGTGCACACACAACACAGTAGTGACCCACACAAGTGAAGCATGCCTCGGTGTCTTTGATCCCATGTTCTTGGGAAATCACAGGAAAAACAGCTGAGCTTGGTGGATGAGCAGCTGCGCGAAGCCCTAAGGGAGGCGTCTCAAGGTGACCAAGCCATCAGGCGCAGCATCAGCTCCGTGAGCCTCCACCTGGGCACTGCAGGGAATTTCCAGCCCCTGCAGCCCTCCACCGTCAGCCACATTGCTAGCGCTGCCCCACGCCGGCTGCACCTCACGGGTCTAGCCAGGCTGCAGACCAGCAGCCTCAGGTCTTTGGCGAGCACCCAGCTGGAGTCTCTGTCCATCATTGACTTCCTTATGCCTCAGCTGCCCGAGCTTGGCGACTTGTAAGTGATCAGAACATTGTTTGGGCTTAGGGACCTAATGAACAATGGAGCTGCCTCTGCCTTCCTATTCTTGTGCCAGACTCTGACCAGGAGCACCAGTGTGCCCCAAGCCCACATATGTGCATGCAAGCGCCCTCTCCGCTCGCATGAGCACCTGTTGTGGCCACTAACGCGCTGTCGTCCCCGTACCCAACCCCTGCCACACCCCCTTCCCCTTTTCCTCTGTGTCCTTTGGCTGCAGCGCCTCGTGCCTGGCCAGCATGATATCCCTCAAGAAGCTGGTCCTGAAGCCAGACGGCATTGCTGCATCCAGCCGGTCAAGCTGTGCCCTCCAGGATCAGGTGCTGTTGCTTTTGTCCTCCAGGATAAGGTGCTGTTGCTTTTGCCCTTTACACTGGCTGTCAGCCCTGCTGCATGAGTGCAGGGCTCAGTCCCAGGAGGCTTGTGCAGCAACTTGTGCAGCAATGTGGACCATGTGCCAGTGCAGGCCCTGAATGCAAGCATGTGCGTGTGTGTGTACATGTGCACGAGCGCCTGCCGCACGCACATGGGTGCACTTTCTTAGTGCTGCATTTGCACCTTTTGTTGAGCAGGGCATGCTGTGGAACACGCCATTGCTTGAGTCTGCTCGCTGCCCAAACGACCAGACCTGCCCAAAGCGGTGGTGCTCTTCAGCCTGGCTGCCTGTTGCTCGCAGGGCCCGCTGCCTGCCTAGGGTGTTGCCCAGGCCCTTCCTTCTGGTGCCATTGGGAAACTTTGTCTCCTCTAGCCTTCACTTGGGTGGCTCACGCCTGGACTGATCCCAACTCCGGCACTTTTCATTGGTCTAGGTCGGGCAGGGCCAATCCAAGGTCAATCCCAAGTCAGTCCCAGGTTGGCTTAGCTCCCTCTCCCTCCCTGCCCCCCAACCCTTGGACCCGCTCTCTCCCCTTCCCCTCTCCCTTCCCCTCACCTTCACCGTCGTCTCTCACTGCCACAGTCATCCTGCCCTCACTGTCACCTCACCTCTCCGCTACTGTCACCCTCACCCTCACCGCCGCCTGCCCGCCCTGCTGCCGCAGGTGAACTGGCTGCCCGTGGTGGAGGGCGTGCTGTCTGCCGCGGGGCAGCTGCCCGAGCTGCAGCACCTGCACCTCACGCTGCCCGAGAGCTACCTTGAGTGCGAGCAGCACCCGCTGTCCTGGTCCTCGGCAAAGGCCCTGGCCAAGCTGGAGCACCTGCAGACGCTGCGGCTGGAGGCGCGCGTGCCCTCGCACCAGCGCTTCATGGAGGTGCCCACAGGCGCGCTGCATGCGCAGCAGGCCGCGCAGCAGGCCGAGAACGAGGTGGTCGCGTCGCTGTGCTCCACCAAGCTCATGGTTCTGGAGCTGCAAGGGACAGTGCTCAAGGTCAGTGGCGCTGCTCCCCACCCCCCTGCTGTCTGCACATAGCGCGCATGTGTGCTTGCGTGAAACTTGAGCGTCCGTCCTTGCTTTCATGTTTCAGTCTTAATGCCATCAGTGCGCACTCCTGGGGCATTATGTGTGGGTGTGGGGGCTCCACCAAAGCTGCTTGTCACCAGCCGTCAAGCACTGCGTACGCACAGGCAGGGGAGGCATGCAAGCAAGCACTGCATTGACAGGTATGTGCGCACGTGTGTATGTATGCGCCGCCTCTGCACACCATGCCCGGCGGTTGGGAGGGAGGCACAGCGGCGAGCACGCGCCTGGACGGGCACGATAAGCTTGGGTCCAGTGCCTTGTGCACGTGGCACCCTCGCACACACTTCTGATTCCTACCACCTCTGCCAGCTCATCTGTGCCACCTCAACTTCTGGGCCCCCCATCACGATCGTGCCCTGCCGCCCGCCCACCTACCCCATTCTCTCCGCGCGACTGCAGGACCCGCGTGCGTGGGCGGCGCTGGCACGCTGCCCCAACCTCACGGTGCTTTCCCTGGGCACTGTGGGCACTGGAGATGCTGATGACAACGCGCTGCCTGCCCCCGGCTCCCTGGCCAGCCTGCGCAGGCTGCGCCTGGGCGCGGCGGTGCTGCCCGGTACCCTGCTGCGCCTGCTGCAGGCGGCGCCAGGGCTGGAGGAGCTGACCGTTGAGGTGGGCACATGTGTGCATGCATGTACACGTGCGCAAGAGCGTGTGCGTGTGTGTACTACGCCTCAGATGGATGGACGCGCGCGCGCGTGCATGTCTGCATGCTCTTATTGGCTGGAAGCGCTGATCATCTCCAGCGCTCTGTACACCTGCACTGGAGCAGCATACACACGTCTTGGCGATTGACACGGTAGGCACCTGCCATCAAATGCTCGGGCGCACCTATCCTGGCAGGCGTGTGCTCCAGGTGCTGCTGCTGTGCCAGACCTGTGCCCCCACATTTGCTTGCCGCATGCACCCAGTTGTGCCCAGCCCTGTGCTGCACCCCCGAACAGGTCATCAAGCGCTGCTGGTGCAACGCAGGCGTGCTCGGTTGCCCTGTGCTGCTGAGCAGCACTCGACCGCTGCTGCTGTGGAGCTGTGCATAGGTGCGGCAAACGATGGGCTGTGTAGCTCAGCTGCTGCAACTGCTGCTGGTGCCACGCAGGCGGGCGACTGCATGGTGGACTACAGCATCGGATCAGCTGCAATGGCGGCCAAAGGGGCGCAGGCAGCAGTCGTGCCGGCAGGCGTGGTGTGCGTGCGTATCGAGGGAATCAAAGGTGCGTGCGTGTGGGACCCTTCAGGGGGGTGAAGGGACGGGGGTTTCCAGGGGGCAGAGGATGTGAGCATTTTGACGTGCCCGTGCCGGTGTTCCTTGCAGTTGCCTGCACCAGCATGGATGCCAGAGGCTTCCTCTTGGGTCTCTGCACCATGTATGCTTGCACGCGTGTGTGTGCGTGTGTGTGTGTGTGCGTCGCGCAGGGCGCACACATGCACAGCTGCTTGCGCTGGCTCCCAGCAGTATGGCCACATGCATATGTGCGTGCCATGCATATGCAGCTTAGGGTGCCCAGCCCAGCCCAGGCGTGCTAGCCATGTCAGAACCAATGCAGCAGGCAGCAGCGCTGCCACCCCGCTCACCTGCTACCACCAGCACACGCACGCCCCCGCTAGCATGCTGAGCGCGGCTGACGGCCTCGGCCATGGCCGCGCCTTTTGCCTCTCCCACCCGCTCCCCCCGCTGCTTGGCTTTGCTCAGGCATCCCCGGCAGCAGCGCCTCCATCGACCCCGTGGTGCAAGACCTGCGCGAAGCCGCCCAGCTGCTACGACGGCTGATGGCCCAGCACACCAGTGCCCAGCACACGCTGGCGCTCCTGCTCAGCCAGCCCGTGCCCTACCATGCCGCCCCGTGCACCGTTGCCGGCCAGGCCGGCAGCTTCAGCCGTGGCAGCGCCCAGGCAAGCGATGCAGCTGTTCGCGGCACGACGGGCAGGTCGGAGGCAGGGAAGGGGCGGGGTGCAAGGGACGGGGGCTATGGCTGCCACAGCCGCAGCCGCAGCAGCAGCAGCAGCAGCAGCAGCAGCAGCGGGGGGGAGGAGGAGGAGGAGGAGGAGCTGGTGAATGTGTCAGGTGCGTGTCAGGCCTGCACTTCCTGCCTTCCCGCCTTCCTGGCTTCCTGCACTTCCTGCACTCCTGCACTCCTGCACTTCTTCTCTCCTGCACTCATGCCATTCTTTGGGTCGTGGGTGCCGGTTCCCCCTTGTGTGTTGGGAAGGGAGAGAGACGGGCAGGTGCACCCTGTTGCCCAGAGCTGCCGCTCCTCCTGCGCAAGGCCGGCTGGCGTGCGCATATGCTGTCGGCCTGCATGCTGGCCGTGTGCTGGCCTGCACCGTGTGCACACAGAGCGCACGTGCAGCATGCAAGGGCTGCATCACACGGCTGGGAGCAGGGGCGCGCCCTGCACTGCCCGGCAGCTGTGGCCCGTGGCCCCCTCCCTCAATTCGGCCCTGCGCCAGTGCAGGCATGGTCATGGCCCCAGCTCCTCGCCACCTGTGTGTGTGTGTGTGTGTGTGTGTGTGTGTGTGTGTG
>LFIK01004410.1_pt1 | contig 11403 bp, 9 predicted proteins | sample 643401 | NCBI WGS metagenome assembly LFIK01 (sample SAMN03777447, study PRJNA286221) | soda lake metagenome | biome: soda lake; feature: Kulunda steppe; material: water; isolation source: sample T5-Br brine of Lake Tanatar-5 | place: Russia: Kulunda steppe | collected 2010-07 | reverse complement strand
GGTCGAGCTGTGGCGCGAGCCGGTGGGCGTGGCCGCGCTGATCACGCCGTGGAACTTCCCCTGCGCGATGATCACCCGCAAGGCCGCCGCGGCCCTCGCCATCGGCTGCCCCGTGGTCGTGCACCCCTCCGGCGAGACCCCGTTCTCCGCGCTCGCGCTGGCGGAGCTCGCCGAGCGCGCGGGCATCCCCGCCGGGGTCTTCAACGTCGTCACCGGGCAGGCGCGCGAGATCGGCCCGGAATGGACCGCCGATGCGCGCGTGCGCGCGCTTTCCTTCACCGGCTCGACCGAGGTGGGGCGACTGCTCTACGAGCAGTCGGCGGCCAATATCAAGCGGCTGGTGATGGAACTCGGCGGCCATGCGCCCGTCATCGTGTTCGACGACGTCAATCTCGATCAGGCCGTCGAGGAAGCGATCAAGGCGAAATTCGCCACCTCCGGCCAGGACTGCCTCGCCGCGAACCGCATCTATGTGCAGGACGGGGTCTACGACGAATTCTGCGCCCGCTTCACCGCGGCGAGCGAGGCGATGACCATCGGCGCCGGGATGGATGACCCCGATATCGGCCCGCTGATGAACGAGGGCGCGATGGCCAAGCAGGCCGCGCATATCGACGACGCCTTCGCCAATGGCGCGCGCCAGCTCTCGGGCGGGCCGCGCCCCGATCTCGGCGCGCTCTTTCATGCGCCCACGGTGCTGGCCGATGTGCCCGACGCGGCGCGGATCATGCACGAGGAGACCTTCGGCCCCGTCGCGCCGATCGCGCGCTTTACCGACGAGGACGAGGTCGTGGCGCGCGCCAACGCGCTCGAATACGGGCTCGTCGCGTATCTGCACACGCAGAATCCGCGCCGGATCTACCGCATGAGCCGGTCGCTCGAATTCGGCATGGTGGCGGTCAATCGCACCAAGATCACCGGCGCGCCGATTCCCTTCGGCGGCATGAAGCAGTCGGGCCTCGGCCGCGAGGGTGCGCGCCAGGGCATGGAGGCGTTCTCAGAAATCAAGTATGTGTGCCGCGACTGGCGCTGAACGCACTTTGTTGAAATTGCGTTAAGAGCAACGGCCAAAACCCCGCAGAATCGGATTTTTCGCGCTTTGACCGTCACATGCGACATGCTATCGTCAGCCTTGATGTGGCGCTCGAAGCGCGGCGCCCAATCTCAAGAAAAAACGAGGGCAGTTCGAGTGACAGCGCAAATCCGGCGACAGTGTTTCGCAGCCTTCGGGCTATTGGCCGCAACCCTTCTTCTCGCGGCGGCGCCGATACAGGCGCAGGCCGCACCTTACGCCGCGGTGGTGATGGACGCGCGCTCGGGGGAAATCCTGCATGCGCGCAATCATGACACCCGCCTGCACCCCGCGTCGCTGACCAAGATGATGACGCTCTACATCGCCTTCGAGGCGGTTCGCGACGGCGAGATCACCCTCGACACCCGGGTGACGGTCTCGCGCAACGCGGCGAGTGAAATCTGCTCCTGCCTCGGGCTGCGCGCCGGCCAGCAGATCGCGCTGCGCCACCTGATCCGCGCCGCTGCGGTTCGGTCGGGCAACGATGCCGCAACCACCATCGCCGAGGCGATCTCCGGCAGCGAGGCCGCGTTCGCCCGCCGCATGACCCGCACCGCCCGCGCCATGGGCATGAACGACACGACCTTTCGCAACGCGCACGGCCTGACCCATCCCGAGCATCTGTCCACCGCGCGCGACATGACCACTCTGGGCCGCCAACTCTATTACGATTTCCCACAATATTACAATCTCTTCTCGCGCCGCACGACGCATGCCGGCATCGCCGAGGTCGTCAACACCAACCGCCGGTTTCTCGCCGCCTATGACGGCGCCGACGGTATCAAGACGGGCTATACCCGCGCGGCGGGCTTCAACCTCGTCGGCTCCGCCAAGCGCGGCAACACCCGCATCATCGCCACGCTCTTCGGCGGCAACAGTGTCGCGAGCCGCAACGCGCGCATGGCGGAGCTGCTCGATATGGGCTTTTCCCGCGCGCCCGCGCGGGTCGCCACCCGCAAGCCGCCGCCGCCCGATTACGGCACCGGGGAGCGCCCCGCGACGGCCGGGCGCGTCGTGCGCGCCAATCTCGCCGTGGAAACGAGCCTGCGCCCGCGTGCCCAGCCGCGCCGGGGCGATACGCCGGCCGCCCCCGCCGAGGGCGCGATCGCCGATCTGCGCGGCAATATCGACGCTCTGATCGAGGAGGCCCGCAGCGAACGTAGCGCCGAAGCCGCCGACGACACGACCCCGGAAATCGCCGCCCCCCCCGTGCGGCCCGACAGCGAGGACACCGCGACCGGACCCGATCCGCAGACCCGCGACGCGGTCGCCGACGCCGCCGCCGAAGCGATCGAATCGGCCATCGGGTCCGCCGGGCCGGAGGAGATCGCCACGGCCGATGCGCAAGCGCGCCCCGAAGACATGGGGGATACGAACGACGCCGTCGAGGCCGCGGCGCAGAGTTCGGCCGAGGACATGCCCGAACCGGCGTCCCTGCAGCTGACATCTGCGGCACAGCCGGCGCCGCGTCCCGACGAGCCCGTGGAGGCGGCGCTCGCCTCCTATGACAGCTCGGCGATGACCCGCTCGCGCGAGGTCGTCACCCGGATCCAACCGGGTGACGAGTCCGACTGGGCGATCATGGTCGGGCGCTACAACACGCTTTTCGCCGCGGAGCGCGCGCTCACCCAGACGGCGCTGGCCGAGGTGGCGGTGCTCGGCGAGGCCGAACGCCGCGTCGAGCGAAGCGCAGCCGGCTTTGACGCGACCTTCGCGGGGCTGTCGCACGATGCGGCCGACCGGGCCTGCCGGCGTCTTCAGGCACGCGACCGCAACTGCAGCATGGTCTCCCCCTGAGCGCTCAGTGCCGCTCGTCGTCGTCGCGCGGCATGGGCGCGTCATCATAGTCGGGGTTGAGAATCCGGCGCGCATCGCCCTCGGGATCGTCATACTGACCCTTGCGCAGGGTCCAGTAGAACGCCGCGAGCCCGAGCCCGCCGAGAAACAGCGATACCGGGATCAGGATGACGAGCACGTCCATGGCGGGCCCTCCGGCCGGATCACTTCAGTCGAAGCGCATTGAGCGCCACCGTAATCGATGACAGCGACATCGCCAAGGCCGCCCAGAGCGGCGTGGCGAAGCCGAACAGCGCGATCGGCACGGCGACGACATTATAGACCGTCGATATAACGAAATTCTCGCGGATCCGGCGCGTCGCGACCCTGGCGGTCCACAATGCCTGCCCCAGCGGCGTCATGTCCTGCCCCAGGAGAACCACGTCCGACGCCACGCGCGCCGCATCGAGCGCCGAAGCTGGCGAAACCGACGCATGCGCCGCCGCCAGCGCGGCGGTGTCGTTGAGCCCGTCGCCCACCATCAGGACCTTGTGCCCCTGCCCGCTGAGCTCCGCGACGAGTGCGGCCTTCTCGTCGGGCAGAGCCTCGGCGCGCCAGTCCTCGATACCGAGCCGGTCGGCCAGCGCGGCGACGGCCCCCGGCGCGTCCCCCGAAATGAGCCGCACCGACAGCCCCTGCCGGCGCAGTGCCGCGATCGCGGCCTCCGCGCCGGGGCGCAGCCGGTCCGTGTAGGTCAGCGCGACCGGCACCGCCGCACCGATTCGCAGATAGGCCGCGGTGAGCGGTTCCGGATCGGCCCCGACCCAGCGCGCGCGACCGAACTGCACGCGCTGTCCGTTCCAGGTTGCCTCCACCCCGTAACCGGGAACTTCAACGACATCCTCGAGCGTGGCGGGCGGCACGGTGAGCCGCGCCGCAAGCGCCTTCGCAAGAGGATGGGAGGAGGCCTGCGCCAGCGCCGCCGCAACGGCCGAGGTGTCCGCATCGAGCCGCTCGAGATTGGTGGGCTCCGGCGTGCCGAGGGTGAGGGTGCCGGTCTTGTCGAACACCACAGTATCGATCTCGGCCATGCGCTCGAGCGCGGTGCCGTTCTTGATGAGCATCCCGCCGCGAAACAGCTTGCCGCTCGCGGCCGTCGCCACCGCCGGCACGGCGAGGCCGAGCGCGCAGGGGCAGGTGATGATCAGAACCGCCGCCGCGATATTGACCGAAAGCCGCACATCCCCGCCCGACACCCACATCCAGCCGACGAAGGAGATCAGCGCGAGCAGATGCACCACGGGCGAATAAGCCCGCGCCGCGCGATCGGCCAGCGAGGTGTAGCGCCCGCGCGCACTCTCGGCGGTGGCGACGAGGTCGGCCATGCGGGCCAGCGAGCTGTCCTCGCCCGCGGCGGTGACGCGCAGCGTGATTGGCCCGGTCAGATTCACCTCGCCCGCGCTCAGGGCGGTGCCCGGCCCGGCATGGGCCGGCAGGCTCTCGCCCGTCAGAAGCGAGCGGTCGAGTTCGCTGTTGCCCTCGGTGACGACCCCGTCGACAGGGATGCGCCCGCCCGGACGGACGCGCACCAGATCGTCCACTTCGATCGCGGCCACGGGCACCTCGTGTTCGCCGTCCGGATCGAGCCGGCTCGCCCGCGGCACTTCGAGCGCGGCGAGTTCCTGCGCGGCGGAACGCGCCGCAGCACGGGTACGAAAATCCAGGTACCGCCCGGCGAGCAGGAAGAAGACGAGCATCACCGCCGCATCGAAATAGGCATGCGGGCCGGAATGAAACGTCTCGTAGACCGATATCCCCGAGGCCAGCACAATCGCCAGCGAAATCGGCACATCCATCCCCAGCCGGCGCCCCTGCAGCGACGCCCAAGCCGACCGAAAGAAGGGCTGACCCGCGAACACCACCGTGGGCAACGCGATCGCACCCGAGATCATGTGGAACATGTCGCGCGTCGCGCCCTCGGCCCCCGACCAGACGCCGACGGAGAGCAACATGATATTCATCATCGCAAAGCCCGCCACGCCGAGCCGGATCAGCAGATCGCGCTCCTGCTTCGCGCTCGCGTCGCGCGTGAGCGTGCCCGGGTCGAGTTCATGCGCTTCGAAACCGAGCCGGTCGAGCCGCTCGATGAGCGCGGCAGCGCTTACGTCGGGGGATGCGTCGACGCTGGCGCGCTTGAGGGTCAGGTTGACGCGCGCCGATTCGACCCCGGGATGATGAACCAGATCGCGCTCGATGCTCGCGATGCAGCCGGCGCAGTGGATGCCGGGCAGCGACAGCAGAATACGCGCCGGGGCGGCTCTGTCCGCTACGGTGTCCGGCGCGGCGTCGACTGTCGCGCTCACGGGCTAGTCCTCGACATCGAGCGCGACCTGACGGCGAAACGCCGTGCCATCGGCGGCGCGCGCGCGCAGATCGACGCGCCAGTTGCCCGGCGCGATATCGACCGGGGCGACATAGCCCATCCCGCGCCTGCGCAGATCGGGACTGACATCGTCGCGCGGATGAGTGGCGTGGCCGAGCGTCGCGTCGATTTCGACAACGTCGGCGGGCGCGCCGTCCTGCCCGGTCACGGCAAGATGCAACTCGCCACCGCGCACCGAGGCCGAAACGGACCAGCCGAGCTCCTCCTGCGCGGCGCGATCGACATTGAAGGTCTGGCTGCGCGCATAGCTATCATTGGTGACCACGCCCGGAAAGGTTCCGATCGCCTGCGACGCCATGAAGAAATTGACCGCGAAGATCACCCCGAAGAACGCGACCGCGATCGCGAGCACCTTGCCGCCCGTCAGTGGCTTGCCCGTCATTGCCCTCTCCCATTGAATACGGTGCCCACGGAGACGCTCTCGTCCCCGCTCGTCGCGGTCAGGGTGACGTCGATGCGATCGGCCCGCGCGGCCGGCGAATCGGCCGGCGCGGTCAGATAGACGCGCTGCGCCTCGAGCCGGTCGGCGGCAACCGTCACCCTGTCGCCCGTGACCCCCTGAACGGCGAGTTCGACATCCTGCGCCCCCTCGACGGCGAGGGTGAAGTCGCGCGGCGACCCGTGCATGTTGCGCAGCCGCACCTCGTAAACGTTGCGGATGTCGCCATTCGACAGGGTGATGTAGGTCGGGTTGCGCTCCGGCGAGACGGCCATATCGAAATCCGCGCGTACGAACAGCGCCACCAGCAGCCCGACCCCGACCGCGGCCCACAGGCTCGAATAGAGCATCGTGCGGGGGCGGAAGACATGGCTCCAGACCGGTTTGGGCTGCGCCCCGACGCGCTCGCTGCGCTCATCCGAAAGCGCCATGTAGCCGATCAGGTCGCGCGGCTTGCCGACCCGGTCCATCACGTCGTTGCACGCATCGATGCACAATCCGCAGGTGATGCAGGCGAGCTGCTGCCCGTCGCGGATATCGATCCCCATCGGGCAGACATTCACGCAGGCGCTGCAATCGATGCAGTCGCCGAGGTTCTCCGCGCCCGGCCCCTTGCGGTGCTTGCCGCGCGGCTCGCCGCGCCAGTCGCGATAGCCGATGGTGAGCGTATCCTCATCCATCATCGCCGCCTGGATGCGCGGCCAGGGGCAGGCATAGATGCAGATCTGCTCGCGGAAGAACCCGCCGAAGAGGAAGGTCGTCGCGGTCAGGATCGCGATGGTGATGTAAGCGGCCGGGTGCGCCTCGAAGGCGACGAGATCGCGCGCGAGCGTCGGCGCGTCGGTGAAGTAGAACACCCAGGCCCCGCCGGTGGCCAGCGCGATCAAGAGCCAGACCGTCCATTTGAGCCCGTAGAGCCGGAACTTGCGCAGCGTCCAGGGCTGGCGCCAGAGCCGGACGCGGGCGTTGCGATCGCCCTCGACCCAGCGCTCGACGGTTATGAACAGATCGGTCCAGACGGTCTGCGGGCAGGCATAGCCGCACCAGACACGCCCGAGCGCCGAGGTGAACAGAAACAGCCCCAGCCCGGCCATGATGAGCAGCCCGGCCACGAAATAGAATTCATGCGGCCAGATCTCGACGAAAAAGAAGAAGAAGCGCCGGTTCGCGATATCGACGAGCACGGCCTGATCCGGCAGGTGCGGCCCGCGATCCCAGCGCAGCCAGGGCGTGATGTAGTAGATGCCCAGCAGCACCCCCATCAGCCACCATTTGAGCTGCCGGAAGCTGCCCTGCACGCGCCGCGGGAAGACCGGCTCGCGCGCGGCATAGAGGGATTGGGGGGTGTTGTCGGTGTCGCTCATCTCGTGCTCCGGGTGGCTGCGGCGCACCCGCACCGTGTCTTGCGCGGGCCGGGCTCCCTAGAGGTGAGCACAGGCCGCGCCGTCGTCCAGCCGTCACCGCGCGGGCACGGTGACGCAGCCGCGCGCTACTGCCCGCCGCCGAGCTGGTGAACATAGGCGGCGACCGCGCGAATATCCGCATCGCGAAGCCGGCCCGCGAAGCCCGGCATCACGCCGTAGCGGCTGTAATAGACCGTTTCGCGCAGCGTGTCCTCGTCGCCGCCGTAAAGCCAGATCGCGTCATTGAGCGCCGGAGCCCCGAGATTGGTGTTTCCGCCACCGGCATCACCGTGGCAGGCGGCGCACTGGCTGGCATAGATCTCGGCCCCGGCCTCCGCCATCTCGGTGTCGTGCGACTGGTTGGAGAGCGCGCGGACGTATTGGACGACCTCGTCGATCTCGCCGTCGTCGAGGATCCCGTCGGTGCCATAGGCGGGCATCTGCGAGGCGCGCGCATCGTCGTGATCCTCGTTACGGATGCCGTAGCGCACGGTGTGGTGAATGTCCTCGATCGTGCCGCCCCAGAGCCAGGCATCGTTGAGCAGGCTGGGATAGCCCGAAGCCTGCACCCCGGCCGCGCCCGCGCCGTGGCACTGCGAGCACTGCGCGGCGAAGACGGAGCTTCCGGCGTTCACCGCGAAATCGCGCAGCGCGTCATCGTCGAGGATGCCGGCAAGCTCGGTCTCGTTGAGCCGCTGAAACCAGGACTCGTTGGCCGCCTCGAAGCGTTCGATTTCGTCGGCGACATTGGCCCGGGTCGAATAGCCGAGCAGCCCCGGCGTCGCCTGCGACACGAGCGGCCAGGCCGGGAACAGGATCATGTAGCCGATCGCCCAGACGATCGTGATGTAGAAGGTCCACAGCCACCAGCGCGGCATCGGGTTGTCGTATTCCTCGATCCCGTCCCAGACATGGCCCGTGGTGGGCGGCTCCTCGGCGAGCTCCTTGCGGCTCTCCGGGTATTGCCGCTCCGGCGGGGTGACCTTTTCCTTGTCGTCATCGGCCATCAGCGTGTCTCTCCCTCATGGCGCTCGGCCTCTTCATCGGCGGCGGCGGGGGTATCCTCGTTGCGAAAGATCGCGTGCGCGCTTTCCTCTTGGACGCGCTTCGAGCCCGGGCGGAAGGCGAAGATCACCGCGCCGATGAAGAACGCCATCATCAGCACGAGAAACCAGCTGCCCGACAGCACGCGCAAGAAGCTGTAGGTGTCTTCCATGGCGCCCTCCTATCGGCTCGGGTCCGGGGTGAAGGTGTCGAAATCGACGAGCGTGCCGAGCATCTGCATATAGGCGATGATCGCGTCCATCTCGGTGATGCGGTCGCTCTGGCCGTCGAAGCTGCGCGCCTGCGCGCCCGGATACCGCGCGAGCAGGCCCTCGTGGTCGGCGTCGTCCGAGGCCTGAGCGCGGAAATCGGCCGCGGCGTTCTCGATCATCTCGTCGGTATAGGGCGTGCCGACGGCGGAATAGGTGCGAAGCGTATCCTCGATGTGGCGCGGGCTGACCTCGCGGTTCATCATGAAATTGTAAGACGGCATGATCGACTCGGGCACCACCGATTGCGGATCGATCATGTGCTGGACATGCCAGTCATCCGAGTAGCGCCCGCCCACCCGCGCGAGATCCGGGCCGATGCGCTTGGAGCCCCACTGGAACGGGTGGTCATACATCGACTCGGCGGCGAGCGAGTAGTGCCCGTAGCGCTCCACCTCGTCGCGCATCGGGCGGACCTGCTGGCTGTGGCAGACATAGCAGCCCTCGCGCACATAAATCTCGCGCCCCGTCAGTTCGAGCGGCGAATACGGCCGCATCCCGTCCACCTCCTCGATGGTGTTCTCGAGGTAAAACAGCGGGACGATCTGCACGATGCCGCCGATGCTGACCACGACGAGGCTGAGCACGAGCAGGAGCGTCGCGTGCGTCTCGATGCGCTTGTGCTTGTCGAGAAAGGACATGTCGCTCTCCTTACTCAGCCGGCGCCGTGGCGGCGGTTGCGGTTGCGGGCGCGCGCTCGCGGGTGGCGGTGACGGTTTTCCACAGGTTGTAGCACATGATCACGCCACCGATCAGGTAGAGCACCCCGCCCAGCGCGCGTACCACATACATCGGGAACTTGGCGGCCACGGTGTCGGCGAAGGAATTCACGAGGAAACCTTCGGCATCGACCTCGCGCCACATCAGCCCTTCCATGATGCCGGTCACCCACATCGAGGCCGCGTAGAGCACGATCCCGATCGTCGCGAGCCAGAAATGCCAGCTCACCAGCCGCACCGAGTAGAGCCCTTCGCGCTGCCAGAGCCTGGGCACCAGGAAGTAGAGCGCGCCGAAGGTGATCATGCCGTTCCAGCCCAGCGCGCCGGAATGGACATGGCCCACCGTCCAGTCGGTGTAGTGCGACAGCGAGTTGACCGTCTTGATCGACATCATCGGCCCCTCGAAGGTCGCCATGCCGTAAAACCCGACCGCGACCACGAGAAAGCGCAGCACCGGGTCCGTGCGCAGCTTGTCCCACGCCCCCGACAGCGTCATCAGCCCGTTGATCATGCCCCCCCAGGACGGCATCCACAGCATGATCGAGAAGGTCATGCCCAGGGTCTGCGCCCAGTCGGGCAGCGCGGTGTAGTGCAGATGGTGCGGCCCCGCCCAGATATAGAGGAAGATCAGCGCCCAGAAGTGGATGATCGACAGCTTGTAGCTGTAGACCGGGCGCTCGGCCTGCTTGGGGATGAAGTAGTACATCATCCCGAGGAAACCGGCCGTCAGGAAGAAGCCCACGGCGTTGTGGCCGTACCACCACTGCACCATCGCGTCCTGCACGCCCGAATAGACGATCACGGACTTCGAGCCGAAGACCGAGACGGGAATCGCGATGTTGTTGACGACGTGCAGCATCGCCACGGTGACGATGAAGGCGAGATAGAACCAGTTGGCCACGTAGATATGCGGCTCGCGGCGCTTGAAGAGCGTGCCCATGAAGACCGCGAGATAGGCGACCCAGACGATCGTCAGCCACAGATCGGCGAGCCATTCGGGCTCGGCGTATTCCTTCGACTGCGTCGCGCCGAGCACGTAGCCCGAGGCCGCCATCACGATGAAGAACTGGTAGCCCCAGAACACGAACCAGGCGAGGTTGCCGCCCCAGAGCCGCGCCGCCGAGGTCCGCTGCACGACATAGAAAGAGGTCGCGATCAGGGCGTTGCCGCCAAAGGCGAAGATCACCGCCGAGGTGTGCACCGGCCGCAGCCGCGCGAAGTTGAGATAACCCTGGTCCCAGGTGAAGTTGAGCGCCGGAAAGGCGAGCTGCAGCGCGATCCAGGTGCCGGCGAGAAAGCCCACCACGCCCCAGAGCGCCGTCGCGATCACCCCCGCGCGCACCACGCCGTCCATGTAGACGCGCTCGTCATGCACCGGGGCGGGTTCGCCGAACCGCCGCAGATACCACACGAACAGCCCGCCCGCGACGGCCATGATCATGAACATGTGCACCAGATAAGCCAGATCGCGCGCGAAATTCGCCCCGATCGCCGCGAGGAGCACCGCGAGCCCCAGCGCGACCAGCTTGAGGTAATCCAACATCCTGCGCCTCTCCGTCCGCATGGAGGGGCGCATGTCGGCCCCGCCTTGTTCGCCCTGGCCTTCTGTCCGCAACATGCGGCGATGACCTTGATCTGCATCAATCAGTTTCACGTCACTGCTTGATACACGTCAAGCTATACCTGATGCTGACGGCGTGCCCAGCCCGAACCGGGACGACAAAACGCCACAAGCCCTCCGAGGAGTTCACGCGATGGCCTACAAGACGCTGCTGACATTCGTGACCCACGAGTCGACGATGGCCACGACCCTCGACGCCGCGGCCACCGTGGCGCGGCGCGAGGACGCGCATCTCGAAGTGTGCTGCCTCGGGGTCGATCATACGCAGGTGGGATATTTCTATGCCGGCGCGCCGGCGATGGTCTATCAGGAAACGCTCGACCAGGCGCGCGAGGCCGCCGACGCGCTCGGCGCCGCCGCGCGCGCGCATCTCGAAAAGACCGATATCCGCTGGTCGCTCGACAATACCGTGGTGCAGATGGGCGGGCTTCCAAGCCTTGTGGCGGTGCGCGCGCGCTTCGCGGATCTCGTCGTGCAGACCAAACCCTATGGCGAGGCGCGCGGGCTCGAGGACGAGGCCGTGGTCGAATCGGCGATGTTCGAGGGCAAGGCGCCGGTGCTGATCGTGCCGGATTCGGGGCTCGCCGAGCCCTTCGGCAAGCGCGTGGTCGCGGCCT
>LFIK01004409.1_pt1 | contig 11404 bp, 18 predicted proteins | sample 643401 | NCBI WGS metagenome assembly LFIK01 (sample SAMN03777447, study PRJNA286221) | soda lake metagenome | biome: soda lake; feature: Kulunda steppe; material: water; isolation source: sample T5-Br brine of Lake Tanatar-5 | place: Russia: Kulunda steppe | collected 2010-07 | reverse complement strand
CAGGCCGCTCCCGGCCAGGGTGCCAAGCAGCGTGGCCACTCCAGCGCCCTCCCTGCCTCACGCCGCGCCACAGCAGACGCCGACCCACCGTCCGCCCCCCCGCCTGCGCCCAGGCCCCCCTTTGCGGTGGCCCTGCAGCAGCAGCTGAAGCTGCACCCGCCCCCCCGCCTGCCCATCCCCACCACTGATACCCAGCCCCCCCACCCCAGCGCAGCCCTGTCCCCGCCTGCACCGCCCCAGCCGGGACACAGCAGCACTGGCCACAATGGCGGCCCGCAGCAGCAGCAGCCGCCTGTGGGCACTGCTCTGCCTGAGCCGCAGAAGCAGGGCTGCACTGGCGGTCGGGTGCTGTCGCAGCTGCTGGAGCTGGAGGGCGATGAGCTTGAGGAGGGCAGCGGTGAGACAGCCGTCCCGGCGCCGCAGCCGCGTGCGCCCCGTCCCCGGTCTCGCGCCAACCCCCACCTCAACCCACACCTGCAGCAGTACAGCCGGCTGCTGGAAAGCAGCGGCAGCGAGGGCAACAGCGACGCAGCAGGCCCGGCCCAAGTTGGCATTGTGCACATGCCTGCCCCCATGTTGTCACAAACCAGCGCAGCGCCCACGGCCAGCCGCTCCCATGGCCCTGTAGCCGCGCAGGAGCTGGCAGAGGTGTGTGCATGCGCACGCGATTCTGGTAATCTTTTGGAGGGAAGGCGTGTCGCTCATGTGCGCTCATGCTGCCATGCCAGCTGGGCGGACTGCGCATCTTCTGCGCGTGCTCCGGCAGCAAAGTATTGATGCTGCTGCAGCAGCAGCAGCTGCGGCCACGAGGGGGTTGGGGCCTGGGTGGGAAGAGGCCAGCCAAGTCAGGTGTGGCTGCCAGGCCAGCCATGCTGCGCTGGTGCCACATCGCTGCACACTGCAGTGCCTTACCCCTGCCGCAGAGCTGTTAACGCCAGCGGTCAAAAGGATGCCCGGCCCACACCATAGAGGGCTGCGCTGCACGCGCGTCCCTGCCGCAGGGTGTGCCCCTAGGCACACATACGCCTGTTTGCCACACACGCGAGCGACTATCACACCATTTCATGGGCACCCACCAAGTCCCTCCCTTTGCATCTATCACACCATGTCATGGGCACCCACCAAGTCTCTCCCTTCGCTGGCAGTGCCTCGTGGGGGGCTGTTCGGGACCGCATCGCATGAGTGTGTGGTGCCCAGGCCTCAGCCGCCTGCCTGCCAGCCCACCTAACTGTGTAGCCTGCTTCCTGTCAAGCATAGGTTCATGCTTGATTGCATACCTGTCTGCTAACCCATCTTCCTGCCTGTCAGCGTGCCTGTGTGCCCTGCTGCCTCCCTACCACCGATGCCTGCCTGCCTGCCTGTCTGCCTGCCTGCCTGCCTGTCTGCCTACCTGCCTGCCCGCTTGCCTGCGTGCCATGCTGCCTCAAGGCCAAAAGTGCCTGCCTGCCTGCCTGCAGCGTGTGGAGCTGGAGAGCCGACTGCGCGCGGCCGAGGAGCGCCTGACAGCCACAGAGAAGCGCTACGCCACTGATAAGGAGCGCATGCAGGTGGGGTCGCGCATGGGGCCACAAGCCTGCGGGTATGTGCGTGCGTGTGCATGTGCTTGTGTACATTAGTGTGTGCATGTGTGTCTACCCATGGGTATGCAAGCCGAGTACCGCTGTGCATGTGCTGCACCTTGATAATGCGCCCGTTTATGAAAAATGGCCTACGCAGCTGTCTTCCAAAAAGGTGCACACCCTGCTGGTGCTGTTCAGACGCTTCATGTGCACTGTGTGCAGGTACGCATCGCGGCACTGGAGGCGTCCCTGGCCAGCGAGCATGAGCTGTCGGGGCGGCTGCAGCAGCAGGTGGGCGGGGCGGGGTGCGTGTGTGCTGCTGCTGCAGCTGCCGTTGCTACTCTGTCCAGGCACGGCGCCACTCCCCAGGCTCTCCATCCAAGTGCCAGGGCGCCATGCCCTGCCTGGGTCTGCAGCACACTGCTTCTAGAGGACGTAGCAAACACACACTGTGGCAGTCGAGGCCACAGAACTGTGGCAGTTGAGACCACAGAACTGTGGGTTGAGACAACAGAACTGTGGCAGTCGAGACCACAGAAGTGTGGCAGTTGAGGCCAAAGAACTGTGGCAGTTGAAACCACAGAACTGTGGCAGTTCAGACCACAGAACTGTGGCAGTTGAAACCACAGAACTGTGGGTGGTCAGTCCACGCCCGCAGGCGCTGCTCCCTTGGGGCTCTCTCTCCCCCTGCGTTGCCGGTTTCACAACTCTGATGGTGGCAACGCGCGCATGAACTGCCGGTCACTGGCTTTTGCTGCCTGTGCCTGCGGCTGTGTGCACCCCGCAGGTAGCGTCAGAGCTGCAGAGGGTCCGCGCCCTTGCGCAGGCGGAAGAGCAAGCGCGCAGCGCAGAGCAGCGGGCGGAGGCAGCGCTGGCGGGCACCAAAAAGGTGCGCAATCCAAGCACACTCGCACTCATACACATGCGCATGTGCACGTGTGAGTGGAGAATTTGCTTGTGGTGCACGTGTGCGCCATCTCTCTGCAGGCAGGCATGTTGCTTTGCACGCGCATTGAGACAATTGGGATGCATACGCCTGCGCGAGCACCTGCGCCTGCCTGTGGCCCTCGTGGCTTCCATACAGAGCATAAGGATAAGTGGGCCGCCATTAAAGGAGGGACAACCATAAAAGGAGGGACACGGCCTTGCCTAGCGCCTCCCGCCCAGGATGGGCTCGGGCGGCTTGACTGCCCCAATCCTAGACTCTTACTTACGTGTTTATGTGCACGTGCGCGTGACGGTACACGCTCAAACACACATGTGACATGTGAGCTTTTGTGCACACCTGCTTCTGCTTCCACCCAAGTTTGCTCGCCAAGCAGCAAAGGGCGGTGTGCGCCCGCTGCCGGTGTGCCTCCGCGTGTGCGCGCAGACATTGGAGGCAGAGCGGCGCCGCGCCATGGAGGCCGCCCGCGCGGCTGCCGCTGCTGCAGCTGATGAGGGTGCGCGGCTGCGGGCGGCGCTGGAGGATGGGGCAGCGCTTGAGCGGCGGCTAGCAGCGGAGAGGGTGAGGGCGCACATGCACATCCTGCCGGGGATGGCACGTGCGCATGCTGGCCTGCGTTGCTGTATGCGTGCCCCCACGTCCCGTCGTTCTCTTGTCATTCTATGCGTGGTGCAGTGTGCTCTCGCTTCAAGGGAGAAGCTCGGCCTTGTCTGTCGGTGTGAGTGAGAGGCCTTGACGCCGCAGAACCGCTCTCATTTCTGAGAGAGGCCGCTCGCCTGGCGCCATCACCAGAGGGAGAGCAAGGCACCACTCAGGCTGCGACTTGCCGAAGGCACAGGGGCTGTCCTAGCAGCCGGCAGCGTGTACCCTGCTGGCTGCCTTCGTGCGCGGGCTGCGTGTGATGTAATCTGTTGGGTGTGCTGGGTGTTGTCACACAGCTTGAATGAGCAAGTGCTGTTGTGGGTTTGCCAGCAAAGCAGTCGTTGCGGTGCACACGCGCTCAGCGCACCTGCTCTTGGTTCTTGAGCCCACCTCTTCTTTCCTTCCCTCCAACAATAACACCTCTGCCCCCCCCCCAAAAACCCTAAATCTTCTCCTCCTGTTGTTTGCAGGAGACCAAGTCGCGGCTGCAGCGGCAGATTGCCAACCTGAGGAAGGCAGAAGAGGAGGTGCGCACGTCCCTGGCACGCTCAGAGGCAGCGCGCTCGGAGCAGGAACGCAGGCTGGAGGCCGCCTCCTCGCAGGTGCGTGCAGTGCAGCAGCCCCTCCCTCCCTCCCTGCCTCGGTCTGGCTGGGCAGGGGTGGGTTGGTAGAGTGGGTAGGGCCGAAGAACCAGCCGGGGGCGAGGTGAGGTGTCCCTGGGTGGCAGTGCAAAGGCGCGAATGGGTGGTGCGTAAGGGTGTGGAAGCGCCGTGGTCATATGTCAGGCGTGTGTGCTGCACTTGGTTTGCGCGGTCCATCCACAGTCAGGCTGCGTAGGGTAGGCTGCCATGAACGAAGGCACGTGCTCTGCCGACGCATGGCGTGCTGTGGGTGCCCAAGGGTTGTCTGCTTGAGGCGGAGGCAAGCCAGCCTCACTCCTTTCAGGCCTGCTCTGCAATATAAGCTGCAGCTGGCGTGTCCGCGGTGCTGGTGCGGGGGCTGCCGGATTTTTGCTTTACGTACAGGTCTAGGCTGCGCCGCCAAGATGCGCAGTATCGCGTCACGCTCATTGCTTGCCCTGCCCACATGTGCTTCAGGTGCTGGCTGCTCACCCACACAGGCCTGTTTGTCTGTCTGCCCTTTCAAGCGCGCGTCATCTCGTCCCTTGCTTCTCGGCGATGGCCGCGCGCAGGTGGCCGCGATGCGGGGGGAGCTGGCGTCGCTGAACGCGCGTCTGACAGCAAGGGACGAGCAGCTGCTCAAACACGTGCGGGTGAGTGGGCGTGCGGAGCCACAAGGCGGTGCGCTGCAACGTGCGCGCGCGCGTCTGGTTCCTGCGGCACCCGGCAGCGCCCTGTGAAGGGCGTCTGGCTGTGCTCTCACACACAACACATGTGTGGGTGTATGCCTGTGTGCTCTATGCCTTAAGAAGCTGGCTATGGCCGCCCCTTGTGCTGGGCTCCTCGGGCACCCAGCCTACCTTCCCCCATCACGCAAAGCTGCCCTCTTCTCCCTCTTTTCTCCTCCCCTTTTTGGGAAGCCCTCCTCACCTGGGAGAACTGTTGCGCAGTAACGACCGCCAGGGCACATGCACCTCATCATGCTGGCCACAGCCACCCTCCTTATCGCGGCATACTGCTTGAATGCGGCACACACCTCATGCAAGCAGGGCTTGCACGCCCCCTGCTCCACGCCTTGGTGCTGCTGTGCGCATCTCGCCGCTGCGTGCCTGCCTGGCTCGGGCTGGGGGCCCTGTCAGCTGGCAACCCCCCCGCATGCTGCGCTTGCACCCCACACTCACAAGTTGTGAGTCACAATGCATGGCCTTGCTCCGCCAGCAACTGCCACTCACACATGCCATGCTCCCCGCGTGTGTGCGTGCGTGTGTGTGTGTGCGTATGTGTGTATTGCTTGCAGGAGGTGGAGGCGCATGAGGTGCAGGTGCTGCGTGACGAGCTTGCGGGCTGCCGCGCACAGCTGGCCAGCCAGGCAGGCGCGCAGGCTGCGCTGCGGCAGTGCGCGCTGTCGGTTGCGCAATGCCTGGCGCCTGAAGCATTGCGCGAGGCGTTCAGCCAGGGGGAGCGCCTCCGCCACCTGCAGGCTTTCAGCGCCGGCGACGCGCAGCACCGAGTGAGTGGCCATAACCACTCAGCCGCTCTGACTGTGCGGTGCTGCGCACGCTGCGTGGATTTTGGGCGCGATCGTGTTGGCATGTGTGTGTGCGATTATGTTGGCGCCTGTGTATGTGTGTGCAATGTGTGTGTGTGCTGTTCGTTGGCGCCGGTGTGTTTACGGGTACATGTGTGCTTGTGTGTGCATGTATGTGCATGTATACCAGCGCCTTTGTATGTGTGTGTATGTGTGTTGGCGCCCGCGCCTGTGCACACATGCACACACATAGGCACACACGTGCATGTGAGTGTTTTTGTGTGGTGTGTGGCCTGCAGGCGCTGGTGGAGCGCCTCAGCACTGCAGCGGCGGACAGCAGCGGCACACGGGTGCAGGTTGCAGCGGAGGACGCCGCTGCGGTTGCGGCGCGCGTGCGGGAGGTGCTGGAGGCAGCCAGGGAGGTGGTGCTGCAGGCAGAGCGTCAGGAGGTGGGCATGCGCCTGCGTCTGCGTGTGACTCGCGCATGCCTTCGTGCATGTGTACGCTGGCATTTGTATCGGGCGGGGGACTTGTGCGCTCTGAAAGGCTACACCCCTGGGCTGATGGCCTCTGCGCTGGCTTGGCCCCTGTGGCAGGTGCGCCTGTGTGTGGGAAGTGACAAGCTGCGAGCACTGTGCAAGAAGCCGAGCACAGTTTTCCTTTGTAGCTTTGGCTGCGCAGAGTTGTCAGCGCTCCTGCACCGCCTCCCACAGTCCCGGCACAGGGCCCTCCCTGCCTACCACTCTGCAGTACACAGTGCCACTCGGCTGCGTGCGTGCCTTGCCCATGCATGCATACGTGTGCGTGTGCGTGTGCAGGCTGCGCTGTCGACAGAGGCGGACGCCACGGCTGACATCCTGCGCGCGCAGCTGGTGGAGGCACAGGCAAAGCTGGAGGCGGTGACCAAGGTGCGCTCAGCCTCTGCCGTGTGTGGCGCAGCAGTGGCGTGCCAGCTGCGTATGTGCATGTGTGCAGGCGTGCGCGTATCGTGTTGGAAGGTGCGGGGTGGGCGGGGTTTGAGGACGGCAGGGGCGCTGCCTGCCTTGTTCCTGCCTGGTGCTGAGGACATGCGGAGGTGGCGTACGTATGTGCACATAACGCGTGGCCATGCGCGCGTGGCCATGTGCGCGTGTGTGCACGTGCAGGAGCAGGATAGCCGTGTGGCCACGCTGTCTGCCGCGCTGCGCACCGCTACCGGCCGCGTGGAGGAGCTGATGGAGCAGGCAGCGGGAGCGCAGGCGGAAGTTCTGGCAGCGGAGAAGCAGGCGGCGCAGGGGGAGGCAGCGCTGCGGCGGCAGTTGGAGCAGGTGCGTCGCTCGCCACCATGTTTGTGCGCGCATGCTTTCTTGCTTGCACGCTCGTGGGGCTGCAGACTTACGCGGGCCCTTGGGCGAGACTCACTTGCCTATGCTGGCGTGGGATGCATGCAAACTATGAATGGGCCGGTGCATTATAATCAGACAGTGTGTTGCCTATATGAATGACGCCCGTCGTCAGTACAGCACGCACGCGCGCATTCGCTTGTATGAGTGCAAGTGGGGCTTGCTGCTGTTACCCGCTTCCCACTGTGTGGGTTGGCTGTCCCACGCATGCCTTATTATGCACTCCCTGCTTTTGCCAACCGCCCGAAGTGCTCAAGGGGCCCTTGCACCTGCATGAGCCAAGGTGCCCCTTGCTCGGTGCTCATGCAATGCAAGGTTGAGACAAGCACAGGTGCACGGCTGCCCACCTGCCTGCCTAAGCGTTGGTCCGCCTGCCTGGCGCAGCGTATGGCTCACTTTTCTGCCTGCTTGCCTGCCTTGGAGCTCACCCTTGCAGGCCTCTGCGCATTGGGCTGAGCTGGAGCAAGAGGCCACGTCGTGGCAAGCGCAGGCGCAGGCGCTGGAGCAGCAACTGCAGGCGGCGCAGTCGCAAGTGCAGCAGAGCGGGGCGCTGGCAGAGGTGGGGGGAGGGGGCTATGTTCGGGTGGACATGCGTGCGTGCGGGGTGGGGTCAAGGGTGTGCAGCGGGCACAGCTCGGAGCGCTGGCAGGTGCTTCGTGAGCCTCCGCCTTGTGCTCTCTTAGTCTGGCTCTCCCTGCCTGGCTCTATGTGTGTGTGTATGTGTGTGTGTGCGTGTGTGTGTGCGTGTGGTGTTGCAACCATCAATCAGTGCATGAAACAAGCCAGCAGCCACCTGGCAGCAGCCTCCGCTGCTGCCGCCTGCGCAACGTGCACACCATCACCATCACGCATGTATCCTTGCTGCACGCCAGTGGCTGCTCCAGGCCCTATCACATGGCTTAGGTGCACCATAAATGCGCTGGGTCGATCTCTATTGCTCCCCCCTCAAGCTCCATTTGTGCACCACCTGCCTCCAGCAATGACTGGCTGCCTCAGTTCTTTCACTCCGCAAGCGCATGTTTTCGCGAGCACACACATGTGTGCTATTATGAGTGTGTGTGTGTGCGCGTGTTTGTGCATGTGCCTGTGTGTGCATGTACCAGCGCGTACATGTCTCTGTGTGCCCGTGCATGCATTCCGGTTGCTGCTGCTGCCTCACGCTGTTGCACCCCCCCCCTTTCCTGCCCTGCAGACCAAAGAGCAGCGCATCCTGGAGCTGCGCGCCGCACTCGCATCCGCAATGGCGGGCGCCAGCGACGCGGCCGGCGTGGCCGCACAGCAGGCTGCACAGCAGCGGGTGGCCCAGGAGGCGGAGGATCGCGCGACCCAGCTTGCACAGCAGGCGCTGCAGCAGGCGCAGCAGGCGGCGGACGCAGCAGTTGCGGAGGCGCAGCACAAGCAGGCGCAGGCAGAGGTCGCGGCGCAGCAGGTGCGCATGCGTGCGCTCAAGGCGCTGTGCATGCGTGTGTGCGCTTGGTGGGGGATGGAGCCTACCTAAGGCATAAGAGGTTAAGGCCGGGAGGGAGAGGGAAGATTTGAAGGTGTGAGTTTGTGTGGCGCCAGGCGCTTGTGCAGACGTGCAAGCCTTTGTCATGCATTCCTGCCTGCACATCACAAAAGCAGCACTGACAGAGCGTTGGCCGTAAGCTGCATGCAAGCCCCCAAGCTAAGGTCTATCCCTGCTGCGGTTTGCATGCATGCGTTGGCGTGTGTTCGCAAGCAGGTGCAGGCCGCGGCGGACGCGGCTGTCGCAGCGGCGCAGCAGGCACAGGCAGAGGCAGAGCAGCGGCGACAGGGGGCTGAGGAGGCGCATGCACAAGCGCAGGCAGCTGTGACCCAGCTGGAGCGCCAGGTGCAGGTGTGCGCAGGGGAGCAGGCATGCAGTGTCAAGATGTGTGTTTGTGTGTGTGTGTGTGTGTGTACGTGTTATGTCACATAACTTATGTGTGGAGGGGAGGGTGACAACAATGGAGCAGCCAGCCAATTTTTTTTTCACGCCACAGGCGCATCAGGGGCTCAACAGCCACCGAGGCCTGTGCTGCAAGCGGCACTCTGCCACCATATGCTGAAGGTTCGTGTGCACATGGCACCTGCTGCGCGCCTGTGTGTGTATGCACAAGGCCGTGCACGCCTGAATGTGTGCGTGCGTGCGTGTTCAGGAGCTGGAAGCGCGTGCAGCACAGCACGCGGGCACGGCCACGGCGCTGCAGCAGGGGCAGCACAGCGTGGCGCGTGCACTGGCGCAGCTGTGCCGACGCCTGCACAAGGGGACGGCAGGGCTGTGGGCTGCCGGCAAGACTGCGGGGAGCGAGATGGATGCAGGGGCGGAGGCAGAGGCATGCTCGTCAGCAAGGGCAGGGGCAGTAACGGAGGTGAAAGCAGGCGACACGGCAAGCGCGGCAGACCAGCAGAAGCAGCAGCAGCAGCAGCAGCAGACCTTGAAGCAGGCACTGGAGCAGGAGCAGCTGGGGGCAAAGGTGGATGAGGGCGAAGATGTGCGGAGTGGGGAGGGCTTGCAGGCGGCGGTGCACGGCCTGGATGTGGAGGTGCAGCACGCGCTGGATGCAGGCAGGGCGGTGGGCGCGGCGCTGGCGGCAGTGGCGGGCGGGCTGCGCGCGGCGCATGCGCAGCTGCAGGAGGTGTGATGGTTGGGGTGGTTTTAAGTTGGGGGGCAAGGTTGGTTCAGGGGGGGAAGGGGAGGGCGCTGGCCGCTTGCGGTGTGGGGAGTTGGGGATAGGGGGAGCGTGCGTGCTTTGTGTTGTGTGTGTGCCTTGTGTTGTGTGTGTGCCTTGTGTTGTGTGTGCGCGCGCGCTCTTACATGACATCGTTTGCAATATATTACCCTCGGCGCACGTGTGCATGCGTGGAGAGTAGGTGCGTGCGCATGGCTGCGTGCATGTGCATGCTGCCGCCCCTCTGGCGCTCTGGCCCCTGCTTCAAGGGGTCAACACAGGCGCGCCTCCCAAGGGAGAGAGTGCTTGGCAGGAGCATTGGACCTCCAGCGCCGCTGCTTGCCTCCCTGCCCCACTAATGCATGTGCATGCACGTGCACGCACGCGCGCACCCGCTGCCCCCATCGCACCCTCCACGCCGCTCGCATCGCCCGCAGGAACGCGCGCATGCGGAGCGCAGCCAGCAGGCGTCGCAGCAGCAGCTGGCGCACATGGAGGCTGAGCTGGCAAAGGCTGTCCAGGTGGGCGTGCGCCGTGGTCGGTGCTGCAGTGTGTGCCCGTGTGCGTCGCCAGGCCGTACGTGTACGTGTGCGTGCGCGCGCCAGTGTTGATCGCCTGTCGGTGGCAAGCATGCGTGCAAGCACTGCCTGGCCGCTGCACATGCGCCACATGCGTATGTGGAGCTTCAGTAGACAGGCATGCATGCGTGTGCGTCACCCGCATGTGGAGCCCTGGCAGACAGAGGCATGCGTGGACTTCCTTCTTGGCACTGGGTGTGTGTGCTTCACCGTGAGGTGGTACACACAGTGGAGGTGGTGCTGTTTGACCCCTCCTCACATGCCAACATGCACCCCATGCCTGCGTGACTGCCACGTACAGCCATTTAAGCACCCCCCCACACACACATACTGCGCCCTAACGCTCATGGGCTGCTTCCCCTTCCCCTGCCCCTTCCCTACGCCTGCGGCACTTGGTCCCCTGCAGGCAGCCAAGCAGGAGAAGGAGCTGATGCAGATGGACAACGGTGCGCGGGCAGCGCAGCTGGCCGAGCTGCTGGCCTCTGCGCAGGCGGCGCAGGCGCAGCTGGAGCAGCAGCTGGGTGATGCGCGGGCAGGTGGGCGGGCTGGGGCTTTTGGTTCGGAGAGGACGGACGGCCAAAAGGCCTGCAGGCCGTGCGTGGGCAGGGGGTTGCACCCACTGGCTTTTGCCAAGGAGCATGGCTGGCGCCTGTGCACAGCAAGGCGGGCTGCATTGTTTGGCAGGTGGAAGGGGCAGCTTGGGGGTCCCAGGGTGTGTGTTTGGGGCGGACAGGCCTCCGGGCGTGGGCTGCGTATGCGTGGGCTGTGTGTGCGTGGGCTGTGTGTGCGTGGGCTGTGTGTGCGTGGGCTAAGCGTGAGGGGGCTGTGCATGCATGGCTGCGTGTTGCATGGGCCCTGCTGGGTGTGTGGTGTGCATGCATGTACGTATACGGCAGTCAGGCGCATATGCGCGTGCCGGCCACCGCATGAGGCGTGTGGGGTCCATATGGTATTTGTGCAAGCCATATGCCGTTGCGTGGAAGGTGTTGTTGTACAGAAGCCGGCCCCAGAGGATGTGTGCATGTGTGTGTGTGTATGGCTGTGTGGCTGGAGCGTGCACTCCCTTAGAACACACCTCTCCTGTCTACCTGCGGTGTGCAGAGCTGGAGGCAAGTTTGGATCGTGCAGACGCCGCTGCCCAGGCGCAGGCAGCCCTGCAGGCTGCGCTGCAGGATGCGGGCACGCGCGTGGCGCACCTGGAGCAGGAACTGACGGAGCAGCAGGAGCAGGCGCGCGCGGAGGCCAGCCGTGCCACGCAGGCGCTGCAGGCGCTGCAGGCGCTGGGCGAGGAGCAGGCGCAGGGCACGGCGGCAGCGCAGCAGGCGCTGGTGGCGCAGGCGCAGTGTGCAGTGGAGGAGGGCGCGGCGCAGCTGGCCGCGGCGCACAGGCAGTGTGCGGCGCTGCGGCGGCAGGTGGTGCTGGAGCGGTGCAGGTGGGTGTGGATGTGAATATGAATGTGTGTGTGTGTGTGTGTGTG
>LFIK01004408.1_pt1 | contig 11405 bp, 9 predicted proteins | sample 643401 | NCBI WGS metagenome assembly LFIK01 (sample SAMN03777447, study PRJNA286221) | soda lake metagenome | biome: soda lake; feature: Kulunda steppe; material: water; isolation source: sample T5-Br brine of Lake Tanatar-5 | place: Russia: Kulunda steppe | collected 2010-07 | reverse complement strand
TATGCGTGTGCGCGCGCGCCCGTTCGTGCATGTCTCAGGCCAGCTCGCTTTTTTTTGGAGTCAAATTTATAACCAAGTACAGTTGCAGTCATCCTGTTTCTTTCCATGCCGCATTCATTGATCCTCTCCCTTGATTTTGCCTTGCAAACTGCACTGACCCACTGAATCAATGTGTGTGCGCAGAGCCGCTGCTCTACTGGGAATGGCAGTGCTGACAGATACCGAAGCCCCACCTTCCAGTGACTACACGAGTGTGAGGTTGCGCCCATTCCAGACAAATGCAGCTGAAATTTTGGAGCGTGAGAATGGGCAAGAAGACCACATCTCCATAGATTGCGCGCTCTTCAAGCTCTTCCCTCTGGACTCGACAATGGAGGTATGCCGTCCCACATGTAGCCTGGTCTTGCCCTCTGGTGACCTGGACACCTATTTGGAGGCTCACTCCACCAGGCTCTGCCCCCCTGTGACCATCATGCCTGTGCGACACTGTGCCAATCATGCAGGGGCCCTATCTTGCGGATCATTCCAAGCAGGAATTGCCCCACCCTTGCCGCTTGCACTTGTGCTGCTTGGGCCTGCCCTGCCTGTGCATGTACTGGATTTCCGTGCCCGCTGTGTGTGCTTGTGCAGTGTGTGTGTGTGTGTGTTATGTGTGTGTGAGTGTGTGCGAATGCACGTGTGCTGCGCCATACCATACAGCTTGCTTCTATGACACAGTGTGTGGGGGGTCGGCTTGGCATGCATGGCATGCGTGTCAAGCAAGGGGTGAGCTGGATGCTTCATCAGGCCAAGCGCCCACCCACCGAACCAACTGGTGGACATATGCATGCGCGTGTATGTGTGCGTGCGCGTGCGTGCTGGTGTGTGTGTTTATGTGTGTGTGCGCATGCTTTGGTGCAACTCAGCTGCAGCACGCAGCCGTGCCTGGCCTCCCACCGCCTGGGCCCTGCTGGATTGCGCGTGCGCAGGACTTTGCATGGGGCATCTTGGAGGGCATGCAGCCCTCGCAGGACATCCTGCGGGTCACCAACGAGGTGGCCCAGGCACTGGATGGGAGGGGGGGGCAGCAAGGGGGGTGGGGCGGGGAGCTGGGGGACCCTGGCAGGCTGTGGGGCTTCAACGTGCTGCACCTGCGGTTCGAGAACGACTGGGTGGCCCACTGCCGCAGGTGCGTGCGCTGGGCGCGTGGGCAGGGCAGCACCCCTGTGAGTGTGGGCAGGGTAGCATCGCTACGTATGTGGGCAGTGTAGCAACCCTGCTGGTGCGCGCACGCATGCCTTCCTCCTGGGGTGTGGGGGGAAGTGTGTGTGGGGCTGCTGCGCCCCTGAGCACAGCTGATGTGGGGCAAGGGCCATGACAGGGTTATAGGAGCGGGGCTTGCAGTATGCAGGACGCAGTGCATAGGCCCTTACAGGCTCTTTGGGAGACGTACCCGTCCCAAGGCGGGCGTTGGCCTAGCACTCACTGAAGGGAAGGGGGGCTGAAGCTCCGTGCGCTGGGTGCCGAAGGCCCTGTGTCCAGGGCGCTCAGGGCATCATGGTCCTGACGGGCCATGTCTGGCCGTTGACTCGTAGACTTGGGTAGGCTCCAAGCTGGTGACAGGCGCTGGCTTCTCCACTGTGCCTGCCTGGCCTGTTTAGAAGAAACGACGAGGCAGGGTCTGGGCGCTGACCGGTGCTGCTCTCCCCACTGGGCATGGCCCTTAGCCACGCGGCCTGCTGGCGTGGTACACTCCAGAGGCCGGTGACAGAGGCACTGCGGCCCCCGCTTGCCGGGCCCTTGTTCGCGCAAGCCGCAGGTGGGAGAGGCTCCGGGACGGTGTGATCCGCAACAACTGCTACAACCACACCGAGACGGTGGGAGACTTTATGCAGGTGAGCGGGAGCAGGGGCGGCGGGAGGCTCTGCGAGCTGACGCAGACAGCGCAGGCAGGCAAGCACGCCTGTGGAGGGGCGTGTGTCAGAGAGGGCGCCACTGGGGCGAAGGAGTGGGGAGCATAAGCCCCATCCATCCATCGTGCATGGTACCTTTGCATCCGGGGGACCCATGTTTATCATCTGATGGCACAGCTGTGGGGACCCATGTGATCATCTGATGGCATGGCTGTGGGGACCCGTGTGATCATCTGATGGCATGGCTGTGGGGACCCATGTGATCATCTGATGGCATGGCTGTGCTGACCCCCACCAGCACTGCAGGCGCAGCCCTGGCTTAGTGGACCACCTGCTTGCACACCTGGGGGAGCCGCCCCCTCTGCATCCATGAATCTCCTCGTCCCAATCCCAATCAGCCCAGCCCGCCTGCCCCTGGGGCGTATTTCACTTCCCCCGGAGCGCTGCCTCACCCACCGGCACCCTCCATTCTTGGCCCTTCTTCACGCTTGCTCCACCCACGTGCGCGGCCCTGCCCCTGCGCCTGTGTCTGTCTGTCCGCAGCTGGTGGGCATCAGCACAGACCTGCCGCTGTACGTGGCGGCTCACTGGCCTGACGTGGACCCGCAGCGCAACGCCACCGTCATGGCGCACCTGCACGCCGCCGGGTACAAGGTGCGCCCGCATGCCCTGCAGGCCGCAGGGCGCCACTTGTTGCGCCCACGCACTGCATGCAACCTGTGTGGCGAGTCAGCAGGCCCACGCCCCCGGGGGGGGGCAGGCCAGCCCACGTACCTCTGGAACCGCATCCGCAGGCATATGCATGAAGTTGTGCCATGGACATGGCGGGCATGCCTGCACAGTGCCTCCAGTGCCTCAGAGCAGCTGGTGCCTAGACTTTAAGGGCGCCTCCCCCCCCCGCCCGCATCTGGCTGCCTTGGGCAGGCTCCTTGCGCGAAGGCGCGGGGGGGCCGGGCCGCCTGCGCTTCCGTGTATGTATGCACCCATGCACCCAATCTCTATCTCCTCCCTGCAGAGGCCATGCAGCGACCATTGAACACGCAGGGCTTGTGGCGCCAAACAACTTGGCGGCGATGCAAGTTGGTGCCCGCCTCTCATACAGCCCTTAATCACCACGCACTCGCTGCCTGCTGCCCACTGCCGCAGGCCTCTGCCGCTGAGCACACAGATGGCAGCCTCCTAGATGACTTCCTTGCCGCCCCCCTTCAGCGCAGGTGGTGACCTCCCAGGCGCTCCTGCCTGTGGCATCCAAGGCACTGGGCTCGGCGATCACGCTGCCGCGTGATGTCATGGCATGTGTGGACTACTGCCTGGCGCTGCTGGCAAGCAAGTTCATAGGTGCGTGAACTGCTGCCTGGCGCAACTGGCGAGCAGGTGTGCTCATGCAACGCAGAGCAGCGCCTCTGGCGTGGATGCTGGTGAGGGGGCTGGCAAGTGTGCAGCCCTGCAGAGGCTGCCTTGGAGCACACAAGCCTGCCCCTGCCAGTTCCTGCTGCGTGCGGGTGGTGGGCTGCCACAGGGGTCACTGCAGCCGTCCCGATGGGCTTGCTTGCATCAGCACTGCGAGATGCCATACTGCTTGGCCACAGTATAGATCCAGCCATCGCGCTCTGCACCCTTGTGCCATGGGAGCCATTACGACAGGGGCGTGCCACCGCCCATCAGCTGCATATGCCAGGTTTCCCCCTGCGCGTGCGGTCATGCTTTGCTGACAAGGCTCGGAGACATTGGGCGTCACAAAACACAGAGCGTGTGTGCCCTGCAGCAGGAGCACATATGCCCTCTGCGTTTCCAGCATGCAGCGGCCTTCAGCCGCTGCCGTGCTCCTGCCTTGAATGCCCCTTTTCCTTTCCATGGCGGCTTGAGTATGTGCTGCCCTGCCGTGACCAGGGCTGGGCAGGGCGCAAGCGCTTGTGCGCATGTGCATGCAAGCTGACGCACAGACTCCATGTCCTGCAAGCATTCCAGTCACCAGACTCCATGTCCTGCAAGCATTCCAGTCACCAGACTCCATGTCCTGCAAGCATTCCAGTCACCAGACTCCATGTCCTGCAAGCATTCCAGTCACCAGACTGGGTCAGGTGAGTCCTGCCTCAGGTGAACCCTGCTCTGGACCTGGCTGTCCACTCAGGAACCGCCTTAGGCAGGGCTACAGCCGTCCTGAACCTGAATTAAAAAACTCAGCAGGAAGATCTTTGGGTGACACGGACACTTCTGGTGACATGATCCAAGCATGCTGGATGACCATGCACCACGCAGCCACCATGACATCCATGCTCTGCAGGCAAACACACTCAGTGCCTTCTCCCAGAGTCACAAACCCCCTGTCCTCACCTGAGTTCTTTACCACCTGACTGCTTGCTTATCTTCCTATGCCTGCCTGCTTGCCTGACCAAGTGCTTGCTTGTCTTCCTACCTGCCTGCCTGCTCGCCTGACTGAGTGGCCCTTGGCCTGCCTGCCTGCCTGGCTGCCACAGGAAACAGCGTGAGTACCTTTTCAGCCCTGGCGTTGCTGGAGCGCCGGCACCACCGGCGCTGGGCCATCTACTACAACGAAGGCAACATCCCTCTCACCTATCCGCTGCCGGTGCTGCACAAGATGCCATGGGTGTTCACGTACAACTCCTGGAGCCCTCTGTATGATGACATGCTGAAGGTGTGAGGGTGGGCATGTTGGCGCAAGCATGAGTGCTAATGTATACATGTGTACGCCCACACGGATTCATGCACATGCGTGCGCTGTGTGTATATCTGTGTTTTTAGTGTGTGCATGCATGGGGAAAATACCAAGGGCTGCAAGCTGCCGTAATGGAGCACCTGATGTGAGCTGTGGAGAAAACTGCCGACCACCTGGTTTCCAGGGTTAAGCTTGGAGCAAGCGTCTTGGCCTGGCTTGAGATAGTATTGCGTCATGCAAGCCTGGTAGTGGAGCATCCTTGCATGAAAAGGTCGTGCGAAAATGATCAACAACAGCAGCGGCAGTGACATCTTATTTGTGCGGCCAACGCCTCTGCCTGTGTGCAGCAGTTGTGTATGATGAGGCCAGTGGGGATGTGCACATACAAAAGGCAACGCATCCTGCAAAGCAAAAAAAAATCGCGTTCCCTTGTGTTTTGGGTAGGAGCACTGCGAAAAACCACAAGGCCTGGAGGTTGAACGCTAAACCACGCTGTTGCTTGCGCCTGTCCTCCCTGCAGGTTGCAGTCGTGTCGGCGCTGAACCAAGGCGGCTTGATAGGCTACTGCCTCTTCTTGGGAGACCCCGGGTCAGACATATACAAGTAAGCTGGCAGCGGGAGAGATGGGTGCATTCGATTACGAGAAAGCAGGTTCCTTTTTCCTTTCTTTTGCGGTAGGGGGGGAGGGTGCAGCACAGCATGGGCCTCCCCTGTCACCTCCTCTGTTGGACCAGACCCCCGGACGCGACTGCTGAAGGTCCTGCCTGCAGCGGCCTGGCAATGCGCGCAATCTCTGACTTATCACGACGCAATGCCACTGCTTGACCTGAGGCAATTGACCTGAGGCAATTGCCACTGCTTGACGTGAGGCGATTGCCACTGCTTGACCTGAACAAGCGCCCTTTGTCAAGCAGCAGAACCTTGTGGGGAGCACGCTCTTGCCGTGGGCCTCAGCTCATGATGATGACCATTGAGGCTGCTGGGAAGCGACCCTGCCTGTTGCACATGTCAGCGCTTGGTGCCAGGAAGAGGTCTTCTTAAGAGAGGGACAGGATGGTGCCTTTTGGGTCGCATCAGCTCACAAGCAAGCTTGTCTTTCATCTCCGTGTGCTAACAAAGGCTTCCTTGCTCAAAATGACTCATGCACTTTCCGTGCAATTCTTGCAAGCGCGATTCTTGCACAATGTGCACGTTTGCCTGCACGCACATTCCTGACCAAAGCTAGCTTCCACCTCTCAATGCACAGGTGGATTGAAGACCATGGCATCATAATGATCTTGCATGAGCCAAAGTGGAAGAATCAACTTGTCAAGGCTGCTCGCACATCTTTGGTGGTATGTCCTTCTGGCGAGCTCAGGCAACATCATTGTGAGGCAGAGAGTAGTGAGCAGGGATGTTCAACCCATTTCAGGCTGCACTCAGTCCCTGTAATGAGAGCACAAGGGCACTCTTTGTGTTGATGGGTGCTTATGAGCCAAAGGGAGGCTGTTCAAGCCATCACCTCACACCATATCTATACAATCAGCCCTGTCATTGTTTCCTGCGCTGATGCCCTTCTTAATGTGTGAAGCCACATGTCATTATCATTGTTTACTATGCTGAAGCCTTTCTAAGTAGGTTGCTTTACATTTGTTGTGTGCAAGACGTACCCCATTGCTTGACTCTGCGATGCAGAAAAACAGCAAATTTAGCCACCTGTACGCAAACCCTGACATGCTGGTGTCTACGTTCCAGAGGATGGACCTGCCTCTTGTGGAAGAAATTAGCCAGTGGGTGTAATCCATGAACATGATCATATTGTTGAGCTTATTTGTGAATGAGAGAGAGGGGAGGCTTGGAAGTATATGCACTCAGCATTTTGTGCAATAAGCGAGATCTTGAAATCAAGCCTGAATCATGGCCCGGTATTGGTGCATCAATTACCTGTGGGTGGATAAGCCTTCTCTTGTGCATCCACAAATAGGACAAGCAGGCCAGCACACTGGTACATGCCTGCCATACGCCAGAATTCAGTTGATGCATGTCCCTACCTCACGATCCTACACAGGTACAACTATGTCTTGTTCACGGACTGCGACGTCTACTTCAGGCGCCGCATCACGCTGGATGATTTCGGTGGGTGGATGGAGGGAGCCCCTGGCCGTGCACGGAAGGTGGCACAATGGCATCTCCTTGCTAGTGAGACACTTTTGCAGCCAATTTGATGATCCGCATGAGTGCCTGCCGGCCGGTGCGTACTCTGCCTGCCTGCCGGCCTGTATTCTGCTTGTCTGCCGACCAGAACGTATTCTATGGCGCTGTGCGCCCCTGTAGCCAGACAATCCAGGTGCAAGCCCATAGCTCAGGGTTCAGCCACAGTGTTTCCCCATAGATTTTCTCCCTGCCATGTCACCGTGCAAAGGGGGCTGCCCCTGCTTCAGTCTCATCTGGTGCCACACTGCTGCATTGCTGAAACACCAGCATCGCTGTGACAACAGCCCCTGGGGTCTCACCCTCATGTGGTTGTTGCTGGCGGCACTCTCATGTTGCTGACGGCACCCTCATGTGCTTGTTGCACCCTCATGTTGCTGAGGCTATTCTCATGTGATCATTGCGCCCTCATGTTTCTGGCAGCGCCCTCATGTTGCTGGCAGCACCCTCAAGTTGCTGGCGGCACCCTCATGTCGCTTAGAGTATTCTCATGTGATCACCGCACCCTCATGTTGCTGACGGCACCCTCTTGCTGCTGAGGCCACCCGCATGCTGCTGGCGCCACCCTTATGTGCTTGTTGCTGCTTGGGACGGTTAAACCCTGCTGTGGCTTGAAGCCACTGCGGGCAATTAAAGGAGGCAGAGGCCTGTGAATAGGGAGTGTCTGGTGCGGCCCCACACGCCCAACCCCTGCGCGTGCCTGCAGGCCTGCCCCTTCCCGACTCCCTCATGATGGCCTACGAGCTCCGCCCCAACATGTATCCCCCCAACGCGGGCGTCATGCTCATGCATGTCCCCTACCTCAAGCGCACCTACAACGACTTCCTGAAGTAGGTGCCCACGACTGCCTGCCTGCGGCGGGGGTCAATGGCTGCCTGAGGTAGTTGTCAAGGGCATCCCGAAGCAGAGGTGAAGGCCCCTGCCTCAGTTGCGCTGCTCCCTCACAGACAGCACCACCCTGTCCCCTCTTCCCTATTCCAAATCTTTTGATCTCCCTTTGCGCGTCCCTGCTGGTAACCCTGCTGGTAACCCTTTGTGCGTCCCTGCTGGTAACCCTGCGACGCGCAGCTACCTAAGTCCGCCAACACAAATACGGCGCAACAGGTGCTTAGCAAGCATTCGCATTCTGCAAAAGTATCCATCCCATTTAAGCAGGGTACTGCCTAACCCTGATCAGAAGGCATTGTAAAGGCTCCCCCACTGCCCGCTGTGTGCGTATGCTTGCATCATTTGTCGGTCTTTTCTGCCCAAAACCAATCTTGCTGTGCGTCCATACACAGGCTTTTTGTGCCTTGCGTTCGCGTGTGCTGTGTCCCTCGCCTGCGCGCAGCTTCGTGCTCTCCAACAAGCAAGGCATGCATTTTGGGGTACACGGGCCGGTGGACCAGGGCGCGTACAACGAGTTCTACCAGCCCGCGGTGCGCACCTTTTGTTGTGCCTAGCGCAGCTCAGCCCCCAGAAGAGGAGCACAGTGTGTGCCCTCCTGAGTACACTGAACTAAGTGCAGCGCGTCCCTGCACTTGCCCCAAGTATTCCATTCCTGCCCAAGCTGAGTATGCTTGCTCTATGCTTGTGTGAGAAGGGCAGGGAGCTAAATGGCCTCATTACCTTGCATGCATCCTCATGCAGTTGGCTGATCCTCTTATGCTTGTCTTGTGGGATCTAATGCTCCTGAGTGTCTCGGTTGTGACCTGCACACCACTTAGCATGTGTGGCTTCAGCAATGGCCTTCCTTATGGTACTGCCGCAGAACTTGTCACGTGAACTGCACCAACGCTTCAATTCTAAGCTGTACAACACATTTCAACGCGAGGGCGCGGTAAGTGGAAATCGTGTGTATGTGTTTGTACGTCCATTTATCCTCACTGTGGCACAGGTTGCAGCAGTCGGAATTGGTTTGCTTGTGTTACGCAAATTGCCAAGCTCACCCCAAGTGACGTGCTGCAAGGAGAAATGCACTGCCTTTGTACCATTCTGCCGGTCATGAGCAATGCACACTTGGCAAGAGAGCTTACAAAACACTGAGCAATTTTTGATTGTACCAGCCGCAATTTGCGCTGATTCAGGAGTGTTTTGAGAGCTTTATTGCTGCATTTCTAGGTGACGCCCTCTTTCTTTTTATTGCCTGCTGTTTATTTCTTCTCAATACAGATTGTGCACTTTCATGGGCCTAAGCCTCGGGAATTCCTGCATTACGTGGAGACAGGGAACTGTGGCCAGTTTTTCTGGCTTTGTGAGTATGGCTGGCTCGGGTGAGTGAGATGGATGAGATGCACTGTACCACCTATGGAGGCTTGTTGTCATGCTAGATTGATACTGTGTCAGGGATGTGCTCCAAACAAGCTGGAGGTTGGAAAAGGCAAGTACTTGTGCATCTACCCTTTTTCATAGTATGACTTTCCTTGATCCATCCGTCTTGCCCTCCTGCTGCTGCACCAAGGGAGGTTGCTCTGTGATACAAGGGGCCCATAGCTGTGGGCCGACATGGGCCCACCCTCCTCAACCTCGACTTTCCATTTTGCACATGAGTAGCCGCACAAAATTTTGTTTGAGCAGGTCCCTTAGTGACAACTGGCCTATGGTTGGAACACTTCTCACCCATGTGCTTGTGTTCCGCACAGGTCTCTCTGTGACTACTGGCCTGATTGGGACACTGTTTATGCACAAGTCCAGACAGAGGACATGCAGACCGGACTGGTGTCTAGCACTGCAGCACAGACAGCGCGGATGACCAGTCGCATCATGGATGCATGCAGGTCTGTAGGGCTATGTGGGCGGGAGCTGTTGGCCTTTACAGCATGAAAAGATTTGGGACAGTATTTGTTTAAGTGTCATCTATCACTATGGTGCCCATTATGGCAGGTCCTCAGCCAGCCAACTTTCAATGTTTTACGAGTCACCTGGCGAATGTGTGTGTCTCTAAAACACTCAATTTGATGTGCAAATGCGGCCACATTTCCAGGAAAGGTCACAATGCTGATTGTGACGGCAAGGCCAGAGAGTGGCTTCCCTTGTGCTTCTTCTGATGGCTGCAGGTGGATTGAGCAAGCTGAGCCGGGGCCCACCTGGACCGGCAATGAGTTGGCCACTCCAACCCTTAGGAGTGTGCACGATAAAAAGTGGGCTACGGGCCACTACGCATCCAGGTTTGTCGACACGCCTCAATTTTGAGGCTGGAGCGGCCACAAATAGCCTGCCCAAGGAAGCTCAGCCCTTGCTTTTTGCGCCAGACAGACTTCCAGGCCTTTGAAGGTAGAACTTAAGCGCTAAAGAGAAAAAAGGGATTTGATGAGGAAGTGAGCCATGGTTTGAGATTTCCGTCAGGTCCGCAGCAGCTGATAGTTTGCCTTTTTATGGCTGTTTACAGACACTGACTTGTCGGACAGGCACCAACTTGCTCTGTACGCATCCATCACCAATCAGACTCATGCAGATGGCCCTGTTGTATACTTTCCTAGCTTCAATTTTGTATTGTGCTCAGCTGGTCCAAGCTCTACAATGGCTCTTTGGGGCGGAGTCTAGCCTGTGTCATCAAGCATGTGCATCTGGCAAGCATGCATATACTGAATAGAATTTGCATGAAAAATGTGCACTGCCTTAGACTAGTATATTTGAAAGGGCTTGGGCGAGCTTGTCACCAACTAGGCACAGGCATTTCCTGGGTAGAAGCTTGAGCAGCTGCATCAATCAATTGACAGCTTCTTCAAGGAAAGTGTTTGCAGGTCCACACAATCATACCAGTAGTTAATGCACGATCAACCCATCGTCTTTCAATTTGTTTCTGTACTTTTTAAACATTTTGGAATGTTTTACTATGACACTTTCCAGATAATACCGGTGAGTCCAAGAGGAAAAAAGTTGCGCAAGTGCTTCAAGTTGCAAGGCTGAAAATGCAACAAGCTCAGGGCAGCATCCAACAAAGTCTTTTGTTAGTTTGGGGTTAAAGTTGCACTGCAGCCCTGGCAGGCCGGAGGTTTCAGCTAAGCTTCCCCAAGCAGGTGTGGCTGTTCAACCTAATCAGCGAGGTCTTGCTTAGCCCATGACTTGTGACATATGACAAATTTACAAGGTCACGTTCAAGTTTATGAGCTGGCGGCTGCCTTAAATTGTGAATTTGCAAAATATAACGATGTTTGCTGCCAGCGAGTGCTGCGTAGGTTAGGTCAGGTTAGGTTACATACCTGTATCCGCCGAACGAGGGCAGCTTAGCTGAAGCCTAAAAGGCCTGCAACCCTAAACCAAAACTAAAGCGCTCAAATCAGGTGAAAGGTAGTGTCTGGAAGCCAGATGCTTTGGTGAAAAGCAAGACTGAAAACCGGAAAAAGTTTGAAGGCAGTTCACAAGTGCGCAAGGGCAAGATCACAGCAGAGTGCTGCGTAGTGGTCTGCAGGAGTTTGAGAGCACTGTGAGGGACGCGAGAAAAAACATGCCAAGGTTAGGGTTCATGCCTGTATCCGCTGAACGAAGGTGTAACGGTCTAACAGACCTGGCCAAAAGGGTCCGACCAACTCCGGTGGTGGATGCCATTTTGGCACCTTCCTACTCCTTTGAAGGAGCGGGGGGACTTGCACCCCAACCCTTTTGGCCTCTCGCGGCTGGCACCGGTTAGCAATTGCAACCTCCTGTTGCAATGATCATACCCTTAC
>LFIK01004406.1_pt1 | contig 11408 bp, 7 predicted proteins | sample 643401 | NCBI WGS metagenome assembly LFIK01 (sample SAMN03777447, study PRJNA286221) | soda lake metagenome | biome: soda lake; feature: Kulunda steppe; material: water; isolation source: sample T5-Br brine of Lake Tanatar-5 | place: Russia: Kulunda steppe | collected 2010-07 | reverse complement strand
GGGATGGAGCCGACGCCGCCGTAGATGCTGCTCCCACCGAGCACCACCGCAGCGATGACGTCGAGTTCCAGGCCGTTGCCGAAGTCGGCTCGGGCACTGGAGACACGTGAGGTGAAGATCGCCGCGGCGATCCCCACCAGGAGACCGGTACCCGCGTAGGTCGCGATCTTGACGCGATCCACCGGGATGCCGGAGAAGCGGGCGGCCTCCTCGTTCGAGCCGATGGCGTAGACCCACCGGCCGAAGGCGGTCCGGGCCAGGATCACCCAGGTCACCGCGACCGCCAGCACGAAGATGAAGAACTGTCCCGGCACGACCCCGACGTAGTACTGGCCGAGGAAGGCGAACCAGTCCGGGTAGGTGGAGACCGCATCGGCATCGGAGATACCGAAGGCCAGGCCGCGGTAGAGCGCCAGGGTTCCCAGCGTCACCACCAGCGGGTGCACCCCGAGCTTGGTCGAGGCGGCGCCGTTGAACAGTCCGCCGAGGATGCCCACGAGGATCCCCAGCAGGATGGCCAGGGGGAGGGCGAGCCCGGCGGCGAAGGAGAAGCCGATGGTCACCGAGACCAGGGCGAGGGCTGAGCCGACGGACAGGTCGATCCCCCCGGTGATGATGATGAAGGTCATCCCGAGCGCGATCAGACCGACCTCGGTGAAGAACCGGGTGGTTCGCAGCAGGTTGGTCGCGGTCAGGAAGTCGTCCGACAGCGAGCCGAGGACGGCCATCAGCAGCAGCAGGATGACCAGCAGCACGAACTCGCGGTTGGTCGACAGACGCCGGACGAGAGACGGGCGATCCTCGGTCTGGGCGTGAGCGGACGTGGCCGTCATCGCGAGCCTCCTTCGATCACGCGGGTGCGGATCCCGTCGACGGCGACGGCGGCGAGGATCAGGGCGCCGAGGACGGCGTTCTGCCAGACCCCGGGGATGCGCTGGAGCACCATCGCGTTGATGATCACCCCGATGATCAACGCTCCGATCAGGGGCGAGGATGCGGAACCGCGGCCGCCGGCGATGCTGGTGCCGCCGAGCACCACCGCGGCGATGGCCTGCAGTTCCAGGCCGAGCCCGGCGCTCGGTTGCACGCCGGCGGTCCGGCCGACGAACACCACCGACGCCAACCCGACGAGCCCGCCACTGATGACGAAGGTCAACCAACGGGTCCGGTCCATCGCCAGCCCGGACATGCGGGCGGCGCGACGGTTGCCGCCGACGGCGAGGACGTCGCGACCCCAGGTGGTGTGCTGCAGCAGCAGCCACGTGAAGCCGAACACCCCGAACAGCAGCCAGATCGGTGCGCCGATGCCGAACCACTCGGAGCGACCGAGGCTGCGGACCTCCATCGGGATACCGGACACCGAGGTCCCACCGGTCACCAGCAGGATGGTTCCGCGCAGCGCGTACAGCATGCCGAGCGTGACGATGATGGCCGGGACGCGGCCCTTGGTCACGATCACACCGGTGAGGGCACCGGCCGCCAGGCCCACGCCGACGCCGGTGGCGATCGTGGCGAGCAGGCTCCCGGTGGCGACGCCGACCGTCGCCGAGGCCATCGCGGTCAGCCCGAGCAGCGAGCCCATCGAGATGTCGATCTCGCCGCCGAGGATGATCAGGTTCACGCCCAGCGCCACGATGCCGATCACGGAGACCTGCAGCAGGATGTTCTGGAAGTTGTTCCAGCGCGCGAAGTTGTCGACGACCAGGCCGAAGACGACCACCATCGCGGTCAGGAAGAGCAGACCCGGTGCGTCCGGGCGCTGGAGGAACCGCCGCAGCGGCAGGGTTGCCGAGGTGGTCCGGGCCGGAGGGGACTCCACGTCGAGGGTGGTCACGATGCTGCCTCCTCGAGGCCGACGCCGGTGGCCAGTGCCATCACGCGCTCCTGGTTCGCCTCGGCACGTGACAGCTCGCCCATCACGGCACCCTCGCGCATCACGACGATGCGGTCGCTCAACGACAGGACCTCGAGCAGCTCCGAGGAGATGAGGAGCACGGCCTTACCCGCGGCCGCCAGCTCATCGATCAGCTCGTAGATCTCGGACTTCGCCCCGACGTCGATACCCCGGGTGGGCTCGTCGAGCAGGATGATGTCCGGTTCGCGGGCCAGCACCTTCGAGACGACGACCTTCTGCTGGTTCCCGCCGGAGAGCCGGCTGACGGGCGCATCGAGCCCGGCGCCACGGATGGTCAGGGTCTGGGCGAAGCGTTCGGCCAGGTCGCGTTCCCGGCCGCGGTCGATCAGTCCGCGGGTGACCAGCTGGCGCAGGGAGGCCAGGGAGACGTTCCGCGCGATCGAGAACTCCCGGATCAGCCCCTGGCTCCCCCGCTCCTCGGGGACGTAGGCGATCCCCAGCGACATGGCGGTGGCGGGATCGCCGACCTTGACCTCGGAGCCGTCGATGAGGATGTGTCCCTCGGCTGCCGGGTGGGCCCCGAAGACCGCCTGGGCGACCTCGGTGCGGCCGGCCCCGATCAGCCCGGCCAGCCCGACCACCTCGCCGCGTCGCACGGTCAGATCGATGTCCTCGAACCGACCGGGCAGGCTGAGCCCGCGGAGCTCGAGAGCGACCTCGCCGGCCTCGCCGGGGGAGCGGGTGTACAGCTCGGACATGGGGCGTCCGACCATGAGCCGGACCAGTTGCTCGGCGTCGAGCTCCGAGGTGGCCTGGGTCGTGACGTGCTCACCGTCGCGCATGACCGTCGTGCGGTCGGAGATGGTGAACACCTCCTCGAGCCGGTGGGAGATGTAGATCACCCCGACGCCGGTGGCGGTGAGGTCCGCGATGATGGCGAACAGCCGCTCGGCCTCGCGCTCGGAGAGGGCGGCGGTGGGCTCGTCCATGATCACGACCCGTGCCTCGTTGACCAGGGCGCGCGCGATGGCGACGATCTGGCGCTGGGCGACCGAGAGGAACCGGACGCTGGTGCGGACGTCGAGGTCGGCGCCGAGGCGCTGGAGGGCGTCGCGGGCCACCTCGTCCATCGCGTCACGGTCGATGCCGCCCCAGCGGGTGCGTGGTCGCCGCCGGCCGACAAGGAGGTTCTCGGCCACGGTGAGGTCGAGGAACTGGTCGAGCTCCTGCGGGATCATCGCGATGCCGGCGGCCTCGGCGTCCCGCGTGGACCCGAAGGTCGTCGGTTGCCCGTCGACCTGGATAATTCCCGCGTCGGGTTGGTGGAAGCCGACGGCCAGCTTCACCAGCGTGGACTTGCCGGCACCGTTCTCACCGACCAGGGCGTGCACCTCGCCCGGGTGCAGGTCGAAGGAGACGTCGTCGACCGCGACGACCGCGTCGAAGGCCTTGCGGACGCCATCGAGGGAGAGGACGGGCGCTGTCCCGTCCGACCCGGCCTCGGCAGCCGAGGGCGAAGGTGCCATGCGGGACTCCCCTCCCGTCTCCGGCCGGGGTCGCACCCCCATGCCGTGTGTGAACTTGTGTGAATACTTACAGCGCTTTGGGGAGATGTCAACCTGCGCAACGGTGATCCGTTCCCGCTACGCACACGCCGTTGCTTCGTGAAAACTTTCACAAACTGCCAGGTATGCGCTTTCAGCGGGAAGTCACGCTTCGGCTGGCACTCCTGGATGCGGCGAAGCCACACTTGCGCATGACGTTCATTCTTGTTAGAAACAACGTCAGGATTGCACAGCGGCGCACAGTGAACGCGGAGGAAGCTCCCATGTCCGACGGCACCCACCCCACGGTCCAGGCGTTGATCGCCCGCTCCAACGAGCTCGGCGCCGACCCGGCGACCACGAACTACGGCGGTGGGAACACCTCTGCCAAGGACGTCACCGATGACCCGGTCGACGGTCGTGAGGTCGAGGTGATGTGGGTCAAGGGGTCTGGCGGTGACCTCGGGACCCTGACGGCCGACGGACTCTCCACCCTCGTCCTCGAGCGTGTGCGTGGCCTCAAGGCGATCTACCAGGGCCCGGAGCACGAGGACGAGATGCACGAACTCCTCGACCTCTGCACCCTCGGTGCGGGGGCGCCACCGAGCATCGACACCTCGATGCACGCCCTGCTGCCGGCGGCACACATCGACCACCTGCACCCCGACAGCATCATCGCGCTCGCCGCCGCGGCCGATGGTGAGGAGCTGACCCGCCGCTGCTTCGGTGACGAGGTCGCCTGGGTCGAGTGGCGGCGTCCGGGGTTCGAGCTGGCACGCGAGATGGAGGACCTCCTCGCCGCGAATCCGGAGCTCAAGGGCGTGGTCATGGGCGGCCATGGCCTCACCACCTGGGCGGAGACCTCCGAGGCGTGCAAGCGGATCTCCCAGGAGCTGATCGAGCGGGCGGCGCGGTTCATCGAGGAGGAGGGGGACGACCAGCCCCTCGGGCCGGTGCGCGAGGGCTTCGCCGCCCTCCCCGAGGAGGAGCGCCACCGACGGGCCGCGGCCCTGGCCCCGGTGATCCGTGGGTCGGCGTCGACCGACCGGACCGTCGTCGGCCACTACGACGACAGCGACCTCGTGCTGGACTTCATCGCCCGTGAGGCCACGCCCAGGGTGGTGCCGCTCGGCACCTCCTGCCCCGACCACTTCATCCGGACCAAGGTGCGTCCGCTGCTGCTCGACCTGCCGACCACGGCGCCGGTCGAGGAGCAGGTCGCCCGCCTCCGCGAGCTCCACGAGGAGTACCGCGACGAGTACGCCGCCTACTACGACCGCTACGCCGATGACGCCACCCCACCGATGCGGGGTGCCGACCCCGCCATCGTGCTGGTCCCCGGCGTGGGGATGTTCTCCTTCGCGGCCGACTCCCCGACGGCACGGATCGCCGGTGAGTTCTACGTCAACGCCATCAACGTGATCAACGGCGCGGAAGCGCTGTCGACCTACGACCCGGTGCCGGAGTCGGAGAAGTTCCGCGTCGAGTACTGGGCGCTGGAGGAGAAGAAGCTGCAGCGCCGCCCGCCGCCCAAGCCCCTGACCGGCCGGGTCGCGTTCGTGACGGGTGCCGGTTCCGGGATCGGCCGTGCCATCGCCCTCCGTCTGCGCTCCGAGGGTGCGGTGGTCGTGGTCGCCGATCTCGATGCCGAGGCGGCGGAGCACGTGGCCGAGGAGCTCGGAGGCGCCGATCACGCCATCGCCGTCGCGGTGGATGTCAGCGACGATGACCGCGTGCTGGCTGCGCTCGAGGCCGCGGTCCTGCGCTTCGGCGGCGTCGACATCGTCGTCAACAACGCCGGGATGTCCATCTCCAAGCCGTTGCTCGAGACCGAGCTCGCGGACTGGGACCGGCAGCACGACGTGATGGCCCGCGGCTCCTTCCTGGTCGCCAAGCACGCCGCACGCATCCTCCTCGACCAGGGGGACGGTGGCGACATCATCTACATCGTGTCCAAGAACGGCGTCGTCGCCGGTCCCAACAACGTGGCCTACGGCTCCTCCAAGGCCAGCCAGGCCCACCAGGTCCGGCTGCTCGCCGCGGAGCTCGGCGAGCACGGCATCCGCGTCAACGGCATCAACCCCGACGGCGTCGTCCAGGGGTCCGGGATCTTCGCCGGAGGCTGGGGCGCCGAGCGCGCCAAGCTCTACGGCGTCCCCGAGGAGGAGCTCGGCCAGTTCTACGCCAACCGGACCCTGCTCAAGCGGGAGGTGCTCCCCGAGCACATCGCCGACGCGGCCTTCGCGCTGCTCAGCGGCGAGCTGTCCCGCACGACCGGGCTGCTCGTCCCGGTGGACAGCGGACTGCCCCCGGCCTTCCTGCGCTGATCGTCCCGCCGGCGAGGTGGCACCCGGTGCCCGTGGCATCACCTCCGCAGCCGGTACCCGTTCACCACCCCAACGCCCAGCACCGCCCGCCTTCCCGCCCCGCACGTCAGGAGCGACCGTGATCGACCGTGACCGCATCGACGACCTGAACCGGCCGTTGCTCGACGCCCACGACCGCGACGTCGACCACCTCGCCGACCGACTCGACCGGACCGCGGTCGACTTCGAAGGGGTGGTGGAGACGTTGCGTCGCCTCCGGGTGGCCGTGCCGTCCTGGGCGCTGGGCACCGGCGGAACCCGCTTCGGTCGCTTCCCCATCGGCGGTGAACCACGCACCACCGAGGAGAAGATCGACGACATCGCCGTCCTCGACGCGCTCACCCGCGCGAACGGTGCGGTCTCCCTGCACGTGCCCTGGGACGACCCCCGGGACCCGGCGGCGCTGCGCGAGCACGCAGCCCAGCGGGGGGTCGCCTTCGACGCGATGAACTCCAACACCTTCCAGGACAACCCGCAGACCACCCGGGACGGTGACCTGACCTACAAGTTCGGCAGCCTGGCCAACGTCGATGCCGCCGTCCGTGAGGTCGCGGTCGCGCACAACCAGCACGTCATCGACCTCGGTGACGAGCTCGGCTCCGACGCGCTGACCGTCTGGCTCGCCGACGGGACGAACCACCCCGGCCAGGCCGACCTCCGTGACCAGTTCGAGCGCACCGCCGAGGGGCTGAAGGCCATCCACGACCACCTCCCCGAGGGGTGGCGGATGTTCACCGAGCACAAGCCCTTCGAGCCGGCCTTCTACTCCACGGTGAACCAGGACTGGGGCTCCTCGCTGCTCCTCGCCCAGGCGGCGGGTGAGCGCGCCTCCTGCCTGGTCGACCTCGGCCACCACCTCCCCAACGCCAACATCGAGCAGGTCGTCAGCCGGCTGGCGATGGTCGGTCGGCTCGGTGGCTTCCACTTCAACGACTCGAAGTACGGCGACGACGACCTCACCACCGGCTCCATCAAGCCCTTCCAGCTCTTCCTCATCTTCAACGAACTCCTACGTGCCGGTGACGGCTCCCTGCCGGAGCTGGCCTACATGCTGGACCAGAGCCACAACGTCAAGGACCCTCTCGAGGACCTCCTCCAGTCGACCGAGGCGCTGCTGCTCGCCTACGCCCAGGCGCTGGCGATCGACCGCGACGCCCTCGCCGAGGCGCAGCACGCCAACGATGCCGCCCGTGCGCAGCAGGTGCTCCAGGACGCCTTCCGGACCGACCTGCGACCAGCGCTGGCCGAGGCGCGCCGGCGTGACGGAGGTGCCCTCGACCCCCTGGCCACCTTCCGCGAGGTCGGCTACCGCGCCGACACGATCGCGGAACGCGGCAGCGGGGCGGCGGCCACGGGGCTGTGACCATGCACCGGGTCGCCGCGGTCGACCTCGGCGCGACCTCGGTCCGCGTCGCCGTCGTGGACCTCGACGCGCCGGGTCCCGAGGTGGAGGTCGTCCACCGGGTGCCCCACGGCCCGCAAGCCGACGCCCACGGGACCCTCCGCTGGGACTGGACCACGATCATCGGCGCCGTCGACGAGGGTCTGGCCGCCGCCCTGGCCGCCGGTCCGCTCGCGTCGATCGGGGTGGACGGTTGGGGCGTCGATCACGCGCTCCTCGACGGTGACGGGGAGCTGCTGGCACCACCGGTGTCCTACCGGGACCGACGTACCGACGGGTGGCAGCAGGTCGCCGACCGCCTGGGGCGTGACCGGCTGTACGACGCGACCGGCATCCAGTTGATGCCGATCAACACGATCTTCCAGCTCGCGGCCCACCCGCAGGAGGAGCTCCAGCGCAGCGCGCGCATCATGCTGCTGCCGGACCTGGTCGTACGGCACCTCACCGCCGTCGACGGCGGCACGGACGGTGCCTACGACGGCACGGAGCGATCCAACGCCTCCACCACCGCACTCCTGCGCGCCGACGGCGCCGACTGGGTGCCCGAGCTGCTGGAAGCCGCCGGGGTCCGCCAGGACCAGCTCGCGACCTTGCAGGACGCGGGGAGCGTGGCGGGCAGCTGGAACGGGGTCCCCGTCCACCTCGTCGGGAGCCACGACACCGCCTCGGCCTTCGTCGCCCGTCCGGGGCCATCGAGCCCCGGCTCGGTCGTCGTCTCCGCGGGGACGTGGGTCCTCGTCGGTGCCGAGCGGCCGGCGGCGGACACCGGACCGGCCGCCCGAGCAGGCAACTTCGCCAACGAGCGCGGCACCTTCGGCGGGGTCCGCTTCCTGCGCAACGTGGTCGGCTTCTGGCTGCTGGAGCGGTGCCGTGCGGCCTGGGGCGATCCGCCGGTGCCGGAGCTGCTCGAGGCCGCGGCAGCCGTGGACACCGAGGTACCCGTCTTCGACGCCACCGACGAGCGGTTCCTCGCCCCCGAGGACATGGAGGCGGAGATCCGGGCGGCGACCGGGCTCGCCGCCGGCACGCCACGCGGGGTCATCGTGGCCAGCATCCTGACCTCCATCGCGGCGGCCACCGCCGAGGTGGTCGCCCAGCTCGGCGCGATCACCGGTGACGAGCCCCGCGAGCTCCACCTCGTCGGTGGCGGCGTCCGCAACGAGCTGATGAACCAGCTCCTCGCGGACCGGACGGGCCTGCCCGTGCTGGTCGGCTCACCCGAGGCCACCGCCCTCGGCAACGCGGTCACCCAGGGTGTCGCGCTCGGTAGGTTCCGCACCCTCGAGGATGCGCGCGCCTGGGTCGCGACGGCGGCACGCCGACTGGAACCTCGAGGTGGCGGCGTCACGCCCGCCGCACCCAGCGAGCGGAGGTGACGCGGTGAGCGCCGGCGCAGCCAACGGGCAGCACGACCGGCTCCGTCGGATCGAGCAGCGGATCTACGACGACGGGACCGTGCGGATCCCGGAGCTGGCGCGCGACCTCCAGGTCAGCGAGATGACGATCCGCCGTGACCTCGACGAACTGGAGACCCTCGGGATCGCCCGACGGATCCGTGGCGGTGCCGTCGCCGTCGGTCCGGAGCCCTTCGACTCCCGCCACCGGCACCACGCCAAGGCGAAGGCGGTCATCGCCGACAAGCTGCTCGCGCTGGTCCCTGACCACGGCACCGTGGCCTTCGACGCCTCCACCACCGTGTACCGACTGGCCTCGAGCATGGAGGTCGCCCGTGACCTGGTGGTCGTCACCAACGGGATGGACACCTTCGAGGTGCTCTCCGCGACCCCCGGGGTCACCGCGACCCTGACGGGCGGCTCCCGCGAGCCCCGGACCGGCAGCCTCGTCGGGCCGGTCGCTAACCGCTGCGCCGAGCAGTTCATCTTCGACGTGTTCGTCTGCTCCGCCGCGGCGCTGGACCCCGTCGTCGGCTCCACCGAGGCGAGCCTCGCCGAGGCGGAGACCAAGCGGGTCCTGGCCCGTACCAGCAGCCGTGTCGTGCTCGCTGCCGATCGCAGCAAGCTGGACGGACGGGCCCAGGCCCGGCTGTTCCGACCACAGGAGGTGGACGTGCTGGTGACCGACCTGCCCCCGGAGGACCCCCGTCTCGATCCCTACCGCGACGTGATCCCGGAGCTGCGATGACCGACACGAGCCCACGGGTGGCGCTGTTCGTCACCTGCCTGGCGGACACCCTCTTCCCCGACGTCGGCCGGGCCACGCTGACCGTGCTGGAACGGCTCGGCTGCGAGGTGGTCTTCCCACGGGCCCAGACCTGCTGTGGGCAGGCCCATGTCAACACCGGCTACCAGCGTGACGCGCTGCCCCTCGTGCGCGGCTTCGTCGACACCTTCGAGGGCTACGACCACGTCCTGGCCCCCTCGGGCTCCTGCGTCGGTTCGATCCGACACCAGCACGCGATGGTCGCCCGGGCCGCGGGGGACGAGGCGTTGGCGCGGCGGGTCGAGGGCCTCGAGCCGCGGGTGCGTGAGCTGTCGGAGTTCCTCGTCGACGTGCTCGGGGTGGAGGACGTGGGCGCGCGGTTCCCCCACCGGGTCACCTACCACCCGACCTGCCACAGCCTCCGCATGCTCCGGGTCGGGGACCGACCGACCAGGCTGCTGCGAGCCGTCTCCGGGCTGGAGCTCATCGACCTCGGTGACGCGGACCAGTGCTGCGGGTTCGGCGGCACCTTCGCGGTGAAGAACGCGGAGACCTCGACGGCCATGCTCGCCGACAAGATGTCCCGGGTGCTGGCCACCGGTGCGGAGGTGCTGGTGGCCTCCGACGCCTCCTGCCTGATGCACATCGGCGGTGGACTCTCGCGGCTGCGGACCGGGATCCGGACGATGCATCTCGCCGAGGTGCTGGCTGCCGGCGATGCCACCGTCAGCCCGACGACCGGGACGGGTGCGGAGGTGGCATCGTGATCCCCGCAGATGGCCGCCAGCTGCTCCCGGTGTTGCCCAGCTACGCGCCCGCCGGGGTCGGCCACCTGCGTGGCGAGCAGACCTTCCCCGACGCCGCGCGCGCGTCCCTGCGCGACACCCAGCTCCGCCGCAACCTCGGTGCCGCCACCGCGACCATCCGCGCGAAACGCGCGGGTGTCGTCGGCGAGGTCGAGGACTGGGAGGAGCTGCGTCTGGCCGGCGAGGCCATCAAGACCGCGACCATGGCCCGGCTCGACGAATACCTGCTGGCGCTGGAGGAGCGGGTCACCGCCGCCGGCGGGCAGGTGCACTGGGCACGTGACGCCAACGAGGCGAACCGGATCGTCTCCCGGCTGGTCGCCGCGACGGGCAGCGAGGAGGTCGTCAAGGTCAAGTCGATGGCGACTCAGGAGATCGGGCTCAACGAGGCGCTCGCCGCCCAGGGCATCACCGCCCACGAGACCGATCTGGCCGAGCTGATCGTGCAGCTCGCCGACGACGCGCCGTCGCACATCCTGGTGCCGGCCATCCACTACAACCGCTCGGAGATCCGGGAGCTCTTCGCCGCGAAGCTCCCCGGTGTCGGCGCGGAGCTCACCGACGAGCCTGCCGTGCTGGCCGCCGCGGCGAGGACCTACCTGCGCGAACGCTTCCTCGCGGCCCGGGTCGCGATCTCGGGCGCGAACTTCGCCGTCGCGGAGACGGGGACGATCAGCGTCGTGGAGTCCGAAGGCAACGGGCGGATGTGCCTGACCCTCCCGGAGACCCTGATCACCGTGATGGGGATCGAGAAGGTCGTCCCCACCTTCCAGGACCTCGAGGTGATGCTCCAGCTCCTGCCTCGCTCCTCCACCGGTGAGCGGATGAACCCCTACACCTCGATGTGGACCGGGGTGCACGAGGGCGACGGGCCGAGCGCGTTCCACCTGGTGCTGCTGGACAACGGGCGCAGCGCCGTGCTCGCCGACGAGGTGGGCCGCGCCGCCCTGCACTGCATCCGGTGCTCGGCCTGCCTGAACGTCTGTCCGGTCTACGAACGCGCCGGAGGGCACGCCTACGGCTCGGTCTACCCGGGACCGATCGGCGCGATCCTCTCGCCGCAGCTGACCGGCGTGGAGGACAACGCCTCCCTGCCCTACGCCTCGAGCCTCTGCGGGGCCTGCTTCGACGTCTGTCCCGTCCGTATCGACATCCCGTCGATCCTCGTCCACCTGCGGGCCTCCCACGTGGAGACCCAGCGCGCGGAGCGGCGGGTCCCGACGGCGGAGTCCCTGGCGATGGCCGCTGCGGCCTGGACGATGTCCGACGCGAGCC
>LFIK01004405.1_pt1 | contig 11409 bp, 12 predicted proteins | sample 643401 | NCBI WGS metagenome assembly LFIK01 (sample SAMN03777447, study PRJNA286221) | soda lake metagenome | biome: soda lake; feature: Kulunda steppe; material: water; isolation source: sample T5-Br brine of Lake Tanatar-5 | place: Russia: Kulunda steppe | collected 2010-07 | reverse complement strand
CGTGGGTGATGTCGTGGTGTTCGGCGATACTGAAGGGCGGCTGACCTGGGTTGATGCCCAGGACGGTGACCTGCTGGCGCGCACCCGGCATCACAGGGCCGGCTTTTCCCGGCCGGCCGTGGCCACCAACGGCGATGTGGTGGTGCTGAGTGACGGCGGTCGCCTGCTGCGACTGTCCTTCAGTCGGCCCTGAGCGGGTAGGGGAGCCGCCTATCCATGTGCCTGCTCACTTTTGCCGTGGACATGCACCCAGGCTACCCGCTGATCGTCGCGGCCAACCGGGACGAATACCACGAACGGCCTGCCCGCGTGGCGGGCTGGTGGCGGCAGCCGCGGATTCTCGCCGGGCAGGATCTGCGGGCCGGGGGAACCTGGCTCGGTGTCACGCGTGAAGGCGGTTTCGCCACCATCACCAATTTCCGTGATCCGGAGCAGCACCGCCCTGAAGCCCCCTCCCGTGGTGACCTCGTGGTGCGCGCCCTGTGCGACGAGCAGGAGCCCTTCTCACAGCGCCTGCAGACCCATGGCCGGGACTATAACGGCTTCAACCTGCTTTGGTACCGGTCAGGGGTCCTCCGCTACTACAACAACCAGACCAGTTCGGGTGTCCGGGAATTGCCCCGAGGTCTGTACGGGCTTAGCAACGGCGTGCTGGACACGCCCTGGCCCAAGCTGCTGCGGGTGCGCGAGGAATTGCGGGCGCTGCTTGCCGCAGGCGGCGAAATACCTCCCGCAATGCTGTTTGACCTGATGGCCGACCGGCTCCAGCCGCCCGAGCACACGCTGCCGGATACCGGGATCGGCGCGGAATGGGAACGCCTGCTCGCACCGCCGTTCATCGTCAGTCCCCGATACGGCACGCGCAGCACCAGCGTGGTGCTCTTCCGGACAAATGGCGTCGCAACCTTCGCCGAGCGCGGGTTTGATCCAAGTGGTGCCCAGGTGTCCGAGCGCATGTTTCGCTTTCGGATCAATCCTGAACCGCGATAAGACACCGGCCGGTGAGAGATGCGGGTTCATTCAGTCGCAGGTGCCTACTGAGCCGCGGCGGCAGGGGCGGCGGTCGATCCAGATCGTGTTCCCGAGGCGGGTGCCCTCGAACACGCTATTGCTGATATCGGCGCTGCGCAGGTTGGCCCGACTGAGATCCGCGTCAGTGAAATCGGCGCCTGCCAGCGAAGCACGATCAAGGTTGGCGCCGTGGAGGTTCGCTCCCTTCAAGCGGGCGTTCTCCAGCATGGCGCGGCTGAGGTCCGCGTCGCGCAGGTCCGCTCCTTCCAGGTTGGCGCCTTCCAGGTTCGCCTGCGACAGGTTTGCCCCCTGCAGGACGCTGTTCTCCAGGTTGGCGCCACGCAGGTCTGCATTGTAGAGACGGCTGCCGGAGAGCAGGGCCTGATCCAGCCGTGCCTCGGTCAGGATTGCCCTATCCAGGCGCGCTTCGCGCAAGTCACTCTCCCGGAAGTCCGCGTTATTAAGTCGCGCCGAGGTGAACCGCGCGCCCTGCAGGCGGGATTGGCGCAGGTCAGCCTCCAGCATGGAACTGGCACCGAAATCCGCGCGGCGGCCGGAGACATCCACGAGGCTGGCACCGTTCAGGCTGGCGTTGGTGATCACGGCGTTCTCCAGTGTTGCCCCGTCCAGCCGAATCCCGTCCGCCTGCACGCGGCCCATGAGGGCGCGCGTGAGGTCGGCGCCGCTGAGATCCCGATCACCGAGCTCGCAATTGAACCAGTTCACCCGGGGCTCGGGCTCTGCGTTGCAGTCGGCCAGGGCAGGTGATAGGCTCAGCGCCAAAAATAATCCAGTGATCAAGAAGATCGGCGCCCCAATCGGGCGCTTGCGGGAGTTGCGCCTTACGGCCGTCCGCCAGCCGTAATCCTGGCAGCACCCCGAAGCGTCTGTATCATTACCGGGAACGGCCGAGAGCTCGGTATTGTTTATGCTTGTCATTTGAGGAGGATTATTACGCATGCGAGTCATTCTATTGGGGCCGCCTGGGGCTGGCAAAGGAACGCAGGCCGCGCACCTGTGTGAGACCTTCGACATCCCGCAGATCTCCACCGGCGACATGTTGCGTGCCGCCGTGAAGGCTGGAACGCCGCTCGGGCGCGAAGCCGAGAAAGTGATGAAATCAGGCGGGCTCGTGTCTGACGATATCATCCTCGGTCTGGTCAAGGAACGTGTTGGACAGGATGACTGCCGCAATGGTTTCCTGTTCGACGGCTTCCCGCGCACGATTGCCCAGGCTGAAGCGCTGAAGGATCAGGGCATCAAGCTCGATTTCGTTGTTGAACTGCAGGTGGATGACGAGGAAATCGTCGGTCGCATGAGTGGTCGTCGCGTGCATCCGGACTCCGGCCGTGTCTATCACGTTGAGCACAATCCGCCGAAGGTGGAGGGCAAGGACGATGTGACCGGGGAAGACCTGGTGCAGCGCGACGATGACAAGGAAGAAACTGTCCGTAAACGTCTGGAGGTCTATCACGACCAGACCAAGCCCCTGGTGGACTACTACCAGAAGCTGGCCGGAAGCGGGGAGCCGAACGCACCCCGTTACGTGGCGGTGGACGGCCTCGGCGAAGTAGACGTGGTGCGGCAGCGGATCGTGGACGCGATCAAGTAATAGGCGCTGGTCCTTCGGGTATGAAGGCCCGATCGCTGTTGTATGATGTCCCCAAGGGGGGCGTCGGCAGACCCCTGTTCAGACAGCGGTCTGCCGACGCCCCTTTTGTGCGTTCGGGCGCCCGCTGTCGCCCCTGAACCCACGACCTGGTGGAGAGTCCAACTGGGTGGCGCGCAGGTCTGCGGGTAAGCAACAAGGTGGCATGGAGTTGGCATGAAGCGATACGTGTATCTTCTTGTTTTTCTGCTGATCACCGGGCTGGGTGGAAGCCAGCTTGCCGCCAATGACAACCAGGCGTTGCTGTTCAAGGTGGAAGGGGCCATCGGCCCCGCCACAGTTGATTACCTTGGCCGCGGCTTCCGCCAAGCGCGCGACGAAGGAGCCCCGCTGGTCATTCTGCAGATGGACACGCCTGGTGGGTTGGATACCTCCATGCGGGACATCATCCGCCTGATCATCGATAGCCCTGTGCCCGTGGTCACATACGTCTCGCCCAGCGGTGCCCGTGCCGCCAGTGCCGGCGCCTACATCCTTTACGCTTCCCACGTGGCCGCCATGGCACCCGGAACCAATGTCGGCGCCGCGACGCCGGTACAAATGGGCGGCGGTGGCCCCAGCCTCCCCGGCGGCGGTGATGACGACGAGGACGACAACGGGAATGGTGCTGAAGAGAATGGCGACGACGAGCGCGAGGAAGAACGAGCACCGCGGCGGGAGGATCTCTCTGCCACCGAGCGCAAGGTGCTGAACGATGCCATCGCGTACATCCGGTCGCTGGCGGAGATGCGGGACCGCAATGCCGACTGGGCCGAGGAAGCCGTGCGGGATGCGGCCAGTATCGGCTCCCGGCAAGCCCTGGAAAAGAACGTCATCGATTACGTTGCCGATAACCTGGATGACCTGCTGGCGCAGATTGACGGCCGCACCGTGAAAGTCACCGCAGGCGAGGTGACGATCCGCACCGAGGGCATGACCGTGCGCGCGGTGGATCCGGACTGGCGCAATGAGTTGTTGGCCATTATCACCAATCCGAACGTGGCCTACGTGCTGATGCTGGTCGGCATCTATGGCCTGTTTTTCGAGTTGGCCAATCCCGGCGCTATCGTACCCGGCGTGTTGGGTGGCATCTCCATTCTCCTCGCGCTGTTTGCCTTTCAGGCATTGCCGATCAATTTCGCGGGTCTGGCGCTCATGGGGCTGGGCGTGGCGTTCATGATCGCGGAGGCATTCATGCCAAGTTTCGGCATACTCGGTATCGGGGGGCTGGTTGCCTTCGCCTTCGGCTCGCTGCTGTTGTTCGACACCGGCGTGGAGGCGTATGAACTGTCGCTGACCCTGGTGCTTGCCCTATCCGCGGTCAGCGCAGCGGTGATCATCGGTATCGCCACCATGGCCTTGCGTGCCCACCGCAGACGGGTGACGTTCGGTCGCGAGGCCATGGTGGATCAACATGGCGTGGCGGCGGAGGATTTCGTGAACGGCCGCGGCAAGGTTCGGCTGCTCGGGGAACTCTGGAACGCCGAAGCCAAAGGCGCGGTGAGCCGCGGTGAGACCGTGCGAATCACCCGCATGGATGGATTGAAACTCGAAGTGGAGGCCGTTGATGACGGCGAACCAGGCTAGAGGAGTCTATGAATGAGTCTGTATGACGAAGCCATCGAGCGCTTCCAGGCGTTGTTGACCGAGGCCCAGGAAGCCGGTGTGCCGGAGCCCACGGCCATGACCCTGGCCACGGCCTGGGAGGACGGGCGCCCCTCCGGGCGTACGGTGCTACTGAAGGGCGCCGATCGGGATGGTTTCGTGTTCTACACCAATCGTCGCAGTCGCAAGGGGCGGCAGCTGCAGGTGAATGCCAGTGCGGCCCTGTGTTTTCTGTGGTACCCGATCGGGGCGCAGGTGCTTGTGGAGGGCGAAGTCCATTCGGTAACTGACGCCGAGGCCGATGCCTATTTCGCATCCCGCCCACGCCTGAGCCAGATCGGCGCCTGGGCGTCGCTGCAGTCAGAGCCGCTGGAAAACCGCGAGGATCTGGACCGGCGAGTGGAGGAAGTGCAGCGCAAATTCGACGGCCAGCAGGTGCCGCGCCCGCCCCACTGGTCGGGTTATCGCGTGGTGCCGAACATGATCGAAATCTGGCGCGCCGGAGACGGGCGTCTGCACGACCGCGAACGCTACGAGCGACAGTTCGACGACAGCTGGCGGCATCTCTGGCTCAACCCATAGTCATGGCTATGGGGTGAACTCCAGAGCGGCGCCTACGAACCCGAATCCGTCGCCTGCTCCCGCAATCCCGGTGAGAGATGCGGGCCGGTGGGAATGCGTTCGGGGTGGATCAGGGCTTCATCCGAGGTGATTCAGTGAGCGGGGTCGGCCTGCTCTGGTATCGGAACCAGTCGCTGACCATCGTTGCTGGTCAACAACTCACCTGGCTGCAGCATCTCCAGTTCCGCGCCCGTTTCCGCGGCGATTTTTTCCCAGCGCTCCGGAATCGTGCGCACCGCCTGCGGGACCAGCGGATACTCGTGGGCCAGGAACAGCATACTGCCATCCTCCCGGTGTGCCAGAACCGAGAAAGCCACGGGTCCCAATGCCGGCAGCCGATGTTCGGTTAGCGTGATATGGCGGGCACCCTCAAGGGAATCCGCATCATGCACCACCTGCTGCGCGAGCTGATTCTCCGCGGGTAGGGCCAGCTGCTGTGCGAGGCCATAGGCATCGGCCACCGGGCTTTCGGCATCCGTACTACCGTCTTCTGTTTCCAGATAGGTCAGCACAGTAAGCCCGTGTGCCATGAGTGCGGCACAGTATTGCCGCTGCTGCCGCTGCCAGGCGGCATAGCCTTTTATCGGATCCTTGGCATCCGGATTCCGGGCGACCCAGCCGTCATAACCAAGAAAGCGCGTGTAACACACATTCCGGTGAACCAGAAACAGATTGCCCTGATCAAGCGCAACGCGGGTGGGTTGCTCCCCGGGGAACAGGGCGGCCTCCAGCAACGTCCATAGTCCGGCGAAGCCGTTATGCTCCAACTGGACGCGCAGCAGTGCGCAAAGGTCGTTGAAGGTGGCGTAACTGAGGTTCAGCGGGCGCACCCCGAAGCGGGTGGTGATGGTATTGGCCGTCTTCAGTGACGCCTTGCCCTTTTCCAGCAGCGTTTCCTCCAGGCGCTGGCTGAGCTGATCGATGGCCTCAGTGGGGCCGACAAACACCATGGGGATCGCGAGCAGCGGCCCGGCACCCGGTTGACGTGCCGGCGCAATAGCGGGAATTGGGAAATCCTCCCCCTGGGCACCAATGGTCATCATCTGGGGCTGGAACCGGGTGTCCGGCAGGCTGCGCTGATACAGCTCCAGCACCACGTCAACCAGGGTCAACCCGGGCTGTAGCAGCTCGGTCATGTCGTACAGCCCGGCCAGCACCACAAGACCCACGTCATCCAGGTTGCCCACCATGCGGCGCAGGTCCTCGGCAAGCGTCCAGCCCAATGTCTCCGCCTCCTCCCGCCCCAATGGCGCGGGGGGCACGGCGCCCTGGCTGACCGATTCCAGATCGAGTTCCACCGTCAACACCGCCGGCGTTGCGGAAATACGCTGCTGCATTGCCGATTACTCCTGCTGATAACGGATGAGCGGGCACTATACTCGCTTGGCACGGCGGAATCACTGAACCATCGCAATAATGCCCAGCCTTTTCAGCGTGTTCGAGCCAAGGTCAAGGCGCGGCCTGCAGTTAATGGTGAGATCTTGCCACGCGCTCTTTCGACGCCAACGGGGTAAGTCCACGGAGCGGATGTCTTGATAAAGTGGGTATTTCCAATAAGTGAAAGGTATTGCCGGTTGTTCCTTTCCTTGCACAGAAAGAATTGGCGGGTATTGCAGGGGATAAATAATTGATTTATCTTTCCGCGGGTTCAACTATACAATGAAGAAGATGACCATGAGCAGTCTTGGTTGGAATAAGAACGGGAACGAAACATTCGGGAACGTTTGGCTGACCAAATTGCCTGGTGTCATGGTTTTTGGGCCTTGCCTATAAAGGAGCACTGATGGATATCTCCAAGTACGATTCGAGCCAATTGCAACAACTCAAGAAAGACATTGATAAAGAGTTGAAGCGTCGTCGCAAGCAGGACGTGAAGGAAGCGCAAAAAGAACTCAAGAACATCGCTGATCGCTTCGGACTGACCGTGCAGGATCTGGTTGCCGGTGTCGCGCCCAAGTCCGCGAAACCTGCTGGCACTGTGCGTTTCCGCCATCCCGAAGATCCTTCGAAAGGCTGGTCCGGTCGCGGCCGTAAGCCGGGCTGGGTGAAGGACTGGGAGGATGCCGGCCGCTCTCTGGACGATCTGCGCGTCGGCTAAGACTTTCCGGTTTCTGTTTCGAAAAGGCCCCGTTGGGTGATTCCCTGTGGGGCTTTTCTGTTTCTCCGGGGCGCTGGATCGGCGGCTGTACGGATGGATGCCTGCCGGTCCTAGCCGCGCAGACCGACGCCGCGATTCAGCAGGTACAGGCTGAAGCTGGCCAATGCAGCGATGAATGCCAGTACGAGCCCATAAGCCACCCAGATGTTGATATCCGATGTGCCGAGGATGCCGTAACGGAATGCATTTACCATGTAAAGCACTGGATTGATCATGGAGGCTAGGCGCCAGAAATCCGGGAGTAGGCTGATGGAGTAAAACACGCCCCCCAGGTAGGTGAGCGGCGTCAGGATGAATACCGGCACGATGGAGATGTCATCGAATTTCTTTGCGAAAACCGCATTGATGAAACCACCAAGTGAAAACAGCACGGATGTCAGGAACACCACCGACACCGTGATCGGGATGCTGTGGATTTCAATGCGGGTGAACGCCAGTGACACCAGCGTGACAATCAGGCCGGTGAGCAGGCCGCGGCTCACTCCACCGCTCACATACCCCAGCAGAATCACCGCATTGGGCGTGGGAGAGACCAGGATTTCCTCTACGTGGCGCTGGAATTTCGCGCCGAAGAAGGAAGACACCACATTGGAGTAGGAGTTTGTGATTACGGCCATCATGATGATGCCCGGCACGATGAAATCGATGTAGGTGTAGCCGTCCATGGGGCCGATGCGCGGCCCGATCAGGTTGCCGAAGATCACGAAATACAGCGCCATGGTTATGGCCGGGGGCAGCAGCGTCTGTACCCAGATTCGAAGGTAGCGTTGCGCCTCCTTGTGGGCGATGGTCCCCAACGCGATCAGAGTCCGTTGCCAGTACATGGAATTCATCCTCGGCTCAGGCCACAACGGGCTCGCTGTCGCGTTCACCCTGCAGCAGGCGCAGGAACAGCTCTTCGAGCCGGTTGGCCTTGTTCTTCATGCTGCTGACCTCAATGCCGGCCAGCGCCAGTTCATGAAACAATTCGGTGAGCGTTTGATCCTTGTGCACTTCCACCTCCAGTTGGCGTGGTGAGAGTTTCCGCACCGCGAAATTCAGGGAGGTGGGGATTTCCTGGAGAGGGTGCTTCAGATCCAGCACAAAGTCATGGGTGCTAAGCCGGGTGAGCAGGGACTGGGTGTCGGTGTGCTCGATAATGCGGCCTTCGTCAATGATTGCGATATTGCGGCAGAGGCTTTCCGCTTCTTCAAGATAGTGCGTGGTCAGAATGATGGTGACTCCATCCTCGCGATTGATCCGCCGCAGGAATTCCCACATGGAACGGCGCAGTTCGATGTCAACGCCGGCGGTGGGTTCATCAAGAATCAGCAGCCTGGGTTCATGCACCAGCGCACGAGCAATCATCAGCCGGCGTTTCATGCCGCCGGAGAGGGTTCGCGAGACGGCACGGCGCTTTTCCCACAGGCCGAGTTCCCGCAGGTAGCGTTCACAGCGATCGCGCGCAACCCTCCGGCGAATCCCGTAATACCCGGCCTGATTGAGCACGATCTGCTCAACGGTTTCAAAATTATTGAAATTGAATTCCTGCGGTACCAGGCCCAGTGAAGCCTTGGCTTCCCAGGGCTGCAGGTCCAGATCGTGATCGAACACGACCACGCGACCATCGCTTTTCGTCACCAGCGAACTGATGATGCCGATCATGGTGCTCTTGCCGGCGCCATTGGGTCCCAGAAGTCCGAAAAAATCACCTTGATCAACGCACAGGTTTACATCCCGCAGGGCGACCACGCCGCCCTTGTAGGTCTTGCTCAGTTGTTCGAGTGTCAACGCCTTCATGGATTCGCCCTACGCGCGGCGGAGCCGGAAAGCGCACAAGTCTAACGGTGCCGATTCCAAGGGGACAAGCAGCAACCGAACCGAGCCGTAAAGCCCCGAACTAAATCATCCCCTATGGTGTCGGAATTCGAGAACGGTGGGCACGGCTCTCATGCCGGCTGGTTGACAGTAATGTGGTGGGAGCTGCTATTGTGGCCGCCTGAAATTCGAGTAGTACGGCCCTCGGGCCGCCATAGGAGAAACCGTTACTTATGACTTTTTTCCCCGGTTTGCGGACGATTAGCGCCGTTTTCGTGGCTGCAATTCTTGCGGTCGGTGTTGTCGGGACTGCGCAGGCGCAGCAGGGTGGAAACCCGCAGGAAGAGTTCCAGCAGCTGCAGCAGCGCTTGATGACGATTCAACAGCAGGCGTTCGAGAACAATCCTCAGTTGCAAGAAGAAGCGGATGCGCTCGAAGATCTGGTGATCAGCACCATGCAGGATGCCGGTTTTGATGCCGAAGGCGGTCTGGCGCGACTGGAACAGCTGCAGGAAGAATTCCAGAACGAGGATCTGGCAGATGACCGCCGACAGGCGATCCTGCAGGAAGCCCAGGAAATCCAGACGGAACTGCAGGAAGGGCAGCAGCTCGCCATGCAGGATGATGACGTGATCCAGGCGCAGGAGCGTTTCGAAGACAACCTGCTGGACGCCATGCGTGCCGAGGACCCGGAAACCGACGAGTTGCTGGAGACTTTTGAGCAGATGCAGGCGCAGATGATGCAGCAGATGCAGCAGATGCAGCCCCAAGGTCAACCTCAGGGTCAGCCCCAGCCGCAACAGTAACGGCTGATCGCTGACACGCCAGGGCGCCGTCACTGTGAAGTGGCGGCGCTTTTTTTTTGGCTGCCGGGGGGCGGCGAACCGGGGCCGGGCGTGCTATTATTTAGTACGAAATCGAACTTTTGTGGCTTGGTGAATGCGGAGGTATCCCATGGGCGGCCGTCTGGTTGAGGGTATTTGGTACGAGGAAGGCTACGAGCCGGATGAGAAGGGACGGTTTGTGCGCCAGCAATCCCGCTTTCGGGATGCGGTGGAGGATGCCCCTGATGCCCGTTTCAGGCCGGAGCCCGGACGCTATCATCTGTATGTGTCCCTGGCGTGCCCGTGGGCGCACCGCACGTTGATCATGCGTCGGCTAAAGGGGCTGGAGACCGCCATTCCAGTGTCGGTCGTCCATCCGCTGATGCTGGAGAACGGCTGGGAGTTTCGCGACTATCCGGGGAGCACGCCGGATCCGGTGCTTAACGCCCGCTTCATGCGTGAGGTCTACACGGCCGCCGATGCGAAGTTCACCGGCCGGGTCACGGTGCCGGTACTGTGGGATACCCGCGAGCAGACCATCGTCAACAATGAGTCTCGCGAGATTCTGCGGATATTCGATCACGCTTGGAACCGCGTGGCCACCGATACCACGGACTTTGCACCGGAGCCCCTGCTGGACTCGGTGGAGCAGGTGATCGACGCAATTTACGAACCGGTGAACAATGGCGTGTACAAGTGCGGATTCGCCCAGTCGCAGGAAGCCTACGACGAGGCCGCGAACGGCCTTTACGCTGCGCTGGATCACTGGGATGCCGTGCTGGGTGAACAGCGTTTCCTGTGCGGTTCCCGCCTGACCGAGGCGGACATCTGCCTCTACACCACGCTGGTTCGCTTTGACCCCGTCTATTCCGTGCACTTCAAGTGCTCCGAACGCCGCATCCGGGATTATCACAACCTGTGGAATTACCTGAAGGATCTCTACCAGCGGCCCGGTTTCGGGGATACCACGAACATGGACCACATCCGGCAGCATTACTACCGGAGCCATCCCTTCATTAATCCCACGGGCATCGTGGCACGGGCGCCGCGACAGGATCTCGACGGCCCCCATGATCGCGAACGCCTGGGCTGAAATAAAGGAGATCCGCCGCCGGGCGAATCTGCGCCGGCGGCAGCCTGTTATTGATCACAACTCCTGGAATTCCGCGTCCAGGTCGTCTCCCAGCAGGGAGCGGAGCATCCGCTGCTCGTTCAGTTCCTCAATGGCACGGCGGTGATTGCGAGCCGGTGGCCGCGCTCCTACAGTCTTGCGGGTGGGAACCGGCCCATCATCCAGCCAACTGCCCAGCTCATCGACATCATCGCCGTCGAATCCGTCCAACAGCTCGGACGCGGCATTGAGTTTGCGCCCCATTGATCCAACCCTCATGCAAGCCCGTAACCACGGCGGTTACGGGCTTTATATACACCCGAACCGTCAGCCCGTGAAACATTTTTTTCGCGGGTTGTCGGTCGGGTGTATGTGGGCCGAATCAGGACCCTGTTCCGTCGGCATCGATGGTGTCCACGCGACAGGTGATGGAGCCGCGGGAAAGGCGCGCGGACAGCCGTTCGCCGTGCCTCAGCGCGCCGGCATCCCGGGCAATACTGCCGTCCTCCCGCTGGACGATGGCATAGCCCCGGCTCACGGTGGCGAGCGGGCTGACGGCGTCCAGTGCGCGGGCAAGGGAGGCCAGGCGTTGCTGGCGCCGTTCCTGGATCAGCGCCTGCGCCGTACGCAGGCG
>LFIK01004404.1_pt1 | contig 11409 bp, 10 predicted proteins | sample 643401 | NCBI WGS metagenome assembly LFIK01 (sample SAMN03777447, study PRJNA286221) | soda lake metagenome | biome: soda lake; feature: Kulunda steppe; material: water; isolation source: sample T5-Br brine of Lake Tanatar-5 | place: Russia: Kulunda steppe | collected 2010-07 | reverse complement strand
GCTTCGGGATCACGCTGTTCGCGATCGCCGGGCTCGTGGGCTGGACGCGCGAGGATATCCGCGTCGTGCAGGAGGGCGAGACCTTCCAGTATGCCGGCTATGACATCACGCTCGAGGATGTCCGCCGCGTCGAGGGGCCGAATTACGTCTCGACGATGGGCTTCATGGAAGTCGAGCGCAACGGCCGCCATATCGCGAGTCTGAACCCGGAGCGGCGCATCTACCCCGTCGCGGGCATGCCCACCACCGAGGCGGGCATCGATCGCGGCTTCTGGCACGATATCTACCTCGTGCTCGGCGATCCGCAGGATGCTGGCGGCTGGGCGGTGCGCAGCCATATCAAGCCTTTCGCCAACTGGCTCTGGGCGGGTGGCATCATCATGGCGCTCGGCGGGGCGCTGAGCCTGTCCGACCGGCGCTACAGGATCGCGGCGAGCGGTGCGCGCCGGCGCGACACCGCGCCGCGGCCCCAGCCTGCGGAGTGATACGATGCGTGCCCTTCTCCTGATCGCGTTGCTCGCCCTTCCGCTTGCCATCCCGGCGCCGGCGATGGCGGCGATCAGCCCCTCGGAAATGTTCGACGATCCCGACAAGGAAGCCCGCGCCCGCGCGCATTTCAAGAATCTGCGCTGCGTGGTCTGCCGCAACGAGTCGATCGACGAGTCGAACGCCGATCTGGCCACCGACATGCGCCTTCTGGTGCGCGAGCGCATCGAGGCGGGCGACAGCGACAGCGAGATCGAGGCCTACATGGTCGAGCGCTACGGCGAATACGTGCTGCTCACCCCGACAATGCAGGGCGCCAATCTCATTCTCTGGATCGCTGCCCCGGCGATGTTCATAACCGGCCTGGGTGGCGCCGCCATCTATCTGCGCCGGCGCCGCGATGCCGCCGAGACGGCGGAGCGGCTGACCGCCGAGGAAGAGGCGCGGCTGCGCGATCTGATGCGCGATTGACGCCGCGGCGCGGTTGCCGTGCCGCGCGGCCCGGTTATGCTGCCGGCCGGTCCGCAGGAGACGCGCGATGCAATACCAGACGCTGACATGCAGCGAAGAGGCCGGCATCGGGGTGATCACGCTCGACCGGCCCGAGGTGATGAATGCCCTCGACACCCGGATGCGTGCCGAGCTGCGCGATGCGCTCGGGCATATCGGTGCGCGCAATCGCGTCATCGTGCTCACCGGGGCGGGGCGGGCCTTCTGCTCGGGGCAGGATCTCGGCGACGCCGCCGACGCGACCGAGCTCGGCCTCGAACGGGTGCTGCGCGAGGAATACGAGCCGCTGCTGCGTGCCATCTATGACTGCCCGGTGCCCGTGATCGCGGCTGTGAACGGCGCGGCGGCGGGGGCGGGGGCCAATCTCGCGCTGGCGGCCGATGTGGTGATTGCGGCCGAAAGCGCGAGTTTCGTGCAGGCCTTCGCCCGGATCGGGCTGATGCCGGATGCCGGGGGCAGCTACTGGCTGCCGCGCCAGGTCGGGTTGCCGCGTGCGATGGGCGCGGCGCTGTTTGCCGAACGCGTCAGCGCGCGCGAGGCCGCGGAATGGGGCATGATCTGGGAGATGGTCTCGGATGAGGGCTTCGCGGCGCATTGGCGGGCCCGCGCCGCGCAGCTCGCCGCCGGGCCCACGGCTGCCTATCGCCGCATCCGCACCGCGCTGCGCGCGAGCCTCCACAACAGCCTGTCCGAGCAGCTCGAACTCGAGGCCCGGCTGCAGGGCGAATGCGGCGAGACGCGGGACTTTCGCGAGGGTGTCGCCGCCTTCATCGACAAGCGCCCCCCGCAATTCGAGGGGCGCTGACGGCGATCAACGGTTCTCGACCTCGACATAGTCGCGCCGGGTCACGCCGGTATAGAGCTGGCGCGGCCGACCGATCTTCTGCTCGGGATCGCCGAGCATCTCCTTCCACTGGGTGATCCAGCCGACGGTGCGCGAGAGCGCGAAGATCGGCGTGAACATCCCCTCGGGAAAGCCCATCGCATCGAGGATGATGCCTGAATAGAAATCGACATTCGGGTAGAGCTTCTTCTCGACGAAATACTCGTCCTCGAGCGCGATGCGCTCGAGCTCCTTGGCGACCTTGAGGGTCTCGTTGTTCTCGATCCCCATCAGGGCGAGCACCTCGTCGGCGCTCTCCTTCATGACCTTCGCGCGCGGGTCGAAATTCTTGTAGACGCGGTGGCCGAATCCCATCAGGCGGAACGGGTCGTCCTTGTCCTTGGCGCGCTTGATGTATTCGGGGATCTGGTCGACCGTGCCGATTTCGCGCAGCATCTGCAGACAGGCCTGGTTCGCGCCGCCATGCGCGGGACCCCAGAGGCAGGCGATGCCCGCCGCGATGCAGGCGAAGGGGTTGGCTCCCGAAGAGCCCGCCAGCCGCACCGTCGATGTGGAGGCATTCTGCTCGTGATCGGCGTGCAGGGTCAGGATCCGGTCCATCGCCCGCGCCAGGATCGGGTCGACCTCGTAATCCGCCGCCGGCACCGCAAAGCACATGCGCAGGAAATTCGACGAATAGTCGAGATCGTTGCGCGGATAGATGAAGGGCTGACCGACCGAATACTTGTAGGCCCAGGCCGCGATGGTGGGCATCTTGGCGATCATGCGGATCGCGGCCACCTCGCGCTGCCACGGGTCGTTGATGTCGGTGGAGTCGTGATAGAAGGCCGACATTGCGCCGACAACGCCGACCATGATCGCCATCGGCGGCGCATCGCGCCGGAACCCGCGAAAGAAGTTCTGCATCTGCTCGTGCAGCATGGTGTGGTTGGTCACCCTGCTCTCGAAATCCTCGAGCTCGGCCGCGGTGGGCAGTTCACCATAGAGCAGAAGGCTGGCCACCTCGAGGAAATGCGACTTCGTGGCGAGCTGCTCGATCGGGTAGCCGCGATAGAGCAGCTCGCCCTTGTCACCGTCGATATAGGTGATCGTCGAGGAGCAGGCCGCCGTCGAGGTAAAGCCCGGATCGAAGGTAAAGACGTTTCCGTCAGCATAGAGCTTGCGGATGTCGATAACATCGGGCCCGAGGCTCGGCGACCGCATCGGCAGCTCCAGGGTGGTATCGCCGAAGCTCAGCGTGGCGGTCTTGTGGTCGTCGTTCGTGGCCATCCTGCACCCTTTCAACTTCGCCGGTTCGCCGGCCCTCATGTGCCAAACGCGCAGCCGGAACCACTCACGGCGGTGCCCCGGTCGCGGCATCGGTGATCCGGGCAACGCTTTCGTCGCGCCCGAGTACCATCATCATGTCGAAGACGCTCGGCCCCGAAGCCCTCCCGGCGAGTGCCGCGCGCAAGGGCTGCGCAAGCTTGCCGAGGCCGAGATCATGTGCCGCCGCCACCTGTCCCACGGTGTCTTCGAGACTATCCCGCTGCCACCTAGCATTTTGCAGCTGCGGCGTCAATTCTGCCAGTATACTGCGGGGTACTGATGCGAGTGCCTTCGCCGCCCTCTCATCCGGCGCGAGCGGGCGCTCGGCGAGCACGAAATGCCCCTGCTCGAGAAGCTGGCCGAAGCCGCGCGCGCGCTCCTTGAGGAACGGCATCGCGCGGCGCAGCCCGTCACGCTGCGCATCCGAGAGCTGCGGCGCGCCGGTTGCCGCGAGCCAGTCCTCGAGTTCGGCGAGCAGCACGGCGTCGTCGGCTGCCGCGATGTGCTTGCCGGCGAGATTGTCGAGCTTCTTGAAATCGAGTCGTGCCGGCGCGCGGTTGATTGCGCCGAGGTCGAACCACTCGAGCGCCTCGGCATCGGTGAAATACTCCGCGTCGCCGTGGCTCCAGCCGAGCCGCGCGAGATAGTTGCGGATCGCCGCCGCGGGGTAGCCCATGGCGCGGTATTCCTCCACGCCGAGCGCGCCGTGGCGCTTGGAAAGCTTCTTGCCGTCGGGGCCGTGAATGAGCGGGATATGCGCGAATTGCGGAACAGCCCAGCCCATTGCCTCATAGACCAGTTGCTGGCGCGCCGCATTGTTCAGATGGTCGTCGCCGCGGATCACATGCGTGACACCCATGTCGTGATCGTCGACGACCACGGCGAGCATGTAGGTTGGCCTTCCGTCGCCGCGCAGCAGCACCATGTCGTCGAGCTGATCGTTGCGAAACGTCACCGCCCCCTGAACGGTATCCGCGATGTGCGTTTGCCCCTCGCGCGGCGCCCTGATGCGGATCGCGAAGGGGGCGTCGGGATGGGTTGCCCGGTCCGCGTCGCGCCACGGGCTTTGAAACAGGGTCGAGCGTCCGGCCGCGCGCGCCTCTTGTCGAAACGCCGCGATCTCGTCGCTGCTGGCAAAGCACTTGTAGGCCTGCCCGGCGGTCAGAAGCGCCTCCGCCACCTCGCGGTGCCGATCCGCCCGCGCGGCCTGGCTGACGGCGTCGCCGTCCCAGTCGAGCCCCAGCCAGCGCAGCCCGTCGAAGATCGCCTGCGTGGCCGCCTCGGTGGAGCGCTCGCGGTCCGTATCCTCGATCCGCAGCAGGAACCTGCCACCCCGCCCGCGCGCGTAAAGCCAGTTGAACAGGGCCGTGCGTGCGCCGCCGATGTGCAGGTAGCCGGTGGGCGAGGGGGCAAATCGGGTCACCACCCCGGTCTGCGCGAGAGCGTCGGACATGCAGCGTTAACCTTTCGGTAACCATGGCGGCGATAGCGTCGTCGCGCGGTTCTTAGGCAATGCGTGGGGGCGAGACAAGGGTGCGCGGGCTGGGCCATCCGCTGGCGGCGCTCGCGTCCATGCGCGGGCATCTCTTTCCGATGGCCCCGGTCGCGCTCGCGATCGGGATAGGCCTCTATTTCGCCCTGCCCGACGAGCCGGGCGCAGGCGCACTCGCGGCGCTCGCCGTGACGGCACTGGCGGGCGCGGCGCTGTGGTGGTTCGGCCCGGAGGACGCCCAGCCGGTCTTCGCGGGGATCGCGCTCGTCTGCCTGGGGGTGCTGCTCGCCGCCTGGCGCAGCCATGCGGTCGCCGAGCCGGTCCTTGGCTGGCGCTATTACGGCGCCATCGAGGGGCGCATCGTCGAGATCGACCGCTCCTCGAGCGATCGCGTGCGGCTCACCCTCGACGAAATCGTGCTCGAACGCCTCGCGCCCGAGCGCCGCCCGGCAAGGGTGCGTGTCTCGCTTCACGGCGATCAGGGGTTCGTCGATCCCGTCCCGGGCAAGCGCGTGATCCTCACCGGTCATCTCTCGGCGCCGGGCCCGCCTTCGGAGCCGGGCGGCTTCGATTTTCGCCGCATGGCGTGGTTTCAGGGGCTCGGCGCGGTGGGTTACACGCGCACACCGGTGCTTGCGCTCGCCCCGGTTGGCACCGGGGACGGGCTCGGGGTCACCCGGATGCGCCACGCGATCTCCGAGGCGGTGCGCGCGCGCATGCCCGGCCAGCCGGGTGCCTTCGCCGCCGCCATCCTCACCGGCGATCGCTCCGGCATCGAAAGCACCACGACGGAGGACCTCCGCGCGGCCAATCTCTCGCATCTGCTGGCGATCTCTGGCCTGCATATGGGCCTGCTAACCGGCTTCGTCTTCGCCGCCCTGCGCTACGGCCTCGCGCTGGTCCCGCCGCTGGCGCTGCGGGTGAACATCAAGAAGCTCGCCGCCCTCCTCGCGCTCGCGGCGGCGGGCTTCTATCTCGCCCTGTCGGGCGGCAATGTCGCCACCCAGCGCGCCTTCGTGATGGTGTCGGTGATCCTTGTCGCGGTGCTGCTCGACCGGCGCGCGATCTCGCTGCGCTCGGTCGCCATCGCGGCGCTGATCATACTCGCGGCGCGCCCCGAGGAACTCGTCTCGGCGGGATTCCAGATGTCCTTTGCGGCGACCACGGCGCTGGTGGCGGTGTTCGGCTGGCTGCGCACGCGCCCGCATGACCGCTGGCGCGCGCCGCGCTGGCTGGCGCCGATCCTCGGCGTCGCCATCTGTTCGATCGTCGCCGGGCTGGCGACCGGCCCGGTCGCGGCGGCGGCGTTCAACCGGATCGCCGGCTACGGCCTCGTCGCGAATCTGCTCAGCGTGCCGCTCATGGGCTCGGTGGTGATGCCCGCGGCGGTGTTCGCGGGGCTTCTCGCGCCGCTGGGGCTGTCATGGCTGCCGCTTGCCGTGATGGAACTCGGCACGCGCTGGATCCTCGGAGTCGCGCACTGGGTCGCCGGGCTGGAGGGTGCGCTGCGCGGCGTCGTCGAGCCGCCGGGCTGGGTGTTGCCGGTGCTCGCGCTCGGGGTGCTCGGAATCATCCTGTGGCGAAGTCCGGCGCGCTGGGCCGGCGTCCCGGTGATGGCGCTCGCGCTCGCCGGCTGGTCGCAGGCCGAGCGTCCGGCGCTTCTCGTCTCGGAGCCCGGCACGCTGATCGGGTTGATGACCCCGCAGGGGCGGGTTCTGTCGAAACCGACGGGCGAGGGTTTCGCGGCATCGGTCTGGCTCGAGCATGACGGCGATCTTGCGGATCAGGCGCGCGCGCATGCTCGCGCGGGCCTCGGCGGGCGCGAGGGTGCCCTGCGCTTCGATCTCGCCGGGCGGGAGATCGTCCACATCACCGGGCGCGGCGCGCGTGCACGCCTCGACGACCACTGCGCGCCCGGCGCGCTCGTGATCCTCGGCAACGAACTCGACGCCGCCGCCGCGGCCCCCGCACCGCCCCGCACCGGGACCATCCCGCTCGTGGCGCTCACCCGGCTGCACCGCGCCGCGGGCACCCGGGCGGTCTGCGCCGTGATCGATCGCAGCGTGCTGGCGCAGACCGGGGTTCTCGCGATCCATGTGCGCGGCGGCGACCTCGTCGCAGAGCCGACGCGCAGGCCGCAGGGCGGCCGGCCCTGGACGGCTCAGTAGGAACGGATCAGCCCGACGAGGCGGCCCTGCACATCCACCTGGTCGTCGCGCAGCAGCCGGGTTTCGTAGTCGGGATTGGCCGCTTCGAGCGCGATCATCTTGCCGCGGGTGCGAAAGCGCTTGAGCGTCGCTTCCTGCCCCTCGACGAGGGCGACGACTATATCGCCGTTGTCGGCCGTCTTCTGTTCGCGGATCACCACGATGTCGCCGTCATTGATCCCCGCCTCGATCATCGAGTCGCCCTTGACCTCAAGCGCGTAGTGTTGTGCGCGCCCTGACAGCATCTGCCCGGGCACGCTCACATGGCTGGCGACCTCGCTGATCGCCTCGATGGGCGTGCCGGCCGCGATCCGGCCCATCACCGGAAGCTCCTGAGAATCGCCGCCCGCGGCGGGCGCGGGTTCGGGCGCGGCAGGGGCCGGGCCGGTATCCGTGCCGCCGACCACGCGGGGCTGGAAGCCGTCCCCCTGCAGTGATTCGGGCAGCTTGATGATCTCGATCGCCCGGGCGCGATGGGCGAGCCGGCGGATGAATCCGCGCTCTTCGAGCGCCGTGATGAGCCGGTGAATCCCCGATTTCGACTTCAGGTTGAGTGCTTCCTTCATCTCGTCGAAGGAGGGCGGCACACCGTCGCGCTGGACCCGGCGATGGATGAAATCGAGAAGATCGATCTGCTTGCGTGTAAGCATCGGTGGCCTCCGTGGCGCGGCGCGGGATGGCAGTGGATGTTCTACAACTGTTCGCGCCATGCGTCAAGTCCGCGCGTCACACCCGCAGATCGAGATACGCCGCCGCCGCTCCCGCCGCCCGCGCCGGGTCCCCCGGGGGGCGCAGCAGGAGCGCGTCGGCCTCGGTCAACACGCTGATCAGGGCGCTGTCCTGGCGCGTGAAGGGGGTGATGCGGACCGGGTCGTCGCCGCGGTCAAGCCGGGCGCGCATGTAATGCGCCCGCGGGCCGTTCTCCGGCACATCGACCGCGAGCACCCCGCGGCGAAGCGGCGGGGCCGTGTCGGTCCGCCCCAGCATCGCGCGCAGCGCCGGCACCATGAAGAGATGCCCGCAAACGATCGCCGAGACGGGATTGCCGGGAAGTCCGAGCATCATCGCCGTCCCGAGCCGGCCCGACATCAGCGGCTTGCCCGGCCGCATCGCGACCTTGTAGAAGGCGCGCTCCATCCCGAGCTCGGCGGCGACGGGGCCGACGATGTCGTGATCGCCCGCCGATGCGCCGCCGATCGTGACGACCAGGTCCGCATCGTCGGCGAGGCCGAGCACCGCGCGCAGGCTCTCGGGCGTGTCGCGAGCGATGGGAAGGAGGCGCGCCTGTGCGCCCTCGGCCTCGGCGATCGCCTTGAGCGCAAAGATGTTGGAGGCGGTGATCTGGTCGGCGCCCGGCGTCTCGCCCGGCATCACCAGCTCGTCGCCCGTGGGCACGATCGCGACCACCGGCCGGCGGCGCACCGGCACCCGGGCGACATTCATCGCCGCGAGCAGCGCGAGCAGGCCGGGCGTGAGATACCGGGGCGGCGCGATTTCGGCGCCTGCGGCAAAGTCGCTCCCGGCGGCGCGAACATGCGTGCCGGGGTCGACCTGGTCCAGCGTGATCGTCTCGCCCGTGCGGGTCACGTCTTCCTGGATGACGACGCGGTCGGTGCCCTCGGGCAGCGGCGCCCCGGTGAAGATCCGCACCGCCTCGCCGGGGCCGACCCGCCCCGCGAAACCGTGCCCCGCCCCCGCCTCGCCGATCACGCGCAGGGTCGCGCCCGGGTGTGCCGCGGCGCCGTCGAGTGCGTAGCCGTCCATCGCGGAGGCCGCGAAGGGCGGCTGATCGCGCCCGGCCGCCACGGGGCGGGCGAGCACGCGCCCGGCGGCGTCGGCGAGCGCGACCTCCTCGGTCCCGACCGGTCCAGCCAGCGCCAGCACATGCTCGAGCGCCTCCGCGACGGAGATCACGGCGCCGCCTCGAAGCGGCCGGACTTGCCGCCGTCCTTCATCACGAGGCGCGTCCCTGTGATGACCATGCCCTTCTCGACGGCCTTGAGCATGTCATAAACCGTCAGCGCCGCGACGGAGACGGCGGTGAGCGCCTCCATCTCGACGCCCGTGCGCCCGGTGGTGCGCACCTCGGCCTCGATGCGCACGCCAGGCAGATCGGGATCGGCCCACAGCTCCAGCGCGACCTTGCTCACGGGCAGCGGATGGCACAGCGGCACGAGGTCGGATGTGCGCTTGGCGCCCATGATCCCGGCCAGCCGCGCCACGGCGAGCACGTCGCCCTTCTGCGCGGTGCCTTCGGTGACATGCGCGAGCGTCTCCGGCGCCATGCGCACGGCGCCTTCGGCAATGGCGGTGCGCGCGGTCTCCTCCTTGGCCGAGACATCGACCATCTGCGCAGCTCCCCTGGCATCGAAATGGGTCAGCCCGGCCATCACTTGCCCCCCGCCACGAGCGGCCCGGCCAGCAGCGCGCGCGTCGCCGCGGCCACGTCATCGGCGCGCATCAGGCTTTCGCCCACGAGGAAGCGCCGCACCCCGTGACGCGCCATGTCGGCGAGATCGGCCGGGGTGTGCAGCCCGCTTTCGGCGACGATCACGCGGTCGGCCGGCACGCGCCGCGCGAGCCGGCGCGTGGTCTCGAGCGAGACGTCGAAGGTGTTGAGATCGCGGTTGTTGATGCCGATGAGCGGCGAGTCGAGCAGGGTCGCGCGCCCCAGCTCGGCTTCGTCATGCACCTCGATGAGCGCGTCCATTCGCCAGCGGCGCGCGGCATCCTCGAGCTCGGCGGCCTGCGCGTCCGATACGCTTGCCATGATGATCAGGATGCAGTCCGCCCCGAGCGCGCGCGCCTCGGCGACCTGGTAGGGATCGTAGAGGAAATCCTTGCGCAGCACCGGAAGCGAAACCGCGCCGCGCGCCGCGCCCAGATGCTCCGGCGCGCCCTGAAAGGACGGCGTGTCGGTGAGCACCGACAGGCAGGCCGCGCCCCCGGCCTCATAGGCCCGCGCGAGCGCCGCCGGATCGAAATCCGCGCGGATCAGCCCGCGCGAGGGGCTGGCCTTCTTGATCTCGGCGATCAGGCCGTAGGCGCGAAGCGCCGACGCGCCGAGCGCGCGCGCAAAGCCTCGCGGGGCCGGCGCGGCGCGCGCCTCGGCCTCCACGGCCGACAGCGGGCGGGCGGCCCTGGCCGCGGCGATCTCATCGAGCTTGTAGCTCTTGATCCGGTCGAGAATGGTGCTCATGAGGGGGATGTAACCCGTGACGATCGCCGCGGTAAAGACACCTTCGCGCGACAGGAGGCACCGATGACCGACCCGATCATGACCCGCAGCGACGCCGGCGGCGTCGCGCGGCTCACGCTCAACCGCCCAGCGGCGCTCAATGCGCTGTCGGATGACATGATCGCGGCGCTGCGCGCCGAGCTTGCGCGCCTCGCCGAGGATCGCGAAACGCGCGTGGTGGTTCTCGCCGGGGCGGGCAAGGCGTTCTGTGCCGGGCACGATCTGCGCGAGATGCAGGCCGCGCGCGACGCCGAGGATGGCGGCGCGGCCTATTTCGCGGATCTCTTCGCGCGCTGCTCGGCGCTGATGCAGGGGCTGCAGACGCTGCCGCAGCCGGTCATCGCCGAGGTGCACGGCATCGCCACGGCGGCGGGCTGCCAGCTCGTGGCGAGCTGCGACATGGCGGTGGCCGCCGAGGACACGCGCTTCGGCGTCAATGGCGTCAATATCGGGCTGTTCTGCTCGACGCCGATGGTGGCGCTGACGCGCGCCGTGCCCCGCAAGGCGGCCTTCGAGATGCTGACGACCGGGGCGTTCATCGACGCCGCCCGCGCTGCCGGGATCGGGCTGATCAATCGCGCCGCGGCTCCCGAAGATCTGCGCACCGAGACCGATGCGCTTGCGGCGACACTCGCCGCCAAGCTCGGCCCGGCGCTGCGCATCGGCAAGCGGGCCTTCCATGAACAGGCCGAGATGACCACCGCCGAGGCCTATGCCCACACCGCCGCGGTGATGGCCGAGAACATGATGCTGCGCGACACGGATGAGGGCATCGCGGCATTCCTCGAGAAGCGCAGGCCGGACTGGTCAGGCTGAGCGTCGCGCCGCCAGCGCCACCAGCGCAAGCGCACAGAGAGCGAAGCCGAGCGCAGCGGTGATCAGCAGCGGCGCGCCGCCGAGCCCCAGGAGTGCGGCGCCCAGCACCGGACCCGCCGCCGAGGCGCCCAGGCTCGGCATCGCGATCAGCCCGGCGACGGCGCCGAAGCTCTCCTGCCCGAGCGTCTCCGCCACCATGACCGGGCGCAGGATCGTCAGCATCCCCAGCGCGGCCCCCTGCAGCAGCGCAAAAGCGAAGACGAGCGCCGGTGACAGCCCCGCCGCCAGAAGCGCGAGCGCGGCGAGGGTCATTCCCGCGATGGTCAGCCGCGTCGCCAGCCCGCCGCCGATCCGCGTCTCGAACCGCATCAGCACCAGCCGCCCGATCACCTGCGACGGCCCCACCAGCGCGGCGGCGAGCACCGCGACACCCTGCGCCGCGCCCTGTGCGATCAGCACCGGCACGAGGAAATTGATCAGCACCCAGTGATTGAGCGCGAGCAGCGCG
>LFIK01004403.1_pt1 | contig 11409 bp, 8 predicted proteins | sample 643401 | NCBI WGS metagenome assembly LFIK01 (sample SAMN03777447, study PRJNA286221) | soda lake metagenome | biome: soda lake; feature: Kulunda steppe; material: water; isolation source: sample T5-Br brine of Lake Tanatar-5 | place: Russia: Kulunda steppe | collected 2010-07 | reverse complement strand
GGTGTGGGAGGGGGAGAGAGAGAGGAAAATGAAGAAGAAAATGGATCAGGCGAATGTTAGGAGCAAGGGCTTGAGTGGAAGGGGGGGAGGGGGGGCGGTGCGCAACCCCAATGAATGCACAGCACGTGTTGCTAGACTGCGCTCTTGCATTGGGAGGTGCCTGCACCTTGACCACGCCCTCAGCCGCTAGCGCCGGCAGTGCTCGGCTCAAAAATGAGCCGACTCAGCTCAGCCTGCAGTCAGGGCTCCTCGTCGGTATCCGCTAGCGCCACTGCCCCAACCCCCTCTAACCTGCACGCCATGCTGACTGGGGTACCTGTTGCATGCATGCAATGCGGGGGGCACCTGCATAGGAGGGGGCAGACTAACTGGCTGGTCCACATAGGTACGTACCTCGTGCAAGCACGTGTCAGAACACCATGCCCACCCCCTCCTGCGCCCGCTCTTGTCACCAAGACACCACTGTAGACGAACAGGGCACCAACTCTCGCACGTGGGGGGCGCTGGAAGAGACGGTGTGGCAGGTCAGGGACACCCTGCGCAGATGCTCCGTTCGCCATGCCGCGACTACTGGCGGAGTGCGCTTGAAATGCTCGTTCCGAGCGTCGTTGCCCTTTGCCGCAATGCCCTCTTTCGCATTAATCCAGGTTCCAGAAATAGCAGGAGCATTGGGACCATCCATTGTCTGTTGCACATGATGCAGGGGTCGCAACGCGGTGCAGACATTGGGTTCCTTAACAAGGCATCAAAACATGCATGCCTGCCCAGGCTAGAGCAGAATTTGACCTAGGCACTCAGTCTGTACATGTCAGAGGTGCGGCATGCGGCGCTGAGGCCGTTTCCCGCCATGCCGTGTGCCAATGGCCCATACGCTTCTGCCTTTTCACATGCGGCGGCGCAAGACAAGTAGTACCATGCACTGCTATGGGCTGAAAAAGCTGACAGGCAGCAGCTATGTGACAGCGTAGAAGCGTGCCGAGAGGGCTCTGCTCTCCAGAGAGCACATGCTAGCCATTAGCTCTGATTCTTCTGGACCTGCAACTCGTCTCAGTGCCTGGCCTCCTCTGGCGCAGGCCTGGTCAAAGGATGCAAGCAAGTTCTTTGGAGATGCTCAGAACCGTGCCACACTCATCAACCAGGTAAACCTCCTGGCCATGCACCTGGACTGCGTTCAGGGGAGGGCTGTTCATAACTTTTGCCCGTCACTGGTGGGCTGTTTGTTGCTTTCTGCCTTCAATGATTGGGAAGGATATTTGCGTCTCTGGAGGCGAAGCTCTGCCAGGCGTGATCTGCTATCAAGCTTTTCAGTCGTACAGCCTTGACCATCGTGCTCATCATTCCATCAAAGGCAGTCACATCCACGATGGCCATGTGAACAACTTAATCTTATTGATATTTTGCAGCGTTACTAGCGCCTTCATGTGGGTAGCCTCAGATGCAGAAGCCCAAGCCGATCCAATGTTACTTTGTGACGCACCATGTGTGTGGCTTCATCAATGCTAGCTGCTTGCCTGACCGTGCTAAGCGAGTGCGAGGGTGTGCCACATCCTGAAACCTGCACAACTCGTCTGCAGGTCTGCGCCCTCGCTTTGGGCAAGGCTGTGGTATCTACTGTCATTTGGATGCAAGTGAAAGGCATCATTAGCCCGGAGGGCAAGTTCTTGGCCAAGATGCAGTTTGAGCCACTTGTCCTGACAGCAGCATCCTACTTCCTGCTGCATGCCAAACAGACCAGGGAATATTGGTTTCCGGCCTTGACGCTGATGGTGTTTGTGAGTATCTAATGTGCTTACACGCGTGTGGAGATGTGTGAGGTGTATTTCATTTCCAGGTCATGTTCCCAAGTTTTGATAGGTGCGTCCTGCCCGTCCTTGGTTTATTGGTTCATTCTTGCTGATCAAGATAAAGGTGACATAGCTACTCCTGCCTGCCAGCAAGGGCAGCTCAGTCAAATCTTGCGAGGCCTTGCAGTCGAAACTGGATCAAAGCACGGAAGTCATCTACAGGCATGCGCCTTAGGATTCAATCCAAGTTGAAAATTGGGACAAGGGTCACCTCTCCCAATCAGCCTCCTTTAAGATACAACTGGAGCAGTTGTACCCTGTCAGCACTGTCGAGGATTTATGAACCATTATCTAGGGACGTCTTTTAAGGTTGAAAAGGAGGGTCAACTGCCAGCCTGGCAGTTAATTTCAAGTTAGGAGTAGCCTGGCCATTAAGCTGATTGGTTTGTGGTCATTGCCAGCAAAAAAGTTAAGTAGTCCATGATATTTGAAATCAAATTGCACAGTTTGTTGTGCATGTGAAAGGATTTAGAGAATAAGATAAGATTACAAGATAAGGGTCAACCGCCAGCCAGGTCGTTAGGCTGATTGGTTTGTTGCTGGTCTTTGCCAGCCAAAAAATAGTCCATAAGGTCCGAAATGAAATGGCAGAGTCTAGTGTGCCATTGAGAAAGAAAATCAAAGACAGTCTGACTAGGCAAGGCATGAGGAATATAAGGGGCCTCCGTAGAAAAGGATTGGCAGAGAGGGAAGAAAAGGAGAGAGTACTTTCTTCTGAAAAAGCACACAAACACGTCTTGACAGTGAAAATGAACATGCACCTCATTTTAAACAGCAGCACAGGAACATTTGTCACAGTGGCCATTTCCACCGCGCCAGATGGAGGATTCCACCGCGAGAGTATGAGCTCGCAAGCAGAACCTGCTCACATTCCTCATAACATGCTTAGGGAGATCAAGGTGCAGATAGCGAGGAGGTATCAGGGGTGCACCCCCATTCCGCACCCGTGTGCGTCAATCAGCTTGAAAATCTAAGAGGGGGCAGGCAAACCAAGAACGATAAGTCACCAGTTTGCTGTTGCTTTCCAGAGGGTTCATGTCAGCAATGTCCCTCCACACTTTTCTCATCCTGAACCTCGGGTCAGCAATGAAATCCGAGTAGCAAAGAGGGAGCCCCTGCAAGAAAGCTTGTGTATAAGTGTCACAGCCTCGCAATCCCTCAAAGGCGCGCAAAATATCCAAAGCCCAAGATGCTTTAGCCCGAGGGCTTTATTAAAAGGACAAAGCTTCCAGTCAAAAAGTGCAACTCTTAGAGACTGTGAAAAGAAAAAAAAGACAGGCTGATTAGGCAAGGCATGCAAGGGGCCTCGACAGAAAAATCCCTGGAAAAATCCTGGGAAAAGGAACAAAAGAGAAAGGATTTTCAACTAAAAAGTCCATTTCTGTTGCACCATAGGGAGGATTCCACCGTGAGTGATGTGCATGACAAGAACGAAACCTGCTCGTTTTCCTCATGCTTTCAAAGCCAAGGTTAGGCTACATCGCTGTACCTGCAAAACGAGGGCAGCTTAGCTGAAGCCTCTGGCCTGCAACCAAAGCCTAGACTAAAAGAGTTGGCGTTCGAGTGGGTAGAAGAAACGAGCTACAAATGCCAGAAGGAGCACGTTTTTTGGTGAAAGACAGCTTTCAGAAAGACTACACCAACAAGGTAACCCCTGTTTGCGTGAATTAAGGAAGACATTTACGTTTGGTGCAAGCACCAGGCAAATCTCCACCATCAAACTAGGAAGAAGGGGTTTAGAGCCATATGTTCTTTCCTTGATGTTCTTCAACCTCCTACTTATATTTATGATCTTTGTGGCGTATTGAATAGAATGAGTGTTTAGATCGAGAGTAAGTTTTCTTACTCTAAACCGGTCTAGGCCAAGCTTACTGAGGGGTAGTTCAATACGACAATTATAGATGGTTCCCATCATTCCAATCAGGATGGTATGTAGGCTTACTTTGTGGCATTGCTGTGCAAGGGCGTGTTTCCATTAAATCCATTATGCTGTTCAGTTGATCTTGCTAGTTGTTGCTCTGGTCCTGTATATTATCACAATATTTTACTTAAATAAGGTGTACATCCCAGCGCAAAGGGAGTACATCCTGAATGTCTCTTTGATGGCCATTTTCGTTCCAACTGGTAGTACGCAAACAGCATCTGGCCTTGAGCAGGATTGAAGTTCGTCGGCTGAAAGGTTTGGTAGAAGCCATTGGGGTAAAGTCCTGTTGGTTACATGTGCCGGCAAGACCAGGCTTTGTTGAGCCATCCGTGTTTCACTTCCAATATCTGTGAAAATGATGTTTCCTCCAAAATCGCCTTTCTTCAAGGTTTTGATGATGAGCCTGGAAGCAATGTTATGTCTTTCAGTCACCATGTTTCAGAATTGAAGCATTCTGACAGCCAGAAAGCATATGGATTTGGCTGTCTGGCTGATGACACAACAGACAAGATGAATTAGTGGCTCTGCCGTAGAGGTGGGCCATTTTCTGAGTGTAAAGAGTACCCATTCTCAATTTCATGACATTCCTCTTCTGCGATACATTGATTCTTGTATTGCTCCAAAAGGAATGCTAGTTTTAAGATTCACAGAGGTGAGCAGTTTCTTCTAATAGTTATAGCAACCTGAGTTGGTATTAGCATCTCCAAGTCTGTGATGCTTGCTCATGTGGGCTTTTAGATTGTCCTTAATGTTTTGTAGTGGTGCAAGGCTGATTTTGTTGGTAGTGTGAGTAGTCTCATTGTTCTCTTCTGCAAGCCAGTATAAATGGGCAAAAGGACAAGTTCCTGTTTAAACTGTTGAAGACAAGATGCACAAAGCTTGAGCAAAACTTATGATACTCGAACTGCATACTTTAAGTCACCTTTTTTAAACCTCAATACGCCTAACAAGGCTAGCCTGTATACTTTAAGTCACCTTTTTAAACCTCAGTATGCCTAACAAGGCTAGCCTGCATGCTCTCCCAAGACAGCCTGAGGACCAAAACCACCTCCCCTAAACCCTCCAGCCACCCCGACCACGTCCCCTGTGGCCCTTCCTCTCGGCTCCAGGTTTGAATAAACCAAGATCCACTAGACCACAGTTACCTACCTCGATCTCCAGGATGCTCAAGCCAGTAAGCCGGTCAGAAAGTCAAGCTACTTGCAAGCTCAATGAACCTGAGATTCCCTTCAAGCGCTTGAAGGCTAAAAAAGTCATTCTTAACTCTTATCATTTTTGGTGTGGAAGGTTCTATCTATACCTCTTATACTTTAAATCACCTTGAAGGGCTCGGCCTTCATACACAAAGAACCCACAAAACTGCTCTCAAATGACATGCGCACTCTGTGCATTATGGCATTATGCACACAAACTGACTACAACTGACACGCTTTTGAAAAACCAATTGCTCTCAAGGCCTTGGTCTGGAACAGGGAATTATTGAAGGCCTGCGCAGTCTTCTCTTTTTTGTGAATCAGCCCGAATAAAAAATAGGAGGGGAGAGTTGGTTTGGAAAACCAAGACTGATTAGGCAGTATGTTGTTGCAGCTCTGAGCAGAGCCCTCATGAGGGGCTATATTGGCTATCTCCCTCCACCAACTCCTCATCGATAACCTCAGGTTAGCAGTTCTCGGAGTAATGGGTTCCCTATGTTGTGCATATAGCCCCTTAAAGGTTTGCAAGACGTCAGAAGCCCAGCATATCTTAGTCCGATGCTAAAGCTTAAGGTCAAATAAAAAGGAGAGGAGACATCTTGAAACACATACCGGTGTGGTGGATTGCTGTTCGGATGCTGGATCCGCCCGTAACGTGTATTTTTCCTTTCTAGTTGGCGAATACTGATGAATAAGGAATGCTATATGAATGATAGAATATGTTCGAAAACCTATGTTACAGACCAATTCATTCTTTGGCACAACATCAGCAACACAGCAGATGCACATGAAAGCAGGAGCAAGGACCACTTTTGCAAGGCCCTTCCACAAGCCCAAAGCCATCCCCAGGTCCATAAGCTTTGAGCACGAGGGCCTCCTGGACACTTACTGGAAGGTACCATTATCCCCTCTCGCATCACCTCTGTTTTGGTTCTCAGGCCTTTTAAGGGTTTGTCTTGTTGTGTTCTTGCAATCCGTGACCAAATGTGCAATACGCAAATGACAGGAATAATGAGCTGCAGGTTAACAGACTCTGGGTGGACGTTGCACAGGCTCGCGGAGTATTCGATACGGCTCAAAGACGCAAGCTCCTAGACCTTGCACAAACACTCTTCACATCCAGTAGGTCATGCTTGGTCGCTAAAGGCTACATTTGAGCTAAAGCACTTTCTTTTTATGTGCTGAACTCTCAATCATGTTATTCTCATCGATACTGCAAGACTACGAGATTGTGAAGCATTTGTGATTTCACCATCATGTTGCTATCACATATCAATTTTGATTATGTATCAATCTTTGTAGAACGTGGGCAAACGTACACACACACACGCGCACACACACACCCGCACGCAAACAACACACAAGTACACAACCTCAGGCGATGATCTGAGCTGCAGCTGCCTGAAGATGTATGCTTCTGCTACAAATCAGGGGCTTGACCAGAAGTCAGGTCTACCAAGACCAGGTGGCATGTCAGACAGGGATCACCAAGAGGATAAAGGCTGCCATAGAGATTGTCTCTGTGACACCACGCCCATCACATGCTTAAGCGCCTGGGACACACCACACAGGCCTGATGCAACTTAATCGCAAGCTGCCAACAGGCGTGGCAAATTTGCAATCTTCTGCGCTCGGGCTGCTGCGGCTGGCTGAATGTAGGCCCACTGACGCAGCCAAGTGCAGTCCCGCTGGAGGCTGCAGAGCCGCTCCCTGGGGTGCCCAGCACATGGGTGCTGGAGGGAGAAGAGAGCCCGCCTGAGGTGAGGCGGCGTGGAGGACCACGGGGCAGGGGGCGCAAGGCAGGGAGGGCAGTCTTGCCCGGGTCGCAAGGGGGAGTGGAGGTGCTTCCAAGGCACTCAGGGCAATCTCTTGAGAAAGGGAGCCCGAGGAAATGTGGCCGCCAGGGCTGTGTGCTGCCAGCTCCCAGTCAAGGCCTCCCTGGTATGCTCTTGCACCACTGGTAGGCTGTCAAGGCCTCCTTGGCATGCTCTTGCACCGCTGGTAGGCTGTCATCGCCCTGGCGTGCTTGCTGTGATCAGGGATGCTGGGATATGGGGCTGGTGAGAGGGCTGGCGCCTGCCTCTGTACTTCACCTAAGGACGTCCCTATGCCTGAGTTCCTTATGCTTTCCCTATGCCTGAGTTCAGAACCTCACCTAAGGACTCCCTGAAGTTAAAATAGCGTGCTCGTTAGAGAGCTCCACACTCTTGGTCTCACTGTCAGGCAGCCTGCGCTGAGCCTTTGCTGGCAGCGTATACCAGATTGGGCGATCCTGCCCTGGTCTGCGGTGCGCCACTGCCTTTGCGACCCCACTCCAGTGTCTGTGAGGGTCTGGAGCAACCCTTGCATGACGCACACCCCATCTCGTCGCGTACAAATGAGCGCGCCCTGCGCACTGTTGGTGGATCTGCCAGGGCTTTTGGTCCTGTCCCCACAACCTAGCGCTTGCGCTAGTGGCCTGAGGTCTCCGGTTTGAGCCCCAGGGACGAGGGGGCTTGGCTGAGCACATCTGCAGTGGGACTGTTGGTCTTTCCTCCCCTTACCATAGCGCTTGCTCCCCTTGCCGTTTGCATTTTCTTTCCTTCCATTTCCTTACGACCTGTGTGCCGCTGCAGGTGCTGGAGGTGAGCCGGCGGCTGCTGCAGCTGTACCAGCTGCTGGGCGGAGTCTCCACCGAGGCGGACACAGGCGGCGCCACAGAGGTTTTGGAGCAACAGAGCGGTGTAGCCTCGGTGTCTGGACCTGACGTGGTGTGGATGGTCACGCGCGAGCCGGGTCTACTGACCGCCGACTTCCGTCGTGTCGCGCGCAGGCTACTCGAAATGAAGGTGCGCAAGTGCTGGCTGAGGTGGTGACGGCCGTAGCAGTAGTGTTGGTGAGGGGCAGCAGGCTGCTGAAGGTACTGGCTGCAAAGGTTTTGGAGGTTCAGGCTCTTGCGCGATTGAGAGCAGGAGCAACAATGTGCGTGCAGGGCCAGATCTGCAGACAACGCCGTCCAGGTAGGAGATTGCAATTGCTTCAGCATGTGTTTTGTGCTGATGCCTTGCTGGGGGTACTTTGTCAGCACCATTGGGTGCTGGCTTTGTTTGCCGCGGTGTTTTGCTGACACAGGTGGGCGCGGGAGTGGGCGGGTGTGGTGCTCCGGCCCATGCTTGCACGAGGTCGGTCCGCTCCTGCGATGTTTTGCACTGCACGCAGGCGCGCCCCGCAGTTGCGCCACGCGCCCTGCAATGTGCGCAAAAAGCATAAAAAACAGTTATGGTGTGCAAGGGAAGGGACGGGGCGCCGGCACTGGCGGGTGGGGGTGTGGCTAAGGGGCTGTGCGCGTTTGCAAGCACGCATGCAGGTGTCTGGCAATGCGCCGTGCATCAGTCCCAGTGGTCAAGTCCTCAGAGAAGGCATCATTACAAAACATGAGCATTTTTGCCGGTGCACCCCTAGTCAAAAAGTGTGTGCATGTGTTCGTGCGCCCTGATTTAGCACACTCGGGCCCAACTGCCCCGTTGCTGTTCGGCGCACACGCCCCTCCTGCAGGTTGCTGTCGCTGGCACGCGCGTGGATGTGCCTCAAGTGGTGGTCCGGCAGCCTGCCCTGTTGCTCAGTGACAGCTGGGCACTGGACCTCGCCGCCTTGCAGCCCAGGTACTGCGCCCTGCAGCCCAGGTACTGCTGAGGCATCCAAGTGCATGCAGGTGCAGGAAGTGCACGAGTGCTGCCCAGGCAGAACCCAGGTTGTGCTCCCTGCAGTGGTGTGCATGGAGTGCGAAAGTGGTGCTTTGCGCAGCGCATGCAGAGCTCCCTGCTGCCAGAAATGGGTCTCACGACCAGGCAATGCGCCTCACAACCAGGGAGCTCCATCGTGGATGCACATGCTCTTTGCAGTTCTCCTCCAGCAGAGCAAAAGCAAGGAGCATCCATTGATCTGCTTGTATGTGGAATAGCTGGCGTTGCCCAAAGGGGCAGCTGTGCACAGTGTACAACGTATACCTTTCTGGCTTGCATGAACTCATTCATGGATCCTGGTACTCTTTGAGACAGCTGTGGTATGCTCCCATGGTTCACGGTGTGAAAATCATGCGCTTGCAGGACCAGCAGTAGCAGCAGCAGCAGCAGCAGCAGCAGCAGCAGCAGCAGCAGTAGCAGCAGGACCGCCACCTCTGCTGATGGCGCACATGCTGCCGGCAGCAGAAGCAGCAGCAGAAGCAGCGCACTTGGCGACAGTCTAAGTGGTGTGCAGAGTGCGGGAGGGGTGCGTGGCCGAGCGGATCAGGACTCCGGAGGAGGAAGGGCTGCTGATGGTGCGCTGGATGAGCCGCAGGGACAAGGAGACCCGGTGGCGGAGATGCTGTTGGCCTGGGAGCACGGGCTCAGCAACGATGGGCTGCAGGAGTGGAGCCACAGGTGCGCAGGCCGTGTGCTGCCACATTGCGCTCAACAGACTCCATGCCGGCCACTGTTCTGGTCTTGTGCTGGTGATTGGGCACCCCATGGAAACAGCAGTGGAGGTTGGGGATGACCTTGAGTTATAGCCTGGCACCTGAGCCGTCCATGAAGCACAATTCACAAAGTCACATTCACAAAGGGTATGGTCACCTCCTGGAAGCAGCCTTTCAACTTGGATAGACAGAAGAGGGGTGACGAGTCCACGACGTGAAAGGATCATTTCCAAACTGCCAACTTCTATGGAGATGCGCCTTGCAGGTTCACAACGCCGAGGCTTCCCTCTTCACTGCCGATTTCAAGTTGCTGAGCCTTGCACATTCAAATGCAATTGCTCTCACATACAAAGGCGTACGGCTTTGGATGTGCAGGCCAAAGGGTCTGTCGGCGCACCTGCAGGTGCACATGCCTGCCCGCCCCGCGTGTCCTGCGTGCGCGCAGGTTCCGCCAGCTGCTGGACTATATCGCCCAGTGGGGTGACACTGCCGTGGGTTACCGAGATGGGGATGACCCTGAGCTTGCGCGCTGGGCCTCTAAGCAGCGATCAGAACATAGGCGGGGGCAACTGCACCCAACCAGGTGGGTCAAGTGCGGAGGGGGTGCGTTTGTACATGCAAATGCGCGTGCAAGCAGCAGCATTCTTGTGCTGTGTGCATATATTGTATGCATGTGCCCATGCGTGGACACGCCTCTGTCTGTGCATGTGTACGTACCCACGTGTTTGCTTGCAGGTGTGGGTGAATGCGCAGGCAAGGCCGCTATGACACTGCTACGACTGGACTGGGCTCATTCGTTGCTTGTGTGCATGTGCGCGTGCGTGTGTGCGCAACATGCTTGTTGCTGTTTCAATGGGGACACGCGGGTATACAAAGGACACGGGAGAACACTTTTGTTTGGGGTCTCGCAACTTTACAGATGCTGGAAACCTTATCCCAAACCAGGGGTCCCCTTAGCTACGTAGTAAGCATGCACACACACCGGGTGCTGCGCACCAGGCACCAGCTTTCTGTCAGTACACCCCCTCAAAAAGAAGGTAGACCAACTTCCATTGGAGTAATAGGTGTAGGAGGCCTCGATATGTGCCATCGGACATGAATCATTTGGGATGGCTAAGGTGAGTCATCACACAATAAGGTGCACACAGGGCACAAATGCACCCAGGCCGCAAGATAGCGTTCTACTTCCTGCGCCCCTGCCATTTTCAACACAGCGCTACATCTTAGCACAGTGGTGGCTGGGATTGCAGGCAGCAGGACGCAGCCTTGCCCGCAGAGGAGCTCTTTTCCTTTGCTTGACATGGCTGTGTCCTGTGCCCTTGCAGGCTCCAGTGCCTCATCGATGCTGGTTTTGAGTTTGATGCTGACCAGGTGGAGTGGTGAGTGACAAAGCTGCATGTACATGCGAGGGCTGAGTGGGACACAGTCCAGAGACACTCAAATGCTCAGCTGCTCATTGATCTGGGCAGCTGTGGGAAACCAAGACCAGCAGGGCAGCTGTGGGAAGCCAAGACAAGAATGTGAAGGAGCCCCTCGCCTCATGCTTTGCCTGGGGTATGTCTAGGGTTGGCCAGAACCGTATATTGGAATCCTTGATAGGGTATTATACCGTATAATACCCGTAAAATACGTATTATCCCCGTATTCCGTATGTATCAGGAAAGTGGAACCCCTCAGAATTAAATGATAAGGGTGTCATTGTGCAGCTCTTGAAGAGCTGGATATGCGTACCCAATTTAGTTGCGGCAAAAAATTAAAGGTTGGGTGGCTGTGCCAGCCCAAAAGTGCATAATCATGGTGTACACGCATCATATCCGGTGAACAACACAAGCTCATCCTCCCAGCCATTTAAAGCAGCTGCCTGCCTTCAAGCCTGTTGTTTCCCAAGTTCCTTAGTCTAAGCGTTTCAATATTTGACTGCGCACTACTCCTGTTCATCCGTCACATCAATCTCAGAGAGCAAAATCTCCTCGTCAGCCCCCAAGCTGCCGCTGCTATTGCCCCTAATGTACG
>LFIK01004401.1_pt1 | contig 11410 bp, 18 predicted proteins | sample 643401 | NCBI WGS metagenome assembly LFIK01 (sample SAMN03777447, study PRJNA286221) | soda lake metagenome | biome: soda lake; feature: Kulunda steppe; material: water; isolation source: sample T5-Br brine of Lake Tanatar-5 | place: Russia: Kulunda steppe | collected 2010-07 | reverse complement strand
TGTGTGTGTGTGTGCGCGTCGCAGTGTGTGTGTATGTGTGTGTATGTGTGTGTGTGTGTGTGTGTGTGTGTGTGCGTACAGGCGGCAGCCGCTGCTGGGGGCGGTGCTGGGTTGGACAAAGGGGGCATATGCCTTGATCTGCGCAGTGCGGCGCGTGCGTGGTGTCTAAAGGCACCTGGTGGGCAGCCCAATGCTGTGTTGAGCACATATGGTGCTCTGGCTGCATGTGCTTTGTGCTGATGCCTTGCTGAGGGTACCTTGTGGGGACCATTTGCTTCCCTTTGGGCGCGCAAGCACCGTGGTGTGGCCTGTGCCGCTGCCGGTGCGTGCAGATCTACAGCCGCTTCCGTCCCCTCAGGACCCTCCGCTGCGACGACAGCATCAGCATGTGCGCTGCCTTCTGCGCCAAGACAAACCTGCTGGTGGTGGGCTCCCACAGCGGCGGTGCGTGTGCGTGCGTGCTTGCCTGTGTGCCTGCGTGCGTGCTTGGGTGCGTGTGCGTGTGTGATGTGAGTGCATGTCCTGTGAGGGCACGTGCCAGGGCATGTGCCTGTGCTTTCAGGGACTCGTGCATGTGCATGCACGCACGTGCGCCCTGTGTCTTTGCCATGCTAGCAGGGATCAGGCCACACCCAGCCCTACACACTCATGCACAGGCAGCGTATGTGGTCATGGTGTCCAAATTGCCTCTCGTACACCTGTGCGCTCATTTTCCTGCTGCCAACAGCCGTCTCCCTGTGCTTCTGGACCCTGTTTGCCGTGTTGCTGGTTTCTATCAGCGCCAGCACACCCTGTGGTGTGTGTTCGTGCAACTCCCCGCGCCACCGTGCGCCCTGCTTGCCGTGTCACTGGTCGCCAGCGCCAGCGCTCGGCTTCCTTGACAGCTCCACTCCTTCACAGCCCTCAACAAGCATCTGCCCAGCCCCTCCCTCCTGTTTGCCTGCAAAGCTCGCCCCAGCCCCCCCCTCAAATTCACAAGCGCAAGTGTGCTTGCCTGCCTCTGTGCAGATCTGACGGTTCATGATGTGCACGCTGGGGAGGTGAGTGCTGCTTTTGGCAAAGGGTTGAGCATCTCCACTATTTTCCTGCGCACACGGATGCCATGGTCATGCTCTCTGCTGCCACAGGCTTTTGCTGCAAGCGCGTGCGTCCACTGGTCTGGTGCGCGCCATACATACGCATGTTGCGGCTCGATGATTGCTTCATTGTCAGCTGCACCCAGCTGGATCCGGGCAGGGCAACGAGTTTATATGCCGGACATTCGCTCTTGAATTCCCAAGCTGGCACTTTCAGGCTTGGCATGCCCATTGAAGTTCTTTATTGCTGCCTGCGACCCCCTATTCAAATGCACACACATTCAATGCATCCTTCCCCATATTCAAATGCACACTCATTCAATGCATCCATCCCCCTATTCAAATGCACACACATTCGATGCATCCTTCCCCATATTCAAATGCACACACATTCAATGCATCCTTCCCCCTATTCAAATGCACACACATTCGATGCATCCTTCCCCCTATTCAAATGCACACACATTCAATGCATCCTCCCCCATATTCAAATGCACACACATTCGATGCACAATTGGAGCTGGGCACATCCTCAACGCATGCACACCCCAGCACCCCAGCTGCTGCCGGCCCCCTCCAACGCGCACAGGTGATCGACACGTTTGAAGCCCACGTGTCTCCTGCGACCATGCTGCGCTCAATCACTAACCCATGGGGGGCTGAGCCAGACGCCACCCTCCTGCTGTCGTCCTGCAAGCACGAGGTGAGCGCCCCCCCATAAGCCTGTGGGTTGCTGATACTTTTGCTTGGGTGCCCTTTGCTTTGGGCACTTGTAGCCCTCTGGCTTGTGCTGTTGTTGCTGCTGCTGCTGCTTCTGCTACTGCTGCTGATGATGATAGTAGTAATGAAAATAAGTGTTGGTAATAATGATGATGGCGATGATCATGATTGATGATGGTGTGATGATGGTGTGATGATGATGATGAGAATGAAGGGTCTCTCGTTCAATCCCATCAAAAGCATGGTGGTATCTCTGTAGAAGGGTGCAGCAGCCATACCCAGCAGCCCCTCCTGCTTTTCACATTCCTTCCTTGTTTGTGCCCCTCTCCCCTGCTCCCCACCGAGGGCAAAACATCCTGGCGTGCACACCTTTGTCCCGGCCATGCTTGTGCGCTTGTGTGCCTACTAAAAGCAACACAACCTGGCGCGCACACCTTTGTCACTGCACATCTGTGCGCGTGTGTGATGCGTTGCAAGCAGCAGGTGCGACTCTAGCGTGCCTCGCGTCATCTGTGCGCTTAGGAATGGGTGGACTGCGTTGGCCTGCGGAGGTGCAGCCTGTGCATGCATCCTGTCACCGGTGTGCGCACGTATGCGTGGCTTGCGCCCTTCTGCAGGTCAAACTGTGGGATGGCTTGGCTCTGGACAGGGGCGCCGTGGCCACGTGGGAGGGCGCCACCAAGGCCTCCTTCAGCAGCAACGCAACCAAGGTGGGGTGGGAGGGTGCAGCCGCAGGAGCGCGGTGGCTGTGTGCATGCGTGTGTGCGTGATGGCCACAGGAGAGGGCGCCACCAAGGCCTCCTTCAGCAGCAACGCAGCCCAGGTGGGATGGGAGGGTGCAGCCGCAGGAGCGCGGTGGCTGTGTGCATGCGTGTGTGCATGATGGCCACGTGGGAGGGCGCCACCAAGGCCTCCTTCAGCAGCAACGCAGCCAAGGTGGGGTGGGAGGGTGCAGCCGCAGGGGTGCTGTGGCTGTTTGCATGCGTGTGCGCATGATGGCCGACTGGGAGGGCACTAAGGGGGCTGGGCTTGTGCATGGATGCACATCGGTTCAGCTACAAAATAGCCTGAGTGCCTGCCCCATGTTGTGTTATGCCCCATCCTCTGCAGGCCATCGGCGTGCTGGTACCTCCCTCTGGGCCCGGCACCGGTAACAACGCGCGGCAGGCTGTCATCTGGGACGTGCGCACGCACCAGCAGCTGCTGACGCTGGAGGTGCGCCAGGCGTGCTTCATGCGTTGTGTGGTGTGGTGTGGTGTTATGTGGTGTGGTGTGGTGTATATCTGTGGGAGCGCATGTGCGTTGGATGGAGTACATGCCGGTGTGGACGTGCGCGCGCTGAGGTGTGTTCGTGCGAGGCTGATGCATGCGTGTGTAAATCAGATGCTGGCCTGGCCCCCGCACTTTTGGCTCGTGCTCCACAATTGGCAGGTGTTGTGGGCTGTCACTGACCTGCTGTGGTGCGGTAGGAAGTGACGCGTGTTGGTGTGCAATGCAGCGGCGTGCTTGCTCATGTGCTGTTCAGTGCTTAAGGCTGGTTGAGTGAGAGTGCAGCAGCCTGCATGCTGGAGCCTGCTAGTAGAGGCCTGAGGTGCAACAGCTCACTGCCGCCTGCAAAGAGTTGCTGGCTGTGTGCACGCAAAGCTGCTGACCGGCGCACAAGACAACCCATGCACACACGCATGCTCACGCACACACGCGCTCAAGTCCGCATGCACATGCAGGAGCCCCAAGCAGCAGCCACAAACAACATACTCGGCACCCCGGCTGCCGCGGACCAGCGCAACCGCTTTGTGCCAGCTCCCTGCTTTGGGCCTTCCGCCGATAGCCCGCTGTTGCTGTGGGGGGCATCTTTGTACGACATCAGGTGCGTGAGGACCGGCTCCTCCAAACTTTGCCTGTGCACCATGTGCATCATGAAGGTCGACCCATGTCCCTTTTCTGCAGTTGCCAACTTGCTCACACCCTCACTGGTACTGCAGGTGCCCATCTCGCGTGCTCCACACGTTTGACGTCTTCAGCGACACGCGCGCCACCTCAAGCTGCTTCAATCCAGCCGGTCACCCTGGTAGGTGCTCAAGTCACCCTGGTAGGTGCTTGGGTGCGCTGATGAGCTGGTAGGTGCTCAAGTGGCTGCTCACCCTGGTGGGTGCTGAGGTGCACCGCACAGCGTGCAGGCAGTGCCTGGGAGGCTTGAGTCTTATGGTGCTCCCTGGTCATTCATTTGTATGTCACTTAATGGCATTCATTTGTATGTCAATGGCATTCATTTTTATGTCACTTAATGGCATTTATTTTAATGTCACTTAATGGCATCTCAGTGGATCCAGCGCAAGCACATCCATCCTGCAAGCAATGTCGGGCTGAAGCCTGAAGGGGCGGCTGTGCGGATCTCATGGGATCTCCGGTTGCAGCGAGGACTCCAGCCATTGACTTTGTACACGCTCATCCTTGCCATATGCGCCGGAGCTTCACCTCCCGTTGTGGTGCTCTAGGGAAATAGGTGCCCTGCAGTCTTTTAGGGAGGGGGGCTTGCAGGGTGCGCACGCAGGTTGCACACACAGAGATCCGCCCGATTGGAGCGTGCACATGCCCATCCCTCGCGTGATAATGCAACACCCAAACAAATGGTAGCCTGGCTTGTAGACATGTACGCGCATGCTCGTGCCCAGGCGAGCAACACCAGACCTACCTGAGATCTGGAGGCCTGCGAGCCTTTTCATGGCCGAGCCCGGAACCTGCCTCACAACGCCGCCCTGTGCCCCACACTCGTGGGGTTGCCTGTGTGCTCCCCCTCTGCAGAGGCGGTGTTGAACAGCGAGGTGTGGGATCTGAGGACGTACAAGCTCCTGCGCTCAGTGCCGGCGCTGGACAGCACGCAGCTGGTGAGGAGCTGCTTGGACCTCTTTGGCAAGCCTGCCTGCCCCAACCCCCTAATGCCGCGCAAGCACTGCCCCAGCCAGGGCGCGGCGCATGTACATGTGCTGTGGCGCCAGCTTTGCTGGGCGCTGCCAGCCCTGCCTGTGGCGCCCTGTGCACAAGGACCTTGTTAGGCTGCAGACGTTGCATTGTTTGTGCCATTATGGCCTGTCTTCCTGCCTGCTGACTCACCTTCCTACCTGCCATGTCTCTGAGTTTGAGACGGCCTGGCTGCCCGCTTGCTCTCCTCCCACCTTGCCCAGGCATTCAGCGGCAACGGCTCGGTCGCTTATGCCACGCTCCGGCGCACAGAGGAGCTGGGGTCGCTGCTGGCCCCGCGCAGGGCGCGCCACAACCTGCACTGCGCGTTCCGTGTGCTGGACCCGTCGGACGCCTGGGGGGACCTAGCGACCGTGGACGTCGAGCGGTGAGCGGCTGGGGGAGTGGGGGGGAAGGGGCGAGAGGGGGTGAGGGGCGGGAGGGGGCAACAGAGGGTGTGGGCAGGAAGGCTGGGGAGGGTGCACGCGCTCTGCCCCCACGCTGTTTCTGGCTGGAGCCCTGCAAGCTGCGCCTGCCACAGTGCAGTTGGCGCGGGCTCCAGCTGTGTAGGTAGTGGGCCACAGGGCTGGAGGCATATCTCAGAGTGTGGTTCCAGATCAGGGGCGGGCCGTGGCGTGAACCAGGGTTGCCGCAGAGGTGTGAACGTGGCCCACACATTTTGGGCATGTGTTGTTGATGCCAGGCATTGGAGGCCGCCTGAGCAGCGCAAGGGCACAGGTGAAGGGTCCAGGTGCCATGCAGGGAAGGGGGCTTGAGTCGGCATCAGGGGCTCAGAGGTTGCGAACAATGGTAGAGCCAGAGGTGGCATCAGCGGCCCTGTGAGTCCTTGTCTTGTGTGGTATCCAGTGCAAGCAGCCCAGCCTTTGCTGTTCTGCTGCGGATGAAGGCAAGAAGTTGCGCGCCAGGACTCGTGCCAAGCTGGTCCTGGGCTCCAGTGTTGCTCACAGATTGTGACAGCTCGCAGATTGTGACATGGGTCACAACAGGGGCTGCTGCAAGGGATGTCACGTGCCAAGCTGGTCCTGGGCTCCAGCGCTGCTCGCAGCTTGTGTTGCAGCTCGCATCGGGGGCTGATGCGGGGGCTGTTGCGATGAACGGAAGGTGCAGTTGTGTTTCAGCTCACATCAGAGGCTGTTGCAGGGGCTGTTGCAATGAATGAAAGGTGCAGTCGTGTTGCGAGTCGCATCTGGGGCTGTTGCGGGGGCTGTTGCGATGAATGGAAGGTGCAGTTGTGTTGCGAGTCGCATCAGGGGCTGTTGCGGGGGCTGCCAAGTAGACAAAAGTGCTGCCCAACATCATTGGTCGGGTTGTTCAAGGAAGGGGGCTGCATGCATGCATTTGCTTGAGCAAAGGGCAATCAGGACCATCGTGATGAGTGCACTGCTTTCACAGAATAAGTCGATAAGTCGATAGGGGCAGAGTGCTGAGATTGGTCGGATATACTTGCAAGAGGTCAAGCAAAAGATCAAAAAGATACCCAGAGGGAGTCTAAGGTTGAGCGGGATTGCATGCAGGCGCAGGTTGCTTGCCTACTCGCACCGGAGCATCTCCGTACATGACCTTAGTGCACCGGAGCACCTCTGCACGTGGCCCTTTTGTACCCAAGCACCTCCGCACGTGGCCCTTTTGCACCGGAGTATCTCCGTACGTGACCTTAGTGCAACGGAGCATCTCCGTACGTGACCTTTTTGCACCGGAGCACCTCCTCACGTGGCCCTTTTGCACCGGAGCATCTCCGTACGTGACCTTTTTGCACCGGAGCACCTCTGCACGTGGCCCTTTTGCACTGGAGCATCTCCGCACGTGGCCCTTCTGCACCGGAGCATCTCCGTACATGACCTTAGTGCACCGGAGCATCTCCGCAAGCCGATGCTGTCTCCTTAGGGTGGCCGCAGCCCCCTGCTCACAGGGCTGCCCGTGGACTAGACCGACCAACATTGCAGCAGGCCATCCCAAGCATCCTTCGCTTGGCAGCAGCTGCCTTGCTGTCCGCAATGAGTTTTAGGCATAGGTGTGGGCCCGGGTGCCAAAGTCACCACCAGACGGAGGGCGCCAGAGTTTCCGCCGGGCAGCAGCGCCTGCCCACGCCGTGCGGCTGCTTGCGTGCCCTGACCTACAGGCCTGTAGTGGACCTGGCCACCGAGGAGAGTGACTCGCTGCTGGCGGTGGTGTGCCTGGACACAACGGACAGCGCGCTCACCAGCAACGTGCGGCTGCTGGAGGTGAGGCAGGCCCTCTCTGTGGTGGGCTGCCCTGCGGCCGAGGCGGTGCGGCGGCCCCCGTGCTGCCGCATGCGTGTGTGTTCAGGGATGCCCGCTCCCACGCCAGCCAAATGCGCGGGTGCTTGTCGGCTGCTGTTGGTGTGATGGATGGAGGTTAAGCTGCTACGGTCAGTAGCATGGTGACTAGAGATCAGCTGTCATGTTCAGTAGCATGGTGAGGTGGCTAACAGGAGTGCTGTGCAGTGCTGGAGGCAACGGCGCTCACCATTGGTGCTGGTGAAGAAGCACAACGCATCAAGGCTGAAGGGCCATTGCTTCGCAAGCCCTGGAAGAGGGTTGAGCACATGCTGTCAATCTTCACATTTCAAGTGCATGACTGCATGCTTGCTCCCCAAAGCTCCCCAAAAGAGCATTCAACTCCATGCATGCACACACAAATCGAGGCATTGTCAGCATGTTTCATTTTGTGTGTGGCAGGCAAACGCCTGGGCTCGTCGCTGGCATATGTGTACGTGTTTGTATGTATGTGCTGAGTATTTCGGGGAGGGGGTATGTGTATGTATGTGTGTGCTGTGTGAGTTTGCCATCTGCGTCCCCTCTTGCCTGCCCCAAAGTAACGCACTACCCTTCCATGCGCACTTGCGCGTGAACACATGTACACACAGTTTGACATGTAAACTCACATCTGCAACTGCAGGTGGGCCGCAAGCGCACGGCAGACGACAGCAGTGATGAGGAAGATGATGAGGACAGCGAGGATAGAGAGGTAGGCAAGCCTAGCCGCTGCACTGCACGCTCTCCTGCACAGCACGGAACATATGTACAAAGGTGCAGTGTGCGCTTTTGCACGGTCCCTGTGTGCATTTGCAAGGTGCAGTGCAAGGCTGCATGGTCCCTGTGTGCATTTGTTGCTGCTGTCAGGCGCATTGCGTGTGAGCCTCCTGCTCTGGCTTTGACCTGTGTGGCTAGTGTTTGCTGTGTGGGCGCATTGCTTGCCCTGTTTTTGATGCATGCAGACCCAGCCTGCTGTCCCTGAGCCTCTTGTCCAGTGAACCTATTTTCATCACCTGACCGTGCTTCAAGACCCTTGCGCTCTACTCACTGCAGCAGGAACAAGCCTGCAGCTTACGGACCTGTATTTCTGGAGAGCACCTCAACTGGTGTTTCACAAAGTGATACAAAGGACCTTCTGCATGACTATGCATTGCGCGGGCTTAGATAAAGATAGGAGTCCCCCTAGGAAGCATAAAAGGTATGGGCCCTGGGAAGACACACCCAAAGGTCACTCCAGCCACTAGTGTGTGTCTTCTGAGCGGATGCATGCGCACAGGTCCCTCCCCACATGCATGCGCAGGAGTCTGATGAGGACGTGGTGGACACTGAATTTTTGTTGGGATCGGATGGCGGCGACGAGGGTGGCGACACGCCAGCCACGCTCACGCCGCACCACAGGCGGCAGCGCCGTGCAGGGCACGCACGTGCAGAGGGGGGAGCGCCACCAAACGCTGCGCTTATAGATGCGGCGCGCAGGCTGGGCGGTGCACTTGGCAATGCGGCCGGGCAGAGAATGGACCGTTTTGGACAGGTGGGGCTGCGACAGCTCGCAGTGGCACTGCCCTTGATGGGCAAGGCAGCCAAGGCGTGCGTGGGCGGCGACCACGATGCTGACCTGAGCATGCAGCGCTGTGGGGCGCATCAACAGCACGCTTTTGCTTTTGGGGAGGTGTGAAGAAGCGCTGCCTTTGCTTCGACAAAAGATACAGCGCCTTCCCTGTGGCAGGGGTGTTCCGGTACACAGAGTCTGTTGAGGGCGGGCCACAGATCAAAGCTGTGTTAATGCCTTGGAGAAGCTCTGGTGGTGGTGGTGCTTATGGAGCCGCCGGCTTGCCTAGCACGCAGCCAGCATAGAGGGGTGGCTGCATGACGTGTGTACTTGGCCATAGTCCATTGGTCCTCACCTGAGGTTGGGAGCCAACCCTTGGCCAGAGGTGGGAATGGCATGGACGGGCCATGCTGCATGCGTGTGCGTGTGTGATGTTTGTTTGTGAAGGTGACAGGTTTCAACTCAAGGCTGCTTTCCAAGATGCATAAAAGAATCGTCCGTCGGTGGCGGCTATCGCTTGCAGTTGTTGGCGCGGGAGTGCCTTCGTGCGCACAAGGGAAGACTCCTCCATCCAAATGGGGTGGCTTGCTCTCAAACCTCTACTGTTTTTGTGCCTGTCCAGGAGGGAATTGGACGAGATGAAAGGGGGGAGGAGGAAGGCAGTGCAAGTGATGGCTGGGATGATGAGGAGGAAGAGCTGCGTGCTCAACTGATGGAGGCCATGGGCAGCCCTCTTTCTGCCATGTTGGTGAGTATGCAGTGGAACCCGACATGTTTTGCTTGTTGGGATGCGCAGCACTAGGGCGGGCTACCTGAAGGCACCGCCAAGCACATTGCAATGCGAACGGCCTTGAAAATAGAGGCTTGCCTCAATGGCCTAAGGCCTTTCTCTGGAGGTGGGTTTTGTAGGTCACCTGTGACAGCATAAGCATACCACGTGTGTGCCTGCTGCTCTATGTTTGTGTGATGCAGGACGGCGAAGGTGAGGATGAAGGAGAGGATGGCAGCTCCATTGAGCTGGGGAGCGAGGATGGTGAATTAGTTAGTGAATTCCAGGAAGAGGAGGGGGAGGGGACAGAGGGAGATGAGTACGAAACAGATGAGGATGATGACGGCAGCTTCAACAGCGCCGAGTTCGATGCTGCATTTGAAGGGGAGGAGGAGGATGCTGAGAACCGTGATCAGAGCGAGTGAATGATCTTTCATGTAGGTTGCCCGATTCCTCCTTTTGTGGCGGGTCAAACATACATGGCATATGAGAATATCCCCGCAAAATCTAGAGGGTCACCTGGCATTCTGCATGGAAAGAGTGCATACTTATGGGGGTGCACACTTCTGGGGAAATCAATCATGCCTCATGATTAAGTACTAGTGGACCGTTCTCTTGAGCATTCTCCTCACTTTGAAACTAACCAGCAGAGGTCTGCTGGCTTGTCTGCTCGTAACTGTCCTGATCCTCACTGACCGCCCTTTTCTTTTCCGGTGAAGGGGCTTTTCTTCTCAAGTGGCCCCTTTTTCTTGATTGATGTGAGCAGCTATTTTGCTGCTTGTGCAGTTTTCTTTTCTTACAAGTGGCTCTGACTGCCTTCCTCAAGCTCAGCTTCTGTAGTTTCTTTGTTAAATTTTATTTCAATGGTTTCGCTGGTCAAGTCATCTGCACAAGACTTGCTCGTCAAATCAGTGAGCAAGACATTCTGCTTGGCAAGTAGGAGATTATAGGGAAAAACAGAGTTGTGGCTGCAGAATGAGGGCAGCTTACTAAGGCTACCAGTAGTAGCTAAGGCCTATCCAGTCTGCAAATTTTGCAGAGTTTTTAAGTTCAGAATCACCGGACAACCAAAAGACATGGCATCTACAGCTAAGTTTTAAGGGAGACGTCGTTTCATGCCATGGTCAGAAGTGTCATTAACGAAGCATCGTCATAAGCGAGATGGCATGACAGATCTGTCTAGGGGTTTTAAAGTTTACCCAAACTCAGTCTAGACCGAGTGCAAGCTATCAACAACTCTGGAGCCCTTAGGTGCAGTATTCACGCACAATTTTGCAAATGGATTTCCTTTGGTGTTGATTGGTTGGTGAAACCTTTCGGCACTGCCTGGTGGCACGCTAAGGCCCTGCCTGGTGGCCTGCATGTTGAGAAAGTTCTCAGAGACTGCAGCCAGAGTGCCATGAGGTCGCGTGCGGCATACTACATATAGTAATCCTCTGGATGGCTTGACAGACCCCATTACTGGATGCACAATCGGTCATGTTATTCAATAAACCCAGATAGACTGTTCATTCTCTTCAATTTCAAAATATAAAACAACAAAACTCGTTAGGTTTGCTTGTATCTGTTTGATTTGCACATGCAGTATCACATCAGTTGCCGATGCAAAATGCCAGGAGTCTTTGGCATAAATAGATTTATACATGTCATTGCAACACGGATGGGGCGCAGTGCGCCTCATCGGTTGCTTGCCTCGTTTAGCACGCCATTCAAATACCAGAGCTTGGTCGTCACAGGCCCTATCCAAGCAAGACAGAGATGATTTTGGGTTACCTCTGCAATCTCCCTCCTACCTCATTTGGGGTGCCAACACAGGCATAGGCAAGACCCTGGTTAGCGTGGGTCTGGCTCGTGCAGCACAAAGGCTGCAGGTGAGGCCGCCCAATGAGTGACGCAAGGTTTAACAAGTATGCTTGCTTGCACACCTTAAACCAAATTGCAAGTGCTAACCAGACCACCAAAAGAAAGGGCGATGATGCAAGCATACAACACGAAACAGCACATCTGACGGCTTCATATCACAAACATGCACGCTCGCACA
>LFIK01004399.1_pt1 | contig 11413 bp, 2 predicted proteins | sample 643401 | NCBI WGS metagenome assembly LFIK01 (sample SAMN03777447, study PRJNA286221) | soda lake metagenome | biome: soda lake; feature: Kulunda steppe; material: water; isolation source: sample T5-Br brine of Lake Tanatar-5 | place: Russia: Kulunda steppe | collected 2010-07 | reverse complement strand
GTTGTTTGTCGTACGGCAACTCTTGGTCTGGTGCATGTGGGTCCTTCTCATCTTGGATATCCTGTCCGGCTTGGAACAGCACGGTTTTTTTCCCATCGCACCTCATTTCTGCGTGCACATTGAGTTGGGTTGCACTTCCGTTTCCACCGTTGACCAAGCACACATAGGCATGGAAGGTGGTACCCACGTGCGCGTTTCCGAACTGCTGCGGCAATCTTAAGGGAGATAGTCGCATTGGATCGTTCCGAAACAGGTCGGAGTGTTCGCGTGAACCGTGCGAGTCTTCCTGTTCCATATGCCTCGAAGGTGCGTGCATGGTGTATGGGATGCTTGCGTTTGGTTGCACCGTTCCATGTGCGTGGTGCGAGCTGCATCTCTTCCACGTCTCTGGATTGGGTTCGCATGGATCCATGGCGATGGCAAAGTCTGGTTTTCCCAGTCGCATGGGCAAGAACCGAAGCAGCACGTCTCCACGCAGTTCGTTGGTTTCTTGTTTTTCTCTTCCACGCGGTGGTGTTGGAACGGACGTCGCACCTTCTCCCCCTTCTTCGTTTCTATTTCCGTCCTCGTGGTCTTCTGCATGCGTGTGCGTGCGATTGTCCATGTTTCTTTCGTCGCTGTTGCAGCCACGAACTTCCACGTGGTGTTCGACACGCACGTGTGGTTGGACGACGTCTGACGTACGACTTGTCGGTTGTCGTGGTGTTTTCGATTGGGTCCTTGAATCTTCGTTTGGTTTCGTGTCTTACCAATGCCAAGAAAGATTCTTGCTCGATGGCAGCGTCAACTCGCACGTGTGTCGACGTCGTGCTTCTTTGACGTGGATTGCGGTTCGCGATGGTGGTGGTTTCGTATCGGTACGTCCGACGGATGTCGTGGTTGGAGATGTGTGTTGCGTGTGTGCGTCGGAGGACGCTTCCCAAGGCAAGGATGCGTAGGATCGTGTGAAACGTTGCACACGTCGTGGTTCGTCCTGCAATCGTCGATGGGGAACGAGCGGAAGGAAAGGACGGACCATCCGAGGTTGGCGTCCATCGTTCAACTCGTTCGACGTCCTTGAACGTTTCATCACCCACCTCGTTTCGAGTCTGCCAAGACCAACCCATTTGGACCACAGTTGCCAAGCTTTGGTTTGGTACGAGGGATGGATGGCAAGTAGACATCCAAGTGAAGAAGAAACGAAGAAACGAGGTCGATGGAACCGAGGGACCACCACGTGTCTTGTGACGGTCGAAATCCAACCCCCTCGTATCCAAAGCCAAGGATGAGAATCGTCCGCCCCTGGAGCAGCGGAGAAGCAAGGTTGGACGTGTCCTCGTACCAGGAACGAAGTATGCATGGCTTCCCCACCTGTTTCTTGGATGTATCATGAGCACCATCAAGCACATCCCATCCAACGAAGCGGGACCAATGCATCCCCATGCACATGCACCTACCTAGGCCAAACGCAGTGCACGTCGCAAACGCAGGCCGTGGAAGGGAGGAGGAAACAAGCGACATGCAAAAGCCAAACAAAAACTACTACAAGTACAAAATTGATGCCACGGACCAGTTGGAAAACAAACACCCGTGATGCAAAACATGCCAGGCCTAAGAACGGCGGAAAAAAGAAAATCTGCGCTTGGGCGGCGTACTAGCTGCCAACCTTGACTCCTCGCCAGGCCTGGACGAAGTACGTCCCAATAGCTGACGTGCAGCACGGCGCATACCACCACGCACAAATGCAGCAGCGAGCTCCCAATACTTCTCAGTTGCCGCTTGCCGGCATTCGGATAGCACAGTAGACATCAACTGAAAGGGTGGACGAAGCGCACGCTGTACCCGGACACTTGGCAATGCAAGGGAAACATCATCTGCAGAAAGTCCACGCATCTGCACAGACAGTACCACGGAAGAGCGTTCGATACGCAGGTCTTCCACATAGACATACTCTGCGAAGCGATTCTCCATGAATTGGGCACCCACGTCCTTGGAAAAATCGGATGCTAACCTTTGCCGAAGCTCCAATGCAACCTGTGGCATCACCCCATGGTCTGCAAAATCGGCATTTTCATCTGTGTCCCATGCAAAGCCTTGCGACCAGCTTTCAGCAATGAAGCGAAGTCTAGCTATACCCTTCTCATCGATTGCAACATCCAGATCGGGAAAACGAAGGGAAATAAGCTTGAAAAGAGCTGTGCCACCAGGGTCGCTTTCTTTCAATTTCTGCTCCACAGCAATCCGCAGGATACCTCCTGTACCGGATTTGCTGCTTGCAATCACTGGATACTGAGTTCGGACCGAGCGATGCTCAATCTGCAACCTCCCTATCAATGCCTGCATGATCCGCCTCTTCTTTCTTGTGTCACAGCTAAGCTGTACAGATCCAAGTTCGGTATGTAGCACAGGATAGAGGTGTTGCCCACTGCTCTCAACCTGCTTACGTGCCTGAGGTCTTTCCATCAGCAATTCCAAACGGACACTCTCAACTTTGGCCATAACAAGGAAGGAGCCAAACTCTTGCGGTGCAGCAACTGCAGTTTTTGAACCATCTGGATTCTCCTTCAAGAGCTCCCCTGTCGGTGAGACGGGGCCGTTGATTTCCAAGACAAAACTTCCTTTTTCAGGAACGACCCGCAACTCCAGCTGTGAGCCTTGCGTGCGCCCGGCCTGAAGTTTTGTTGTTTCTGCCTCTAAGTTATGCATATCAATTAGTGCAACAATACTCGGACGAGAACTACCAAACTGCCATTGGCAAGGCCAGACGCGCAGAGTTGGATCTGCACAAGGATCCTGCCAGACAATGTCAACTTGGCTTTGAGGCTCTACGACTTCGACTTCACTTCCAAAAGCAAGGTCCTGACAAAAAGCCAAGGATATGCTGCTGTGGTTAGAGATGCGGTACATGCTTCTACATTGTGATGTGAACTCTTGCACATGAACAATCTGTGTTGCAGAATCTCCAGGCGATTCCAGAACCACTTGGTACTTTGGCCAATTAGGCATATCTTTGCCTTCCACAGGAAGTCTCACAAGTACAGACCCAGTATCATATGGTGAAAATGGGACTGAAGGCTGCCCATCTAGTTTACTCATAGCAAGGCGTGCTTGTGCAAGCTCCCCTTCGATATAACAGGGCTCGGCTGAATTTGATGGCAAACTAGGAAGCAAGGGCGAAAAACTGGAAGTTTCAGAATCTGCAATTGCTTTTCTATTCTCCCCAGCATGCAAATCACTCCCGTTCCCAACATCAAGTTGCCAAATTTTCAGCTCTTCCCCTGTTGCATTATGCACGATACACTGGGGGCTCAAGACAAACACTTGCGTGTCTTTGAATATGTTGCGTTCAGGACGTGAAAGCGCAAGTGCAATGTGAATAGGATGAGTGTAGACCAACTTTGGACCAACGGAGAGGCTATCATTTGTGAGGATTGATGAAAAGGCATTGCATGAACCAGCCATCCTGAGAGCAATGTCCAAGCTAGATCCTATTGGCTGGAACTCACTAACAATACTGGGACGCTCCAGAGGTTGTGTCACAAATGATTGACTGTTTGCACCTAGGGATGCTTCTGCGGCTTCTTTGCCACCCTGCCATTCCTGGTCCAAGAGCGCTGCAACATCTGCATTCTGATTCTGCATATGACACTCAAGGGGAAAACCACACATGTTCACAATCCAAAATGATGACCAAATTTTAGCAATCACAGTATTGTGCTCATGATGATAGTCGACTGACAAGTTGACATAAAGAAGCCCATGAGGGTGATCACTGGAAGCAACGGAGAGGGTTTGCTCAGCTTTCTCAAGAGGCATTGGAGCAAAGTTCGACCAGGAAGATTCTGCTCCTGTGCTGGCCAAACAGAAGCGCAAGAAAAGGTTCCTGAATGTTTCCACCTCATTTATACTGATAATCTCTCCAGATTGGAGTGTTGTGCTTGCACTTTGTGGGTTCATATCGTTGAGAAGTGTTCTGCCTCCCAACACTCGTGCCTTCACCTTCTCAGGCGGTACAGGAAGTCCCAGGAGCTCAATTCCTACTTCTTGAGGAAGAGCGTTACAAAGTAAGATAGGAGACGTTAACTCTAATGTCACAGTCTGACATTTGTGAACATCTTGTAGAGCGCCCCCAAGATTTTCTTGCTCAGGACATGGATTCATGAAGCAGGACAGTTTCCAGGACATATAGGCATTAGCATCAAAAAACTTGAAGGCAACATCACTCGGCGAAGCCTTCAAGTTCACTGAAAAATGCACAGGCTTGATCTGGAAAGAATCTGTATCAGAAGCTGGCATCCTGTGTGAAAATGAGTTCGGCAAGTTTTTTTCCTTGACTCTACTAAGTTCAAGAAACTTTCCATGGATCCAATCCTGTGATTTCAGTGTACTGCACAGCTCAGCAGGAAGAATGCAAAGCATCTTGTCAGTGTTAGGCAAAATAGGGAAGGGTAGACATTCCCCAGGTTGAAAAGTTCCCAATACCTCTACACTTTCAATGGGAAGCTCAACCTCCTCTGTATTTCCAATCTGCACAAGGGCACCACAAAGTGCAGTGGAGGTAAGATTTGTCAAAACAAGGTGTGGTAGAATGCACGTCACCATGCAACCATTCTCCACGATTGTCTTCAACGTAATACCTGAAAGAACATCTTGTTGATGCCATTCTTCGGAGTCCAGTGAAGAAGAAAGAAAATAAACTTGAGATCCCACCCTGTCCAGTCTCACATTCTCTATGCTTTGGCATCCATCAAAGAACAAACTCCCAGCTGCCGATAGAGGAGGCTGAACAGAAGAAAGGGACTCTAAGTTGTGCAGGTCGTCTATACCATAGACCTCGGAGTAGTTGAGCTTCAATTCTGACCTTCCTGCCAATGGAAAGCGAGAACCCCGGATTGAACAGCCCAAATTGCTGGCAGTCAGGTTTCTAAGTATGAAGGGATAAAATTGCTTGTTATTGGACATTTCTAATGTTGGAGGTCTATCAAGTGCTACTTTCTCGTCTGAAAAAACAGCGACCAGTCTCTGGTCTTTGCTCCAGGACCTAGCAACCAAACTGAGAGTGTTCAAGAAAGTGGAGCTAATCTTAAACGAAGCCCGATTGGACTCTAGCTGAAGGAAGCTTTGTAGGTGATTTTGGCCATCTTCTTGACTTTTACCCTTGGACACCGGCTCCATTTGTAGCTTTGCCTCAAAATTCCAAGGCTCTAAAAATATACTCCAACGCGCGAGATAGTACTCATAGGTCTCCACTTGCATGGAGAGATCCACATACACATTTGTTGTGCTGTTTCCACTGCTTACCTGTGCATTCAAATAGTGGAATGATATCCGGGCTAGAGGAATCCACTTGTTCCCAAAGTCATCAATAATAATCATCTGGGAGCCTTGCAAAGAGATGGTTGCAGAGATAGTATCCTCTACAAGCAAGGCACTATGGCTGGGATTGCTTGTTTCAGAAATTGCATCTCTCTTCGAAACTTTTTGCTGTTTAGAAATGAGCTTTGCAGCTGTAGCTAGCAGTACAAAGTCTTCGTACGATACCATGAGCCGCACCGGACTGATGGAAAGGGTATACTTTTGGACTCGTTTCCCCATGGTAGCTGATCCGCCCTTCCAAGCAAACTCTACCGTGAAAGGGCTGACAATATCTCGTGTGCCTTTGTCTTCCACACTTTTGCCAGTGAATGAGCCAAGAATGATGTCTCTTGATGCTCCCCTCAAACTCAGACCTCGGAGGCTGGCATCCAGGAGAACTTCTTCTAGAAGTGAGCAGTACGCAGCTGTCACATCCCCTTTGGCCAAAAAGCCCTGCTCTGGTCCACATGGGATGAATATTTTGCAGGACGGCAACATTAACTTAATAGACAAGCCTGACACTATGTTTGGAGCTTCGTTGCCGTATCTCAGCACTTCTTGTTCTTCAGGAGAAAAACTTGTAGGACAAGGTGCACCAGAGAAAGCAGAGCCTAGATACCCGAGGATAGAAAGAAGGAAGCCTTTATCGCCCTCCATTGTGGGTTCTGCAAATTGAACACCAATAATCGTGTGCTTGTTCAATGACTGCTTTTCCATGAAGACAGATAAAGCATGGGAAGTTGGAGAATCGCCTTCAATATGTTCAAACTTCACGGCCACTGATGCTTGCTGAGAAGCTTCAGAGCCAATCGTATTCAAGATTTTTAGCCTCTTCATTGTTGTGTCACACCGCGACAAAATTGTTGTATTGTCTACAGACAAATCTTCCTTGAAGTTGACAAATTTCAGAGAGAAGCCTTCACACTGGATCTTTGCTAATTGGAAGGGATCACAATCTTCCAGTCCAGATGCAAGGAGTGCATCCAGCTCAAGGTCTGCAACTTGCAGTGAAAAGACCATTTGAGCAGGCCATGATGCAGTTTTTTCTGGACCTTGAAGTTTGTGAGACATGAGAGATGAGAGTCCATGCTCAAGATTTGGAATTTTGCTGGCAGCAACCTGTTCATCTCCGACAAAAATGGATTGCTCAGCTAAGTTTCCACCCAATATTCCAAGCAGCAAGTTCAACTGAAAATCTGATGCGCATAGCCTGATTGAAGGCACAGCTGCCAAGATAGACATTGATGTGACTGATGATGGCGGTGTCGCTCCAGCAGGCAGAAACGGGATGTTCACATCAACAGATAGGTCAAACATGGAAGACAGTAGACTTGACACCTCTGTGCACTTGGTGTTGATATGACAACCCTCCAAAGAGATGGACCACTGCTGCATGCACTGTCCTTCATCCTCTGCAACAAAAGCATCTCGTTCAAGCGTCTCAATACCACTCAATCCTTTAGTATCTTTGTGCTCAACACAAGCCCCGTCTGTGCTGAAGGAATTCGTAGCAGAAAGTCGTGCTAGGCTTACTTCAAGCAATTCTTTTGATGTGGAACAACGTGGAATTTGGAGACAAGGATCAATCAGTTCCACTCTCGTATTCATTTTCCTCTTTCTGACATTCAGCATTGCAAGGGCCTTTGATGTTTGCGAGTCTTGACCATCCACGCTTGAAAGAGATTCTAGATCGGCATTTCTAGCAGGTAACCACCTGGCATTAAGGAAAGCGTCTTGCACAAAACGCATCAGCGCAACAATGCGTGGGTTCTTTAGAATCATATGTACACTACTACCATATCCAGGAAACATGATGTTCATAGGATCAAATGTTCTGTAATCCAGGACAAAGGCACGGTCCGCGATGTCACCAGTCTTCACAACATCTCTATGAAGTTTACCTTGAGGTGAGGCATCAAAAACACTAAAAGAGTCCATTTCTACATGGGTCACACTACCATCAGTTCCGGTTGAACCGGTGGTTCCGAAGACACCATTTGCAGTAATTCCACTAAGCTTGTTATCATATTTGTCAAACAACAGCAGCTCAAGACTTTCTACTGCAAAAGCGATATGAGGTGGTGCAGATTGTTGCTTTGCATTCTTCTGGGTTGAAGAAGACACTTGGTGCTGGTCACTTGCATAATTTGAAAGAGTTTCAGCACATGCAAGGTCACATGACAGCACCATACAATCGTTTTCCCGTTTACTTTTTGTAGCTTGCAAAGGGCTTTCCATAACATCGGTGTAGAATGCTCCTTCTCTCAGTGAAGAGTTGTTGGAAAGAACATGATGCGACTCTGGCATACCGATCATGTGGATGATTAAGCCATGCTTGCTTCTCAACTTACTTACTGCGAGCTGATTTACTTTAAATGCCGACAGTGATTTGTCGTCTCCAAACCAGGTACTTGCCACAACCTTTTGGACTAGGAATGCTGTTTCCAAAACTTGTGGAGAAACACGCAAAGAAATATTACCAAGTGAAAAGTTTCCGCCAGTTTTGTCATCAATTGTACTGCTGCTTGTGGTGGAAAGCGCAGGCTTATCTTCAGCTGCTATACCAAAGATTGCAATCTCTTGCTGGTCCTTAAAGGCAGTCACACTCATACTCATAATTTGGAAATTGGACTGGATACTTCCAGGCATGGACCCTGTAGTAGAGAACCGGGCTCCACTCAAGGATAGCTTGGCAAAAGAGTAGGGAGAACCACTGTGCGCTTCTTCATCCTTCATCTTCAACTCAACAGACACATTTTTTAGCTCTACGTTCAGAGCAAACACAAAGACCCTTTCAGTGTGCTTTTTACGTGATCTAGCTGCTATTTCCTTGTCCTCTCCCTCGGTCGGTTCATGCGCTTGCTTGTATGCCTCAGCAATTTGGGTCACTTGGTCGACAATCTTCTTCCCCGACGACCTTCTGGATTTTTTAATCAATGCTTTGTTTTGAGAATTTTGCAGCTGTTCAAACCATTTTTGATGTACCTCCTTCCCAGCAAACACAGATACCCTCTTTGACTCAGCAATGTTGGATCCTGGTGGATGAAAGTCAGGCTCCAAACTTATGACGGGCAGATCATCTGAGAGCTCCTCCTGTCCCAGCTCCACGTGCATGAGATCTACAACTGACTCAACAGACTCGCTATGTTGGTAGTGCAGGAACTCCAATTTATGCCCGTGCAGCACAACCCATTTCCATTTCCATTCAGCGCTGCCTTTTCGAACGAGCAGGTAACCCTCTAATCTACGCTTCCAATGTGACGTGACCGGCACAGGTGGTTCACGCCAGTAGGAGCTTGCCCACGTACTAACAATCACCGCACTTTCTTGAGCTTCGGACAGGCTGCAGGCAAATTTGGCATCTTGAAAGCGCACTGTGGCATTGAAGTTTGTGTCTTTTCCAGCATTTTCTTCTGTTGCAAGCACAGGTAGGGTCAATGTGCTTGTGGATGCCACATTCATGTGAAACAATCCTGTGGCTGGCCCAGTGCAGCTTCCCAGCTCTGCCAACTCCTTTGTCGAAAACCGACAAAGGAGGACACTCATGCCTCTGATTCCCAGGCGGTACCTATTCAAAAACTTTGAAACTCCCTGCAAAGAAGGCTTGCCTTCTACAACGTCCGTTTCTAATTGTAGATGGCCCATTTTGTAAACTAATACGTTGTGCTGAGACACATCTGACACCCCAAGGCTCACTGCAGCCATGCCATGCCTTTCTGGCAAGTAAAGCTGAGGGCCTTCAACTTCTGCATTTATTTTTACACTGCCAACGACTCCAAGGAAAGACATGACTGGACCCAACGCAGTGGAATCATCCTCTTCCGGATTCTCTACTTGCTGATCACTGCCGCTCTCAAGATGTTGGGAAAAGAAACCAACAAGGTGTTGCTCAAAGCTTGGGCTTAGAGAAAATTTTACCGATGCAGTTTTCACTTTGATATCTACTTTTGCTGGGTAGGAAGACCAATTTGTAAGCAATTGGAAGCTAGCAGGTATTGAAGACAACCTATCAGATGCATGTTCCGCAGGATACCTCAGAATCATGGCACCATAAGAATCTCTCATCCAGGCCCCCGATAATTGAAGCACAAGCATGGTTTGGCTTGGCTTGATCTGGACCAGCACCTTTCCACCCTCCATTGCCATGCTCACAACCTGGTTGTTTCTCTTCTCATCAAGCAATTGAACAGCGCCGGATGAAATTTTCAGTTCTAATGTCAAGTCCAACGCTTCGTCTGTGTCCTCAAAGTCGGTGGCATCAAAGGGGGAATCGATTCCCCTGGATTTCTCTTCACCTTCTACTTGGTCAGCGGTCTCTCCGAGTGCTTCTAGCACCTCCTGGATTTCATCCTCCGTAAAAACCCCTGAGTCCACAGCTTTGCTCTTCCCTGTCACCCAATCCCACCATGACCTCGAGTCTTTTTCAGGCAGGGAGAGTGCTTTACCCTCGTCAAAAGCAACCGAAGCCCCAGTATACTCAACCTCATCCTGGTATGCGTCTTTGCTTGATTTTTGTTCGGCGCGTTTTTTTCGCGCCTGGCTTCTCCAGTAGACAATCTGTTCGTAGGTCCTCCCTGCCTCAAGCTTCTCGAGTTGCTTTTGGATCTCTTCAGGTACCTTTCCTTGCACCTTGGGTGTGTTGTAGGCCTGAATATACTTTTCCTCTGCTGCTTTCCTTTCCACCATCTCCTTAGGGTTCCACCAGGCCTTCCTTCTGCGTATTTCATCCAGGACTAACCTCACACTGTATTGCCACCATGCACTAGGCGCATCGGCACTAGCCAGAGGCCTTCTCAAGGGACGGTATGGGCGGTGGTGCAACATTACATCGGAGACATGGGCGAGGATTGCGACTTGGGCTTTGTCTGCCACTACCTGTCCCTTCTGAATATCAAGCATGAGGGACTTGGCAGGCAAAGCCTTCTTCTGACTGTTCAGGGAATCTTCTTGCTGATCCTGACCCTGACCTCGTTTCCATGGATCGATGTAGCTAAATTTGGCCAGCGCATTGACTGGCGTGACAAGTTCATGCAGTTGATTTTCAGCGCCAAGAACGTGCAAGGAAAGTCCCTCAAGGGTAGCTTCCTTGCACAGCCTCCCTGGCATGTCCAGCTCCATGTCTAGATCTCTTTCCAGGCTGAGGTTCCCTACTACCACACGGGTGGTTTCTCCCTTCCAAGGATCAACATACACGAGCTGCAAGTTGTTCACCAGCACGTGCAGGTTGGTCACCAATGCATGGGCCACGGCCTGCATCCTTCCAGCTCGCTTCTTAGTATCATTGTCTTTTTTCGTACGATTGTCACCTTGTTGTTCTTCTTGCTCTTTCTGATCAGCATCATTCTTGTTTCTTCTGGCGGCTTCTTCCAATGCTTCCTCCTTGTCCCTGGCTATTTCCCATTGTTGCAACCTTTCTTGCAGCAGTACGTGTTTGACTTTGGCGCTGGTTTCGTCGTCCCAATCTGCTTCTGTGGTCCTTGGCTTGACGCGGATCACAACATCCGAAAGGGTGATCCTGAAAGCGCTCTTGCTGATCCATTCTACGCCCACCGTTTTGGCCAAACCTTCTCCTTCTGCGGTCACGGGAAGGCTCATGGCATCCAAGCAAGCAGATTGGATGCGCACGTTTTGTGCGCTGAGTCCCCAATCGGACACCGTCAGTTGCTTTTCGTCGACCAGGATCCATTTTTCCAAGTGCGAGGACAGCACCCACGACACCAGCCTGCGTTTCAATCGATCGAACATGATGCAATGCTAGCGTGGATCGATGGTGCAGGAAACGTCCAGTTCCGACGGTGGCCTTGACGTTGCTTCTCACGTGCAAGACCCTTCTCCTTTCCTCGCACGTGTTTTCCACGTGAAACGCTTATTCATCCACCTTTCGTCTGTTGTTCGAGACGAAGACCACGTTCGTTGCACCACGTGTCTCTGCTCGGTTGCTTGGTGGTGGGTTTCCCACGCTTCGTGCGACGTCTCGGACGCGTTTCCGTCCACGCAAAAGGACGGACGAGGTTCTCGAGTTTCGTTTGCACGTTTCGTCGGCCTTGCAATCGAACTCTCCTTCGTTGAAGTGCGCGTG
>LFIK01004397.1_pt1 | contig 11414 bp, 10 predicted proteins | sample 643401 | NCBI WGS metagenome assembly LFIK01 (sample SAMN03777447, study PRJNA286221) | soda lake metagenome | biome: soda lake; feature: Kulunda steppe; material: water; isolation source: sample T5-Br brine of Lake Tanatar-5 | place: Russia: Kulunda steppe | collected 2010-07 | reverse complement strand
TCGCTCCAACAGGGCCAGCCAAAAACTTCCACTGTCCCTACCAGACTGTGGGTAATGATGCTTCGTCGGGACGACGGCCCTCTGACCCGACGCCTTCCGGACAGCCACCGCCATACCGGTTGTCACATAGTGCCGGGGGAGGAGAAGGTTTTTCTCCGGCCTTTTCGGAGCGCAGCGACGCGAGGACGGAAAAAAGCTTGTCCTCGCGCGGCACGGGGCTTGGGGGTGTGCCGCGAGCGTCGGGGCCAGCGCAAGCATTCGTCTGGCCTGACGAACCTTCGGTCCAACAGGGCCAGCCAAAAACTTCGACTGTCCCTACCAGACTGTGGGTAATGATGCTTCGTCGGGACGACGGCCCTCTGACCCGACGCCTTCCGAATAGCCACCGCCATACCGGTTGTCACATAGTGCCGGGGGAGGAGAAGGTTTTTTTCCGGCCCTGTTGGCGCGAAGCGCCGCCAGGACGGAAAAAAGCTTGTCCTCACACGGCACGGGGGCTGGTCTGGTGGTTCTCCGATGGCGGATGGGCCAGCCGAAAACTTCCACTGTCCTTGCCAGGCTGCCAGCGGTGATGCCTCAATGGGACGGGGACTGCGCAGTGCGGCGCCGGTGCGCCCCTTACAGCCGCTCGATCTTCGCGTACTGCGCTTCCAGTCTTTCCAGTGCGGCCTGAAATTCACCGACCCGCGCCCGTTCCTTGTCCACGACCGCGGCCGGTGCCTTGTCGACGAAACTCGGGTTTGCCAGCTTTTTCTGCGCCCGCTCCAGATCGCCCCTGGCGCGTTCGAGATCCTTGTTCAGGCGCTTGAGTTCGGCATCCTTGTCGATCAGGCCGGCCATCGGCAGCAGCAACTGCATGTCGCCGACCAGGGCGATGGCCGATTCCGGAGCCTCGTCTTCCGGTTGCAGCCAGGTGATGGATTCCAGCCGCGCCAGGCGCTCCAGGAACAGGCGGTAGTCGCTCAGCCGTCGGGCATCGCTGTCATTGCCGTTTTGCAGCAGGACGGGTAGCGGTTTGCCGGGCGCGATGTCCATCTCGCCACGGATACGGCGCAGGCCGAGAATGAAGGTCTGGATCCATGCAACGTCAGACTCCGCCTCTGGATCCTGGCGCGATGCATCGGCCTGCGGAAAGGGCTGCAGACTGATGCTGTCGCCAGAGACCCCCGCCAGTGGCGCGACGCGTTGCCAGATTTCCTCGGTGATGAATGGCATGAACGGATGGCCCAGGCGAAGGATGGTTTCCAGCACCCGCACCAGCGTGCGCCGTGTGCCGCGCAGGGCGGCGGTGTCGTCTTCGCCATTCAGTACCGGCTTGGCAAGTTCCAGGTACCAGTCGCAGTATTCGCTCCAGACAAAGTCGTACAGGGCCTGGGAGGCCAGGTCGAAGCGATACCCGGCGATCTGCCGTTCCACCGTCTCTTCCACCTTCTGCAGTCGGGAGCTGATCCAGCGGTCGGCCACACTCAGGCTGACTGCGCCGCCGTCGGCCCCGCAATCCTGACCCTCGGTGTTCATCAGCACGAAGCGCGAGGCGTTCCAGAGCTTGTTGCAGAAGTTGCGATAGCCATCCACGCGGCCCATGTCGAGCACCACATCGCGACCGGTGGTGGCCAGCGAGGCAAAGGTGAAGCGCAGGGCATCGGTGCCATGGGCGGCGATGCCTTCGGGGAAATGCCTGCGAGTGGACTGTTCTATCCGCTTTGCCATCTGCGGCTGCATCAGGCCGGCGGTCCGCTTGCGCACCAGGCTTTCCAGGTCGATGCCGTCGATGATATCGATCGGGTCCAGCACATTGCCCTTGGACTTGGACATCTTCTGGCCGTCGCCATCGCGAACCAGGCCGTGGATGTAGATTTCCCGGAATGGGACTTCGCCGTCCATGAACTTCAGACCCATCATGATCATCCGCGCGACCCAGAAGAAAATGATGTCGAAGCCGGTGACCAGCACGCTGGTGGGGTAGAAGGTTCGCAGGGCCTCGGTGTCCTCGGGCCATCCCAGGGTCGAGAACGGCCACAGCGCGGAGGAGAACCAGGTGTCCAGCACGTCGGCATCCTGCTCCAGCGGAACATCCCGACCATGGTGTTCCCGGGCCTGGGCGAGGGCGTCGGTCTCGTTGCGGGCAACAAATATATTGCCCTCGGCGTCGTACCAGGCCGGAATGCGATGACCCCACCAGATCTGACGTGAGATGCACCAGTCCTCGATCTTGCGCATCCAGTCGAAATAGGTGTTCTTCCAGTTGTCCGGGACGAAACGAATGCGGCCGGCCTCCACCGCCCGGATTGCCGGCTCGGCCAGCGGTGCGGCGCGCACGAACCACTGGTCGGTCAGGTAGGGTTCCACCACGGCACCGGAGCGATCACCTCGCGGCACCATCAGCTTGTGTTCATCGATGCGTTCCAGCAGCCCCTGCCCATCCAGGTCGGCAATGATCCGCTTGCGTGCCTCGTACCGGTCCAGGCCACGATAGGCTTCTGGAACGGCATCGTTCAGCGCGGCGTCCACGGTCAGGATGTTGATCATCGGCAGATCGTGGCGCTGACCGACGGCGTAGTCGTTAAAGTCATGCGCCGGCGTGATCTTGACGCAGCCGGAGCCGAACTCGGGATCCACGTAGTCGTCGGCAATCACCGGAATCTCGCGGTCGGTCAACGGCAGGCGCAGCGTCTTGCCCACCAGGTGCCGGTAGCGCTCGTCATCCGGATGCACCGCCACCGCGGTATCGCCGAGCATGGTTTCCGGGCGGGTTGTTGCCACCACCAGGTGATCACTGCCATCGGTCAGCGGGTAGCGCATGTGCCAGAGGTGGCCGGACTCTTCCTCGGCGACCACCTCCAGGTCGGAAACCGCGGTATGCAGCACCGGGTCCCAGTTCACCAGGCGCTTGCCGCGGTAGATCAGGCCTTCCTGATGGAGCCGGACGAAGGTCTCGCGCACCGCCTCGGACAGGCCCTCGTCCATGGTGAAGCGTTCCCGCGACCAGTCCACCGAGGCACCCATGCGGCGCAACTGATTCTGGATCGTGCCGCCGGATTCCGCCTTCCACTGCCAGACCCGGTCGATAAACGCCTCGCGTCCCAGATCATGCCGGGTCTTGCCCTCGGCATTGAGTTGCCGCTCCACCACCATCTGCGTGGCGATGCCGGCGTGATCGGTGCCGGGTTGCCACAGGGTGTTGTCACCCTGCATCCGGTGGTACCGGCTGAGGATGTCCATGATCGTGTCCTGAAAGGCATGCCCCATATGCAGGGTGCCGGTCACATTGGGCGGCGGGATCATGATGCAGAACGGGTGACCAGTGCCGCTGGGCGCGAAGCAGCCATCGGCCTCCCATTGCTGGTACCAGTGCTGTTCGATACTGCCGGGGTCGTAGGTCTTCTCCATGAACTGCCTGTTCCGATCCGAGCATTGCCCTCCGCGCCGGGGGCGCAGACGCAACGCGTTGCCAGTGGAAGAGCGCAAAGTATACAGATCGCGGCCCCGGTGGTGAGAGTCACGCCGGGCCGCTGGATGGTTTGCAATCAGAAGCGACGCGGTCGGGTTGTCTCGCGGGTCTCGAAAAATCCTTGCAGAGCCTGCTCGACCCTGGTCTGCACCCGATCGCGTAACGCCGCCGAGCGGTGGTGCAGCTCGAAAGGCATGGCTCTGGACCAGTCGTGATCCGCTGCTTGTGCGCTATCGGTTGCCTGCGGCATGTCGCGCAGAGGCAGCCAGAGCCCATGGTCGCGCAGCGTCTCACCCGGGCAGGCCACCCGGGTCAGCGTTGGAATTGGCCGCCGGCGTCGCGTCATGCCGGTGCCCGCACCCTGTGATTGTCTGGCTCGACGCCATGTTGCCGGTAATGCCGAAAACGATCCCGGCTGCGTGCCAGACGCTGCGGCTCGAGGCTGCTGATCTCCACGATCCGCTGCCAGGCGGTCAGGCTGCTGGCAGGATCATCGTCAAGATTGACCAGCACCTCGAAATCCGCGTCTACGATCTCATCAGCCGTTGCGATCAGGATCGGCGCCTCGACCCCTGCGGCCGGCGTTGCGTGGGGCAGAAAGCTGTCCTGACGAAAGGTCCATAACAGCCGGTCTAGACGTGCCTGTTGAGCGGAGTCACGACTCCGGACCAACACCCGATGACCACGCGACCAGGCCTTCTCGATCAGCCGGCAGGCCACTGCTTCAGTGGCCTGCTCCAACTCGCTGTCGACAATATAGAAATCGATCTGACAGGTCGCGGTCACTGCGGCTCAGTCTCCAGCCTGGTCGATGATGTATTGCACCAGCAGTGGCACCGGTCGCCCGGTCGCTCCCTTTTTTTCACCCGTTCTCCAGGCGGTGCCGGCAATATCCAGGTGCGCCCATTTGTACTTGCCGGTGAAGCGAGCCAGGAACTGGGCCGCAGTGATGCTGCCTGCCGAGCGCCCGCCGATGTTCGCCATGTCGGCGAAGTTGCTTTTCAACTGCTCGTCGTATTCCTCGCCCAGCGGCAGTTGCCAGGCCTCGTCAGCTGCCATCCTGCCCGCCGCCAGCACTTTGTTGACCACGCTGGTGTTATTTCCCATCAGGCCATGCTTGTGGTGACCCAGAGCGATGATGCAGGCGCCGGTCAGGGTGGCGATGTCGATCACGCTGGCGGGCTTGAATCGCTCTGCATAGGTCAGTGCGTCGCAGAGCACCAGCCGACCCTCCGCATCGGTATTCAACACCTCGATGGTCTGTCCGGACATGCTGGTGATGATGTCACCCGGCTTGGTGGCGATACCGTCCGGCATGTTTTCCGCGGCCGGTACGATACCGACGAGGTTAATCGGCAGCTCCAGCTCGGCCACCGCCTGGATGGTGCCGAAAACGCTGGCGGCACCACACATGTCGAATTTCATCTCGTCCATGCCTGCGCCAGGTTTCAGCGATACGCCACCGGTGTCAAAGGTCACGCCCTTGCCGACCAGTAAATGGGGCTCGGCACTCTTGCCGCCGCCCTTGTACTGCATGACGATCAGCCGCGATTCCTGGCGGCTGCCGTAGCCCACCGACAGCAGCGAACCCATGCCGAGCTTTTCCATGGCCTTCTCGTCCAGCGTCTCGACGGTGAGGCCCTTGAAACGCTTGCCGAGCTTTTTCGCCTGTTCCGCGAGGTAAACCGGGGTGCAGATATTGCCCGGCAGATCACCCAGTTCTCGGGCCAGGTTCATGCCACGGCCCAGCGCCAGACCGAGCTTGCAGGCGTCCCGACCCGGGGCGACATCGGCTGCCGTCGGCACCATGAAGGTGATCTTTTTCGCATTCGGCAGGCCATTGCCTTTCTTGCTCTTGCAGGTATCGAAGCGGTAGAGGAGCGTCTCGACCTGCTGCACCGCATCCCGAATCGCCCAGTTCCGGTCGCGCCCCTTTGGCGCGGTCTCACCCAGGGTGCAGAGGACGTCACGGGCGCCGCTGGTCGACAGTACCCGGAACATGGTTTGCACGGCCTCCCGGTATACGCGCTCGGTCAGGCTTTTCTCCTTGCCCAGGCCCAACAGCAGGATACGTTCGGCGCTGACGCCCGGAATTTCCTGCAGCATCAGGCTCTGGCCGGCGGCGCCATCCATGTCGCCCTTGCCCAGGATCGCAGTGAGCTGTCCCTTGCTGGCCGTATCTACCTGCTTTGCTGCCTCGCTGAGGCGACGTTTCTCGAACACCCCGAGCACCAGGCATCCGGTTTGCTGGCTCTCCGTCTTGCCGCTCTTGACCAGATACTCCATGACATTCTCCTCGTTCCGTGATCCGCGCCGCCCGCAGAGGCGGCTGACTGGTATGCTGTTGCGGCAGTTTAAGGAAACACTGATTTATTAGCACGCCTGCGTTGGAGTCCGCATTTTTTCCGAGGCAAGGCGCGCTGTGCCGCGCCGCAGTCATTCTGCGGTCAAGCAGCGCAACGCAGCAGTCGGGAAAAATGCGGCCCAAGCAGTGCGGTCAGCGTCCACCGTGAGCCGAGTCAGTCCGAGGTCTGTGCCTTGCCGGAAAGCCTGAAGCTGTCGATTGTCAGCCGTTACCTGACCCGTGAAATCGGTCTGGCCTGGCTCGCCGTCACTGCTGTCCTTGTCGTGGTGCTGTTCGTCAACCGCCTGGTCCGCTATCTGGGTGACGCCGCTGCCGGCAACCTGCCCGGGGACATGGTACTGGTGCTGATGGGCTACAAGGCGCTCAGCTATACGGCCCTGGTCCTTCCCGGAAGCTTCTTCCTCGGCGTCATCCTGGCTCTGGGGCGGCTCAACCGGGACAGCGAAATGGCGGCGCTGGGGGCCTGTGGTATCGGGCCCCGGGAACTGTACAAGGCACTCGTCCTGTTGCTTATCCCTCTGACGTTGCTGGTCGGCTGGCTGGCTTTCGAGGTCCAGCCCTGGGCGGCGCGAGAGGGCCGCGTGGCAGAGCAGACGGCGCGCGAGGCGGTGGAGGTGCAGGCGATCCGTCCGGGGCGGTTCCTGCAATCCTCCCGCGGCGACGGCATGATCTACATCGAGGGTTTCAGTGCTGATGGGGAGGAGATGCGCGACGTGTTCCTGTCCATCGACGGCGAAAGCGAACAGACGCTGGTCCGCTCCGAACGAGGCCGAATCGAGGTGGATGCCGAAAGCGGTGATCAGATACTGATCCTGCTGGACGGATACCGGTATGACGGGGTTCCCGGCCAGGCGGACTGGAGATTGACTCAGTTCGGCAGACACGGCGCCCGGATCAGCGAAGGCGAACCACCGCAGGTCAGTATCCGGCGCGATGGCATGGCGACGCGCGAATTGATCGGATCCACTGATCCCAGGGAGCGGGCGGAATTCCACTGGCGCCTGGCGATGCCGGTGATGGCCCTGGTTCTGGGGCTGATTGCGGTTCCGCTGAGCCGCGGTTCACCGCGGGATGGACGCTATGGTCGGCTGCTGTTGGCGGTCCTGATCTACGCCGTGTACTCCAATGGCCTGACTGTCAGCCAGGGCTGGTTGGAAGACGGCACGCTGCCGCCCCAGGCGGGGCTCTGGCCGGCCCATGCCATGGCCGTTTCCGTGGGGCTGTTGATGCTTTGGCAGCAGGCTGGTGGCCTCCGCCGACGGAGGCGACGATGAGGCTGTTGCCAGGGATCCTTGACCGTTACATCGCGCGTGCCGTCATCGGCGGCTCACTGGTGGTGCTGATTGTCTTTGTCTCGCTGGAGTTGGTGTTTTCCTTTGTCGAGGAAAGCGGTGACATCAGCGATGATTACTCGGCGCTGCAAGCGCTGGTTTATGTCGCCCTGAGTGCGCCGCAGCGGGCCTATGAGGCGTTTCCGGTGGCCACGCTGATCGGCAGTCTGATGACTCTGGGCGGCATGGCCGCGCGGAGCGAGCTGGTGGTCATGCGCGCCGCCGGCGTCTCGGTGTTGGGGATCGGCCGGGCCGTGGGCCTGGCCGGACTGGTGCTGGCGCTGCTGGCAGCGCTGCTGGGGGAACTGGTGGCGCCGCCTGCGGAACGCATGGCCAGTGACATTCTGGCGCAGGCGCGGGGTGGCGATGTTGCCATGCTCAGTGACGAGGGCTTCTGGGTCCGGGACGGGCGCCGCTTTGTCCAGGTCGGACGCGCCGCCAGCGCAACCCAATTGCAGAATCTGCGTATCTATGAGTTCGATGCCGAGCACCGCCTGAGCACGGTCACCTCGGCGGCCCGTGCCAGATACCGGGAGGCAGGGGAATGGGCCCTGCGCGATGTCCGCATCGAATCCTTTTCCGAGCGACAGGTACGAAGCGAGCGCGAGCGGGAGGCGGTCTGGTCCGGAAGTCTGACCCCCGACATCCTCGACGTCGTGGTGGTGGATCCGACGACCCTGGCAATGCGCGAGTTGCTGACCTACATCGCTTATCTGGACGCCAACGAACTGGAGAGCGAGCAATACCGGCTCGCATTCTGGCTCAAGCTGGTGACGCCGATCGCAACGCTGACAATGCTGCTGCTGACGATTCCACTGGTTTTCGGCTCATTGCGTTCGGTTGGCGCCGGTCAGCGGATTTTCGTTGGTATCATGCTGGGTATTGCGTTTTATCTGGCTAATCGGTTGTTGAATCACATGGGTCTGGTCTATGGCCTGCCGCCCTCGCTCAGTGCGTTACTGCCGACGCTGCTGTTTCTCGCGGTGGCCCTCGTGGCCACCGCGCGGGTGCGCTAGTGTGACGTTCGCCGGACGGCCATTCAGGACGCCGGTACCAGTACCACTTCGGTTTGACTCAGGCGGTCATGCAGCGCCAGCCGGTCGCGGTCAAACAACAGCCAGAGCAATCCGATACCGCCGAGCAGCATGGCCGGTGCCGCGAACAGGAAACGTCGCAGCGCATCGCTCAGTTCGAGCGGACTGCCGTCCGGTCGCTGTACGCGGATGCGCCAGGCTTTCATGCCCAGCGTCTGACCGCCGCGGATCCAGAAGAGGGCGAAGAAACCGAAGGTCAGACCGACAATGTAAAGCTGAAACAGGGGGCGCCAGACGCCTTCGATGGCTTCGCCACCCGTTAGCGGTAACAATACCGCCGTTCCGATCATCCAAACCGCGGTCAGCAGCAGCGCGTCGTAGAGCAGAGCGCCAAGGCGGCGCAAAAGGCCACTGCGCGGCAGTCCGCTGATCGCAGCCGACTCATTCATGGCACATCATGGTGCTGGTAGGAGAGCATTTTGACATCACAGGGAAGCGACCGCTGGTTGTCCGCGAGGGCCCTGAAAACCTTGACGGATCCGGTCTGCAGGGCGTTGAAGCGGGTGGTATTATACGGCCAGTCGAAGACCTCTCAAGCATGGATCCCCGTGACGCAAGAACAGTTCCCATCCGCTCTGCCGCAGGCACGTGTGATTCCCCGGTCCGAGCATCCGATTTCCCGCGCGAGCATCAGCGACAATGCGCTCAAGGTGCTGTACCGGTTGAAGAACGCAGGTTACGAGGCCTACCTGGTCGGCGGCGGTGTGCGTGATCTGTACCTGGGCCGGGAGCCGAAGGATTTCGATATCGCTACCAACGCCCATCCCGATGACGTGCGTGAATTGTTCCGCAACTGTCGCCTGATCGGCCGCCGTTTCCGACTCGCGCATGTGCATTTCGGCCGAGAGATCATCGAGGTGGCGACGTTCCGTGCCCTGCATGATGCCACCAGTGATGACGAGAGTGGTGACGTCAAGATCGAGGACGGCCGTGTGCTGCGGGACAACGTCTACGGCACCGTTGAAGAAGATGCCATGCGGCGCGATTTCACGATCAATTCGCTTTATTACAACATCGCCGATTACTCGATCGTCGATTTTGCCGATGGCATGCCCGATCTGGAGTCGGGCGTGCTGCGGCTGATTGGTGATCCGGAGGCCCGCTATCGCGAGGACGCGGTGCGCATGCTGCGCGCCGTTCGATTCGCTGCCAAGCTGGGCTTCCGCATCGATGAGGCCACTGCGGCACCGATTCCGGGCATGGCCGAGATGCTCGAACACATTCCCCAGGCGCGGTTGTTTGAGGAAGTGCTGAAGCTGTTTATGGCGGGCCACGGGGTCGCGACCTATCAATTGCTCCGGCGTTACGGCCTGCTTGGCTACCTGTTCCCGCAGACGGAGGCGGCACTGGAATCCGACGCGTCGATGATGCCAATCTGGGAGCGCTTCGTGATGCGCTCGATAGAGAACACCGATCAGCGTATCGCCGACGACAAACCGGTGACCCCGGCCTTCCTGTTTGCGGCCCTGTTATGGCCGGCGATCATGCAGCGGATGGACCGTGGTGACGACGTGACCGAGCCCCTGGCGCCCGATCTGTTGCAGGATGCGGTCGGTGACGTCCTGGCAGAGCAGCTACAGCGCGTCTCTCTGCCCAAGCGGTTCAGCATTCCGATGCGCGAAATGCTGCTGTTGCAGCCGCGGCTGGAGCGGCCGAAGGGCAAGCGCGCCATGCGCCTGCTGTCGCATCCCCGGTTTCGCGCCGCCTACGATTTCCTGCTGCTGCGCGCCGAGGCCGGCGAGGTCGACGCTGCGCTGGCGCAGATCTGGACCGACCGACAGGCTTCGGCCGGCGCCGCGGTTGCCGACAATAAACTGGAAACGCCGCCAGTCCGCCGCCGCAGGCGGCGGCGCCCGCGCCCCAGCCCGAACCCATGAGTGACCGTTCCGTCGCTTTTGTCGGGCTTGGCAGTAACCTGGACGATCCCCTGATGCAGCTGTCACGTGCCCGTGCAGCGATGGCTGCGTTGCCGGACAGCCGTCTGCGCCAAAGCTCGCCGATCTATCGCAGTGCACCGATGGGGCCGGCCGATCAGCCGGATTACCTGAATGCCGTGGTCGCCATGGAAACGACGCTGGAGCCGCACGCGTTATTACGGGCGCTGCAGGCGATCGAGCAGGAGCAGGGGCGCGTGCGCCACCGGCACTGGGGCGAACGTACGCTGGACCTGGATATTCTGTTGTATGGTGATCTGGAGATGGACGATGAAGCGCTGACGCTGCCGCATCCGGGGATTGGCGTGCGGGAGTTCGTGCTGTACCCATTGGCGGACCTGGCGCCGGATCTCGATATTCCGGGGCAGGGTCCGGTGCAGTTGTTACGGGACCGGGTCGAGGCTCGCGGACTGCAGCGGACCAAGCTGCCCTGGTCGGACGCAGGATGCTTTTAATGGATGACCGCAATATCGCCAGATCGTATATCGTCGTGGAGGGGCCGATCGGTGTCGGCAAGACCAGCCTGGCGCGACGGCTGGCCGAGAGCTTTGCCAGCGATCTGCTGCTCGAGGGCGCGGATGACAATCCGTTCCTGGAGCGGTACTACCAGAATCCGCGTGACGCGGCGTTCGCCACTCAGATGTATTTCCTGATGCAGCGCGCCGAGCAGCTGCGTCAACTGCGCCAGAGTGATCTTTTTTCGGCCACCCGCGTGGCAGACTTTCTGTTCGAGAAGGACCGGCTTTTCGCGCAATTGACGCTTCAGACCGAGGAGTATCATCTGTACCGCAAGGTTCACGATGCGCTGGCCGTCGATGTCGTATCTCCGGATCTGGTGATCTATCTGCAGGCTCCGGTGGACGTGTTGCTGGATCGCATCCGGCACCGCGGCATCAGCTACGAGCAGAGCATCAGCGCCGATTACCTGGCCCGGTTGTGCGATGCGTACGTCGACTTCTTCTATCATTACAATCAGGCGCCCCTGCTGATCGTGAACGCAGCCGAGATAGACCTGGTCGGCAATGACGCCGACTACCAGCAATTGCTGGCGCGGGTGCTGGATCTCCAGCCCGGGCGGCATTTTTTCAATCCGTCGCCGATTGCCCTCTAGGGAAACACTGATCTATTCTCACGTCTGCGCCCGAGACCGGTTTTGGTCATCTGGCAAGGCGCGGTGCCGGTTCGGTAGCCCGAGCTACCGGGCCGGTGGCGCAACACCGCCAGGGGCCAAAACCGGCC
>LFIK01004396.1_pt1 | contig 11414 bp, 20 predicted proteins | sample 643401 | NCBI WGS metagenome assembly LFIK01 (sample SAMN03777447, study PRJNA286221) | soda lake metagenome | biome: soda lake; feature: Kulunda steppe; material: water; isolation source: sample T5-Br brine of Lake Tanatar-5 | place: Russia: Kulunda steppe | collected 2010-07 | reverse complement strand
TTCCATGTTAATTTGCCCTTTTTTAACCTTGTAATGCGAATGATGTTTTCTCCTTCGCTTTTCCCTCTTTTTTCCGTAATGCGAATGGTCCAGGAAATCTTTTCCGTATTTCCCCCCTTTTTAAATCATTTTCCCTCAGGAAAAAACTGTAATGCGAATTCGCCCAATATAGCTAATTAGCTTTGTGTCAGCATCCAACCTATTGCTCATGAGATGAGAAGGATGAGTGCTAATTTGGCGCACGCATGACAGTATGCATATAGCAATCTGTAAGAAAGTTTTATTCCAAAACTGAAAACGGGCAAAAATACATTGGTGTATGTATAGATATTATGTATAATTGTATCTCTTTAGATTGCGCTACATTAGTTGTGAAGATTGTGAGCTTTGCTAGGAATCCGATATTTCCTGTCTCTTTTGTCAAAAGCATTGCGACAGCCAGGGTTATCCAAATCAATTTTCTTACATATTTCATGAGTTCCAAAAAGCCCACACTCGGATTGTTTGGCGGAGAAGACCAACAGACAGCTGAGAGGCCCATGTAGGCTCTGCTACGTGTTCTGCTTCAAAAATTGGTAATGCAAGATCTGATCAATGCTGCTTTGGAGGAGGTGGCGGTTGAGGGCAGCTCAGGTGGGTGCTGGCAGTGCACAATTGCCGCAATTCAGGCGCATCCACCTCTCAGCTATTCGCACCTTTATATGCAACATCATGCATAAGCTCTGCGCCCCTGCACACTTAATCCGTGCAGGCTGCAGCTTGCCAGCTCTGTGGGGCCTGTTGCAGGCGCGCTTGCCGCTGCCCACATGCTGTGTGTCAGCCTTGACAGATGCTGTCAAGCAATACGTGTGGGACGGACTCCTGCAGCAGAGGTTTCCAGACATCCATCTTTGCTTGCCAGCAGGGCCAACAAGGTCTCCCAGGTCTGCAAAGTTAATTTTGCAGGCTGCAGATGGATCACATGCCTCATTAGGCCATGCTCATAGGCGCGCCATGCAGCTATCTCTGCCATGCACGCACGTGACGTGAAACATAGTTTGCTCATGTGTGTACCCAGCGAGGTGGTCATTTCATTTAGTCTGAGTCTGAGGCCTAAAAATTTGCCATCCTCTCTAGCCGACCTGTCCAGCATTTTTTCGTCTATCTTTTGCGGCGGCACCACGCATGCGCTCACTCTTAGCATTTTATTCCTGTTCTGTAGGCCTGAGGCAAGGGGAGGGGACAGCCTGGAGGACAATCAGGTTGGTGGAATGGAACTACTACCAAACATCCTGGTCACAAAGGTTCAAAGTAGTGCAGGAAGCATGGTGTTTAAGAGGATTGTCTGAGTAACAAGCGGTTGACATGAGCACATAAGAAAGAATGGACCCTCTTCCCAATCTAGGCATGGTGCTGCACTTTTGTTTGCTCAGGGTAGGAATAAGCATGCCTTCTCCCGAGTCCGCGCATTTGTTTCATACTGCGTTACGCATTGTACATTTCAGGTGTCTTGCCCCCCAGATAGTATTCTGCATTTTAAGATTGCGGAGGAACGTGGTGTCACTATCAAGGTAAGGGGATGATTTGAGGCCCGCATGCATTTAAATGGCGGCCAATGCTTGAACTCACCGCCATGCTCACATACTTGAGTCTGCAAGTGTTGTGCAGCGGTTGGCATGTTGCTTTTCTTGGGCAGAATTAACTGCTTCTGTAGGTTCTGGTGATTAAGGTGTGGAAAATAAGGTGCCTTTCCTGGCACTGTTATAGTCCCAGCAGTTGCTCGCAGACAGGTCCAAATCATCTTAGGGGCATGCCTAGGAGTGCAAGGGAGCTCATAAAAGAAAACGCAGAGCATGGGCCTCAGCTCATGTGAACCCCACCCTCCTCTTATATGCAAACGCCTGAATAAGTGCCTGACTCCAGCAAGTGCGTGTGCGCATCCTTACTTCTATGTACATCTTGTGTGCGCAACCTTACTACTATGCACATCCTGTGCTTGTGCGCATCCTTACTTATATGCGCATCTTGTATGCATCTGTGCAGGCATCTCAGCACGTCAGGAACAGCGTGCTGGGCTTGTATGACGCGCACACGTCTCGCTTCCAGCTGAGCGGCCCACAGGCAAGTTCTTGGTGGCGCCTTTGATCCCTGGGGTGCAGGCACGGATGACAGCCATTTTCCATTTACAAGCTTGACCTTTTGGTATAGAGGGTATATGCAAAACAAAAAGGCACATGCACTCGTGTTTTAGATTAGGTGACCCCACAAATTGCTGAAGGTTCTGGTAAGGTCCATTTGCCTGTGCCAGCAGATCATGGGGCGCTTGATGAAAGGCCGCGCAGAAATGCTTACCTTTGGCACTCCCTCTTGCTCTCGTCGTAGCCTTGCAGCTGCCACTTTACAAGCTCTAGCATGTTGTTCCTTACTAACAACTTCCATCACTCAAACATCCTCACTTGCAAAGATGGCTGCAACCCGTTCAGCTTCTGCAAGCTCCATTATTCAAACTGTGGCATATGCAAATAACTATACTCTGCAGATCACAACCTTGGAGACGATTGCGCGCATGCGTCATCTGGGTGCTCTTCAGTCTAATCTTGCCTCCAAATTGAACATCACCAATGCAAACTTCTTCTATGTTGTGAAGGTGAGTCAAGACAGACTAAGGCCGCGGTCGCACACAAAAATTTCCACTACTTCGTTTCCACTCAGAAGCGAGAAAAGTGTATGTTTACGCGCAATTCTCCACTCCTGAGTCGGGAGGAAAACTTCTTTGCGGTCATCCTATAATTCCTCACTACCCCCATGACCAGCCCTCTCCTACGGCCTGGCTGTTGGAAAGCACACTCATCCCAAAACCAACGAAAAGGATAAAAAAACTTCCTTTGACAGACCCTCATGCAGCAAGTAGGCTGCACCATGACGCAGACTGCTTTGTTCATAATGAGCCTGCAATGCTGCATTTGCCAAGTTTATGCACGCGGCTCATGGTGTACAGTGCCTTGCATGGCAGTCAATTGACCGTGAGCGATCAGGGGAAAGTGGAATCACCTGCGAGGCATGATTTAATGGTTACTGCGTCTCGCGCTCACTTAATAGCATTTCTTTTCCCCCTGTGTGTGGCCATGGCGCACCGTTTTTGCGTACTTGTGAAAGGTTGTCCTCGTGCATACAAAGAAAGCCTTTTATGGCGTGCAAGTGCTCATCAAATTGACAGTCTATGGAATGACAGTAGAGACCATCCCACTCAGTTTGTATTTGCTTAACACTCTTCACCATGTTTGGCATCTCACAAGTGAAAGCTTGGTAGACACATACAAATTACAAAGATATTATACCTGGGCATTGTTGGCCTAGAGAATCATCACCAGCCAGTGCTGCAGCTGCATCAATCACACAGGTGTGCATGCAGAAAACCTTGTCTCCAGACATCTTCCCAAATTTTTGCTATTTCTGATGTATCAAAGTGCAAGCAAAGGGTTTCTGGACAAATGGGACTCTTCCTGGGAGCTTCCCAAACTTTCTCCAGTTTTGCCCAAAATGAAAGCGCACTTCAAAAAATTGTGTGACTGCGGCCTATGCCCCAAGTAAAAGCTACCTGGTTATGATCTAGACTACATATGATGTACGAGGAAATGCTGGAAGAATGGAAGATGATGCGTAGTAATCTAGGGCCAAAGCACACCTTTTGTGCCATCAAACCACATCTTACATATTGGAAGCTCTGAAGAAGCATTGCATGCCTCTTATTTGCAGACACACAGATCTTGTCTCTCATTCTCTGAGGTAAATTGCTGGTAGACAAGGGTCTGTTTGCGCTTCGTGGGTGCAGTGCCTGGAGGAGCGAGGCCTGATTGCCCGCACGCCGGTGCTACTGACCACACAGCGCACGGCCCGCTCCCAAGGCGTCCTCACCACAAATGTGCTGCACCTCACACGCTACGCGCCAGCAGTCCGCTTGGGGCCGGGCCAGGTTTTCAAGGTGTGTGTGTGCATGTGTGCATAAATGCGTGCAAGCTCATGAGTGTTTGCATGTTTGTGCTGTTGATAATCCCCTGCTGTGTATGCAACCTTAAGTCAAAATGCTGAGGACATGAATCGCTTTGCCAGCTCTAGCTTCACAGGGGTTGCCTGACAAGATGATGCTCACAATCCAATCTGTGGCACTTCAGCCCTTGTACTCTTTGTCAAGCTCGTGGACTTAATTGCATCTTGTGTGTCGTATATCATCTGCAGATAGCACTTGTAAACCTTCTTTGGTATAATCATGCAGATCTTAGCCTGTACCTTGCGACTTATACAAGTCAACCAAAATTATAATAACAACATGAAAGCTTATGCATGGATTGTCTGCCTTCTGTGCTTATTCAGATGGTGGAGGGCGACCGTCAGGAACTGAATGCAGACACTGCCACATACACTATCCAGGTGGGTTGATCATGCTGAAGACTGATGGATAGTCAACTGCATTCATGCTGCTCTGTTGTGAATGAATGCTGCTCAGATAGATATTGATGGGTTTGTGCTGCGTGAGAAGAGTGCCTCTGTTCCTACACAGACATTTTTCCTGGCCACAATTTTGGGAATGTTTTAATGACAAGCTTACTGTGCAGCAATAAGCTGCATCTGCCATCAGTGAAAAAGCAGCTAGGGCAAAGAAAAATGCATGCATTTCACCATACTCCTGTTTTTCATGTGATCTGGAAGCTCTTGCATTTCTGTAATACTATCAACTGGAAACAAAAGCAATACATATACTTATTGAAAAGGCAGTTGATTGAGCGCACTTACATACACACAAAAGATGCAATTGATCTCTGCTTTGGCATAGGATGAATCACGATTCATGCGCCTTGTGAGCGAGCGCATTGCCAGTACTGTGGGCAAGGTGGTCATCGAGTCAGAGTTGAAGATTGTTTTGGGATTCACGGGCAAAAAGGGGCATCGGTACTGGCGCAGGATCAAGGTACGCTATGTCTTTGAAGCCAGCCTCCACTCAGTGCACATATGACCATGTGCATGTGCGTGTGAGCTTTCATCTGCAGTGCTAGTGTCTTGTGGGCATAAACTTCACGACCAAACAAACTTTGTGGTGCGGCTGGCTGTATGATTGTAATAGACCAAAGACTGACGCGCTGAATTATCCAAGCCAAAAGGATGAACAGGGATGGGACAGGGTAGGCATTGTTTTTCATACAGGTAGGCTTATATTTCATAAGGCATTGTATCTCATAAGGGCAGGTATTGTTTCTCATAGGGGCAGGCCTTGTATTGCATTAGGGTAGGCATAGCATCTCATAAGAGTAGGCATTGTATTTTATTTCACAAGGGTGGGCATCGTATTTTATAAGGAAAGGCATTGTATTTCAAGCAGCCATGGTCTTTTGGAAGTGCCCTCCACGATTATTTTACCACTGCTTGCTGAAACTTGGTAGTTAAAGGACATCCACGCATCATACTCGTGCGTTGGATTTCTAATCACCACCTTCGCACTTTGCCTTCTCTGTGCTTCTCTGGCATTGGAAGCAAGTGTGCGGAATGTTCACACCGTCCCTGATCAACCCTCCCTGGACCTATGTTGTTGCTTTCTTGACAAATCAGGGCAAACTTCTCAAGAATGGCAACATCCACGTTTATGTAGCTGAAATGGATAAAAAGGCAGTGGTAAGTTTGCAGGATTGGCAGTTAGTAGGTATGAGCCATATGCATCGAATTCTTGGGCCTGTGATGAAGATGGCGCAATATTTCCTGATGTTAGCGTTACACAGACACATCAGCCATACACATCTGAAGCAGTGTAGTCTCTACAGCAACCGCGCACAGATTCATAAGTGACAAGTGCACTGACGCTCTGTGTGCCTTATAGTTGGAGACTGGTGTCACTTGGCTGGCGCGCAGCCGCATTTGCCTTGAAGTAACCAACAATAATTTGGAACGTAATGGACTGGTTCATTGGGAAACGTGAGCTTTGGTCAGGGCACTTAGTACTGCTCTGTCTGCGAGCCATAGTCAGAGTACTGAGAACTGCTCTACATGGGTTGATGACCCTCAGTTGGGGCTGCTCTGAAAGGGTTGATGGCTCTCAATAAGGGCTGTTCTGAAAGGGTTAATCACCCTCAGCTTGACCTCCTTGCTCCTTTGAGCTAGCTGGGGTGGTGAACCCAGAGGCTGCCTCAGGGCCACATGTTCCCAGCAGTGTGCAGAAAGGGCTTTTGTATAGTCATCTGTGCCGGAAGGGCTTTAGTGCAGTCATCTGTGCAGGAAGGGCTTTTGCATTGTCATCTGCGCTGCGACCTCAACAACCAGCCAGGCGCTACCTGTGTGTGGCACTTGCCAAATGAGAATCCTTTGGGCCCTCAGACTCTGAGAGTACTCTGAGAGTACCCTGATCACTTAGTGTCTTCGGTCAATGCAGACGTGTGTGAAGCTGCTGAAGGAGTACACTGGACCTGTCGAGGAGGGTGATGCCGAGGGGGATGGCGAGGCAGAAGGTGAGCACCCTCAGTCTATGTCATAAGCTCTGCACACTTGTGGAGGCCAGGATACTGGGCAGGCAAGAGATTTCTGAAAGTTAGTAGTAGCTTCAAGCAGATGCCATGCTGCAGGTCTATTCCCTTTGATGATGAGAGATGCAAAGCGCAGGATTGCACTGAACAGTGCCATGCTTGGATGCCTGGTTTGGCTGGGAAGCAAGCAATCTGCGTCTGAAGGCTTGCCAGTGGCAGCAAAGACCACTTCTGCATCATGGTTCCATGCTATCTTGGGTGAACACCAGCAATGCCTCCTGGCACACCCTTTACGCATCCATGCATCTGTTAAAAAATAGCCAGCACACATTGTTTCGTTGTTTGTGCAATTCTTGTTAATACTCTATCTCATGCTTGCTGCCTTTCTAGCTCCCGCCTGGCTGCCGTTAGTAGCTTGCTGGTGTAAAGTCAGCATCTACAGATGTGTATATGGCTGTGCATGTGTGCAATCCTTGCTCCTCTCTCACTCTTGCTGCGTCCCCAGGGGCCGCAGTTGGCAGTTTGCTAGTGGAGGTGCCTCTGGAGCGGCAGATGCTGGAGGCGGTGCTAGATGCAGGCCAGGAGGGCATCCTCACTCTTGCCCTGTTTGAGCGCTTGCACCTGCGGGCCAAAAAGTACAGCAACCAGCTCAATGATGTGATCCGGAAGTACGGGCTGCAGGTGCGGAGTGTCACGAGCTGTGTGTTCCGTGAGCGCTGGACAGCCGCTGTGTTGGCGAGGTGGAAGCAGGGTGTGGGCGGGCGGGGATGCATGATTCCCCTTGCTTCTGCTTCTGCTGCATGGCCTGTAGTGCATTGAGTGCGTGCTTAGACTAAGCCTTTGCTTTAGATCATGAACTGAAGCTCCGCCAACCAGAAGAGAGGTCAATAGCAGAAAGTCTAACAGGAAAAACAAGAGGACCGCCACCCACGCTTGCAGCAGTATGCCCACACAGGCGCTGTGTGTTGCACGCATTCAGTGCATGAGGTGGACTTGAACTGCTACCGCCTGTGAGTATAAACTGCAGCATCGGCATCTACAAAACGCTGTGTGCAATTAGAGCAATATGTGCTGCTGGTGCTGCTCCGCGCCTCGTGTGGGGGTACACTACCATCTTACTCCTCCCTCTCCCAAACGCACAGTCTATGCACCATCTCTACTCCAGTGCATGCATGCCCTCCCGTCCCCATGAAAAAGCAGGTCATGAGCCATCCCCACTGCAGTACATATGCACATGCTCTTTCCTCTGTCCCACTGTCACACGCAGGTCGCGCCCCAGAATGTGGGCAAGATTGTCCAGAACCGCATCACGGCTCCTGCCCACCTGCTGGCGCAGTACCAGCAAGCCCAGTTCACTGCCTTTGGCGTCATGCCCGCGGCGGGCGCCCCGCTCCCGCAGCAGCAGGAGCAGCAGGGCGAGGCTGCCGGCAGCGGGGATGCAGGTGGTCCTGGCGCTGGTGGCTTGGCTGGCGCGCAGCCCGCAGCGGGAGGAACGGTGCCTACTCCGAGGGCTGGCGTGCAGCCCGCAGCTGAGGCAGCTGGTGCTCCAGCGGCATCTGCCCCCTTGGCAGGTGCCGCAGCGGCTGGTGCTTCTGACGCTGCCGGCCCTGAGGCTGGCACTTCAATGGCGCCCTCCTCTGGGAGTGCAGGCGGTGCAGCAGCCAGCGCGCAACTAGCCACCCCCTATGGCCGCCATGGTGGGGCAGGGCAGGCAGCAGCCGCACCGGCAGGCGGCTCTGCTGCCGCAGCTGAGCCGGCGGCTGGACCAAGCGGACCTGCTGCCGCGGAGGCTCAGCGTGGGGCAGGGCGGCAGCGCGCAGTGCCACACAAGAGCGCCGTGCGCACGGTACGTTCTGGCGGCATATGTATGCAGGGGGGGTTGGCCTAGCACGTGTCCAGGGGGGCCTGGCCTTGCATGCGCGTTTTGACTGTGTGTTTATGTCTGTGCGTGCCTGTTTGTATGTGGTGGAGTGGTACGTGGTTGTGTGCTTGTCTGTAAATGGTTGAATAGGTGTTGATGAGTGGGTGAGGGCCGGCGTGGGTAGTGTGTATATGTGGGTCACTGAGCGTGTGCTTCCTTGAGAGCGATGGCATGTCCAACGTCAATTAATGTTGCCCGGTGCTAGGCCTGCTTCTTTCTGGAAGCAGCATTGTCTGGAAACACATTTTCACTTTCTCCGCGTTGGCCATATCTCCTGTTGTTATATTTCCCTGAAACATGTAAGCACATCTGCACACTTGTACGTATGCACACATGCGCATCTGTACGTATGGCTTGCATGTATAGATTGAGCAGCATGCATGTATAGATTGAGCAGCATGCACGCACGCGGGCACACACGCACACACACACACACGTAAGCGCATGCACTCCCCAAGCGCCTACTGCTCAAGCCTGCTCGCGGCCGCGCCATGCATATGGACCATGCCCACAGCCGCATGCGCACACACGCACACACACACAAAATCACACACGCGCGCACACACACATGCACACACACGCCTGTTGCCTCCCCGTGCTCCCCCACCGTGTTGCTTAGACGGACCTGGCCGACAGTCGCATGCGCCGCCTGCTGGCGCGCCTGGACGAGCAGGGCTTCCTGGTGCGGCACGAGGTCCGGGCAATGCTGTACAACTACGAGATCGCCCACAACCTAGTGCCGCCATCCACCAGCGTGTACCACAAGGTGAGCACATGCGTGCAACGTGCTGGGTGCTGCGTGCAATGTGCTGCGTGCGACGTGCTGAGTGCGATGTGCTGGGTGCACATGTGTGCAACGTGCCAGGTGCCTGGCCAAGCGCATGTTGGGTGCTGCCTGACCAAGCGCATGCTGGGCGCTGCCTGACCAAGTGCATGCCGCTTATGTTTGCAGGTATTGTGTAATTATCGCAACATACTGCGCTGTGTGCTGCATGTGTGCGTGGCACGTGGATCAGAAGAGGAGGGCAGTCCATCCCCTTATGCCCACAATTCCGTCTTTGCGGGCCCACAACCGCACGACAGCCCACATTCACCAACCTGCCTGTCTGTTTGCCCCACCCAACCTGCCAAGGCTTGGCCAGGCAGCACAGCGTATGGCAAGGGAGCTCGAACCCCACGCATATGATGGCTCACACTCACCCAACACATGTGATGGCTCACACCCACCCCACACATATGGTGGCTGACACGCACCCCACACATATGGTGGCTCACACTCACCCCGCACATGTGATGGCTCACACGCACCCCACACATATGGTGGCTCACACGCACCCCATACATATGGTGGCTCACACGCACCCCACACATGTGATGGCTCACACGCACCCCACACATATGGTGGCTCACACGCACCCCACACATATGGTGGCTCACACGCACCCCCTGCCCACCCCTCCTGTGCCCCCCAACCTGCCAGGGCCCCGACAAGAAGACCATTGACCGCCTAACAACGCGCATGGAGGTGGCCAAAAAGGCCAAGCGCATGACCATCAGCATCCCGGGCTCTTATCAGCAGGGGGAGGCCCGCCTGGTGGGTCCGCTGCGTGTGTTTGCGTGTGCTGTTGTGTGTGGGTATGCGCGGGTGCGTTTCAGTGCGCGTGCCTCAGCATGAACGTGTGTTCGTGCGTGTGATGCATTTGACGTGAATGGGTGTGTGCGCCTGTGGAGTGGGGGTTGTAATGGGAGAGGAGCCGAGTGCCCAGACGCGTGTTGTGAAATGTGTGGGTGGGCATTTTCTGTGTGGGCTCCCTGGCGTACGCGTTTTGCTCGGGAGCTCCCTTCTAACAGCATGCCTGTGGAGAACTAAGGCGCTTCTACCTCCATTGCCCTGAATGAGGCCTCGCTGTCCTTTGCTGAATCAGCTTGCTTGATGTAGATGCGGCGGCGCGCTGCACCGGCTAGGAACGTGCAAACCAGGGGAGCGCCTGGAGTAATGTGCGCATGCGCGCAATCAGAGGATACCATGCCTTTTCCTCAGCCCAACTGACACGGGGCACACTCCTTGGGGTTGTGCGTGTGCCCACAACTTGAGGGCGGACTGCGCTCTGCTCACCACTTTTCTGGCAACCTAGCAAACTGACCAGAGGCATATGCTGCCTGGGGTTGCGTGCAGGTGGAGGTCATCCTGCCCGATGCACAACTTACACCACATGCACAGATGTGCTGACGAGGGGCTTGCTTGCTGGGGTTGTGTGTGCGCCCGCAGGTGGAGGTCATTGTGCCATATGACCAAGAGGTCACTGAAGAGCGCATCCAGGAGATGCAGCAGTACTTCATCCACTATGAGCGTAGCCTGCGCCAAAAGTCCAGCAACAAGTTTTTCCTCGAGAAGAACCAAGCCCTGCGCACGATAGTTGAGCAGCAGCAGCAGCAGCAGCAGCAGCAGCAGCAGCAAGACCACGAGCAGGCGCAATTGCAGCAACAGCAGCAACACCCTGGGCAGCCTTCTGGAGTGGACGGGGCAGAGCATCATGCTGCAGGTAGAGCCGTGCGCCCTGGGGCGTGGCTTGTAACTGTGCGCTGCAGTATTTGTTTACATTGCACGCTCATGGTGTTTGCCAGCATGGCAGCAATGATGAGTGGTTGCGCTTGAGCTTCTGTTGAGCCCCTCGTCCAGTACATGTACAGCTGTACAACAGTGCAGCCTGAAGCTGTGCTTTTGTTTCACTCCAACTCATCCTGCCCAACCTCTCTGAGCGATTGGTGCCATGTATGCGCCCAGCCCTGAAAAACACAAGTTTCGATCCTGGCTGATCCATCAGCATTGGACTGCCACGGAGGCACACGCTGAGGAGCCATGACCACACACCAGGATTGCCCTGGACTGGGTTTTATTGTCCTGCAAAAAGGGCTGAAAGGGCCCCCGCCTATTCAGGCATTCTCCCTCTGGTGACGACCTGGATGGAGCACATACAAACACGTATGCCCGCACCCAAGCACCCACG
>LFIK01004394.1_pt1 | contig 11419 bp, 7 predicted proteins | sample 643401 | NCBI WGS metagenome assembly LFIK01 (sample SAMN03777447, study PRJNA286221) | soda lake metagenome | biome: soda lake; feature: Kulunda steppe; material: water; isolation source: sample T5-Br brine of Lake Tanatar-5 | place: Russia: Kulunda steppe | collected 2010-07 | reverse complement strand
CAACACGCCACCACAGAGACGAAAATTTCAGTCGCGCACCGCCGCAGTCATGGCATGGTGTGTACGAGCGGTACTTCGACAGCAGCACCCGGATGTGCATCTTATAGGCCTTGCTCTCCAGCCAGTCGAAGAACTCCTGCACGCCATACCAGACCCCCTGGTCCCAGTCGCCCTCGCCTTCGATCACCCACCTTTGCTGTTCTTCGGTGAGGTCCTGCCAGGGTGTATCCACCGGGATGCGCTTTTTCTTCGCATAGCGGATCAGGTCCTGCTGCACCTCGTTGTAGGACGGTGTCTGAATCGGCTTGATGGCGCCCTCTTGCAGACTCTTGCGTTCATCCGGAATCACCAGGCCCCAATCAACCCCGATAATGCGGCCAAACCCCTTGCAGCTCTCGCACGCACCGATTGGAGAATTGAATGAAAATTGACTCGGTGCCGGGTCGGCGAAGTCGATATCACAATGAGCACAGTGATGGTGGCTGGAGAAACGTTCCGGCGTGCCGGTTTCCCGACTGTCGTCCAGCGGGTAGAGCAGCACATGACCCTTGCCGTAATGCAGCGCTGTCTCTACCGCCTCGGTCAGACGCCCCCGGTTGTCTTCGCTCAGGCGCAGACGATCCTGCACCACCTCCACCCGACGGCCGTCACGCTTGTGCATGCGGGCATAGCCCTGCTGGGCCAGCAGTTGCAGTACCTCGTCGTCGCTGAGCTTTTCCGGCACATTGATCGGCATGCACACCATCAGCCGCTGCTCGTTCGGCCAGTCGGCATAAAGCGCAGCGACGATACTCTGTGGATTTTCGCTGACCACCTCGCGGCCACAACTGTGGCAATACAACTCCGCCAGCCGCGCAAACAGCAACTTCAGATAGTCGTTGAGCTCGGTCATGGTGCCCACGGTAGAACGCGAGGTGCGCACCGTATTGCTCTGCTCGATGGCGATGGCCGGCGGGATACCCTCGATGCTGTCGACCGCAGGTTTGTCCATGCGGTCCAGAAACTGTCGGGCGTAGGCCGAGAAGGTCTCGACATAGCGCCGCTGCCCCTCGGCATAAATGGTGTCGAACGCCAGCGTCGACTTGCCTGAACCACTCACCCCGGTTACCACCACCATTTCGCCCAGCGGGATATCCAGATCCAGATTGCGCAGGTTGTTCTGGCGAGCGCCGCGAATGCGGATGGCGTCAAGAGTCATAGGGTATGGGGTCCGGCTTTGTGGCAAAGTTGAGAATATAGGCGAGTCAGGCAACATGACCAAGTGTTGAGGAGGATTTAGCCAGAATTCGATGAGTTCCCCACGTTCGGCGTCAAGAAATCACCAGAGGGAATCATCCGCAAGTTTTGGGTAGGGCGATTGTACATATACACCCAGGCCATGCAGTACTCACCACTGGTCAGCTCAATCTCCTGTCGTTGCCGGATGTATTCCATGGGACTCTTGAACCCTGGTCCGTAGCCCTCGTAATGGTCCAGCAGCGGCAGCATTCTTTCGGGCGTCTGCAACGCATAAACCTCGCCCCTTACCCGGTCGGACGGATCATCAGATGGCACGACGCCGGGATAATCAGCGACCTGATAGAGTCGACCCTGACAGGTACCTTCCGAGACATAATCGGCATGCGTGGAAAGCCACCGGGCCATGTCGTTGCTGGCTTCGCGGCGCAGTGTGCCGTAGACAAAAATCAGTTCGTTACTCATGATCAGCCTGACTGGCTTCTCCTACCTCGGAAAACCGCTCGACCAGATAGTCGAGCAGCGCCCGCACACCGGGCAAAAGGCCACGCCGGGAGGGCATGACGGCGTGAATGACTTCGCTTCTCGGTGCCCAGTCGGGCAGGACCGCCTGCAGGACGCCGCTGTCGAATTCGGAACGGATCATCATGGTTGGCATCTGTACCACACCGATCCCTGCGACAGCAGCCTGGCGCAGGGTGTTCATGTTCCGCGTAACCAGCCGGGGCGTGTGCTCAATGCGGGCTTCGGCTCGCTCGGGTCCAATCAGGTGCCATAAGTGTCTCTGCCGGGGCTGCCCCAATGCCAGACTGGGCAACGCGGGCAGGTCCGCGGGTACTGATGGAGTGCCGTTTGCGGCGAGCAGGGACGGATTGGCGACCAGACATTGCGCACGATCCGACAGGACGCGCAATACCAGATCGCTGTCTTCCAATGGTCGCGGTCTCACCCGAAGCGCCAGATCCATGCGTTCTTCGATGACATCCACCCGTCGATCCGTAGACTCGACCTCGATATTGACGCCGGGAAAGCGCTGCATGAAATCGCACAGAAACTCACCGACACTCACATCCAGCAATGCCGTCGGGCAACTGAGACGCACCGTGCCGCAGGGCTCGGCGCGGCGGCTGTCGATGGCATCCTGTGCCGCCTCTGCCTCCACCAGCATGGCCCGACAGTGTTGAAAATAAGCCTGCCCGGCTTCGGTTACCGCCACATGGCGGGTAGAACGCTGCAGCAAACGCACGCCCAGGCGCTCTTCCAGCCCTGCGATGCGCCGACTGAGACGGGACTTGGCGATACCCAGTGCGCGGCCAGCCGGGGCAAACCCGCCATGCTCCACCACCTGAGCGAAATAATAGAGATCGTTGAGGTCCTGCATGGCTCATCGTTCTAAAAATGGAACGATGAGTGTACCGATTGCCCTCTAGTTACTCCAGCGTTGCTGATTCAGAATATCCAGCATCATTCAACACACCCCAATGGAGGTTGCCATGAAAAAGATTCTTGGTGTTTACAAGGCGCCGCTGCGTCACTGGGTAGGTGACGGTTTCCCCGTGCGGTCGCTGTTTTCCTACAACAGTCACGGCCAGCATGTCAGTCCGTTTCTGCTGCTGGATCATGCGGGGCCCATGTACTTCGAGCCGGCTGACCGCCCGCGCGGCGTGGGTGAGCACCCACACCGGGGCATCGAAACCGTGACTATCGTTTACAAGGGCGAAGTGGACCACCTGGACTCCACCGGCTCTGGTGGCCGAATCGGCCCAGGCGACGTACAGTGGATGACCTCTGGCGGCGGCATCATGCATCAGGAGTTTCATTCCGAAGCTTTCACCCGCCAGGGGGGAGAGCTGGAAATGGTGCAGCTCTGGGTCAACCTGCCAGCGAAGGACAAGATGACCACACCGGGTTACCAGAGCCTGGTCAGCGCCGATATTCCGGTCGCCGAACTGCCTGAAGGCGCTGGCCAAGTGCGGGTAATCGCCGGCGATTATGCTGGCCACCAAGGCCCGGCAAATACCTTCACGCCGATGAACGTGTGGGATGTGCGGTTGAATGCTGGCCATGAAACCCGGCTTGATCAGCCGGAGGGCTGGTCCGGTCTGGTGATTGCTCTGCATGGCACCATTCAGGTAAACGGTACAGAAACCGTGCGCGAGGGCGAGCTGGCGATGCTGGATCGCACCGGTAGCGGATTGTCGCTGAGCGCCGAGTCTGACGCCACCGTGCTTGTGCTGGGCGGCGAGCCGATTGATGAACCCATCGCCGGGTACGGACCCTTCGTCATGAATACTGAAGCGGAAATCCGTCAGGCCATTCACGACCTGCAGACCGGTCAGTTCAGCCGGATACCGGCCTGAACGAGCAAGCTAGTCAGCTTCCCCCGGCAAGAAGTGCAACTGATGCACCACATCGCCGGACAACAAGGGCGCCGGGCGGCCTTCCACCCAATCCCGATGGCCGTGGTCGAAAAACGGTGACAGCGGATGGCCGCTCTGGCCGGTGGCCATGTGGAAGATCGCGTTCTGCTCCTCACCGGGCGTTACCACCATGCGTTGTGACGCACCCCAAGTCCGCCCCTGTGCCAACGGCAGGAAGGTATCGCCATTCATCGGTTCCGCCGGCATGCGCAGGAAGCGCCCGAGCAGCGGGATACCGCTGGCCATGGGGTGGGCAATATCCAGGGTATTGGCACTGCCCCAGGTCTGTTCGGCCAGGGCGCCACCGTCGGCGGTCAGGACTTCCAGGGTGAGGGCAGCGCGCGCCAGCAGAAATGCGTCCCAGCTGTCGTGTGGCGCCGGGATATGTTGCTCCGGGCGTTCCTGCAACAGGGCCCAGACCGGGTACTCCGCTCGATTATCGATCCAGCCGGGTCGGAAAGTGTTTCCCGCTGCCACCTGCAGCTGGCGATAGACTTCACCCACAGTGCCGTCGATCACACTCTCCCGAAAGCGCTTGACGATGTGGTAGCCGACATCCTCGGCAGCCGCGCGGGCTGCCCAGTTCTCTACCAGCGAACGCATTTCCACCAAGTCATCGGTTTCCGCATCTGCCAGCACATCAAGCAGCAGATCGCGCCAGCGCTGCAGAAACAGCGCCCGGTCATCCAATTGCAGGGCCAACAGATCCTGTTCGTCAAAACGGTCTTCTGCCAGCAGCACATCCCGGATCTGCTGCTGGCGTGCACCCAGGGCATAGTTCCCCTGCCCGACAAGGTCCAGCAATTCGTCGGAGACGATGCGGGCATTGGCCGTCCACAGTCGTCCGTCTGCATCGGCGCGCACCACGGGGTAATCCTCTGGCGCCAGGTAACCGGCCCAGCCGAATTCGCCGTCCGACCAGTCTCGTGGTTCCTGTCCGTCGAAGTCGCCGCTGCGCTCAGGCAAACGCCCCATGATGGTCCAGGCCTGCTGGCCGTCACGGTCAACCACCACAAAATTCTGCCCCGGCACACCGGTCTGCTGCGCTATCGGCAAGGCGTCTTCGACCGACATCGCGTCTTCCAACGCCAACAGGTTCAGGTTGGCGCCCTCGGTGTCATGCGCCACCCAGCGCATGGCCATCAGGTACCCCTCATGATTGCGGCCAATCACCGGCCCCCACTGCGTTCTCCTGACCGTCGTTTCAAAGGGTTCCTCACCGGCCACGTCGATAACCTCGGTCACAAACTCGATGGACTGCCAGCCCTCGGGGGTCAGATATTCGCTGTCGTCATTACGCGTCTGCAGTATGACCACATCCTGATAGTCACCATTGCTGTTGGTGAAGCCCCAGGCAATCTGCTGATTCGAGCCCACTACCATGGCCGGAGCGCCGGGCAGCGTGGCACCACTGATCTCGCGGTCCTGCCCGGGAATGTTCCAGGTGGCCTGGTACCAGATATTGGGCACACTGTGCCCCAGGTGCATGTCATTGGCCACCATGGCGGCGCCATAATTGGTCAGGTTGCCGCCCACCGACCAGTTGTTGGAACCATAGGAGATAGGGTCGGTGTAGGCATAGAGCTTCTCAAGGGGGTTATCAGCGGGGCTATAACCGGACCTCTGCGCCTGCACGAACTCGGCGAGTGGCGCATCAGGTATTGGGGCGCTAAATTCCCCGGCCTCTCCATGTATCGGCGCATCCCATTCCCCGGCTTCCGGCTGTAGGAAGTCGAACCAGTCTGCCGGCAACAGATCGCGCATCACGCCCCGGCTGATTTCCTGCTCGGCCCAGTCGGGCTGCAGATCAAGATACATAGAGTACAGCGTCAGGAAGGTATCTTCCTGCGACCACGCCTGCGGCGCCAGCCCCAGTACCAGGTGCTCGAATGGCTGGCTGCGCAGATCGCCCAGCCCCTGGTTGACCCCCTGCACATACTGATCAAGGATCTGACGGTGAGCGTCCGGCAGCGCCGCATAAGCCGCCTGCCCGCGCTGGCGGAACTGGTGTCGGCGGATGGCGCGATCATGGTTTAGCGCCACATCGCCGAACAGCGCACTCAGCTCACCAGCCGAGTTGCGGCGCAGCAGATCCATCTGGAAAAAGCGCTCCTGAGCATGCAGGTAACCCAGTGCAAATGCCGAGTCCGTGCGCTCTTCTGCCGTGATGCGCGGCACCCCTCGGGCGTCCCGCTTCACCAGCACCGGCGCCGAAAGCCCTTCATTACGGACCTCACCGTCTAACTGCGCGAGACTGCCGCTCAACTGCCAGTAGACAAAACCTGCGCCCGCCACCAACAGCACCACGACCAGCAAAAACAGCCGCCACGTCCATCGACCCCAAAAACCCAATCCGCGTGCCATTCAAGATTCCCTATTCATTCTTGACTTGTTCTTTTAACAAGTTGCTCAGATTGCCACAGCCTACAGAGGGTTGCATTCTTCAGGTACGCGAAGACGATACCATTGAATAAATTTGATGGAATGGCACCAGGAGAGCCGCATTGATTTCACCCGGCGGGTAAAATGGCCGATAGTCTGCTGGACAGTTGCATCCTGCCGCGGGATCACTGTGATTGAGAGACTCCCCGTGGCCATGGTGCCGGCCGTACATCCGAGGCAGAAAAACAGCAATCCACGCAGTAGCGTGTCCCCATGGCAATTGGTAATTTATACCCATATTCCGCTGCGAATCATCACACCATTATGGACTATCTGATATTCATTCTGGGGTTTACGCTTATCCATATGGCCGCGTACACCCTCGCCGGGGCCTTGACCCTGAAAATCAGCAAGGAAGTCTACGAAGGAAAGAACCGGCTCATGATCTACCTTCGAGACATGTCGGATGAGCAGGAACGGCGACATGTGCAGACAATGTTCCTGCCCGCCCAACTGCTCCGTGGAATTTTGATGTCACTCGTACTACTCCCGATCCTGCCCGCCCTGGGGGAGCTATCGTTCGTGCTTCGTTTTACATTTCTGGGCGGCCTTGCATTCATCTTTACTCACCTCAGCTCCGCCTCGCCATGCCCGGACAATATCGAAGGCTATGTTTACATGAAGGAGCGCTACTTCAACAAAAACGCCTTCCTGAAATTTCAGGGAGAGATGCTGCTATACAGCGTTGTGTTTGCCGGCTTCGCCGCATGGTTGCTGTTCTGACGGATTGGTTTTGACCAGGGCAGTGGCGGAAACATTGAACAGGCAGAATAGACAGTATTGAAACAGCCGATGGAATTGTCCCGATTCGTAAGTTGTAGGAGAGTCGCTATTGTTGAGCCGGCAATTTTCACGAACTGGAAACTTCAGGGCCCTCTCGAACCCGTAAGATAGCTGTCAGTTTTCTCTTGTTACGTTGGTTCCGGTGTGTCACCGGAAGACCCACCTGACGACCCAGAAAGGCAGGACGCCCCATGGAATCGACAGGAGAACATTACAATGAAAACGATGACAGGCGGTAGGCCACTAACGGGCTGGCAGACCCTGCTAGCTGCCCTATTCTGTGTGCTGGTGCTGGCTGGCTGCAATGACAGCAGCGGCAATGGGAATGGCGATGACAACGAAGAAAACAATGGCAATGGCGAAGAAGCCAGCAACGGAAACGGAGGATCGGCGTCGGAGGGCCAGGATACTGACCGAGTGCTGCTGTACGAAGAACTGGATTTTGTCAGCAACTTCCCGGATCGGCCAGTGTTCGCCGTGAACGCAAATGATCCGGAGGACATCACCGAAATCACCCCGACACCGCACGACAGTGAATTGGCGACAGGCGGAATGTACAGCGGCTTGAGCTCACCGGATTCAGAAGCCCTGCCTCTGGGAGTACTGGGTGGCGAATTCAGCGACGGTGAACTGACCAACGCTAACTATCAGTACACGGTCTACAACACGGAAGCGGGTGAACTGTATCGCCTGGATGCCGGCAACGGTGACACGACTGCAGTGCGTTTCTCCTCCGAAGACAATGCCTCGGGCATTTGCACCGTATTTGTCGCCCCGGACCTGGCCGATATCGACAACAGCCGGCTGATCTACCAGGTATCCGAGGAATCCAATTGTGATAACACCGAAATCCGGATGGCCCGAATCGGTGACGACGAGTCTGGCGATGTCGTCATACTGCGGAGTGACGTCACAGACGAAACACTATTGGACACAACGGCAGCATTGAGAGACTCGGACGGTGGACTCACGGAAATTCTGTTCCACATCGATGGTGATTTGGTCGCTTACAACCTCGCATCCGGCGAGCAGACCACGCTGAAAGACGATCTTGAAGACTTCAGTGTGCTGGGTTATGCGAACGGTGGAGGCACACTGATCTTCATGCGGGATCGCTCAGGAACCACCAATGTCGGTACCTTCAGGGCATACAGTGAGACTGACGGCGTCGCAAACCTTGGCAGCTGGGCTTTGAATATTGGAATCGACGAATCGAATTCTGTCCAGGTCGGCAACAACCTGTATGTTGTAGACCATAGTGAGTCTGCAGTGATTGAAATCAATGGCACCGAGGCAACCGTCATCGACAGTGACTGGAGCACAGGACCGGCAGTCCAGGGTGTAACGGCCGCCAACGGTTATCTGGCCTTCGCCTATGAAACCCAGGATAAATGGAATATCCGCCAGGTGGCACTCAGTGATGGCAGTGCCAGCGATATTGCCACAGCCATCGACGATGCCCAGTTTTCCATGAATAACGCCAAGGCGCCGGGTAGCAGTGACAGCTACTGGTTCCTTTACAACGATCTCAGCGACGACGACCCTGTGGCACGCGGCGTGGAGTTCACCACCGGTGGCGGCAACTTCGAGCTGGACAACGCCCGTTGGCGCGGTGAGACCTGGTCGCGCACAGTCGGGGAAACCGGTTTTCAGGCCGAGTACCTGTTTTATCAGGAGAATGGGCAGGAAGGCCCGCTGTTCTCGCTGAATGCTGCTGACCCGGCCAACAGCTCCGGTCAGGATATGGGCGTACAGGACCTGACCTGGGGTATCTGGGTCGGCGGCTTTGGCCCGGAGACACTGATGATTGGCAGGGAGGGCCAGAGCACTTCGGACAACACTCGGGAAGTCCTGCACATCGATGCCTCCACCGCCGATTCCGCTGTTCGGATTACCGATGACGAGGACGCGGATCATCGCCCGATTTCCTACTATTGAGGTGAGGGCCGTGACCCTGCTTGCGGAACCATCCAGGTTTCAGACCCTATTGCTGACTCCGATGGTACCGCAGGTCAGGGTTCCCGGCAGAGAAGCTGCCGACCCTAGTGCCGCTAATCTGTAAGTCATCTGTAAGATTCCTCTGCTAGGCTTGTAGGTGGTGTTTTGCAGGAAGACCGGCACCCAAAATACAAGATCGAGGCAGGACGCCCGCGGACACGACAGGAGAACATGATGCACACGAACCGACTTAAAAGAATCGCGCCCGGGGGCTGGAAAAGCCTGCTGGCTGCGTTGATCGCGGCGGGCGCCCTGGCCGCCTGCAATTCATCCGGCAATGGTGGAAGTGGCGACGACAATGGGGATGACAGCGGCAACGGTAACGGAACCGGGGGAGGTGAATCCGTAACGGAAGTTTCGAACGCTGACAGAGTACTTGTCTATCATTCAACCGAAATGAATGCTGGTGAATTAGAACTCTTCGTCGTGGATGCTGATGACCCCAATGCCCGATCCACTGTATCGCCAACTCCGCAATATAACCGTGCAGCCAGAGACGAGTCATCCGTGGCCTGGCAAGGTGAATCCTTTACTGCTCCAGACGACACGAACCTACCACTGGGTGTTTTAGGGGGGGATTTCAACAACGGAGAACTGACCAATACCGGCTATCACTACACTGTATTCAACACCCCGGACGGTGAACTTTACCGCCTGGATGCGGGAGGTGGTGATACAACTGCGGAACGCTTTTCGTCTGAAAGCGACGCTTCGGTAATCTGTGCTTCTTTTGTCGCATCTGATCTGGCCGATATCGACAACAGTCGACTGGTCTATCAGGTGGCCAAGGATACCAGTTGCGAAGATACTGAAATCCGAATGGCTCGCATCGGTGATGACGAGTCTGTCGATCCTGTTATCTTGTTTGACGATGTAGCTGTTGAGGATAGCTTTCAGGATCTCCAGTTTGCCGAATTGGGTGTATGGTTGCATGATAGCAACGGTGCACTGAAAGAGGTCGTTGCTTATGATGGCAACGAGATCCTTGCCTACAATCTGGCCGACGAGAGCACCACCACGCTCGAAAGCGATAGCAATCACTTTGCCATGCTGGGTTACACCGATAACGGCCAGACACTGGTCTACGCAGGTGATGGCGCAGTGGTACAGGTTTACGAACCCGGTGAAACCCCCGAAACTCTCTCGTTCCTTAGCGTGAACGACTGGAATGTGTCGTTTAATACCAATCGCACGCGCGCAGTCGAGGCCGACGGCAAACTCTATGTGGTCGACGCTGTGGGCGATCGAATCGTGGAAATTGACGGCACCAGTGCGAACGCAATCTATAACCCCGGCGGCACCAATCTGCGAAATGCCAGGGCAGTCACTTACGCTGATGGTTATATTGCTTTTGCCTATGGTTCATCCGTCTGGAACATCCACCGCGTGGCATTGGACGGGAGCACAGCCGAAGACCTGGTCAGTAACGTGTCTGCCAGCTTCCCGGTGACGAGCCCATCAGCCCCGGGTAGCAATGGCAGTTACTGGTTCCTGTACAATGATTTTGGTGGCACCGAGGACGATCCGGTGGCCAAAGGAATTGAATTCACTTCCGGTGGCGGCAACTTTGATATGGGCAACGACACCCTCTGGCGCGGAGAAACCTGGTCAACCACGGTCGGCGAAACCGGCTATCAGGCCGAATACCTCTTCTACCAGGAGTCGGGACAGGAAGGTGCGCTGTATTCTCTGGACGCGTCTGACCCGGCCAACAGCTCTGGCCAGGACATGGAAGTACAAGACCTCACCTGGGGTATCTGGGTGAGCGGCTTTGGTCCTGTCACTCTGATGGTTGGACGGGAAGACCAGGTCTTGCAGACCAATCGCGCAGAGGTGCTTTATATCAATGCTGCGGATGCTCATTCAGCCGTACGTTTGACCGACGAGATGATTGATCATCGCCCGGTACCTTTCTACTAGGGGTCGACCCTGAACTCCGCCAACCAGCGACCGCTGGCGTCATACCAGACCCAGCGGTCGCCTTCCAGGCTGCCTAACGCCACCGCTTCTGTGATTTCCAGAAAGCGCTGCTCGATGTCCGCAGTGTTCATGCAATATCTGCGGGTGGCGGCGATGTCGCTGAGGTCGAGTTGATCCTGCTCCAGCACCGCCTTGCCAACATATTGATTGCAGCCGGTGCTGCCACTGACGGCCAGTGACCATTCGGAGTCGGTACTGTCTTCGCTCTCGCTGTCGTCACGCAATTTGACCGTGGGTCGGTCACCGTCCTGAAAGCGTTCACGCGACAGGCCATCGAGGTAAACCGTCCGCCAGGTGTTGTCCAGCAATGGGGCCATAGCCTGGCCACAGGTGCGGCCAGGTGTCAGTGAGGGAATCGTGGGAAACAACACGTGCCAGCGCTCCGGGCCTTCCATGGGTTTTCCCCATTCAAACCGGGTTTCTCCGCTGGCCAGCACCCAGCCGGGTGGTTCATCGCGCAGTGAAAGGTAGGCCGACTCGGTTTCGCGCCAGGCCGCTTCCATGCGCACCGGGAACAGCTCTCCGGACGTGCATTCTCGAAAAACAGCCGCATCGGCCAT
>LFIK01004393.1_pt1 | contig 11421 bp, 7 predicted proteins | sample 643401 | NCBI WGS metagenome assembly LFIK01 (sample SAMN03777447, study PRJNA286221) | soda lake metagenome | biome: soda lake; feature: Kulunda steppe; material: water; isolation source: sample T5-Br brine of Lake Tanatar-5 | place: Russia: Kulunda steppe | collected 2010-07 | reverse complement strand
GAGATTTGCCGCAAATACGATATCCTGCTGCATATTGACGAGGTCGTTTGCGGCCTTGGGCGCACCGGTACTTGGTTCGGCTATCAGCATTACGACATTCAGCCCGATATCGTGACCATGGCGAAGGGCGTGGCGTCGGGCTACGCGGCGATTTCCTGCACTGTCACAACCGAAGCGGTGTTTGACATGTTCAAGGACGATGCCAGCGACCCGCTGGGCTATTTCCGCGATATCTCGACCTTTGGGGGCTGCACGGCGGGGCCTGCGGCTGCAATCGAGAATATGCGCATCATCGAGGAAGAGGGCTTGCTGGAGAATACCCGTTTGATGGGTGCGCGACTGGGCGACAATCTGGCCGCGCTGAAGGAAAAACACGCGATGGTGGGTGATGTGCGCGGCAAGGGGCTGTTCTGGGGCGTTGAACTGGTACAGGACCGCGCCAGCCGCGACCCTGTGCCCGAAGGGGTTGCGCGGGCCGTCGTGGCGGCGGTGCTGGAACGCGGGGTGATGATCGGCGTGACCAACCGTTCCTTGCCGGGGTTCAACAACACGCTGTGCCTTAGCCCTGCGCTGATTGCGACGGCTGACGATATTGACACGATCACCGATGCGATTGACGGCGCCCTGACCGAGGTCGGCGCGCCCGCCAATGGCTGACCCATCTGCCGCGCGTGCCCTTCTCATGCCGGGGCACGCGCGCGCAAATCTTCCAGCACCATATCGCTGGCTTTCTCGCCGATCATAATGGCGGGGGCGTTGGTGTTGCCTGAAACGATCTCTGGCATGATCGAGCAATCTGCAACGCTCAGCCCTTCGACCCCGCGCACACGCAAGCGCGCATCGAGCACCGCCATGCTGTCGCCATCGCCGCCCATCTTGCAGGTGCCGGTGGGGTGATAGATCGTTGTGGCACTGTTGCGCACCCAGTCAAGAAGTGCGGCATCATCCGTGTCGCTGATTTCCTTGCCGGGGCGGTATTCTTCCGAGATCGCCTCGCGCAGGGGCGCTTGGGCAGCAATGCGCCGCGCGATGCGCACGCCTTCGACAATCGTCTGACAATCCGTTGTCGTAGCTAGGTAATTCGAGTGAATAATCGGGGATTGCGCGGGATCGGGGCCGCGCAACTCCAGATGCCCACGGCTTTCGGGGCGCAACTGACAGACAGAGGCCGTGAAGGCAGAAAACGGGTGCACGCCCTCGCTGGGGCTATCTGCGGACCAGGGCTGGATGTGAAACTGGATGTCTGGGGTCTCCAGATCGGGTGACGTGCGCAAAAACCCTGTAGCAAGCGAAGCTGCCATCGCCATTGGCCCCTTGCGCGACAGGACATAACGCAAGCCAATACGCAGCTTGTCGATGGGGTTGCGCACTTCGTCATTCAAGGTTGGTTGCTTGGTGCGAAACACCAGCCGCGCCTGAAGATGATCCTGCAAATTGCGACCGACCCCCGGTGCATCGACCAGCGGCGCGATGCCCATCTGCCGCAAATGCTCTGCCGGACCAATGCCAGACAGCATAAGGATTTGCGGAGAGCCAATCGCTCCTGCCGACAGCACGACACGCGCACGCGCACGCGCGGACCATTCGCCCCCATCCGCACCACGCCACGCCACGCCAATGGCCCGCCGCCCTTCAAAAAGAATGCGCGTTGTCATCGCGCGGGTGATGATTTGCAGATTGGGACGCTTGCGCACTGAATTCAGGTAAGCCACGGCAGAGCTGCACCGCCGCCCGTTGCGCGCGGTCAGTTGGAAATATCCGACCCCTTCTTGGGTTGCCCCGTTATAGTCGGGGTTGAACGGATAGCCCGCGTTTTGCGCAGCAACGACCCAGGCATCGCAGATCGGCCGCGACAGCCGCGCGTTGCTGACCGATAGCGGCCCGCCCACACCATGAAATTCGTCCTCGCCGCGTTCCTGATCTTCGGCGCGGCGGAAATAGGGCAACACCTGATCCCAACCCCAGCCTGCGTTGCCCATCTGCTGCCAGCGGTCATAATCGTGCGGCTGGCCCCGCACATACAGCAACCCGTTCAATGAAGATGACCCGCCCAGAACCTTGCCGCGCGGCCAAGGCAGGCGGCGTCCGTTCAACCCCGGGTCAGGTTCGGTCATATAGCACCAGTCCAGCGCCGGATCGCCCATGGTACGGAAATACCCGACAGGGACATGAATCCAGGGGTTCAGGTCGCGCCCGCCCGCCTCTAGCAACAAGACGCGCAAGCTTGGATCGGCACTTAACCGATTGGCAAGCACACAGCCCGCCGACCCTGCCCCGACTATGACGACATCCGCCTCATGGTCGAACATATGCCCCCTCCCCTTGTCCAGACTGCGTGTCAAAACACTTGACTTAGGAACATATAGATGCTTTTTTGAAACCTCAAGTCTCAAAAATGGAGTAAGCTAATTTTCGACACTTAGTCAGATCAGGGAGGAGACCATGACTAAACGTGACCTGTCCGGCATCTCGCGCCGGGATTTTTTACGCATCACGCAACGCTTCGGGATGAGTTCCACGATGCTTGCGCTTGGGGGGCTGACAGGTGCTGTCACGCTGCCGCAACTGGCCAAGGCGGCTGAATCGACCTATGATAAACGCTTTGCCAAAGAAGCGCGCTTTACGCTGCGCCATGGGGCTGCCGGGTTCAATGTGCGCAATCTGATGATCGAGCGCACCGGCATTCTGGAATTCATCCGCGACATCGAGGAACGCACAGATGGCGAGTTACGGATCGAATTTATCGGTGACAACCAGATCTGCGGCCAGCTTGATTGCGTTTCAAAAACGCAAGAAGGCATTGTCGATCTGTTTTCTGCCTCGACCCAGAATTCGGCAGGGGGTGCGCCCTATCTGAACGTGCTGGATTATGCCTACATGTTTCCAAGCCGCGCGGCACAATACCATTTCTTCTACAGCCCCGAAAGCAATCGCATCTTGCGCGAACCGCTAGAGCGGATGCACGGCCTGAAATTCCTGTTCACGCATTGCGAATTGCGTGGAATCCAGCTTGGCAATTCGTGGCGTGAAAAGCCAACTGTTACCAGCGTCACCGAACTGGCAGGCACGCGCAACCGCGTGACCGGCACCCAGCTTGGGCGCATCGCAATGGAGTTGATGAACCTCAACCCCACCCCGATTGCGTGGGAAGAGACACTGGATGGCTTGCGTCAGGGGTTGATTGACGGCGCAGAAACATGGGCATCGGCCGTGGCTTATGCCAATATGTCGCCTGTGGTGTCACAAAGTGTCGATCTGCGCTTTTTCTGCGGGACCGAGCATACGGCGATGTCCACCGACAGTTTTGACAAGCTGGATGGGCACTTGCAGGATGCGGTGATGGAATCGTCCTATCTGGCGCAGATTGCGGCACAATATGCGAACGAGGCGGCGCTGATAAACACTGTCGGCTTTTCCGACCCTCAAATGCCCGGCACCATCTTTGCCGAACATGGCGTGCGCAATGCCTTCCTGACCGCCGAGGCCCGGCGTGAGGCCGAGGAAATGTGCTCGCCCGAATTTGTGCCCGGCCCGTGGGAACAATGGCGCGAGCGCATTAATAACTGGGCGGGTGGCATTGACACCTATACCGAAATCCACCGCATCGCCCGCGAGGTTCCAGCCGATATGCTGGCCGAGAATGTCGAGCCACGCCGCTGGTGGCGCGGCTGATCTGACGCAAACCCTGCGCGCGGCATCATGCGCTGCGCGCAGGATTCAACAACCTTGCTGGCATGGCAACCGGGTGCCGCGTGTTCATCGGGCAGCGCCAGAAAAGATGCCGGCACACCCTTCCGCCAGCACGGGACACAGCACGCATGCACGAATTACTTACAGGTTTCATGGGAATCTGGGACGCCGTTCAATCCGGACAATCCTTTACAATCGCGCGCGCAATCCGAAACCCGGTGTTTTACTGGATGATGGCCATCGCGCTTTTGCCAGCCGCGTTTGTGGTGATGCTGGTACTTCGCAAGGCAACGCTTCTGGACCGCTATCTGGAACCGACCGCGATGTTCTTCATCTATCTGACCATCGCTGCGATCATCTTTGTCGAGGTGATCCGCCGCTTCATCTTCAACGTGCAAGCGCCATGGTCGACCACTTTGCCACCTTATCTTTTCCTGCTGCTGACATGGATCGGGTGCGCCTATAACGTCAAGCTGCGGACACATCTGTCTTTTGGCGAAGTGCGCGCGATGATGCCGCCCAAGGGACGGCTGGCGCTGACCTGTCTTGATGCCCTTTTATGGTATGTCATGGCCGTGATCGTGATGGTCGCCACCTTGCGCCTGACCGCCAACTCGGCTGCGAATTTTCAGATGTTGCTGGGCACTGACGATGTCATGCGCTGGTGGTTCTACATCTGCGTGCCTGTATCGTGGTTGCTGCTGTATGCGCGCGTGCTTGAAAACCTGCTGCAAGATGTCCGCAATTACCGCGCGGGACGCGAATTTGGCCTGACCAACGAACTAGCCCGCGAATAGGAAACCAAAGATGACCGATGGAACTCTTACCCTTGTGTTTTCGCTGATCGCCTCGGGCTTTTTCATCCTTGGGGTGCCAATCTTTCTGGTGATTGGCCTGTGGGTCGTGGCCATGAGCTTTGTTGTCAATCTGACGCTGGACAATATCGGCTATGCCTTCTCGGCGGTATTCACGACATCTTTTGCGCTGCTGGCCATGCCGCTTTTCATCCTGACGGGCGATCTGATCAACCGTTCTGGCATTGCGCATCGCCTGTCATCTTTCGCCTATGCCTGTCTTGGTTGGATGCGGGGCGGCCTTGGTATGGCGAGCATTGGGGCCTGTGGGCTGTTTGCCGCGATTTCCGGGTCCAATTCGGCCACCACGGCCACGATTGGCGCAATGATGCATCCGCGCATGGTCAAGAACGGGTTTGATGAACGCTTTGCAGCCGCGACCGCTGCGGCGGGCGGCACTGTGGGGATCATTATCCCCCCTTCGATCATCTTTATCGTTTACGGTTTCTTGTTGAACCTGTCGATCTCCGAGTTGTTTCTGGCCGGTATCATACCCGGCGCGCTGATGGTGATTGGTATGCAACTTGCCTGCTGGATCGTGTGCAGGGTCAATGGATGGGGGCATCTGATCCGCTTTCAGTTCGACCGCATGCTGAAAACAGCTTTTGGCGCGTGGCTGGGCTTTTTCGCCATCGGGTTGGTGCTGTGGGGCATTTATACCGGCAAATTTTCACCCACCGAGGCTGCGGGTGTAACTGTCGGGTTCTGCATCATCGTGGCGCTGATCTCGCGCCCACTCTACCGGCTGATCAATCGCGGGCAATCCGAGAATGAGGACCTGTCACGTGTTCCGGGCTGGGTGGAAATGGTTCTGGTCGAAGGGTTCCGCCTGCGCGACCTGCCGTCTGTTGTGCTGAACTCTGCGCGTATTGCCGGCATGCTGGCGCCGTTGATCGGCATTTCGGTGGTAATGCAGCAAATCCTGTCGCTGCTGGGCGCAAAGGACGCGATCGAGACGTTCATGACGGGAATAGGCGGGTATTATGCTGTTCTGCTAATGGCGATGGCTTTTGTCTTCATCGCTGGAATGGTTCTGGAAAGCCTGCCCAACACCATTATCATGGCCCCGATCCTTGCGCCGATTGCTGTCAGCGTCGGAGTTGATCCGGTACATTTTGCGGTCATTTTCCTGATAGGTGGTTCTATCGGGTTCATAACGCCGCCCTATGGCCTGAACCTTTATGTCGCAAGCGGCGTAACCGGGGTGCCATATATGCGACTGCTGAAGTATATTGTACCTTATCTGATCGCTCTGATCACAGTTTGGTTGCTGGTTGCCTTTATTCCGTGGCTGTCACTGGCGCTGACCTGAGACAGAGCAGGGACACTTATGGGCATGAACGACGATGCAAAAGACAGACAGCCAAGGCGGCACACAGACAGGCCGCATTCCGACAACCTTGCGTATGCTGACGATCATGGAAGAAATCGTGCGCATTGGCGGGCCTGTTACCCCAGCTGATCTTGGTCCCGTAACGGACTTGCCCAAGGCCACCGTGCACCGGCTGTTCCAGACCCTTGAAGAAGAGGGCTATCTGCAACGCGAACCAGATGGACGGTCTTATTCAGTTGGCCCCCGCACGCGGCAATTTGCTGTTGCCACGCTATCGACCATGCGGGTGCGCACCTCCCGGCTTGCGGTTCTGCGCGCGCTGGCCAAAGATACCGGCGAGACATGCAATGTTGCCATCCCGGACCGCGAGGCGATGGTCTATTTGGACCGGGTGGAGACGGAATGGCCGCTGCGGGTGCAATTCTCGGTCGGCACCCATGTACCCCTGTATTGTACAGCTTCGGGCAAATTATATCTGTCCACGCTCAGTGAATTGCGGCTGGAAAGCTATTTGCGCAATGTCGAACTTGAGGCCAAGGCCCAATATACAATCACTGACCGCGATGCCTTGCGCGCCGAGATTGCCAAGGTGCGCGCGCAAGGTTTTGCCGTCGATAACGAAGAATTTCTTGACGGGGCTATCGCCTTTGCCATGCCCATCCACGACAAATACGGGCGGATGCCAGCCACAATCGCCTTTCAAGGCCCGACACAGCGCATTTCACTGGAAAAGGGCTATGCGTTGTTGCCACGCTTGAAGCAGGCGGCGACAGAATTGTCAGCGCTATTGTAATAACCCGTAAGGAGGGCCATTCAGGCGCAACAGCCCATTATTCAGGCTGAAGGCATTGATAAGTTGTTGTCTGCTGGATGCAAGGGGCTGCGGCGTATTGCGTCTGATTAATAATACTTAAAGGTCGTGCTATTCCCCCTGAACCGTTCAACGACACTATTGCCAGATAAGGGGTGCTGGCGCTTTGCGGCAGCGTGACAGGCAAGATGTTTGTGCATTATGCCTAACGCGCAGAAGTGGCACGCCGCTCGGACACATTTGAAACTCTCCAAAGCTTATTTTTAACGCACCCAGTTTTACTTCATGGGCGCAAGCCCCCGAAGCACCGAAAGCGTAAGTCCAGTTCGTGCAAAACAATAATACCAGATAAATGAGCATATTGACTCCAAAGACCGCGGCGACTTGTCTGAACTCATCGGGTTCGTAGCAAACTTTGGCGCTGCAAAGGTTCCTGTGTCACGCGCTGCTACACCTGCGGGTGAGCTTCACATGTCTTGATCTTAGACAAGGACATCGGCAGCGGCAGCGTTATTCAGAAAATGCGCAAAGATCAAGATCGCGCACATCAACAGGAGATTGAAAATGACCATGAAGCGATTTCAACGCACGACAGCCAGCCTCGTTTCGGTTTTCGCGCTAAGCGCTGCTCTCGGAACAGCCTCGCCGGCGGCTGCAGAGGACAGAAGCTATATCCTGACGACAGCGGGGACCGGTGGCACCTTCTATCCAGTGGGGGTCGCGCTGGCCACGCTTGCGAAAATGCAACTTCAGGCGGCGCATGGCATCGATATCTCTGCAATCAGTTCTGCCGGTTCGGGCGAGAATGTTGGGCTGATGCGCGACGATCAGGCTCAGTTCGGTATTTATCTGGCCATTTTCGGTCAATGGGCACGCGAAGGTTCGGGCATTCTTGAATCCGAGGGGCCACAAGAAAACCTGCGTTCGATCGCGCTGCTCTGGCCCAGTGTGAAGCATATACTTGTTACATCTGACCGGGCCGAAACCGGAACGGTTGACGATCTGCGCGACTTCGACGGGCGTTTTTCCATTGGAGCGCGCAATTCAGGCACAGAACATTCCGCCAGGTTCTACCTTGGCAATTTCGGCATCAATGTCGATGAAGACATGGATACTGTCTATCAGGGATTTGCCCCTTCGGTTGAATCCATGATCAACGGAAATATCCATGGAATGATCGTCAATTCGGGCTTCGGCGTGGGCAGTGTGACACAAGCTAAGGCCCAGATGGGTGACGGCGTAACACTACTGTCCTTCACGGAAGATCAGGCAGCGGCCTTTGATGGCGGGCTGAACATGTATTTCCCGATCACCATTCCGGCCGAAACCTATCCCAACCAGCCGGAACCGGTGGACACGATCGCCCAGCCCAACTTCCTGTCGGTCAATGCCGATGTCCCTGAAGAGGATGTGTATCTGTTCACCAAGGCGATTTACGAGAACCTGGGTTTCTTGTGTAATGTTCATATTGCCACCTGCGACATGTCCCTGGACAATGCGCTGGCTGGCTTACCCTTGCCATTACATGCAGGCGCAGCGCGTTATTTCGAGGAGGCTGGGCTGGAAATCCCCGAGAATCTGCAGCCGGTAGATTGAGACTGCGGGCTGAAACCGAAGCTCAAGCTTGATGTTTCGGCCCCTACGGCCCGACGCTAGGTCGGGCCAGATCGCCAAAACGGTTTCCCTGACAGGGGTACCAGACCAAACCATTATCTGCAGCGAATTTCGGAGAGTATTATGCCCAACGACCAGCCGCAGCGGCCCGCCGACGCCTCCACTGACGTTGTGGCACTCGGCATGGCCGGATTGCGCAGCCCCGACACCCTTTATGGACGCGCTGCCTTCTGGATCGGTGTCGGTCTGGCGCTGCTGCATATCTGGTTTAACACCTTCGCGACCTGGCCAGAGCTGATGACCTCGGTGATCCATTTTGCGGGGTTCGGAGTGCTGTGTGCGCTGCTTTATCCTGCATGGCAGGCGCGCAGCCAAGCTGGGCAGCGAGTGGTTCATGGGATCGATCTGGCACTTGCCGCCCTGTCCATCTCGCTCGTGGCCTATCTTCTGCTGGCAGAACAGGCATTTTACGACCGTGGCATGCGCATGCTATGGCATGACTGGGTGTTCACAATGATTGCCCTGGCGCTGGCCGTCGAGTTTACGCGGCGGACCACGGGATGGGTAATCCCGATCCTGATATTAGCGAGCTTCACTTATATAACCTATTGGGGTGCTTATGTGCCGGGCATGCTGACCTTCAGTGGTTTGCGCACCGATACGATGCTGTTTCGTATTTTCTACACCGATGACGGGATGTTCGGCTCGGTTGCGCGCATATCGGCCAGCTTTGTATTCATGTTTATTCTGTTCGGCGCGTTCCTATTGCGCTCGGGCGCGGGTGAATTCATCGTGGATTTTGCACAGGTTATCGCAAGGCGCATGATCGGGGGGCCGGGCTTTGTTGCTATCATCGGGTCTGGGCTGATGGGCACTATCTCTGGCTCAGCTGTGGCAAATACGGTTTCGACCGGATCCATCACCATCCCATTAATGAAACGCTCGGGCTTGCCCGCGCGCACAGCCGCAGCAACGGAGGCGGCAAGCTCTACAGGCGGGCAAATCATGCCACCCATTATGGGAGCTGGTGCCTTTGTCATGGCAAGCTTCACTGGCGTGTCCTATTTAACAATCGCAGCGGTATCGGTATTGCCCGCGCTGATTTATTTTTTGTCCATCGCATTCTATGTGCGGATCACTGCAAAACGGCTTGAGCTTGCGCCCGATCCGGGCCCCGAGAAGTCGCTAGGACAGGTCTTGCGCGAGAACGGAATCGCCTTTTTCGGTCCGCTTGGCGTGCTTGTGAGCCTTATGATCTGGGGCTTCACCCCGTCCTATGCGGCTGGGTTCGCGATTTTGTCCGTAGTCGTCTTCTCATGGGTCACACCTCGCCCCATGGGCCCCATGGCAATACTGGAGAGCCTGGCACTGGGCACACGTAACATGGTGCTGACCGCCGTTTTGCTTGTCGCCATCGGAGTGGTTATCGCCGCTGTCACCATCAGCGGTGTAGGTAATACTTTTTCATTGATGATCGGCGCGTGGGCGAATAATTCCGTCCTGATCGCAATCGCCTTGATCGCGCTGGCCTCACTGGTGCTGGGGATGGGCCTGCCTGTGACAGCGGCATATATCGTCGTCGCCACACTATCTGCGCCTGCGCTTGCCGATATGATAACCCGTATCGAGGTTATCAATGCGATCGCTGCTGGTGCTGTCCCCGAGAATATGCAGGCCATCCTCGCGATGGGTGCGCCGCAATATGCCGCTGAAATCGGTCTGCCCATGGCTCGCAGTCAGGCCGAGATAGTTTTTGAAGCTGCACCGCTGGAGATGCGGCGGACCATTGTTGAAAGCATACTCAGCCGCGATCTGGTCATCGCCGCCCTTCTGACTGCGCACATGATCATCTACTGGCTCAGTCAGGACAGTTCTGTCACGCCGCCGGTCTGCCTGACGGCCTTCGCCGCCGCGGCGATCGCCGGAAGCCGCCCGATGGCGACCGGTGTAACCGCATGGAAAATGGCCAAGGCCCTGTATATCGTACCGCTGATGTTTGCCTTCACTCCACTTCTGACCGGGACGCTATTCGAAAAACTACAAGTCTCGGTCCTTACATTGGCAGCACTTTATTGTATTGCGGCAGCCTTCGAGGGGCATATGGAAAACGCGGTTGGTGTGATGCAGCGCATCTTGCTGGCCGGATTGTGTGGGGCGCTGATCTGGCCCGATCTTGATCCAATGTTCCAGTGGACAGCCTTCGCGGTCTTTTTGGGGCTTTTGGTATTCAACATCCGTAATGCCAGCAAACCAGTACGCGCTTCACTACAGGTGGATCGGTCGTAAAACCACTCCGCTGCGGCAGCTTTCGGCGCGCGTCGTTGAATTTATGCGGCATCAGCGCTATCCAATCCACTACAAAGCCGCCTGCTTACTGAAACAACCGCATCCGTGCAACAACGCCAGAGGTCGAGGGGTTTTTCAGCAACTAAGTGACATGAACACGGCACCAGACCTGACTTGACCGACGCCGTGAAAGGACTTGCCGTGCTGCGCGCTGCGTTAGTCCAGCGCCGCGTCATCACCTTGATCAGCACTATTGGCCTGCGCCAGACCTGCATCTTGCAGCTGCTCCTGGTCGGGCAGATCGGCCAGCGAGGTGAGGTCGAAGGCGGCCAAAAACGCATCCGTGGTGACGAAGGTATAAGGCGCACCGCGGCGGGGTTCGCGCGGGCCGGGCGCGATCAATCCACGCTCGGACAAGCGCCCGATCAGGTCGCGGCTGATATCTTTGCCAAAGATGTCCTTCAGCCCGTCGCGACTGACCGGCTGGTGATAGGCAATCGCGGCGAGAACGGCTATGTCATAATCGCTCAAGTTTAGGGCCTGATCTGCAATATCGGCCACCGCGCGAATGGCGGAGGCATAGGCTGGGCGGGTGCGCAAAAGCCACCCGTTGCCCACTTTGGCAAGTTCATAGGGACGCGCATCCAGATCGACGCGCAGGTCGTCGATCAACAGATCGAGCGACGCGCCCTGCCCCACCACGCGCGCCAGATCCTCGCGCGCGACCGGCGCGCCACTGGCAAACAGCACCGCCTCGATGCGCTTCATCCATTCGCGCCAGCGCAGCTCTGGCGGCAGATCGGGCAGTTCGCGGTCAAGCTCGGGCGTGCGCG
>LFIK01004392.1_pt1 | contig 11422 bp, 15 predicted proteins | sample 643401 | NCBI WGS metagenome assembly LFIK01 (sample SAMN03777447, study PRJNA286221) | soda lake metagenome | biome: soda lake; feature: Kulunda steppe; material: water; isolation source: sample T5-Br brine of Lake Tanatar-5 | place: Russia: Kulunda steppe | collected 2010-07 | reverse complement strand
TGTGTGTGTGTGTGTGCATGTGTGTGTGCATGTGTGTGTGTGCAAGTATGTGTGAGTGATGCAATTTTTTCAGAGCACCTGGTGTACTTGTACTTTCTCCTTGTAGTACTCCCACTTGTCTCCAAGGACTTTGTTGCAGGTAAAACATCGCACGGGAATTATCATCGTTTATTGTTATCTCGGTGACAGATACGGATGGTGCAGTTGCAATAGGGCCCATGCTGTGTTGTGACTCACCCAGGCTTCATTTGCACCAAGTCCGCATCGGCAACCTAGCTGATCTCTAATGTTGAGGGCCTGGCTAGGCCCTGCGCGAATTGCAGCAGCAATCTCGATTTCTAATCACCCCTGTTCACTTCAACCCTATGCACCTACACACCTCTAAACCTCCACCCTGTGCACCTCCACGCCTGTGCACCTCCACGCCTGTGCACCTTTACGCCTGTGCACCTCCACGCCTGTGCACCTCCACGCCTGTGCATCTGTCACCCCCTCGCCCCTCCACCCTCATGCACCTCACTCCTTTATGCCTCCACACACATAAACACAGACACATGCGCACACTCACCCACCCCATAGGGAGATCCAGTCGCACGTGCCGGAGCCATTCTGGCAGATACAGGTGGGCTATAAAGAGCCGCCCCCCTCCCTGGCATCCTGCACCTTTGACTGGACACGTGGCCGGCTCTTTGACGAGTTCATTGCCTCCATCCTGTATGAGGTGAGTGCGTCGCCTCCGCCCTGTTCGAGTGTTGAGTGAGGACATACCCCTCCATCCTGTATTTTGTGGAAGGCGAGTGCCATGCCCATGCAGGGCGTGCGGCACCCTGTACTCTTTCATTGCCTCCTGCGCCGTTCCGAGTTGCATTGCTGTAGCTGCATGCTGCCTGGGTTGGGCAGCTCGCCACTCCGGAGATGGAGCCACTGTCTGCGTAGATCTGCTGACCATTCCTGCCCGCCCTTGCCATGACTTAGTGGGCAATGGCTCTGTGGGCACTGACTATGGGCAATGACTCTGTGATCAATACCACTGTGGGCAATGTCTCTGTGGGCAATGACTCTATAGGCAATGACTCTGTGGGCAATGTCTCTGTGGGCACCCCTCTGCTCCCTGTGCAGTGCAAGGTCCACCAGGCCTACCAGGCCCCGTCAAGGGCTCGGTGTCGATACACATGCACCCGCACGCAATGGGCTTCTTGCCCCTGCATCTCGCATGCATGGCAAGGGGCAATCACTGAAGGCCACGCCTCAGTCAAAACACATTGCCAAATTCTAACTCAGACACCAGCAGGCGTTGGCTGTATGCACCCTGTTTTGTGTATCTTGTGCCACAGCTGTGTGACATGGAATATCAGCAGGCATTGGCTATGAGTACATTGGTGTATGTGTCTTGCGCCACAGCTGTGTGATCTGGAGTGTTAGGTAGCATGACAGCAGGGTTGGTGTACGTGGAGAATGCCATATAATGCATAAGCTATGCAGCCCTACGCATGTCATGTGTGAGTTAGTGGATAATGTCATGCTACGTGTGCGTGTCCTGTGCTGCAGCCAATGCCACAGTGCACGTGTATCTGCATGGCAGGCGTGCTCAGAGGAGCCTGTCGTCGCGCGCGTAGTTTCAGTACGGGGCAGGCCCCAGTCCAAATGGCCCCCATTCCCGCTCAGCACGCTAGAGATGCAGAAGCGAGGGACGCAGTACCTTCGCATGCCAGGTGCGCAAGGGCGGGGGGAGTTGCAGTGGTGCGCATTGGTGTGGACATGCAGGAGCAAGGGATGCATTTGTTGTACCTCCGCATGCCTGGTGGTGTGCAATGGTGGGGGAAGTTGCAGTGTTGGGTGTGCATTGGTACGTGTGGGTAGGCATGTCATCTCAGGCGCAACATGCGTATGCAAAAGTTTAAATCACATGGCCTTGCTTACGCGCACTGATGCCAATATGAGTCGCCCATGGAATAAGATCTTGAGCAGAACACGACGCAGACGGCGAGTGTTGCAAACGTTGGGCATGTCTTTGTCTAGGACCCGTACAGCCGTTCATGTCTGTGCGAGTCCTTAGCTTGATGCACAAACTCCATGGGGCAGCTTGTCTGTAATATAGGCAGCAAACGGCTTGCTGTTGGGGAGGGCCAAGGCCACTTGTTTTACTGTAGCGAGGCCTTGACCGCATGGAAAGGCCCCTGCTAGGAGCTTGGACAGGCCCACCATTGAGGAAGATACATTCACTTGTCCTGCCTTTGCACACAGGGCCGCACTGTGCCAGCTTGAAGCTGCCCATCTTGCCTAACGTGTGGACTCTGTAAGCCCAAACGCCGCTGCTGCGCCTGTGCTGTGTGCTGTGTGTGTTTGCAACCGAGCAGGTGAACGGATTATGAAGTTGGCTGAAGAGCTGTACCAGGCCGGTTTCATCAGTTACCCCAGGTAAGTGCGCTTCAGGTCCTGCCGGCATGCTTTTCACGGCCCATGGCTGCCGTATTTATACAACGAGGCCGCTGAGCTGTCCTGGCCAGTGTGACAACTCAAGGCTGCCATACTCAGTATGACACGGCTTTTTCTTTCTTTTGGGCTGCTTCTGAAGCAGTAGTGATCGCTTTGTGGACTGAATGTGAAGAGGCAGGGGAAGAAGACCTGGCCACAGAGGAATTTAGGTAGGATTTAGGGAAAGGGAGTGTGCTGCTGACAAGCACTGGCAGTTTGTCCCTTTGAATGCTGCGACTGTATGTTTACAAGTTCCAACCTCAATGACGTATCCTTTCCGCTGGTCTTTGACCTTGTTGGTGGAAGCTGCCATGTCCTGTCTTTTGTGCTCTTTCAAGTGCTCAGGAGTGCTATAAATTGTGAGCAGGAAATAAGAAGCGGGGACAGTCCACAACACCATCAGACAGCTTCTTAGGTACCTTTGTCACTGCTCTAATCTGTTGGGATGCTGTAACTGGTGAGAGCGGCCATGTCGCGTCATGCGCGCTCCTCAGTGCTCAACAGCTCGCAGGGTGCACCCATCCCCCATAGTGCACACTGGATCACAGCGCACTGGCTGAACGGCAGCCTCTGCTCCATGGGGCCCATCTAGGGGCCTCTGCTTGCGTGGACCACATGGCCAACCCTTATAACCCCAGTGCGTTCTGTTTCACTCTGCAAACCCAAGCCGTGATTTCTTGGCCAGCAACAGCAAGACTGCAGCAGCCCACCTCGCGCTGCTTTGCAGGACCGAAACCGACGTTTTCTCTCCCAACATGGACCTCATGTCCCTCATCCAGGACCAGACGCAGGTGGGTTGCACTGGTGCGCATGCTGTATGGCTATCATATGCTGTATGGCAAATCGCATACTGTACGGCGCGCCAAATGCTGTACAGTGCGTCAAATGTTGTATGGCACATCGCATACTGTACGGCATGCCATATGCTGTACAGCGCGTCATATGTTGCATGGCACGTCATACAGCATGACATCTCTCCATCCAGGCACTCCAGCCCATCGAGGAATCGTTTACTGCCAGTCGATCTCAGCTGAGAGCACTTCAGCTGAAACGATATAGGTGCACCCCTGTCTAGGGCGCACGCGGCCAGTTGCTGGTGAGAACAGGCCCAGCTTAGTTCAGCCGCATTCTCTGCCACCTAAGAAGCTCATTTGCTCACCTATACCCACCAAAAACACACAGTAATGCACAACATATGCACTTGGAGACGTTTGTGCATGCACATACACAAGCGCATACAAACGCACACGTGCACACAAACACACGCGCCCATATTTACCCCTGCAGGGCCCCCAGTGGGGCACGCACACGCATGTGCATACACGTGCACACAAGCGCAACTACACACCATACCCACGCGCACATGTGCCCTTGCTCGTGCCTGCAGGACCCCCGGTGGGGCGCGCACGCGCAGGCGATTGCGAGCGGCGCAATGTGGCAGGCCCCTCGCTCAGGCGGCCACGATGACAAGGCCCACCCGCCTATCCACCCAGTCAAGTACTCGCCTGGTGTGTGCAATGCTGCTCTGACGCTTAGGATTGGCCATACATCGTTGGGGTGTTGCCTGGTGCTAGCACGAGCTGCAACTCTCTCCCTTGACCCATGCCATCAAAATATTCACTGCTGGTGAAGCCCCTTCTTCTTTCCCCCCATGCATGCGAATGCCAACAGTCAGACGCAGCTGGTAGTGAGCAAACGGCTGTGCGGTGCTGAGCCGGGCATCACAGGCCGCGCCTCTCAGCTTGCAGTGCACACCAGGCGTTGCCGTCATGCCTGCACACCAGCGTTGCCGTCATGCCTGCACACCAGCGTTGCCGTCATGCCTGCACACCAGGCGTTGCCGTCATGCCTGCACACCAGCGTTGCCGTCATGCCTGCACACCAGCGTTGCCGTCATGCCTGCACACCAGGCGTTGCCGTCATGCCTGCACCGTCTGACCTCCACCATTGAGTGCGCCAGCCAGGACTGTGCACGATGCCACTTGCGGCCATTGAGCAAGAGGATTGCCCAGCAGGGCAGGTCGACAGAACCCTTCCTCACGGCTTACCGGATTTGCCCTTCAGCCCATGCTGCCTCAAGCTCTGCTATACCCCACAGCACTACTTCAGATGCCCAGACTTCCTGCCTGCAATCCCCTGTACGCCTGCTCTGACATGCACTTACGCGAGCACGCACCTGCTAGCACCTGCGCAGGCACACAAAAGACGCGTGCCACAATCGCGCTCGCACACGCACATGCACACAAGAAGAAGCAAGCACACAAGGGCATATGCCCTTGCAGCCTCTGTGTGTAACCCAGCATCGGGTAGAGTGGGATCGGTGTTGTGAAGAGCTCTGTGACATTGCTCTAATCTGTATGTACACAAGCAAGGAACAGAAGCTGCAGATTTGAAGGCGTCAGCCCATCTTTCCATCCTTTGTGTCCGTCTTCTTCTTGAGAGAGACTTAGGCTTTTGGCCAGGAAGCAACCTGTTCACAAAAACTGGCCCCTGAGGGAGTGAGCCTGTGCAAATCCATCGTGCACCTGTTCCTGGCCACCTGCACGATCACAAAAGCGCAATCACACACACATGAGTGCACAACCTGTTACCAAAACTGGCCCTTAAGGGAGTGAGCCTGTGCAAGTCCATCGTGCACCTATTCCTGGCCACCCGCGCAGTCAGAAAAGAGCAATCACACACACATGAGTGCACACACCCGCGTGCAATCACTTAAGCGCAACTGCGCGTGTGCGTGCCCTTACTGTCTGCATGTGTGCGTGCCCTTGCTGTCTGCGTGTGTGCGTGCCCTTGCTGTCTGCGTGTGTGCGTGCCCTTGCTGTCTGCATGTGTGCGTGCCCTTGCTGTGTGTAGGGTTTCAATCCCTGAGGAGATGAGCCTCTGCAGGGCCCAACCTACAATCGTGTGCTTGGTCCTCTGACCACTCACACATGCATTTGCGCACACGCTCAAACAAGCGCACCTGCACGCCTGCGCAGGCGAGAGCAACTGGACCCCTGAGAAGAAGAGCCTGTACGACTTCATTGTACGATCCTTTTTGGCCACCTGCTCCAAAGACGCAGTGGGCCACCAGACAGACATAGTCATTGACATCCGAGGTGATTGCGCGCGCGCCTGCATATATGCTGTGGTGCACACGCTCTAGCTGCGGGCTCGTCCGTGTCAAGGTTGCGAGTGCACACTCTAGGTCCGTGTCAAAGTCAAGGTGCACGCTCTAGCTGCAGGCTCATCTGTGTCATGATCGATGTCAAGGTTGCAAGAGGAAAAAAGGTTGGGGGTACGCCACATGCTGTGTACTACCGCTCAACCACTTGTGCGTGTGCCTGGTCACACCTTGCAGATGCAGGCAGGCAACGTTGGTATTGTCAGGCATGCATGTGACGTTGCTTGCGTCACGCATGCATGCAACATTGATGGTGTCGTGCATGTGATGTTATTTGTGTCAGGCATGCATGTGACATTGATCGGTTGCTGGCTGCTTGTGCTCTCCCATGCTCTTTTGCGGATGCTCTTTCTAGCTACCTGGCCCCTGGTCCAGGTACATAACAAGGTGCACGATCTAGGAATATCACGAGGTGCGCTGTCTAGGTACCTGGCCCCTGTGGTCCAGATTCAACAACAAGGTAGCATGGAGCGCGCTGCCACTGTGCATGCCTTCAACGCAGCAGCTGTCTTGCACCTGCGGCGCGCTGTACAAAGAAATTGGCGCACGGAGCTTCATCACATGCCTCCAGCGCAGCAGCTGCATTTGGTGTGCCTAATGCGCACCTGAACACATGCCAGCATGCATCAGGCTGGAACAATCCGATTTGGAACCAATATGCCACTGCCCCTTCAGCATAACAAGCCTCGTGCTGCCGCCGCCGCTGCCGCTGCCGCTGCTGCTGCAAGCGTGCTCGAGGCTCCAGCTGCGTTATATTGCAATCCACACAGCAATGCAATCACAGTGCGACTTAATCGACCACATTTGCATGGCAGTTTCATAGCTTGCCTGCTTTGCGCACTCGATTCTCTGCGCAGTGCCCGCTTTGCGCACTCGATTCTTAGCGCGGTGCCCGCTTTGCACACTCAATTCTCAGCGCAGTGCCCGCTTTGCGCACTCAATTCTCAGCGCAGTGCCCGCTTTGCGCAACCAACTCAACTCCCCAGTGCCTTGCGCCCAGCCGCTGCCACTGCTTTTGCCATCGCTCTTGCTGCCAAGCCTGCAGGGGAGGGCTTCGTCACCAAGGGCCTGATGGTGTCACAGCGCAACTGGCTGGACGTTTACCCATGGGCCAGCTGGGGCGGCAACGACCGGCTGCCCACGCTGACAGAGGGCCAGACGTTTGTGCCCACGGAGCTGGTACTGAAGCAGGTGCGCGTGTGCGTGCACGTGCAAGGGTGCTTCAGTGCGTGCGGTGAGTATGCGGGTGGGTGGGTGTTCCAAATGCAGCAGAGGGCCAGGCACGTGTGCCCATGGAGCTGGAGCTGGGCCGGATGCGTGTGTACCTGCGAGGGTGCTGCAGTGCGCGTGGTGCGCGTGCGGGCAGGTTGGTGTTCCAAATGCAGCAGAGGGCCAGGCGCGTGTGCCCATGGAGTTCACACCTGAGCAGGAGCATGCTCGGTTGCGGCAGTGCATGCAGTGCGCGTGTGCAGGTCCTGGTGAAGAGCCGGGTGCTTGGGCACATACTGCGGGTGCTAGGGCACTTTTGGGCATGCAACCAGAAGGCTGGCAGTGACGTGCCTCCAAATGTCCTGGTGAAGTGCATCAAAGCGAGCATGCGGAGTGCACTTATCTGTGCTGGTGAAAAGCATCAAAGCAAGCGGGCGCACTCATAGTACATGTGTTCGGTGCGTGCACAACGCAATGATGTGCGTGGGTGAAACCCATTGCCCTGTGCCGGTGAAGTGCATGGAGCAGCTGGGTAACGCACGCGTATGGGGTCGCTGTCAGAGCAGAAGGGTTGCGCAGGTGCCCACCATGTGTGTGTGTGGAACCTGGGTTGCGCAGGTGCCCACCATGTGTGTGTGGAACCTGGGTTGCGCAGGTGCCCACCATGTGTGTGTGGGCCCTGGGTTGCGCAGGTGCCCACCATATGTGTGTGGGCCCTGCTGCAGCTGTGTTGGCCCTGCTGCAGCTGTGTCGCATCATGCAAGTCCTGACCCGGGCGATTTCGTTTCTCACTGCCCTGTCGCATCATGCAAGCTCCGACTAGGGCCATTCGGTTTCTCACTGCCGTGTCTGCATCCATGTGCATGCACACACACACACTCACACATATACACCACATTGAGGTGACCATGTACGAGAGCACAGCGGCTGCCACGCGGCAAGCACCTCTCAAGTTGTGCATGGCCGGAAGCAGGGCAACACACCCAGCCACACACGCATGCACAGAAAGCGGCTGCCATACGGCAAGCTTCCGCAATTGAGGTGAGTGGGGCCGGCAGCTGGGCGACAATCTGCCACACACGCACGCACAGCAGCTGCCACATGGCATGCATTGATCACAAGTCGCGCATGGCTGGCTGCAGGGCAACACGCAGCCACCCCCTCGGCTGTTTGAGCGCGACTTGATTGCACAGATGGAGAGGCACGGCATTGGCACTGACGCAACCGTGGCAGAGCACATACAAAAGCAGCTGGACAGGTGCGGCTGGGGCTTGTGTTCTGTACACGCCATGTCTTCTTGCGTGGACACCACGCATCATCATGATGGCATGACATGCAAGCAAAGACTGTCCATGAGCATTTTGATGTGGCAAGTGTGTAGGTGCACGCGTGAATGCGCATGTGTGTGTGAATGGACATGTGCATGCAAGAACGCACGCAAAACAGTGCATGGTTGCACACTCATCCACCCTTGAATGCTGCTAAGAATGTTCCCGTTTGAGTGGAATTTGCTACTATACTCATCATTCCCTTGTAACAGCTGCACTCTTCACTTCAGGGGATATGCAGAAAAGGATGCAGCCATGGCATTCCAGCCCACTGTTCTAGGAGAAGCCCTGATCACTGGTTACAGGTGTGTGCTGTGTGCAGGAATGCACGCATGCCTGTGCTTGCATGGCTTTGTCCTGTTTTTCCTGTGTGTATGTGTGTGCGTATGTGTGCACACATGCATTGCACGTCATACACAGCATGTGTTTGTGTGTGTCAGCACTTATGGCAATACACCATGAAGGACACTTTTTACAAAGCCATCAGGACAGAGCGGCCCATCAGCACAGGCATGCTAAAAATGTGTTCCTTGCCGTGCATCGCACACTCGGTGATAATGCTGCACGCGCTCCAGGCGGTAGGTTGCCAAAGTCGACTTGCAGATGCCGCAGTTTCCAAGCTGCTGGCTGCTGCGCGTGCCACACACGCCTGCTTACGTTAACGTGCAGCGCACATGCTGTTGCACACATGACGCCCTGCTGTTGCACACATGACGCCCTGGGTGTTGCGCACATGGCGCCCTGGGTGTTGCACACATGACGCCCTGGGTGTTGCGCACATGACACCTTGAACAAGGGCTTGGACAGCCTGTCAAAGCTGTGGCTGCCTACGTTGTTGCCCGTTAACACGCGTGCTGCTGAACGCATGCGATGCTGTGCTTGTGCAGAACAATGGGCCTGGATAATCTGTGGAAGCCCAACCTCAGGGGCCGCATCGAGCAGCAGATCAACGCGGTGGCAGAGGGGCGGGCGCAGAAGGACCAGGTGCGATGCAAGGAGGGGGGTTAAAAGGGAAGGGAAGGATGGGTTGGCTCTTTGCAGAAGGGCCAGGTGCGGTGCAGGCAGGCGGGGAGTGTTAAGGTGGAATGGGCTGCATTTCACACGGAAGGAGAGTGCAATTTAGAGGGGCAGGGACGGGTAAAGCACTTGATGTTGATGCAGGGAAGGATGGAGTGGGCTGCAGCGGCTTAGACACGCGAGGTTGGAATGGACAGCAGAACAGCAGATTGGCAGGCTACTGAGAGAGGGCAAATGTGTGTGGATGGGCGTGGCAAGCCCAGGCAAGTTCAGTTTCATTAACATATACCAGGGTGAGTCTGTCTGCTAGATAGGTTGACAACTGGGCTCGCTGGGGCATTGCCAGCCTGAAATACATCCATGATATTCAGTACGAAGAAGATAGATCTGTATGTTTGCACGAGTCAGGGCAAGGGGAGAACAAGTGAAGCTGTTGATTTGCTCTGCCTCCCTGCCCCCTGCCCCTCCCACGTTTGCAAGTGGGTCAAGTACAGCCATACTTGTAAGCAGCCCACATTTGCATGAGCGGTCCAATCTTGCATGTGCGCTCTCCATTCATATGCTCGCAAGCACAGTCCACTCCCTGCCCCTTCGCACTTGTAAGCAGTCTGCTTGCATTCTGCTCCCATCAGTTTTGAGCAGTCCGCATGTTCATGAGCAGTCCACATGTGCATGAGCAGTGCACATCTGCAGACGTCTGGCAGGCAGCCATCTAGAGCCCTGCACCTCTTGGTCCCCTGTTGCTGGCCTGACTCGCCCGCACGCACGCTGCATCAGCAAGGCGCCCTCACGTGCGTTCGCGCTAAGCAGGAAGCAAGGTTGCTCCTCGCCTGCAGAGAGTCTGCATTCGGAAGGCGTGCGCGTGTGCGTGCTCTTGAACTCATAGAAAAGACAGCGTGCCTGCATTTTCCCCTAAAGCAGGCCCCCAGGAAGTGGCTGCTGGTCTTGTGCCTGCCTCCTTGAGGCTGCACAGCTCCCTGCCCGCCCCGCAGCAGCGCAGCCCGTTCCAATCACTCCCCTTCAGACGCACTGGGTGGGCAGTAAAGAGGCCTTTGCCTTCACATTGCCGAGGGCAAGCAAGCTCCGAGCACGAGAGGGCGGGCTCACCTTTTTGAGGGGCTCTCACAGATGCGCGTGCGGGTGTACAGAGCGCACACCTGCACGAGCGGCCCCGACCCAAACCTGCACCAATGGTGCTGCAGGGCCATGCACAGATGCATCCCTCTGCCAGAGCTTCAGGGCTCAGGCAGGCCAGCAGACCCTATGTTGCCTGCGCGTGCGCACTGCGCTCAGGTCCTGGCCAACGCCATTGACGCGTTCAAGGACGACTTCCTGCTGGCGCAGCAGCGGGGCATCGCCTTGGAGGCCGAGATCGGCAACTTCTTCCCGCGCACTTACGGCCAGGGTGCGTTTTTGCCTTTGCTGCGTTTGACACCTGAGGTGGATGTCCTCGCTGCAAGCATCAACCAAGGCAGGTGCCTTGGCCGCATGCTAGGACCAAGGTGGGTACCAAGGCGGGTGGGTGCCTCGGCCGCGTGCGTTAACAACAACAGGGTGCGTGCCATTGGCGCACACGGAGGCCCAGGCGGGTGCTTTGGATGCATCGAAAGGCGACGCCTTCCCTGCGCTGTGGCGCAGCATGCGCCTCACAAGACAGTGAGGCCCATGCTAAGTGAAGAGGCAATCAGGGGACGGGTGGGGAGGAGCAGCTGCCGTCCCACCCACGTATGTGTGACATCTCTCCGGCTCGGACCTCCTGGCGTGCCCCTTCCTGCCACAGCCCCTTGTGTGGACCATGCCCCTTGCGTGGACTGTGCCTCTTGCATGGACTGTGCCTCTTGCGTGGACTGTTCCCCTTGTGTGGACTGTGCCTCGTTGCTGCAGCCAGACGCAGCAGGCTGAGTGGCTGCCAAGAGCGGGTGTGTGGAGGGCACCGAGTGCGAGCCGCTGCTGCTGTGTGCCACAGGCCAGGTCAAACGTGACGCACGGGCAGGTCAAACGTGATGCATGGGCAGGTCAAACGTGACGCACGGGCAGAGGTCGTGTTCAATACAGGACGATGCTCCAGAGCGTGCCTCACTCTCAAAAACCCCATGGGCAGCACGCTTGCTTCCGCGTGCCCCTGAAAGGCCCAGCGTGCCTCATGAAATCCCGATGGGCAACGCGCTTGCTTTGCATGCACAGGAGGCTTTGGTGGCGGCGTTGGCGGCGGCGGTGGCGGTGGCGGGGG
>LFIK01004390.1_pt1 | contig 11424 bp, 9 predicted proteins | sample 643401 | NCBI WGS metagenome assembly LFIK01 (sample SAMN03777447, study PRJNA286221) | soda lake metagenome | biome: soda lake; feature: Kulunda steppe; material: water; isolation source: sample T5-Br brine of Lake Tanatar-5 | place: Russia: Kulunda steppe | collected 2010-07 | reverse complement strand
GGCCGCCTATCTGCGGGAAGCGGAGGGGAGGCCGAATCTGGATGTCATCACCGGCGCCCACGTGGTGCGGCTGGTCCTGGAGGATGGCCGTGCCGTGGGCGTGGAACTGCGCCGTGGCCGGAAAAGCGAGACGCTGCGGGCGGGGCGGGAGGTTCTGCTTTGTGCCGGCGCGATCAACTCGCCGCAGCTGCTCATGCTGTCCGGCATCGGCCCGGAGGATGCGCTGCGCCGACACAACATCAGCGTTCGGAAGCCGCTGTCGGGAGTGGGCCAGAACCTGCAGGATCATCTGGACATCCTGATCGTGCACCGGGCGACCCAGCCCGTGACACACGGTTTCACGCTTGGCAGTATCCCGCAGCTTGCCCGCGCGTTCCGTGCCTACAGGCGCGGGGAAATCGGCTTGCTGAGCAGCAACGGCACTGAGGCGGGTGGCTTCGCCTGCAGTCGCCCGGGGTTGGAAGTCCCCGACCTGCAGTTACATCTCACGCTGGTGAAGCTGGAGGATCACGCGGGCAATCTGCGGCTGCTGTTCGGGCATGGCTTTTCCCTGCATGTCTGCAATCTGCGGCCGCGCAGCCGGGGCACCATCACGCTGGCCAGCGCGAATCCGCTGGATGCGCCGCTGATTGACCCCAACTACCTCTCCGACCCGGACGACATGGAACAGATGCTGGCCGCGGTGCGCCTCGGGCGCAGTATCCTGGCCACCAGCGCTTTCGCCCCTTACCGGGGCGAGGAACTGTTCCCCGGGCCGGCAGCACAAACCGACGACGAACTCCGCGATTTCGTGCGCCGCCGGGCCGACACCATCTACCATCCCGTGGGAACCTGCCGCATGGGCAGTGATGCCGATGCCGTGGTCGATGCGCGACTGCGCGTGCATGGCGTTCCCGGCCTGCGCGTGGTGGATGCCTCCATCATGCCCACGCTGGTGGGCGGCAACACCAATGCGCCGGTCATCGCCATCGCGGAGAAGGCGGCAGACCTGATCCGCGAAGATGCCTGAAACCTGACACCAACCCGCCGGAGGAGCGAATGAACTACACCTGTTTCGACGTGACGATTGAGGACCAGGTCGCCCATGTGGTGATGAATCGCCCGGAGAAGCGCAACAGCATGATCCGGGAATTCTGGGAGGAGTTGCCGCGACTGATCCGGGATATCGACGAGAACGTCCGTGCCCGGGTCATCGTTATTTCCTCCACCGGCCCGCATTTCACCGGCGGCCTGGACGTGAGTGCCTTTGCCGACCTGATGCCGGCCCAGGGCGATGATGGGGCGGCACGCATGGCCCGCCGCCAGGCCGGGCTGCGGTTCTATGACAACGTGAAACGCATGCAGGAGACGTTCAACTGCCTGGAGCGCTGCCGCATCCCGGTGCTGGCAGCGATGCAGGGCGGCTGCATCGGCGGCGGCGTGGATATGGCCACCGCCTGCGATATGCGGTACGCCACGGAAGACGCCTTCCTCACCATCCAGGAGATCAACATCGGTATGACGGCCGATGTGGGAACATTCCCGCGTATCTTCAAGCTGATGCCAGAGGGCGTGGCCCGTGAGCTGGCCTATACCGGGCGGCGCCTGTCCAGCCGCGAGGCGCTGCAGCTGGGTCTGGTGAACCGCGTGTACCCCGACCAGGCTGCAATGCTGGCCGATGTGATGCAGATCGCCCGCGAAATCGCCCAGCGGCCGCCGCTGGCCATCCACGGCTGCAAGCGCATGGCGAACTATGCCCGCGACCATTCCACCGAGGATGCGCTGGACTACATCAGCATCTGGAATGCCAGCATGCTACAGCCGGAAGAGATCCTGGAGGCCATGCAGGCGAACCGCGAGAAACGCACCGGTAAGTTCGCGGAACTGCCGCCAATCCGTCCGCCGATGAGCTTCGACTGAGGGCGGTGGTTTGTTTCGGGGTTTCGATCCGGCCTGGACCGGGACTCCCGTCGACGGACGCGCCGTGAATACGTCCTTCCAGACTGTCGGCGAGATCCCTCTCGCCGACAGTCTGGAAGCCTGCCTGTCACCGGCGGCCGACTCGAAAGCCAGCACGGCTAACCACGCTATTTCCCTCGTGTGCTCATGGCGATGGTCGCCTGCAGCACTTTGCCCACCGGGCCCTCGGCATCGAACAGGGTGGTTTCCACCAGGCCCATGCCGTTGTCCTGCATGCGGCTGCCGGCCTCCAGCCCCAGCCACTCGCCCGCTGGCGGACGGTGCAGGTACAGGCTGACGTCCGCGTTGATGCTGCCCAGGCGCGGGCCCAGGTTCAGCTGGCCTACGCCATTGCCGAAATCGCACAGGGTGGCGGCCATGACGCTGGGGCTGGTTGCCTCGCCGGATACCACGGGGAGCGGAAGCCGCATCCATACCTGGCCCCGGCCCTGGCCCTGGACCCCCTGGAGTACCACTGCCTGGGCTGTGGTGTGGAAGCCATGGGGGCTGTAGCGTGCGTCCCAACCTGCAGCAGTGGCCAGGTCCGGGGCCGAACTTGCCGCGGGCGCTACCAGGTCGTTGGCGGGAAACTGGCCGTGAGGCGGGACGGCTACCGTATTTTTCTCCAGGAACAGGGCCGAGGCGCGGGTCACCTCGGTATCATCGGCAAGCAGCCGCACCTCCAGCACCTGCAGGCGCTTGCCCGGGCGGACCACCCGCGCATCCACCACCAGGGGCTGCTTGGGAACGGGGCGCAACAGGTCCACCGTCAGCCGCGCGAGCCGCAGGTCCGGCTGGCCGGAGGCCTGTTCCGCGGCGTGGGCCATCAGGCCCACCACCGGGCCGCCGTGAAGGTGATCCGGGCTCCAGGGGCCGCGGCTCGCGTCGGTGGGCACATGCACCCCGCCGTCTCTCACAAATAGCGCATCACTCATGTCGTTCTCGTGTTCTCGTGCGTTCATGTTCGGGCGTCGGCAGGCCGCCAAGAGGTTTGCCGCGCGGTGCCACAGCATGTCACGGTCGACGGGTGCAGGCCAGACGCGGCTGCTGCGGACTTGGTATGCTATGCGCCGTGAATCCACCATCCAGGCAGGTATCGCCGGAGCCCGCCTCCGCGGCATTGCAGCAGGAACCAGAGTTCCCCGTCGAACATCGCCGGGGGGCGTTCCTGTTGCTTTTCGCCTGCCTGATTTCCATGGGCATGGGGCAGTCCCTGATGTTCGCCGTGCTGCCACCGGTGGCCCGCAACATGGGGCTCAGCGAGTTGCAGGTGGGCGCGATTTTCGCGGTGTCCGCGGTGCTCTGGGTGATCGGCAGCCCGTATTTTGGTCGGCGCAGCGACCGCTGGGGGCGCCGGCCTGCCATCATCCTCGGGCTGACGGCCTACGGCGTTTCCATGACTGCATTCGGCCTCGCCGTGCTCGCAGGGCTGAACGGCTGGGTGAGCCTGCTGCTGGCCTATGGCCTGATGGTATTCTCCCGCTCCATCTTCGGGCTGTTCGGATCCGCGACGGTGCCGGCCGCGCAGGCCTACATCGCCGATCGCAGCGCCCCGCATGAACGTGCCGCGCAACTCACCACGCTGACCGCCGCCTTCGGCCTGGGTGTGACACTTGGCCCTGGATTGGTGTCGCTGCTTACGGTGTTCGGGCTGGTGGCACCATTCTTCGGCGTGGCCCTGCTGGGCTTCATCAGTGCCCTGGTGGTGGCGTTGTTCCTGCGTGAGCAGAGGCCGCCCAGGGAGCAGCGGGATCGGCGGCATCAACTTGGCCGGTTCGACGCGCGCATCCGTCCCTTTCTCGCAGTGGGCATCATGATCGGCGTCTGCCAGGCCAGCACCATGCAGACCGCCGGCTTCTACGCCATTGATGTGCTGGGCATCAGCGTGGAGGAGAGTGCGCGCCGCGTAGGCATTGCGCTCATGGGCACGGCTGGCGCGGCCCTGTTCTCGCAGTTGATTATCGTCCGTCGCCTGCATCCGGCGCCGCGAACCATGATGCTGGCGGGGGCAAGCTGCGGCCTGCTGGCCTTCCTGTTCCTGATTCTCGGCAGCAGCTATGCAACACTGTTTGCCGGCCTCATGCTCATGGGCTTCACCTTTGGCCTGGTGCAGCCCGGGGCGGTGACCGGGGCGTCGCTGACCGTGGGGCTGGGGCAACAGGGTGCGGTCACCGGCATCATGGCGACCACCGGTGCCACCGGGATGATTTTTGCGCCCTTCATCGGCATGCCGCTGTACCAATGGTTTCCGCAGGCGCCGTACATCTTCAACCTGATACTGGTGTGCCTGGCGCTTGCCTTCGTGCTGGTGAACCCGCACATTCGGCGGGCAAGGCCAGAGCTACATCGCAACCGGAGGGAAGTCACGTGACACAGGCGCCGCTGTCCGTCTTCGATCTGTCCAGTATTCCGCAGGGTGGTGGCCCTGCCGACGCCTACCGGCGCTCGGTGGCGCTGGCACAGCATGCGGAGCGCCTGGGTTACCGGCGTATCTGGATGGCCGAACACCACAATCTGGACGGCGTGGCCAGCGCTGCCACCAGCGTCTTGCTGGCCCATGTGGCGGGCAAGACGGAGCGCATCCGTGTCGGCTCTGGCGGGGTGATGCTGCCTAACCACGCGCCGCTGGTGATTGCCGAACAGTTCGGCACGCTGGAATCGCTGTTCCCCGGGCGGATCGACCTGGGGCTGGGACGGGCGCCGGGCACCGACCAGGTCACGGCCGCAGCACTGCGCCGCCGCATGGATGACCCCAATGCGGATTTCGCCCAGTTGCTGGCAGAGCTGAAGGCGTACTTCGCACCGGTGCGGGAAGGGCAGCGGGTGCGCGCGATACCCGGCGCCGGGCTGGACATCCCGCTGTGGATCCTCGGCTCCAGCGACTACGGTGCCCGCCTGGCGGCCCATGAGGGCCTGCCCTATGCCTTTGCCAGTCATTTCGCACCGGACTACCTGCTTTCGGCGCTGCGCCTGTACCGGGAGACGTTCCGGCCCTCCGCCCAATGCGAGCGTCCCTACGCCATGGTGGCGGCCAACGTGGTGGTGGCGGATACCGATGCTGAGGCGGAACATCTGGCCACCTCGCTGCAGCAGCGCTTCCTGCGCATGATCCGCGGTAAGCGGGGCCGACTGGATCCGCCGGTGGAGCGCATGGACGATTTGTGGACGCCGCATGAACAGGCGATCGTGGAAGCGCATCTGCGCGTGTCGGCGGTGGGGTCGCCTGAGCATGTGCGGGAACAGCTCGAGCAGATCGTCGATGTAACGGGCGCGGACGAGCTGATCATCAGCTGCGATGTCTTCGATGAGGCCGCCCGCCTTCGCTCCTACGAATTGCTGGCGCGCTGCTGGAACCCGGAGGCGGCCGGGGCGGCGTGACGCGCCCCGGTTCCCGGATTGGCACTGCGTCAGGGGTTCAGTCCCGGCGACCCTGGCCGAACAGGACTTTTTTCGCCTCCTCGCTGACCGTGGCCTCGGTGTTCACCTCCTTGGCCCTGGCGTAGGCGCGCTCTACGGCCGGGCGTGCCTTCATGGTTTCCATCCACCGCTTCACTTCCGGGAATTCTTCGATCTGCATCTGCTGCCGCTCCCAGGGCACCACCCAGGGATAGGCGGCCATATCGGCAATGCTGTAGTCGCCGCAGAGGTAATCCCGCCCTCGCAGTTGCTTGTTCAGCACCCCGTAAAGCCGTTCGGTTTCCTTGACGTAGCGGTTGATCGCATACGGCAGCTTTTCCGGAGCGTAGGTCACGAAATGGTGATTCTGGCCGAGCATGGGGCCAAGCCCGCCCATCTGCCACATCAGCCACTCCAGCACCCGGGCCCGGCCGCGCAGATCCTGCGGGATGTACTGCCCGGTTTTTTCCGCCAGGTAGATGAGGATGGCACCGGATTCGAACACCGAGACCGGATCGCCGCCGTCCGCCGGTTCCTGGTCCACGATGGCAGGGATCCGGTTGTTCGGCGATATTTTCAGAAATGCCTCGTCGAACTGATCCCCCTTGCCGATGTTGATGGGGACGATGCGGTACGGAAGCCCCGTTTCCTCCAGGAAGATCGTGATCTTGTGGCCGTTCGGTGTGGTCCAGTAGTAAAGGTCGATCATGCAAGCCTCCAGGGAGTGCTTAGCCCGGTTGGGCGGAAGTCAGGCGACAGCCCTCGCGGGCGGCCGGATAGCGTTCATGCAGGCGCAGCACCCAGCTGCGCACCGGGTCGTCCTGTTCCAGCAGGGCGCTGGATGAGACCGCGGCAGCCCAGTAAAAGGGTGCCACGGCGATGAAATCGGCAAGCCCGGGCGTTTCGCCGGACAGGAATGGCTGATCCGTCAGGGTCAGCCGCAGCGGGGTGAAGGCGTTGCGGATTCGCGGCACGGCCTTCTCCGCGGGCAGGGCGAAATCCTCCAGACTGCAACCGAAGCGCGCCTCGCGGCTTTCGCGGAAATAGGCCTTATCCCGCTCATGCAGGGCCTCGAACAGCTCCGGAATCACCAACTGCAGGATCGGCAACTGCACCGTGGCTTCCACCCAGTTCCGGACAAAGCGCGCATGCGCGATACCGGATCCTTCCGGAAACAGGGTGGGGCGGTCCGGGTAGGCCTTCTCCAGGTACAGGGCAATGTCCCAGCTATCGGAGACCACGGTATCGCCGTCCTGCAGCACCGGTACTTTGCCTTGGCCGCTGAAGGCGATGGCATCCTTGTCGGTGAACCGCCAGCAGACGGCTTCTGCCGCCAGTTCCTTGTGGGCCAGTGCGAAGCGGATACGCCAGCAGAACGGGCTGAAGCGCACCGCCGGGTCGGCGGCGGCCAGGTCGTGGAAGCGGATGCTCATGTGCGCTTTTCTCCTCCCTCGATATCCTGGATGAAGTCCAGTACCACCGCGTTGAAGGCGGCGGGCTGTTCCAGGTTCATGGTGTGTGAGGCATCGTCGATGAAACGGGTCCTGGCGCCGGGAATATGCCGGCCCAGCGCCTGGATGATCTGCGGAAACGGGGACGGGCTGCGCGCGCCGCCCACCAGCAGGATCGGCACCCGGATGCCTTGCGCCTGCTTCCGCGTGTAGCGTCGCGGCTGGTCATTGACCTGGCCGATCAGCGTGTAGGCGTTGTCCCTCGCCGCGTCACGGAACTTCTCAGGGCTGCGGTCCCAGGTGCCGGGGCCGCTCACGGTATCCAGAAACAGCGCCAGACCCCCGTCCACGTCGCCCTGGCGGAGTTTGTCTAGCGCGCTGCTGATCATTGTCGGGTCCAGTTGGGCCGCCTCGCCGTCCTCCGCTTGCTGCAGGCTGGGGTCCAGGTCGCCGCCGGGTTCCGCCAGCACCACACTGCGTAGCAATTCCGGATGTTCGCTGGCCAGTTGGAATGCCAGGTAGCCGCCGCGGGAGTGGCCGACCAGATGAACGGGACCCAGGTCCAGTTCCCGGATCAAGCCTACGACGTCCGCGGCATGCTGGTCCAGGCTGAAGTCGTTGCCCTGGCCGTCCCAACGCTCCGGGTAGTAATGGCGCAGGCTGGGGGTGAGAACGCGGTGATGGCGGCTGAATGCCTTGCCCTGCAGCGGCCAGTACCGATAATCGCAGAGAGAGCCATGGATCAGCACCACCGGTGAACCGGTTCCGCTGTCCACGTAATGCATCGGATAGCCGTTCACCTCGCGCTGTGCGGATTTCATGCAGTCTCCTCGGTTCGGTGGAGGTCTTCGCGCCATGCCCACAGCACTGTAACCGTTTACTGAAGCCGTGATCCATGCTTCAGGTGTTGTGCCGGGCAATCCCGGGGCGCCAATCAGCTGGGAAACCGGCCCGGCGCTTGACCTGCGGTGACGGTCGCCGCAAAGTCAGGGCCCTCTCGCACGGTGCGGATACCAGGAGCCTTACCCTGTTACTGATTCTCGAGATACTGGCCCCCATCTTTCTGGTCATCGCGCTGGGGTGGCTGCTGACGCGAACGGGCTTCCTGTCCAGCCAGGCGCTGGTGCAGGTGAACCGGCTTGCCTACTGGGTGGCGCTGCCTGCACTGCTGGTGCATCGCATTGCCCAGGCCAGCCCCGACATGGATGCCGTGACCGGCCTGTTGCTGGTGGGCGGCGGTGCCACGGTGATCGCCATCGTGGTGGCCCTGTTGGTGGCCGCGCTGATGGGCATGCCGCCCCAGTCGCGGGGCACCTTCGCGCAGGGTGTCTACCGGGGCAACCTGACTTTCATCGGCCTGCCGATCATCCTGTACGCCTTTGCCGGGCCGGACATGTCCAGCGCATCGGCGGAGGCCAGCGCCTTGCTCGCCTTCGGACCCATGGTGGTGATCTACAATATTCTGGCGGTGCTGGTTCTGCTGTTGCCCGGGGGAACCGGACATGGCAGTGCCGTCCGCGACGCGGTGCGCGGCCTACTCACCAATCCCATTCTCATCGCCTGCGTACTCGGCCTGATGATGTCCCTGTCGGGCCTGGCCTTTCCCACGCTGGTGGATCGCAGCCTGGACGTGGTGGGGCAGATGGCCTTGCCGCTCGCGCTGCTGTGCATCGGCGGTACGCTGTACACCTCACGAATCCGCGGGCGGCTGATGTGGGTGGTGAGCGGGGCGGCGATGAAGGTGGCGGTGGTTCCGGCCATCGGCTTCGTGCTTGCGCTTTGGCTGGGGCTGTCGGCGGAGCACACCCGTATCGCACTGATCCTGCTGGCCTGCCCGACGGCGACCGCGTCCTACATCCTGGTGAAGCAGTTGCAGGGTGATGAGGCCCTGGCCTCGGGCATTATCGTAATAAGCAATCTGCTGGCGGTACCCGCCATGGTGGTGGTGCTGGCGGTGACTGCCTGAGGGGGAAGAAGCCGGCGCCGCCCAGAGGCAGGCGGCGCCGTGGCGGGGCTGCTTACTCGTAGCTGTAGAAGCCTTGCCCGGACTTCCGGCCCAGGTAGCCGGCGTCCACCATCTGCTGCAGCAGCGGGGCAGGGCGGTACTTGGGATCGCCCAGGCCGTCCTGGAGCACCTTCATCACTTCCAGACACACGTCCAGGCCGATCATGTCGGCCAGGGCCAGCGGCCCGATGGGGTGGTTGGCGCCCAGTTTCATCACGGTGTCGATGTCCTCGGCGCTGGCCAGGCCCTCGGCGTAGGTGAACACCGCTTCGTTGATCATCGGCACCAGGATGCGGTTCACGACGAAGCCCGGGCTGTCCTTGACCGGCACCGGGCTCTTGCCCACCTTCTTTGCTACATCGTGCACCGCCTCGATGACAGCCTCGCTGGTCTGCAGCGCGCGCACCACTTCCACCAGCTTCATGACCGCCACCGGGTTGAAGAAGTGCATGCCGACGACCCGTTCCGGGTTCGCGGTGGCGGCGGCGATGCGGGTAAGGGAGATGGAGGAGGTGTTGGAGGCCAGGATGGCGTCTGCGCGGCACAGCTCGCCCAGCTGGCGGAAGATGTCGAGCTTCAGCGATTCCCGCTCGGTGGCCGCTTCCACCACCAGGTCGCAATCGGCCAGGCTGTCCAGCCCAGTTGCCGTGGTGATGCGCTTCAGGGCGGCATCACGGTCTTCAGCGGAAAGCTTGTCCTTGCTGACCAGGCGCTCCAGGCTCTTCTCGATCGCGCCCAGGCCGCGCTTCAGCGCGTCCTCGGATACGTCCACCATGCGCACCGCATAGCCGCTGACGGCGAATGCCTGGGTGATGCCATGGCCCATGGTGCCGGCGCCGATCACGCCCACGCTGTTGATGTTCATTGCAGTCTGCTCCTGGTTTGAGGTTCAGGCCAGCACAATGGCTGGCCGTATGATGGATCATCAGGACCATGTGCGGTTCGATGCCGCATGGGCCCCTGACGGGCGCATCACTTCACCGTTTCCGGCGGAGCATGTCAATCCGGGAAGGCAACTGCGTAGCGCTCCCGGCCATCCATGGCCCGGGCGCAGGCTCGCGGTCAGTAGCCGGTGGCCGCGCCATCGCCGCGAGGGTCGGCGCCGCCCTCCAAAAAGCCGCTGTCCTGGTGCAGGCGAATGGCCTGGGCATGGCCCATGTTGTCGTTCCAGTCATCCACTGGCTTCACCGGCTGGCCACGACGCTTGAGTTCGTTGACCACGAGATCGCCGATGCGTCCCTCCAGGGAGAGATCCTGCACCTTGGTGCCCCAGGTGCGGCCCATCAGCCAGCGCGGAGCCTCGATGGCCTGTTGCACGTCGTAGCCAAAATCCACGATGCGCGACACCATGGCCGCGTGGGTCTGTGGCTGGCCCTCGCCACCCATGGAGCCAAACACCAGTTCGGGTTTGCCATCCTTGTACAACATGGCCGGTATCAGAGTGTGGAAGGTGCGTTTTCCCGGCTCCAGGCTGTTGGGGTGCTGCGGGTCCAGCGCGAAAAACGAACCACGATTCTGCAGGATGATGCCAGTGTCGCCGGCCAGTTCCACGCTGCCGAAATCGTGGTAAATGGACTGGATAACCGATACCGCCAGCCCGTCGTCATCCACGGCACAGAAATAGCAGGTATCGCCGCCGTCACCGCCGTTGCCCGGTTTCCGTCCGTCTGGACGGATGCCCGGCTGCACGTCCTCCATGACCATGGCGTGGGCCGGGTCGATCAGTTGTCGGCGTTGGTCGGCGTACTGTTTGTCCAGCAAGCGATCCAGCGGGATATCCAGGAATTCCGGATCCGTCAGCCAGGCATTGCGGTCGGCGAAGGCGAGTTTCACGGCCTCGGCCATGTGGTGATAGTAGTCCGCCGTGCCGTCCCCGAAGGCCCGCAGATCATAGCCTTCGATCAGGTTCAGGATCTGCAGCGCGGCGAAGCCCTGGGTATTGGGCGGGAACTCGTAAACCGTGTGGCCGCGATACTCCACGGAAATGGGCTCGACCCACTGGGCCCGGAAGGCGGCGAAATCCGCCGTGTCAAGCGGTGAGCCGGCGGCCCGGAGGGCGTTGCAGATGCGTTCTGCGGTCTCGCCCTCGTAAAAGCCGGCCCGTGGCCCCTCGCTGGCCAGTCGGCGGAAGGATTTCGCCAGGGCGGGGTTTACCAGGCGGTCACCGGCGCGCGGCGCCTCACCGCCCGGAAGGTAGAGCCTTGCGGTTTCCGGATACTGTTTCAGCAGTCCCCGGTCCTTGACCGACCATTCCGCCAGTGAATTGGCTACCGGAAATCCGTTCTCGGCGTAGTGGATCGCATCGGCAAAAAGGCTATCCCAGTCGAGTTTGCCGTGGCGCGCATGCATCTCGCGCCAGCCGTCCACCGCGCCAGGTACCGTGAGAGCGCCCAGGGCGCCGCGCGGCGGAATAGCCTCCTCATGTCCCCTGGCGCGGTAGAAATCAATGGTGGCCTCCGCCGCCGCCGGGCCGCTGGCGTTCAGTGCGCTGACCCGGTAACCATCCCGCGGATCAGCCACCAGCCAGAACGCATCGCCGCCAAGGCCCGCCATGTGCGGGTAGACCACGCAAAGCACCGCGTTGGCGGCGATAGCCGCATCCACCGCACTTCCTCCGCGGCGCATCGCCGCATG
>LFIK01004389.1_pt1 | contig 11424 bp, 15 predicted proteins | sample 643401 | NCBI WGS metagenome assembly LFIK01 (sample SAMN03777447, study PRJNA286221) | soda lake metagenome | biome: soda lake; feature: Kulunda steppe; material: water; isolation source: sample T5-Br brine of Lake Tanatar-5 | place: Russia: Kulunda steppe | collected 2010-07 | reverse complement strand
CACACACACACACACACACACACACACACACGGCCCCATCACTTGCGGCTTGAAGGTGTGCAGGCGGGCGGGCATGTGTTTGCACACATCCGACACGCGCACGTGCATGCGGCAGGGGTGTGAGGCAGGCTGTACGGTCGCATCTGTGCATGCACACGCAGCGCATGCATACAGGCACCCAGGCCCAGCCACCTTGACATGTGTGCTCACCCAGCGAGCATATGTCCTGCATGCCCTGCCATGGTTTTGCGCGCTCGCACATGCATGAGTGTGGGGCAGGCTGTGGGCACGTCCCCTTCCCTCCATGGAACCCTCCCTCCCTCTCTACCTTTTCCCTTTTGTCTCTGCTCCCCTCCCACCCTCCTGCCGTTCCCTTCCCCCTCCCCCGCCCACCTGCGAAAGCGGGCCCACCAGCCCCTCCTCCTCCCCATGCAGCTCCGGCTCATTCATCAGGTGGTGCCGCGGCAGCACCAGCAACCCCTCGCCGGAGTGCCGCAGCGGCTGCGTGGGCAGGCCGGTGCAGCCGCCCATGCCGTCCGCCTCGTGGGTGAGCTCCTGGAAGAAGGCGTCGTACTCCTGCGCGCAGGACGCATGCGCTGCTGTGGGCGCGTGCCCCTCCACGGCAGCCAGAGAGGCGCCAGCAGGAAAGCATGGGAGGCCACCGTCAGTCGCGTGTGTGCATGTGTGTGTGTGTGTGAGCGTGTGTGTGTGTGTGAGCGTGTGTGCATGTGTGAAAGTGTGTGCGTGCACGTGTGTGGTGCGCGCGCGCGTGCGCGTGTGTGCTTGAAAGGGCACCTGCTGCTGCGCTTGCTTACGCACGCACCTGGCCAACCCCAAACAGTGAGCCCTCCTCATTGCCGCCCTGTGATGTGGTCCGGCCTGCGCAGCATGTGCGCGAGCGTGCATGCGCGCGTGTAACAGGGAAGGGCATGCATGTGTATGCATTCGTACATACGTGTGCACACATGCCTGCATGCACAGTGCAGGGCATGCTTGTGCACATGCATGCACCGCAAAAACCCAAAAGGCAAACATGCAAGCGGGCGGCACGCATCGCTTACTTGCACACAACAAGGGCCGCCCTGCACCACCATGCGCGTCGTCGCCTGGACTTGCTGCCGCTGCCGCTGCCGCTGGTGCCCCACTGGGCAGGGGACCTTCCTGCGGCAGGTGCAACCCTGCGGGCAGCCTCCTGCCCAGCCCAGCACAGGGCTTGCGCTCCAGGCTGGCTTGCCGGCTGCCGCCGCCCACCACGATGCAACCGCCGCTGATGGCGTCATGGCCCACCCCGGGCAGCACCTCAGGGGGCAGACCAGGCGGCCCAGGTGGAGCAGACAGCGGCCACTCGCTACAGCTGGCGCCGCCCCAGGAGCACGCGTCCCTGCCCGTCGGCACCTCAGGGGGCAGGCACTCGCTCCACTGCAAGCCCCCTGCGCCTGTGCTGCCGCCCTGCACACCCCCGCCCTGCTCCCGCTGCTGCTGCTGCTGCTGCTGCTGCAGTGACAGGCAGCTTGGGGAGCTGGCGGAGCAGGCGGGCGCAGCCCTGCTGGGGGCGGCGGCCAGCGCAGCCAGGGGGCTGTACCGCGGGTCCGGCTGCATGTTGGGCAGGCTGGTGTGTGTGTGTCCTGTGCTGCCGTCGCGCGGGCTGCCTACCCCTGCTGCTGCTGCTGCTGCCGCTGCCGCCGCTGCTGGTGCGACGGAGCCCAGCGCATAGGTGGCACCAGATCCTGGGAAGCAGAAGCCCGCGCCGCCGCCCTCCCCGCTTGCCGTCAGCGCTGCGGAGTCCATTAGGCCGCCGCTGCCGCTGGGGCTCACAATGCGCAGCGCTGCAGCAAAAAGCAACAAGCGCAGCAGCAGCAGCAGCAGCAGCATTGGCATGAGTCAAAAAAGGAGACAGAGGGCGGCTGTGTTGAGGAGGTGCGCACGGGTGGGGCGTGCTATAGCACCGGCGGTGCGTCAAAACGATAGGATGTTGCACTGTCCTTTCATGCAAGCAAGCAAGCAAGCCGCTGTTGCATGCATGTGCTTGGGTGTGCATGTGTGTGTGTGTGTGCGCACGCATGTTGTTGTGTGTTTTAAGGCCAGCTGTAGAGGGAGCCATCAACCGCGCAGCAGCCAAGCAATGCTTTCCTGCTCTGCTTCATCGACCATGAACGCCGTGCATGTATGCATTCATAGGGGAGTTCCACGGCTGTGGGGCGCTCAGAGCAGGGACTTGGTGCAGCATGCACACGCGCCTGCCGGCCCCCACGCCCTCTACCCACCCAAGGCGGCGGCACACGCACAAGGCAGGCAGGCAGGCAGCTGTGCAGCCTGTGCGCTGGCTTGCCGCACCTGGCGCGTCCACCTGCGCCGTCAGGCTGCCGGAGCCCTGCAGGAACGGCTGCAGGGAGGTGCGCCTGAGGCCGGCCATAAGGGCGGCCGTGAGCTGGCGTGGGTTCTTGGGGGACCCTCCCCCCACAGCGCAGTCGTCCACCTGGGAGCACAGAAAAGGGCCAGCAGCCAGCAAGGGCGCGCAGGGTCAGCTGGTGAGCCTGGCAGCCTGCCATGTCAGCTAGCCAGCATGAGCAACAGGCCATGTCGACTAGCCAGCTGGGGCATCCAGCCAGCTGGAGCAACAGGCCACGTCGGCCAGCCAGACAAGGCAGTCAGAGCAGCGAAAGCGCCACAGCACGACCCCTGGCCCCCCCCCCCCTCTTGCAGGGCATGAGCGGCCGCCCGCCAGCGCCTAGGTCCCCACCCACCGAGGTGGCGTGTGTCATGGAGGTCTGCGGGCTGCGCACGGTCCAGCACCGCTCCACGTCACTGCTCGTTGCCCGCCTGCAGAACCGTGGGACACTGTGCGTGTGTGTGTGTGCGTGCTGTGTGTGCTGTGTGGCTGTGTGCTGTAGGAGTGTTTGTGCTGTGTGCGTGTGTGTGCTGTGTGTGTGCTGAATGTGCTGTGAGTGTTTGTGCTGTGTGTGCTGCGATGCTGTGTGTGTGCTGCAATGCTATGTGTGAGTGTGTGTGTGTGTGCTGTGAGTGTGTGCTGTGCTGTGTGTACTGTGCTGTGTGCGTGTGTGTGCTGTGGGGGTGCTGGGTGTGTGCTGGGTGCTGGGTGTGTGTATGCTAGGTGTGTGCACAGCAGCTGCGGGGCAGTTGAGGGGCTGTTGCGCCGCATGAGCTGTGCACCCACAGCGCAAAGGGGCAAGTGAAGATAGTCGAAGTGCAGCAGCACGCACCAGGAGGCACTGTAGATGGTGCCTGAGCTCACAGGAGCCACGCCACCTTTTTGGGGTTCGTGTGTTGGTGCGTGTGTGTGTGCGTGTGTGCGTGTGTGTGTGTGCCCAGGCAAGCGTGGAGTGCTCCGCGCCTGCCTGTGCCGCTTCCTGCTCACACACACCCCCTTCCATCCATCCAGCAGGCACACACTGCAGGCAGAGGCTGCGCGCCCCCCCGCGCGCCTGCGCACCCACCGCCAGCCGCTGATCGCTCTGCCGCCACCACCCTGTTGGCCGCTGTTCAGGAGGTCCAGGGACTGGGATGGGTTGGCACCGTCAGACCTGCCGCGCGCAGCGCAAGGGGGGGGGCGTGGGCGGCATTCACGCTGCAGAAGCGGCGGCTACGCTGAGCCGTGCCCATCCACGCAGCGCGGGGGCTGCAGGCAGAAGCTGTGTGCTGTCTGTCTGTCTATCTGTCTGTCTGTCTGTCTGTCTGTCCATTCACGAGAAGGCTTCAAACAGCAGCAGTGTGTGCGCGTCAGCTTGCAGACTTCACGCGCGGGGGTGACGCGTGACACTGCTGGGCAAAAAGCTTCTCACAGCGTGCGTGCATGCGTGCAAGGCAGGGCGCGCCTGCCTGCACCCTGCTTCTGGCGGCTGGTGCTTGTGCCGGCCCTGCCTGTCCTGGGGTGAGCACGCCCTGGGAGCACGCGCGTGCACACACACCTGTGTGAAAGCATCGGCACGGCGACGCCCTGCTGCTCAATGCCCAGCAAGAATGGGGAGGGGCCATGGGTTGTGGGACTGCCCCCTCCCCAGGTCATGCCCTTGCGCAGGCCCGCCCGCCGTTGAGCATGCGCGCGCACGACCTCGTCCGACGCCGGGCCACAGCCTGCTCCTGCGTCTGTGAGCATACGAGCGCAGGCGATGCAATGACAAGGCGAGGCCAGCAATCAGAATGGGGAGGGCCTGTGTGTGTTGGGCTGCCGCCGCTCCTCCCCCCAAACGGATGCTGCAGGCGCATGTGGTTGCATGCATGTGTGGATGTGTGCGCCTGCCTGTAGGACCTCCACACTCACAACACACTACTTCTTACGCAAAGTATGGAAGCGCCCACTCACCTCTGCACATGCACATACGCGCCCCACCCACCTCAGCATGCTCCCACGCGCATGCCCATGCGCACACACTCACAGGTGCGCGTGCAAACTACAGACTTGCGCTGCACACCCATCCACCCACCCACACGCCCATATGCACTCATACGACACGCATGCAGCGTGCCTGCCTGCCCGACCTGTGCAGCCCTTGCCTCTTCACACACAGGTGCACCTGCCCCTGCTGGCGGCATGCAAGGCTGCCATGCAGGGGAGCAGGCCCACCCCACACCCCACACCTGGAGAGGCAGAGTGACCCAAGATGGGGCTTGACCGGTCCGAGCTCGGCTGCTGCTGTAGGTGAGTGGGGTCCGGTGGTGCGGGCAGCTGACCGTCCTTGGGCATGAAGTACACAGGGGTTGACGTGGTGTGCAGCCGGCTGCACGCACGCACGGTAGCGAGCAACAAAAGCAATGTGGTGCCCAGCCTCTCACGAGAGATGCATGCCATCCACACGGCAGCTGGATAAAGAAGCGGATGCATGCATGCATGTGTGTGAGCATGTGCGTGTGTGCGTTATGAGCGCGCGTATCGAGTGTGTGTGTGTGTAAACGCATGCTGGGGTGCTTGGCACTTCTTTAATATGTGTGCTGTGTACAAATGCGTGCTTTCCGGCCTGAGTCTGTAGGCATGCTTGCTGCTGTGCTGTTGCATACGTGCTTTGTCTGTGAGCGCACGTGAAAAGTGTGTGGTGTGTGCACGTGCACATGTGCATGGGTGCCCGCCTGCCTGCCTGCCTGTGTGCCTACTTGCTTGCTTGTAACTCTGCCTACCTTCCTGGCTGCAAGTGATAGAGCCTGTGACCATTTGAAATGCGTGCGCACCTTCTCAGTCACCCTCATGTGCGCACACACATGTGCGCGCACGCGCACCCACGGGCGCTTTCCTGCCCGTTAAAGAACCTCCTCTTGCTGATTGGCGGTATGAGGGCCGTGCAGACACGTGGCAGCAAACACAGTAACGCAGCACCTTTGGCCACCCAAAAGGTGTGCACACAGGAGCTGCAGGTGACATGGGAGCACGAGCAGCGCACGCTCACCGCGCGTGCACATGCGCCAGCACTGTTGCGTTTCCTGCCCGGCACGCGCTGCAGCTTATGATGCCATACCCTGCTTTCAGGAAAGATGCGTGAGAGAGCGCATTGCCAGGGGCTTCCTTCGGGGGCCTCTGCCTGCGTAGGGTTCGCACCTGCCAGCCCTGAGAGAGCCGCTGCCGGCCTGCCTGAAGGTCCTGCTGGCCAGCTCTCCGTGCTGCGTGCAGGCACACACACACAGCGGCAGACAGCGGAGGGGCCTTTTGCGGACGGCTGACGCTGTGGGTGATGTGATGTCCTGCTGAAGGTGAGCATGCGACACGTGGAGCACGAGGGTGGGCAGTGAAGACGGAGGGTGCCCAGCGACATGCGCAGAACGATGGTGCGACCTGTGGAGTAAGACAGTGCCCACAGCGCACGAGCCCCGCTGCCCATGCGCTCCCTTTCTTTCATTGCACGCATAGCACTGCACAGGGAGGAGGGCAAATGGGAATGCATGAGGGCCAGCAGGTGCGCACAGGCGCTGTGCAAGCGGCCCCTGCGCGCAGAGGCAGGCAGGAGGGGGGCCATCCACCGCCGCTGCTTGCGCTCTGCGGAACAAGCAGGAGGCACAGCAGCGCGGCAGCAGCCTGGATACGTGGAGGCCCGGCAGCGGCAGCTTACCGCGTCCGGGGCCTTGGCTGATGATGGGGCGCCAACAGGGATGGGGATGGCTTGGCCCCTGGCGGGCACAGCGGGTGCGTCCTGGGGGGGGCTGTAGCCGAGCCTCCCCGACGGCAGAGGGATCTCCATGTCTGCACAGCAGCACACACGCGCACGCCCACGCACTCAGAAACTCAGAAGCAGGCACCTGTGGCCAGCATGCTACAATGGCCCACACAGCCCCGCCGCACACCGCCTCAGCCCATCCTGCGTGCGCGCACGCACGGGCCGCAGCAGCGCATGCAGCGTGCACATGCGCATGCGCACTGCCTCCGCAGGAACTGGAGGAGTGCAGATAACAGAGTGAGCCTGAGCCGAGTGTGCACTCTGACTGCGCACCCCTCGCTCTGCGCACGCATACTCACTGCCCCGGCATGGCACAGCGCCGCCGCGGAACGCCTCCCCTGGCCTGTGCAGCGGTAGAAGCCCTCCTGTCCTCCTCCCTCTTTCCCCCCCCGCCCCCACCTTGTGGCGCAAACGTCTGCAGGTTGTGGCTGTTGCTGGCCTCTGGGTACAGCAGCAGGGAGCCAAAGCCTCGCGGCCCATTGCTGCTCGTGGTGGGGCTGGGCTGGTTGCTGTTGCCATCCGGTTGCTTCTGCTGCATGCAACGCGCATGGCAGCGACGCAGGGGCAGCAGGCAGAGGGTGAGAGCACCGGAGCCCAATGTCGCTCAGCCTATCTCCTCTTCTTACCCCTCCTCCACAAGCTCAGTGCGCGCGTGCACGCGCTTCCCAGACACTTATGACAGCAGCGCGGCCCATGCCTGCACCGGTGCACCCTTGCGCATGCATGTAGTCTGAGCTGTCCGATGTGGCAGGCCCATAGCAGGTGCCTGGGCTTGTGGCGCTGCTCTGTTAAGGCAGCACGCATGCAAGGACTGCTGAACCCCCCCCCCCTTCCAGCCGCGTGTGGGCCCATCAAACGGAGAGGGGTGTGCCAGGCCTCAGCGCGCTGTCCTGAAAAAGGCCACAGCTGTCCTCCGGCTCGCACAACAGCACCCAGACACTGCCTGCAAAAGAAAGGCGCAGCCAGTGCTGGCCTGGCCACGTACAGAGGCAGGCGCATGCCCCCTCCCCTCCCTGACGCGCAGCCCAGCCCTCAGCTGCCTCCACACACCATTGACAGCGCATGTGCCGGCAAGCCCCCATACACACACCCTGCACGCGGCCCACGCACGCACCATGACCACGGGGCTGTCCAGGCTGGCGCACCGCCGTTCCTCCTCCCCCACCAGCATGCCCACCGCCGACCCCAGCCTCACGCACGGCGAGGACTGCACCCCTTCCCACATTCGAACGCTGGACGCCAGCTGCTGCTGCAGCCGCTGCTGCTCTGCCGCCTGCAGGAGATGTTGGTCGTGCTGGCGTTGCTGGTGTTGCTGCTCCACTGCCTGGTGGTGCCGCAGCTGCTGCAGCTGCTGCTCCGCCTGCTGCACGTGCATCGCGTTCAGCTGTGCGGGCGTGAGCCGCGGCAGCGGCCCCGATGGGCATTGCTTGGTCTGGTCCAGGATGTGCAGCAGGCTGCCCGCGGCCTCCGTCTCCTTGCCGCTGTACTCGCCCGCCAGCGCCTGCTCCCAGGACCCGTAGCGCAGCAGCCACGTCTCCTGCGGCAGAGGGGGGCAGTCAGGCGACACGCAGAGCGGCGCGCCACTGCATGGTGAGTGGAGTGGCGAGCTGGGAGCAGCAGGGCACGCCCATCACACAACGGGGGCACGCGTACGTCACACACACTCATACTCACACACTGACACACCCACACAGCATACAGCACACAGCACAGCGCACAGAGCACAAGGGCGTGTGCGCAGCAGGCAGGCAGGCCGGCCGGCCCTGCGGCAGCGGCCTGCCAACAACGCCGCACCTCTTGCGACGCGTGTTGTACGTACGTGTCCCCCCTCACACCCCGCGCCACAGCCCTGCACAGCCGTGCGCTGCACCCACCATGATGCCCTTGCCCTTCACGTCTCGTTCGCCGCACGAGGCCCAGTCGGAGGCCAGGCCCCCCAGCGGCACCTGCATGGGCGGCAAGCCATCCTGCGCGCACCCGACACGCACACCCAACAGAGTGTGAATGAAGGTGCCGCCATGCGGCAGGCGCGTGCGGGGCTCTCTGATGGGCCATGCAGAGGGGCACAGAGGGCATGCGGACCCTCAGGCGCCAGGAGGAGCAGGCGCTTGCAGTGGCGGTGCACAGCACCCACAGCGCAGCCCCACCACCGCCTGCGCACCTCCTCTGCATAGGGCGGCACCAGGAGCTCCGCGCTGGGGGTGTAGCCCTTGTCGACGGCCACTGCCTGCGCGGCCTTGCGCGTGGAGTCACTGACGTGGACGCACATGGGATAACCGTGCGACTCCATCCGGCTGGCGGTGTTCACTGCGGAGCACGCACACACGCACACACCGAGAGGCTTTTGGGTGGCGCCCCCCGGGCAAGTGCAGGTGCGCACGCGTGAGCACTCGAGTGCACGCGCATGGGCTACGCATAATCATCCCGCATCCCACAGCCCACGCACACCACACAGGTGCACACCACACAGGTGCAGACCGCGCCCCCGCAGCAGCCGCGCTCATCTCACCTGCGGACGGTGCGGCACACCTCTGCCAACTGTGCACCTGCAAAAGCTGACCAGGCCACGACAGCCGGGCACACCTCACCGGGCCTCCCCTTAATGGGGGAGCAGGGAAGCACTTCCACCAAGGTCAAGCAGAGCGGGGGGCTGCAGATGCGCCAGCTAGCCACCCGCAGCTCTGCTCCCTGCTGTGCGCCAGCCAGCCACCCGCAGCCCTGCTGCCCACCACCTGCACTGCTCCAGGCACCAGGCCCGTGGACCGCACACTGCCTGCACCCTCTCCTGATGCGGCTGCGCATCCGCTCACCCACCCCCGCCCCACCCCCTTGCCCATCGTCTCCTCACCTGTGTCACCTGTGCGTGAAATCGTGCAAAAGGAATGTCATGAGCAACAACCAGATTGCGCAAGCACGCGTGTGAGTTCATGCAGACCACGGTATGGGTGCGCTGGTAGGCGCAGGTTCCGTGTAGGGGTGCAGCACACAGACGCGCATGCCCCCAACCGCAGGCAGGAGCACCTGGGCTGGAGGTGTGAATGGCTCCAGCAGCAGAGGGTAGGGCAGCCCAGGCATTCATCCACTCCGCTTCCTGGACACCCACACCCACACACACACTCACACACACACACGGGGGCTAGAGGCTGACCCCTCCCCGTATGCCCGCTCTGTCCTCAACGCACCAAAGAAGCAGTACCGGGGCCGCGTCACGCCCACGACACCGCTGTGGGCAGGACCTGTGTGCAGGCCGATGCGGATCTGCAGCGGCCGCCCATCAAAGGCGCGCATGCGTGACACCTGCAGCAGCGTGCGCATGGTCAAAGGGTTGCAGGGCTGCAGGGGAACCTGGCAAGGGGACACGCTGTCAAGGCCCTGTGTGGCACTGGCAGGCAGAGATCACACACATGCTCACACAAACACACGCTCACACACACACGCTCATGCGCATGCCTGCACTCTGACAAACACCCGCAGCAGCAGCATGAGCGCCCGAGGCAAGTGACATGAGGGTGGTCCTCAGGGACACAGTACCCACAGCACACAGACTGAAGGCCTTATCCTTGTCATCCTTGTACTTACAGCATCGATCATGCCACGCGCCATCGCGGCCATGCGGAGCGCATGGTCCTGAACACCATCGTGCCCCGACACAATCATGTATGCATCACCTGCGAGGACCACGCGCAACGACTCATGTATGCATCACGACCACGCGCAACGACTCATGTATGCATCACGACCACGCGCAACGACTCATGTATGCATCACCTGCGAGGACCACGCGCAACGACTCGGGGCTGTGCCACTGGAAAGGGCCGCAGTGCATTGACTTCCTGTGACCGCACTGGAAAGGGCCACAGTGCATTGACTTCCTGTGACGGCACTGGAAAGGGCCACAGTGCATTGACTTCCTGTGACGGCACTGGACGGTGAGAGCCTCTGAGGCACCCTGCTGCCTATGGAAGTCAGGAGTCAGCAAGCCAGGCCTGGTGCAGGGCAATGGCCTTAATGTCAGGCCCAGACCTTGGTGGTGGTGGGTGCACACGTGTGCAGGGCTCGGCATGAGGAGCTGGTGCTACACCAGCAGTGCTCCCACACCAACCGACCCCAACTAACTTGACAAGGCATCAATTGGGTGCCACGCCAGCACACAGCCAGTGCTGGCCCCCCTTGGCCCGCAACAGACAGCCTCTCACCGATCGTCTCCACTTTGTAGACACCAAATGTGTCGCACATCTGGTCAAACACCGTGAACATGTCATTCAGCATGAGGATGATCTGCTCCGTGGGCCACCTGCACACATGCACGCATCGAAGCGAGCACGCCCTCAGCCTCCTGCATTGGTGAGGCAGGGCTGCCCCTCTTGAACCACACCACACAGCTGAGTCGCTTGAAACTGGGAGCCCAGCTGCTGCACGTCCGCCAATTGGACATGGTCTGCTCGTCCCATGCAGGTGCGCCAACAGTAGGAGGCAGCAAGGGCTGGCGAACACCGACGAGGAGCCCTGAGTTGAGTTGAGCTGAGCACTGCCGGCAGTGCAGAGCCAGGAATGGCCAACGGTGCACCGACTTGGGTAGCGGACAAAGGGGCCACGATGATTCCATTTTTGCGGCATTGCTGAGTTCTTGGCAGTGCGAACACAAGCCGCAAATGATAGATAAGGGGGACGGTGCTGAAGGAAAAGAATGCAAGCGCGGGGGAGCAGGGCAATCACACACTCCTGCCCCCGCAATCGAGGCGCCGGACATTGCGCTGGCGTCAAAACAGTTGTATTTAAGGTTGGGCAGGGCTCTCGCCGAGACTCGCCGACGACGAGACTCGCCGAGACTCGCCGAGTCTCTTTGGGGGATGTGGGGGACCCTCGTCACCGACGAGTGTCACCTGTTTGGCTGGAAATTGCCGGAATTCTGCAAAAAAAGTGCTAGCAATACCCCAACCCCCCCTCCACCTTAATCATACCAAAATTTAAATTAACAATGAGGGACGAGGTGGTATGGGACGATGAAGAGCGCGATGATGTGATGAGCTTGGACATGACAGACAGGGTGATGGGATATTAATCCTTCCAGGGAGCCAGCACCCCTGCTGATGCTGTCTTCAAAATTGTGAAAGGATGGAAGGAGATGGGGAAGGAAAGCACTTGGTGGTGGACTTGCTTCGCTGTGGTGCTGGTGGCGTGTGGTGCTTCCAGAGAGATTGTTTGCAAGCTGCAGTGCAAACTTTGTGGCACCAAATTTGGCCCAGCAAATCCCTCAGGAACAGCT
>LFIK01004387.1_pt1 | contig 11427 bp, 10 predicted proteins | sample 643401 | NCBI WGS metagenome assembly LFIK01 (sample SAMN03777447, study PRJNA286221) | soda lake metagenome | biome: soda lake; feature: Kulunda steppe; material: water; isolation source: sample T5-Br brine of Lake Tanatar-5 | place: Russia: Kulunda steppe | collected 2010-07 | reverse complement strand
TACGGCACCCTCCCACCTAGCTCCGACATCCGACATCCGATGGCAGAAAGTTCGATCTCAGGCCCATTCGGCGAGCGCCCCCGGCATCGAAGTGATCAACTTCGGTGATCAAAATATCAATTATAGTCAGATGCTTGCAAGCTATTCACCAAATCCGCACAGTCATGAGGTCCGGAGAATATAGCCCCTTAGAGAGCGCTTTCGGACCGCATGGCGCCCACGCTGGTGCTCAGCCCCTCCCGCATAACCCTCGAAAACAACGAGAAAATCCGGCCGCAGCCGGATCGGGAGAACGCTTTCGCGAGGGCAAGTGGCGGAGGGGATGGGGCTGAAATCCAACCTTCTCCACCCTCTAAGTCCTTGTTTTAATTGATATGACTGGTGGTTTGAATCGCCATTTGGTTCAGTCGCGACCGGCAGCGAAACGCTCGCAGGGGTGCCGCCATCTCCCAGCGACGGAAAGTAGGGATAGGGTCGCGCATACTACGTCCAGGCGGCGCATTCGGGGGCATGCACCATCCGGTCGCCATACACTCACGACACCGGGTTGTTGGCCGGGTCACCTAAACACAGAGATAGCTGACTTTCAGATAGGCGCGCTGAATGGCATCGTCGCGCCAGCCGCACGATGGCATCATATCAAATGCCCGCGCATGGTCAGGCTATGGGACGAATGGTGCCCGCGTTTCCGGTACCGAGCGCCAAACGGGACGGCGGGCAGGCGCGCCGCCTCCTCGCCGGTCCTGGGGGCATTGCCGGGTTCGGTGCCTGAAGCAGAGCCGCTCGTTGCGAATTCGATTGTGCCGGAAATCTGCGCACGCGGTCCGAATGCCGCATCAATCGTTGGCAGATGTTGCGCGATGCCGGGCGCGTGCCGGTCCGTGGGAGATTGCTGCTTCCCTACAGAAGGGAAAATTATTTTCATGAGGGTGGCAAGAATCGCCCGCGTTCACCCCGTCAAACGTGTGCGGTTTCCGAAGGTTCGCGACAGTTCGGTCGCAACAGGTCTCATGCGGGACTGCCGACGGCAGGCCCCCCCAAGAGGAGAACACCGAAATGACTTCACTTACGCGCCGTCGCTTTACCCAAGGCATGCTCGCTTCTTCGGGGGCGGCCCTGACCATGCCTGCTCTCACGCGCCCCGCTTTCGCGGCAGACAGGCTGCTGATCGTCCAATGGGGGGCGATGTGGATCGATGTCTCGCGCCAGATCCTTGACAAGTATCTTGAAGAGACCGGCAGCGACGTGCGTGTCGCATGGGAGCAGCATTCCGGGGGGGCGGCCGCTATCCTGGCCCGTATCCAGGCGGAATGGCCCAACACCCAGCGCAACATGATCTCTGCCTGGGACCCGGTATTTCGCTCCATGATGAACGAGGACTGGCTGGAGCCGGTGGACGAAAGCATCGTGACCAATCTGGCCGATATTCCGGATCTGTTCGTGCAGAAGGACGCCGAGGGCCGCGCGATGACCGTCCCGCTGTCCACCGCCGGCGCGTTCTGGGGCTACCGCGAGGACCTCTTGCCCAATGGGTTCGATTCCATTGAGGACCTGCTGCGCCCGGAATTCCGCGGGCAGCTCTGCATCCCCTATCCGATCAACCTGACGGGGCTTTTCATCGTCACCTGCGCCATCCAGCGCGGCGGCGACGAATTCAACGTCGAACCCGGCTGGGAATTCGTCAAGGAACTGGCCGCCTCGGGCGCCATCGGCCAGATCTGCACCAGCAATTCCGAGTTCATCAACGCAATGGCGACGAATCAGTTCGGTGTGGGCTTCTGGAACAACGGCGGTTGGTTCGCGACCGCCGAGAATTTCCCCGTGGTGATCAAGAACCGCATGCCCGACAACAAGGGGTTCCTCTACAATGAAGGGTTCTGCGTGCTGAAGGGCAGCCCGCTGGACGCCGCGTGGGACCTGGCCAATTTCTTCGCGCGTCCGGACATCAACGAGCTTTACAACATGGGGCTCGGCTCCGGCCCGACACATCCCGACGCCAAGGCCAACCCGCTGATCGCCGACTGGTTCTACGAGCCCGAGGAACTGGACGAATTCGCCTATGTCGCCGACTTCGACCACCTGGGTTCGGTCATGGGGGACTGGAACGAGCGTTGGGAGACCGAGGTCCTGCCCCTGATCCCCTGACCCCCGACCCCGAGCGCAAGGAGCCGGCAGATGCCGCTGGACCGCTTCCACAAGATCCTGATCCTCCCGGCGTTGCTGGTCTTCATGCCGCTTCTGATCGGATCGATGCTGGTCCTGTTCCAGGAAAGCCTGCGGCCGTTCGAGGGCGGCCGCATCGGCGGCACGGTCGGGGCTGACCTGACCGTTCAGAACTACACCCATTTCTGGCATCCGGCGCATGGCAGCTTCTTCATCACGACGTTCCGTATCGGTCTGATCGTCACGCTGCTGGCGCTGGTGCTTGGATATCCGCTGGCGCATTACGTGGTGCGCGTGGCACCGCCCCGGATCGGCAAGCTGATCCTTGCCAGCCTACTGGGCGTGCTGTTCATCAGTCTGGTGGTCCGGATCTACGCGATTTCGGTGACCTATGGCGCGGTGGGTCCGCTCAGGGACATCAGCTGGCTGTTCGGGATCGATCCCCGGTCCCGGCGTCACTCCGAGATGATGGTGGTCTTCGGCCTGCTGCACACCGTGCTGCCGCTGGTTACGCTGACCATGATCGGCACCATCCAGACGGTGAGCCCCCGGCTGGAAGAGGCTGCCATGTCGCTGGGAGCGCCCGCCTGGCGGACGTTTGTGAGCGTGACGCTGCCCCTGTCGGTGCCGGGCATCCTGTCGGCGGGGATCATCGGCTACGCGTTCAGCATCTCGAACCTTGTGGTGCCGCTGCTCCTGGGGCGGGGGTTCGTGGTGATGATCTCCAACCTCATCTACTTCCGGTTTTCCGAGATCGGCAACTTTCCGTCAGGCGCGGCGCTGTCAATCATCATGTTGGTCGTCGCGCTGGGCATCTTCGTCATCGGCATGCGGATCGTTGGCGCGATCTGGCCGCGCTTTGAAAGGAGTGGACGATGAAGCGCATGGGGGACCGTGTGGGCACCGCGATCTACGCCGCCATCCTGCTGGTCGCGGCGGTGTTCCTGATCATTCCCATCGTGGTGTCGGTGGTGCTGTCCTTTGACGCGCGCAGCTTCATCGGACCGTTTCCGCCCACCGAATTCTCGTTGCGCTGGTATCGGAGCTTCCTAAACGACACCTATCTGCACGAGGGGCTGTATACGAGTCTGATCGTTTCGGGCGTTGCGACCGTTGTATCGACCGTGCTGGGCACGCTGTCGGCCATCGCCATTGATCGCGGGACGTTCCGGGGCCGGGCGATACTGGAAACCATCTTCCTGTCGCCGCTGATCATCCCGACGGTCGTGACCGGGTTCGCCGTGCTGATCTTCACCGCGCGCCTGGGGATCTTCGACGGGATGACACGGCTCATACTTGGCCACGTTCTCATCACCTTTCCCTACATCCTGCGGACGGTTCTGGCGGTGCTGTCGGGCGTTCCGCGCAGCTACACCGAGGCCGCGCTGTCGCTGGGCGCTCGGCCATGGATGGCCACACTGCAGGTGACACTGCCGCTGGCCCGGTCGGGGATCATCGCGGGGGCGATCTTCGCCTTCGTGATGAGCTTCGACGAGGTGGCGGTCAGCCTGTTCCTGTCGGACCCGTTCACCTACACGCTGCCGGTGGCGTTGCTGACGAAGATGCGCGCCAGCCTCGATCTGACCATCGCCGCGATCTCGGTCATCTTCCTTATGGTGACCGTGGTGCTGATCCTAGTGCTCGACCGGCTGGCAGGTGTCGACACATTGACCGGGAGGGGGGTGCATGGCCGCTGACAAGCTTCTGGAATTGCAGGATATCTCGAAAAGTTTCGGCGCGACCCGGGTGCTGGATGAGATCGGCTTCTCGGTCGCGCGCGGCGAGATCGTCGCCCTGCTGGGACCGTCCGGCTGCGGCAAGACCACCACCCTGCGCATGATCGCCGGCTTCGAGGCTCCCGATTTCGGGCGCGTGGTGATCGCGGGGCGCGACATGACGTTGCGCCGCCCCTATGAGCGTCCCATCGGGCTGGTGTTTCAGGATTATGCACTGTTCCCGCACATGAGTGTCGGTCAGAACATCGCTTTTGGCATGAAACACCGCGGCGTGCCCCGGCGCGAGATCCCCGAACGGGTCACCGCGGCCCTGGCGCGGGTGCGGCTGGACGGGTTGGAGGGGCGCAAGCCCTACGAGCTTTCTGGTGGCCAGCAGCAACGGGTCGCGCTGGCCCGGGCGCTTGCAACAGAACCCGAGGTGATGCTGCTGGACGAACCGCTGTCGAACCTGGATGCGTCCCTGCGGCTGCAGTTGCGCATCGAGCTGCGACAGGTGCTGACGGCCACCAATTCGACGGCGATCATCGTCACCCATGACCAGGATGAGGCGATGGGGCTGGCCGACCGGATAGTGCTGATGAACGCCGGTCGGATCGTGCAGATCGACCCGCCCGCACAGATGTACGCGCGCCCCCGGTCGCGCTTCGCCGCCGGGTTCATAGGCGAGGCCACGTGGTTCGAGGGCATCTTGCGCCACGAAGGATCCGAGGTGGTCCTGGACACCGCTGCCGGGGCCATCGCGCTCAACGCGCAGGTCGCCACGGTCGGAGTGGGCGCGGCCATGGGCCTGTGCATGCGGCCCGAGCGAATCGCGCTATTGTCCAGTGCGGAGGCACCCATGCCCGCGGGGGCAAACACCCGGCTGGCGGGCGAGGTCGCGCACATCGAGCGGTTGGGCGGCGATGTGCGGATGTGGGTGCGCCTAGCCGATGGCGCGCTGGCGCAGCTTTCGGCCAAGAACACCAGCCTGTCGCTGCCCGAACCGGGCGCGCAGGTCTGGCTTGCCTTCGATGCTTCGGACGGGGTGCTGCTGCCGCCGGTAGACACGCGGGAACGGGTGCGATGACCGCGCGCCCGCAGGTGTTTCGCGGGGCGCTTCTGGCCGATGGGCAGGAGCACCTCGGCGACCCGGCCGATATGCTGGTGATCAACGGGCACATCGCGCGGATCGGTCCGCCCGGCATGGACGCGCCCGAAGGGGCGGCAACCGTCGATGCGTCGGACCGGCTGATAATCCCGGGGTTGGTCAACGCGCACACCCACAGCCATCTGGCCGTCGCCAAGGGCTTGTCCGAGGCCTGGACGCTGGAGTTGCACCTGCACAACGGTCCCTGGACTGGGGGCGGACAGGCGCTGGAGGATCGCCGCCTGCTTGCGCAGGCCTCGGCGCTTGAGATGCTGCTGAAGGGATGCACCGCTGCCTATGATCTGGTGCTGGAAATGCCGGCCCCGACACCCGAGGGGCTGGTGGCCACGGCGCAGGGCTATTTGGATGTGGGGATGCGCGTCGTCGTTGCGCCGATGATGGCCGACCGGACATTCTGGCGCGCCATTCCCGGCCTGATGGACACGCTGCCCGCCGCCATGCGCCCGGCGGTCGAGCAGATCTTGCTGGCGCCGCATGACGTCTCGCTTGCGGCCTGCGCGGCGGCGATCAGGGCCTGGCCCCATGCCCGCGATCATGCGCGGCTAGCGCTGGGCCCGACGATCCCGCTGCACTGTTCCGATGCTTTCTGGACTGGGTGCCGTGACATGGCCGAGCAGGACGGGCTGGCCATCCACTGCCACCTTGCCGAAAGCCGAGTCCAGAAGCTCAAGGGCCGCGAGGTCTATGGCCGTAGCCTGACGCAGCATCTGGACGCGCTGGGCATCCTAGGACCGGGGTTCACCGGCGCGCATGGCATCTGGCTGGAAGCGGGCGATCTGGACCTGCTGGCGGCGCGCGGGGCGTCGATCGCGCATAACCCGTCCAGCAACTTCCGCCTGGGCAGCGGCATTGCGGATGTGCCGGCCATGCGCCGCGCTGGGGTGAATGTGGGGATCGGATCGGATGCGTGTTCTTGTTCGGACCACCAGAACCTGTTCGAGGCGATGCGCCTGGCCTGCTACCTGTGCCGGACAGCCTCGCCCGATCCGGATGACTGGATATCGCCGGCCGAAACGCTGCGCATGGCCACCGCGGGCGGGGCGCGCACGCTGGGGCTGGACCATCTGATCGGCCGTCTGGCGCCGGGCCATGCCGCCGATCTGGTGCTGCTGGACCTGCGCAGCCCCAACTTCATGCCGCTCAACCGCCCGCTCAACCAGCTTGTGTTCTGCGAGGAGGGGCGCAGCGTCGACAGCGTTTACGTGGAGGGCCGACAGGTGGTCGGCAACGGGCGCATCCTGACCGTCGATCATGACGCCCTGCACCGCCGCATCTGCGACCGCGCCGCCGAATTGCAGGCGCAGAACGCCGGACGCCGCCGCGAACTGGCGGCGCTGGAACCCTATGTCAAGCACTTCTGCGTCGGTTTGGCCGGCGCGATGGAGCACGCGCATGTCGGCCATTGACCCCGCCCTGTTGCAGGCAGCGCTGGACCGCGAGGGACGCTTCAACGCCGCGCTGGCCGAATTGCTGCGCGCCACCGGCGCGCTGCGGACCACCGTGCGGCTGGACCTGCCGGCGCTGGGCTGGTCCGTGAACACCCCCTGCGCCGAGGTGCTGTCCGAGGCGGCGCGGTCCATGCGCGGGGACGCGTCCATCGATCACCGCCGCGCGCGGTCGATCCGCTGGATCGAGCGGCATCGCCAGACGCTCGTGCAGGCGGATGTCCATGCCGACCCCGACATGGCGCCGCCCCCGGCGCTGTCGGCGGTGTTCGGCACAAGGGCGCAGATGGTGGCGCCGCTGATCGCGTCGGATGACTACATGATCGGCTGGGTTTCCGCCCATTTCGCCGAGGCGCCGCGCCGCTTCTCCGATGCCGACCGCGCCGCCATGGCCCGCGCGGTCGACGCGGTCCTGACGATCACCGCCCCGCACGGAGCGTTGTCATGACCGCGCGAGGGCACCCGCCCGCTCCGGTGGACCTGCTGGTCGAGGGCGCGCGCCTGCTGTCGCCCGGGGTGTCCCTGGCCGAGGCGCGGATCACTGTGCGCGGTGACCGGATCGTCGACATCGCGGCCTGTGACGGGCCGCCCCCGCCCGCCGCGCGGGTCATCGAGGCGCGCGGGTGCATCGCCATTCCGGGGCTGATCAACGCCCATACCCACACCGTGCTGTCGCTCATGCGCGGCATCGCCGAGGACATGGGCTTTGCCCCCGCCTACACCCGCGGTGTTCCGCGCGCGCCCATGGTCACCGAAGCCGAAGCGGTGGCGCTGGCGCGGCTGGGTGCGCTCGAGGCATTGCGGCTGGGCTCCACCCTCGTCTGCGACACCTATGTCCACGCCCGCCATACCATTCCCGCCATGGCCGAGCTGGGCCTGCGGGTGGCCGGGTGCACGCTGCTGCACGATGTCGATTTCGCCGGGATGCCCGATGGCCGCTGGGATTATGACGACACCATCGGCGAGCGCACCCTGGCCGAGGCGGTCGAGATCGCCGAGACCCTGCACGGCACCGCCGAAGGACGCATCACCGCGACCATGGCCCCGCATGCGCCGGACACCTGCTCGACCGCGTTCCTGCGCCGCTGCGCCGAGGCGGGGCGCGATCTGGGGCTGCGGACCTGCATCCATCTGGCGCAAAGCCGGATCGAGGTGGACCGCATCCGCGCCCGCGACGGTTGCACGCCGGTCGAACTGGTCGACGCGGTGGGGCTGCTGGACGACCGGCTGACCGCGGCGCACGGGATCTACATGACCGCCGATGACATCGCCCGCGCCGGGCGCGCCGGGATCACGGTCGCGCATGTGCCCAAGGGCAACGCCGGCGGCGGCATGATGGCGCCGACGCCAGCCCTGCGCGCAGGCGGGGTGCGGTTGGCGCTGTCGACCGACAACCTGCTGGCCGACATGCTGGAGACCCTGCGCTGGGCGCTCTGCATTGGCAGGCTCCAGGCCGGTGGCGTGCGCGACGACTGGCAGCCCGAGGATGTCTTTGCCATGGCCACCGTGGCAGGGGCGGCGGCGATGGGGCTGGGCGACGACCTTGGCGCGCTGGAGCCCGGGCGCAAGGCGGATATCGTACTGCTGGACGCGCAGGGTCCGCAATTCGTCCCCATGATCGATGCGCTTGGGGTTCTGGTACACTGCGCGCAAGGGGCGCTGGTGCGCGATGTGGTGGTCAACGGTCAGCATGTGATCGCCGATGGCCACCACGCCCACGCGGACGAGGCCCGCATCCGGGCGGACGCCCAAGCGGCCGCCGAAGCACTCTGGGCCCGGGCATGAGCGCGCGCCCGTCCGCGCCCGGTGGTTCAGCGGATTTCGAACACCGCTTCGACCTCGACCAGCGCGCCGAAGGGCAGGTTGGCCACGGTGACCGCGGAACGCGCGTGGCGCCCGGCATCGCCGAAGACCTCGGCCATCAGGCCGGAACAGGCGTTGATCACGATCGGCGCCTGCTCGAAATCGCCCCGGCCGTTGACAAAGCCGACCAGCTTGACCACGCGCAGGACCCGGTCAAGGTCCCCGATCGCGGCCCGGGCCTGCGCGATCAGGGCGATGCCGCAAAGCCGCGCGGCATGGCGCGCGCGCTCCAGTTCCGAGCCCGGCGCAACTTGCGGCGGGCTGCCTTCGGCATGATCCGCGGCGCTCAGTTGTCCGCGCACCAGCGCGCCTCCGTCGAAGGACACCTGCCCCGACACGAAGAGCAGGTTGCCAGCCTGCACCCAGGGCACATAGTCGGCCAGCGGCGCATCGGGTTCCGGGATAACAAGGCTCAGTTCGGCCAGGCGCGCATCAATCTGTCCCATGGTTGCCTCCTTTGGTTGCGTCCCGTTCCATACCGCAATCGCGTTCAGTGCCGGCGGTTGCCCAGCGTCATTCCCGATGCATTGGCGCCCGGTGCCTGCCATGTGCCACTTTTCCGGGCAGTCGCGCCGGACCTGCCGGTTGCGGATGCAGGGTTCGCAGGGGGTTCGGCGCCCGCCCCTCGCGTCGGCACCCGTTCACCGGACCATCAGTCCAGGAGGTCACGACCATGCAGATCAATCGCCCCGATGTCGTGGCCGAAGTCGCCGCCCTGCACGCGCGATACGAGGCCGCGCTGGTGGGCAACGATGTCGCCACGCTGGAGGCGCTGTTCTGGGACAGCCCGCAGGTCGTGCGTTTCGGTGCGACCGAGAACCTCCATGGTATGGACGAGATCCGCGCCTTTCGCGCGGCACGGCCCTCGCGGGGGCTGGATCGGACGATCACTCGCTCGGTCATCACCACCTTCGGGCACGATTTCGCCACAACCAGCATCGAATTCACGCGCGACACCGACCCGCGCGTGGGGCGGCAGATGCAAAGCTGGGCGCGCCTGCCCGAAGGCTGGCGGATCGTGGCGGCGCATGTGTCGTGGATGGACGGCTGAACCAGGGTGCGCGCGCCGAGCGTCTGCTGCATTTTTCGGCAGGTCCCCGGCGCCATGCGCTGATCGCCTGATTTTCCCCGAAGGAGATCTTTATTCACGCTGTGCGGGCGGTATGGTTTTCGCAGCGACCGGATCGGAGGGCACCTGCGGCGCCGCGCCGGTCAGGGCAAAATGCCCGAGGTGATGGCGCATCAACGGATGACGGGAAGGGCTGAGACCATGGACCTGACGCTGCACGAGGTTCGGCTGCTTGACGCACCGGACGAAACCCTCGACATCGGTGTGCGCGACGGCAGGATCGTTGCGGTGCAGCCCGGGTTGCCGCGTGGCGCGCGGGCGCTCGATCTCGGCGGGCGGCTGGTGCTGCCGGGGTTCTGCGAAAGCCACATCCATCTGGACAAGTCCTGCATTCTTGAGCGCTGCACCCTACGCGGCGGCCTGAACGAGGCCATCGCCGAGGTCGCGGGCCTCAAGACCGGCTTCACCGCCGAGGATGTCGCCGCGCGCGCCGCGCGGACGCTGCGCAAGGCGGTGATCAACGGCACCACCCGGATGCGCACCCATGTCGAGGTTGACCCCGTGATCGGGATGCGCGGCTTCGAAGGGGTGCAGGCGGCGATCCGCGACTGGGCCTGGGCGATCGATGTCGATATCTGCATCTTCCCGCAGGAGGGGCTGCTGAACAACCCCGGCACGGACGAGCTGATGGTCGCGGGGCTGGAGAGTGGCGCGCGCGTTGTCGGCGCCGCGCCCTACACCGACAGCGACCCGCACGGGCAGATCGACCGCGTGTTCGAACTGGCGCGCCACTATGATGTCGATGTGGACATGCATCTGGACTTCGGGCCGGATACGTCGCAGATGACCATCGAGCATGTGCTGCGCCGGACCGAGGAATTCGGCTGGGGCGGGCGCGTGACGGTGGGCCATGTCACCCGCTTCGCGCAGATGCCGCGCGATGCCTTTGCCGCCCTGACCGGGCGGCTGCGCGATGCCGGGATCGCGGTGACGGTTCTGCCGTCGACCGATCTGTTCCTGATGCACCGCGAATACGAGGACAACTGGTCGGTGCCGCGCGGTGTGACGCCGCTGCACCGGATGGCGTCCAAAGGGGTGTGCTGCTCGATCTCCAGCAATAACGTGCTGAACCCGTTCACGCCGTTTGGCGACTGCTCGCTGATCCGGATGGCCAATCTCTATGCCAATATCAGCCAGATCGGGGACCGCGCGGGGATGACGGCGTGCCTGGACATGGTCTCGCGCAGTTCGGCCAAGCTCATGAACCTCGATGACTACGGGATCGCGGTGGGCCATGCGGCCGATCTGGTGGTGATCGACGCGGTGGACCCGGCCATGGCGGTGGCCGAACTGGCGCAGCCGATGTACGGGTTCAAGGCCGGACGGCCCGTGTTCACCCGGGCGCTGCCCGACCTGCACCTGCCCGGGGCGTGAGCATGGAGGACAGCGTCGGCGCCTTCGTTTCGACCTTCCGGATCGATGGCGCGCCGGGCGGTCCGCTGGCCGGGCTGAGCTTCTGCGCCAAGGACATCTATGACGTCGCCGGGCACCCGACGGGGTGCGGCAGCCCCGACTGGCTGGCCACGCACCCCGTGCCCGATGTGCATGCAGCGCCGGTTGCGCAGCTTCTGGACGCGGGCGCCACCCTGGTCGGCAAGAGCCACACCGACGAGATCGCCTATTCGCTGATGGGAGTGAACGCGCATTACGGCACCCCGGTGAACACCGCCGCGCCTGACCGCATACCGGGCGGGTCGTCCTCGGGGTCGGTGGCGGCGGTCGCGGCGGGGCTGGTCGAGATCGGGCTGGGCAGCGACACCGGCGGGTCGGTGCGGATGCCGGCGTCCTTCTGCGGGGTCTGGGGGATGCGCACCACGCATGGCAGCCTGCCGATGGACGGAGCGATGCCGCTGGCGCCCTCGTTCGACACGGTGGGCTGGTTCACCAGTGATGCAACCACGCTGGACCGGGTCTGCGCGGCCTGCGGGCTTGCGCCGGCGGGTG
>LFIK01004386.1_pt1 | contig 11427 bp, 19 predicted proteins | sample 643401 | NCBI WGS metagenome assembly LFIK01 (sample SAMN03777447, study PRJNA286221) | soda lake metagenome | biome: soda lake; feature: Kulunda steppe; material: water; isolation source: sample T5-Br brine of Lake Tanatar-5 | place: Russia: Kulunda steppe | collected 2010-07 | reverse complement strand
ATTGGCTCTGACAGACGGCTCAACTAAGCCATAGTACAAAGCAGGTGCTGCCGCCGCCTGACTGTGCCCCTGCCTGTTTATGTGCTGCGCTGCTTCCATGGCCCCCAGCGGGTGTGCCTGCCTGCCTGCCTGCCTGGCACGCCTGGCATCAAGAAGGTCTCCAGGAACCCTTGCGCATGTGTTGCAAGCTCGACCGCAGCCATGGCCATCACTCCTGCTGCGCATCAGTGCAGTGACCACAGCTGAGCTCAACTGCTTCGGTTGATGCAGCTGCTGTTTGCAAGCAGCGCAATTCATCAGAGTCGTGTGGCCAGTGCCGCACTGCATTTGTTGCATACGCAGAGGCTTTGACTTCCTAGGCAATGCCGTGCTTGCCGAGGTCGATGAGTCCATGGCGGCCGCTCTGCCTGGCGCCTTCTCCCCCGGAGTGCCTCCGGCCTTCCATGCAAACTATCTTGCTGCTCAGGTGCGCACTCTGATATAGAAAAGCAGCATCCGCATTGCAGCACGTCGCTCCATCGGCATGAATGTGCACGTGCACGTGCAGGGCTGCACATGCACCTCTGCCTGGGGCAACGCATTGATGTGACTATGTGTGTTTGGCGCAGAATGCGTGCACATGTACATCCTCACGTGCAGCATATGCAAACACAGCACGCGCACTGCAAACACCACTCACACTCCCCTCTCCTGCTACCGCTGGCGCACATAAACGCACTCATGCTTGCTTGTGCGTGCGCAGTCGTTCTTGGAATCACTAGAAGCCCAGTGCTCCAGCAGGGCCGCCCTTGGCCGCCTGCGTGCCTCCCCCGCTTATGCTTCCTTCATCAGGCGCTGGAACACCAGTGTGTACTTCTCACTCATCTACCAGGAGGTTGCAGGTGCGTGTGATTGCGCAAGTGTTTGCGTGTGTGTGCCCTTGTGTGTGCTCATGTGTGTATACGTGCCTGGGTGTATGTTTGTGTGTGTGTTTGTGTGTGCGCGCGCGCGTGCCTGTGCATGTGCAAGCGTGCGTGACTGTGTGCGTGCGTGTCATGTACAAACATGTGAGCACGCGCATATGGACATTCAGCTCGGCCTGCTGCATGCCACCTGTATGCTCCATGCTGTATCACCATTGTGTTGCAAAAATTTGCATCTGACTTTGTATGCCACATGATCCAATTCCTTTGTCCTTTGATATAATGTACCGAAGCACAGCTGCACTACACCCTCTAAATCCTGGATTTGCAAGCTAGCACAGTTGTGCTGCGCTCCATTTTCAGCACCACTCCCCAGCTGTGTGTGGCGCTTGAGAAGAGGGGCCTCCCACAAGTCATGACGTCTTAAGTGCATGCAATTGGCACATCTAAAGGGAACTCATGCGCAACACACTTCCGTCTCCGATCCCGCGCAATCCTGATTTCTCGCCTCCTGCAGGCGAGCTTGAGGACTCAATGGCTGCGGCCAGGCCTGATATAAACGCCCCACAGTCTGGATCTGCCGCTGTGCGTCTACCTGCCAGCGCTGCGCTTGTGTCTTGCTTGGACCGCATCATGGCGAGGCATGTGTTCCTGCCACAGCTTGGAGACAGGTGCGTGCATGGCGCGTGTTGTGTGGGATGCAGTGCTTGTACATATTTCTCCTTTTGTCGTGTGAATTCATTACCGTGCACAGCTAGTGTAGCTAGTTTGCTTGAGCTTATCCATGTGCAGCTTGTGTTAATTGTGTGGGAGTACGTCAGGAGAAAGCATGCTTGTACTTCCTTAATTGTGGGGGGGTCAATGAGTGGGAGGATTGATTAGAAAGTCATCAAGAGCAGCCATATTTATGTGGCAGGCCCTCTAGTTGTTGGCAAGCTGCTGATTCTCAAAGCTGAGGACCTGAATTGGATATCTAAATCCTGTTTCTGGTAATTATCAGCATGGTTTGGGGGATGTACATGTCGGTCCCAGCACATGCTGCCTTTGCCCCCCCCCACACTTGTCTTTCCATGTAACCCTCTGCACAGAGCTCCCCTCCTGCTCCTCAACCTCTCCAGGTTTCTGCGCCTTGCACTCCAGCTGGGCCAGCGTTACAAGACCTGGGCAGCTGCTGCTGTTGCCTCCCGCAAGAGCAAGTCCCACCCTCCTCCGGCGGCTGCTCCGGCCTTGCATGCAGCGCCCAATGCATCACCTGGGCCAAAGCACCTACACGCAGATGCTGCAAACACATCAAGCCCTGCAAAAACAGATGTGCCCAGGTGCGAGGCCATGAGCGCAGCCACGTTCCAACCGTGTCTTAGTGCTGCTGGCCTGTGCGCAAAGTGGGAAGGGGTGGGTACCCGGATGTGCCCCTGCTCGAGCCTTGACTGCCTCTTTTCCCGCAGCAATCGCTCACCAAGCTGCTGTGCGCTTGCTGCACCCCATACCCTCAATGGGCGCAACTCACAGCCGTGGCTTGACTGTGTGCTCACGTTTACAATGCAATGCTTCCAGATGTGTGTGTGTTGTTCTGCCTGGTGGTGTGTGTGATAATGCCATGCCAGTGCTATGTTGCTGCAGTCTCACCTCCAGCACAGCTTGGGTGATGCCCTTGGCCATTGAAGAGGTTGTGACTGTGCAGCAAGATATCGAGACTACGGGATCATACTTGGCAGGTGCGTTTTGGCAATGCACCTGTAGGGGTGCTGGTGCACGGGAATGCTGTATGCTGTTCCCTGAGAGGAGGAATCTGTTCCCTCATGTTCCCTCTCTCATAGTACCATACTGTTGCATAAAATGAGTGATTGTGCCCCTGCTTGCATGCTGGCACATGACAAAGAAAACGAAACATCGACCATTTTGGGGGAATGCGCACTTCTGTGCATGCACTACCGGATCTGACTTGCTGCTTGCCTGCACTTGTAAACAGGACCTTGCTCGGATGCATTTGTGCTTCTGCTCTCCCAAAAAGACGGTGCTTCAGGGCAGCAGCAAGAGGATACGAGTTTGCAAGGTGCTGTACGCAGTGCGTTGCAGCAGCTGGGCAAGGACATTCAAGTGCAGGTGGGTTCAAAGTAGGGAGAGTGGTGAATGCATAGATGTCATGTGTACCATCATGTACGAGTTAGAGCGACCGCCAGGAACTCCCACTGCAGGGTCGTTGGTCATCATTGACCACGAGGTGATTGATTAGTTGGTTACACCAGTGCTTTACAAAGGATTGCAAACAAAGTACAGCAACATGTAAGTAATGCCTGAAAACACTTTCTTAAGTTCTCAGATCAACCTTTAACACTGTCTGCACCACTGCGCTTTGAAGTTGTCTGCCATCAGCTGGGGAGTAGGCCATCTTGCACACACTTGACATTGCGATGTTTCATTGAACACATGTTTGCGTTCTGCACGCTTGCGCACGCACGCAAAAGCAGGAAAGCTCACACATGCACATGCAGGCAGGGGAGCTGTTGGATGCGGTGTGTGGTGAAGTCGTGGACGCCTGTGTGGCATTGGTGAAGCAGCTCAAGGGCATCACCGCAACCTACCGGATGACCAGCAAGGGCCCGCCCTTGCGCCACAGCCATTACGTCACAAGTGCGCAAACACATCATTTATATACGCACACGCATGCACATGAACAGGCACTCGCAGCGCATGATTCCGAATTCTTGGTGGCCTTTTTGTCTCCCGAGTGCCGAGTGATGTACTGCACAAAGAATAGTTCTGCAGGAGGAGAGAAACATAAAGTGTGCTTGAACAAAACTATGTGCTGAAATTGATTATCCGTCAAAGCAAGGAAAACCTCCAAAAGTTACATGGGTAGCCTGCATGCCTTGCCAAGGTTCGCAAGTAAGATGTCTAAGTTTTCACCCTGAACGCTTGAAGAGCATGCAATTTTGTGCAGAAACAGTCCTGGCAGTTCCTGGCTGGACGGTCTGCGCGGCACACACCGCCCACCTGCAGCTTCTACTTCCTGACCTTCCTTCACCTGCACAAATGCACAGGTCTCTGTATGCAAGCTCATGTGCGCTCTGACACACATGCCCCTTTCACACACGTGCACTGACAAATGTTCGCGTACATGTAGGTGTGCTCGGTCCGCTGCGCTCGGTACTTGACCGCCAAATTCCAGCCCCGGTGGCACAGAGGCTAGCAGCTGCTGTGATTGATGCTGTGACGATTCGTTACAAGGTAGGTGTTGTCATGGACTAGCTCATGCTGTGCTTTTGAGTGAGGTGGTGCTATGCAGGAGTTGATGACAAATATTTGGCCCCTGCTTTGGTTCAACGTTCTTTTTTGACTCTTTCCATGCAGGAGCTTGCTGTTGAACTGCTGACCACTGTGCGGAAGACAGAGTCCAGCCTGAAGCGTTTGAAGAAAGCGCGCCCCGGGGAGGCAGAGGGTGGGTAGCAGGGTCATGAAGGGGAAGCATTTTAGGAATGGCCAAGAAAACCTCTTCCTCTCTCTCTCTCTCTCTCTCTCTTTTTCTCTGTGTGTGTGTGTGTGTCCTGGTGGGTCGTTGTTGTCAACTTCCTGCCTCAGAGCTGAATAGTAATCTAATGTCATGTAGATGCGATGGTCATTCCACTAGCCCTGTCTTGTCCCTGCAGGTAACGAGTCCGGCATGTCGGACTCTGACAAGATCACGCTGCAGCTGTACTTGGACGTCCAGGAGTACAGTGCTCAGGCTGCCAAGTTTGACCTGCAGCCACAGCTGGTACCCAGCTTGAAGGCCCTTAAAGAGGCAGTGACCCCCACAGACGCGGTGCTGCAGGCCGCAGGCATGCCCGTGCATGCTGCTGACAGCGGCAAAAGCAACATGGGTACGCCCCACCCCGCTGACCTTCCCACGCAGATCTAGCTGGAACTGCCCACTTAGGCTCTGCGAAACTGACGGCAGCCACAATGTAAATTCTTGACCAATACTGCCAATCATCTCAGCCCAAGGCCATGCCTGCTTAAGGTCCTGCCAGCAGACATCAACTTGATGCCTTGTGGGACAGTGCTGAGGCCTTTGTTGGGAGCGCATGAGGTGGTTGTAACCGAGTGGTTGTTGTTCTTGGCAGGCCCTGCCAGCAAAATCTGCATCTTTTACTGGTGGCTCCTCTTTTACGCGCCACCAGTGCGTGCTGCTTGCTCTCTGCCCATGTGAGTGAAGCCCAGTATGGAGCTCAAATTGTAGCCCTCTTCCTTCATCTAAAGCAGGTCCTATTGGCTTTAAATGTAAGCAAAACAAAGAACAGCAGTATGTCCCTTTTTTTGTTTTTTCCATCTCAATGAACGATTGAGATGAAATCTACGTCACGCAAATCTTAATAGAAATGGCCCGAATATTGTGAGGGGATAGCTCCTTTCATGATTGCTTATATCTTATCATAATAATTTTCTGAAATCCATAAACGTTGTTTTAGATTGTTCGAGCAAAAGAAATGACACTAGGGTAACTAGGGTACCTCTTGACTGACCTGATATATATCTCCTTAGGCATGGATAAGCTTGCTAGCCTTTGTGAGAACCAAAACTACTCCCTTCTCCAGGTGCAGCCGAAAACCTGTGCACACCTGTGCTGAAGGATTACTGATATGGTGGCCCATTGGAAACAGCACAATATTCTAGAAACTGACAAGAAGGATCAATGCAGCAGAACTATCTAAACCTGCTTCCTTCTGCAGGTGCTCCACACAGCACTCGAGCAAACGCGTCCCTACTTGCCGCAGTCCAGGGCACCCTCCTGGCGCGAGTTGGGAGTTGGATGGTGAGGACGGAGTGCTAGAGGCCTCAGCTGCTGCATAATTGTGTTGCACTGATGGACAGTGCCTAAAACCATGTGTCCTTATACCTCCTATTACCTCCAGGTTCACTGTGAAGAGGCAGCATGAGCAGGAGGTTGTTCATTGCTGTGAAAGCACAAAGTCTCATGACCAGTGAGTGAGAGACAAATGTGGGTCGAACCTATGGACAGCAGTCTGTCAGTTGCTACTCTGTCTCCAAATCCAGTTTTGGGGCACTTTGCTGCTCCTGCATGCAGTGCCGAAGTCATGAGATGGCTGGACATGTGCAACTGGGCAAAGGCTGCATATGACGCAAAGACGCGATTGAAGCTGGCGGCAACCTTGGGCGTCCAGGTACTTCAGATCCTCTTCTGTGCTCAGATATCATCAGCCATGTGGGCAGACATGCAGCTGCCGTCCTTGCCCTTCTCCTGTTGTTCTGTCACTGGTGCTGTCCTTTCTTTATCTGGTTACTGGTATTGCCCTTTTGTTACCGGTTTCCCCCCTTTGGCCACAACAATCAAAAGCCCTGATATCACGCCTTATTTCTTGTGGCCGCCGTCTCATTTCGCTTGCCTACCGTGTGCTGTGCTGTCATGCACCCCAGCTTCCAGTGCGCCATTATTTATCACCATAGGTTAGGTAACGAATTCACTTCAGATAATGAATGCTGCTGCAGCGTCCCCAAGCCTCTGATCGCCCTGCTCTACCTCACCGCTGCAGCTTGATGATGTCCTTCATGTGCACAATGAGGAGTGCGAGCTGCCCGCTGACGCCTTCCGTGGCAAGCCCGCTGGGTGGACAGACTGCCTTCCTGGTGAGGGCTGGGCCCGCTCCATTTCTTCTCCCAACGCAAACGGCTGCAGGGGGTGTGCAATCACTCTGAAGTGGGCGCGCACAGTGCCTGCAGAGGGCGCATTTTTGAGCCACGACCATCTTGGTCTGCCCAAGACATGCGTCCTTGGCCTGTTTAACTACCGTTATACCAGCAGATGTACCACCACTTGCCAGCCTAACCTCACACATGCACACACAGTTTCTATGATCCTTGCTCTCCTCACAGCACAGCTTCGAGGTCTCTTGTGAGCTACCCACCTCGCTTGCTCGTGCTTGGCAGCGTACTACGTTAGCCTTGATCATGATGCTCAGGCGGTGCGCATCGTGATTCGAGGCACCTCAGTTTTAAAAGACTTGCTCACTGACTTTAAAGGGGTAGCGGCGCCCTTCATGTCCGGTGGGTACACACATTGGTTTGGGGTCTGAGTGCCTATTCAGCCGCAGCAATTCTGTCAGCGGTTCGCCCCGGTAGCTTTGTTAGTCCTGTCCCCATACAAGCTACTTAAGCTAGGGATTTCTGTTTTTGTGCAATGGTTGTGGTTGTAAGAGCTGCTTAATGACGGCTCACCGGAATGGTCATGAACAGTCAAAAGCATACCTCATCCCTCCTGCCTTCTTTCAGGCCATGCGCACGCTGGAATGGCACAAGCGGCCAGGGCGCTGGTGGAGGAGGAGCTCCCACGCCTGGGCGATGTGCTCCGAAGGCATCCAGGGTGGGAGCATGTGGTTGCAACGCGTGTCAGTGGTTGCAATGTGTGTCAGTGGTTGCAATGTGTGTCGGTGGTTGCACTCGGTGGTTGCACTGCGTGTCGGTGGTTGCACTCGGTGGTTGCACTGCGTGTCGGTGGTTGCAATGTGTGTTAGTGGTTGCAATGTGTGTCGGTGGTTGCACTCGGAGGTTGCACTGCGTGTCAGTGTGCCTCTGATGTGTCGTTCCTGTGAGAGCTCCTCATGCCCGTCCTTTGTATGTTTCCCCTTCACTCTTTTGTCTCTTGCTTTCGTGCCCTCTCCACATGCACACAGCGCACGCTAGTGCCTGTAGAACTGGAAGCGACTCCTGTTGTTGCAGAGTCTGTCATTCTCAGCCTTGTCTTGCCCCCATTCACCTCACTGCAAGCAATAAGCAACCACGAGCGCCAGCTGCCTCCGTCATGCAGGTACCAGGTCCAGCTCGTAGGGCACTCTTTGGGCGGAGGCATAGCAGCACTGTCAGCCTGCATCCTCACCTGGGACTAGCAGTTGCCTCTCGTGAGCCAAGGCACTAAAGTGACTGCCATGACCTTTGCCTCCCCTCCTGTTTTGGTGAGAGCATTGAGCACTTGAGCACTCCACTCCAGTGCGCCCCCTGGGGCACCTACCCTCCATGGGTCCAAATCAGCGCACGTGAAAGACAGAGCTCGGTCTTGGTTTTCGCACTTGCCAATTGGTAGGGGCACGTATCATTACATTCTCTGTCTGGAAATTGAGGTCCCGGCCGCAGAGAGAGTCGATCTTTTTGCATCCTTGCCCAAGGGATGTATCGGTCATATGTCTTGGTCTTGCATCCATGCCCAAGGGATGTGTCTGGGTCTGATAGGGATCGGCAAAACGGTTTGGTCAGCAAGGATCAAATCCAAGTCGTATTGCGCATCTGGTCTGGTTTGTTCTGGGGCTCCAGGACCTTGAGCACCCCATCCAATACCAAGCTGTGAAAGACACTCCTGGATGCCGCGCTTGCCAATCGGTAGGGATGTGTCTCGTTGCTGCGCATATGGCACTGATGGCCCTCTGGCATCAGGCCGGCAGCTGCCTGCACCCCCGCGCCACGGCATCACTCTGTGGCTACATGGCTGGAAGACGCGCCTTCTAGGGTCACCGCTGCAGCAGCTGCATGGCTAGCACAGGAGCAAGGGAAGGCCGCATGCATGGCTCATGCGTCGCGCTGTCTCTGACTGCCGGCTCCTCAGTGGCCAGAGTGTGCTGTTGCGCGAGTGCTTGCCAGCTCTTGGCCCGGTGCGCAAGCCGCGATGGGGACCCGGCAGCGGAGGCTCGAATTCTGCGCGACGCCTGCTTTTGCACGACGTGTGTGGGAGTCCACAGGCGCGAGGCCTGCTAGCGCGACAAGTGGGGATCAAGAGAGCGGTTGGGGCAAAGCAGGCAGTGCACCCAGAAGAGCGCGAGAGTTGTAGGCTATTTTGTCGGCAGCGATGACCTCACCCTGCGACTGTGCTTGTAGCACAAATGAGCAAGCACCGCCTGGCAAGCGCGCCATCAGGCTGATGGCTCTCGTTCTGTAAGCAATCCAGTCCAATCCACTTTTGAAGCCTTCCACCGACCTAGAGTCAGGAAGCCTTCTCCAGCCTTCCCCAGCCTTAACGATCAAAATCTTTGGCCCGCCCTGCAGACTCGGGAGCTCGCGCTGAAGGCCGGAGGATTCATTAACGCCCTCATCAATAACGTGAGTGCATGGCACGGCTGCTTGATGCTGCTGCTGGTCCTGGACTGCCTACTGCCTGGAGGCCTCTGCCTTCTGCGAGCGTGGCAACTCAAACAAAGCATGGCCCCATGCTGCTTTGCCACCCATCTGGACGGCCTTGCCCGCGCGCCACATGCGTGACCACGCAGCCCTGCACGCTCCTTTGCAAGCCCTCATCCTGCGTGCGCGTCTGGCACATCTCTGTTGGCGCCGCGCGTGGGCGTGCAGAACGATGTGGTGCCACGGGCGAGCATGGCTAGCATGGTGGACCTTGCGAACGAGATCCTGGCCGCAAAAGAACAGCTCTGTGAGGACCACAAGGTGTGTGGGTGGGGCACGGCACTCCAGGCACAGGCCTCGTGGCGCTGTGCCAGCATTTCTCAGGCCCTGGATCTCTGAGTGGTCTAACCCACCTGCAAGCTCCAGCTTGCATGAGTTGAGTATTTGACTCATCACTGCGCTTGGCGCACATTTCCTTGCTCTTGTCAGTCATTGATTGGAGGACTTCAAGACGTGCTGACATGTCTGATGATTGGAGCAGACATGATATATGATTTAAGGAGTTCACAAGACGTACAGACATGTCAGCCTCGTCTTGCTTGCAAGCAGGCAAGCAAATAGTCAGCAAACTTAAAAGCTTTGCAGTCCTTGCGCTGAAGCACACATAACGTGCAAGCTCCTCACTCAAAGGCCCCATGAAATTAAGAACCTATGCTGGATTAAGGGCTGAGGATCAATAAACTCACAGGTAGTAAAAAAAGGAATAAAGGCCTCAGGCCCTCAGGACAGAGCGCTATGGTTAAAGCACGCATGGCAACACAAGCTGCTTTGAAACACTGGTTCTGTTGTTTGTGTTGCAGGACTACATACTCGTGAAACTCAAGCACGCGCCCATGTGCAGTCGTCATTTTGTCAGCTCCTCCATGCTCCCTCTGTAATATCTGCGCTGTCTCCTTGTAGGTCACTGCTTACGTGGCTGGAGGCGCTGTAAAGGCTTTACAGGTGCGATTGGCGCAAACCAGCCTGCAGCCCAACCAATCATGTCATGTCTGTGTGTGCATGTGTGTGCGTATGTGTGCGTATCTTGCATAGCCTGGTGCAAGCCTGTGGCCTGTCTGTGCCTGTGGCCAGTGGCCTAATGCAAGACTGTGGCCTGGTGCAAAACCTGTGGCTTGGCTGCTGGCGAGGCTCCCTTCGTCGCTGACCGCCCCATCGTGTGGATGCGGTTGGTGTGAGTGGATGGTGGTGGTGGTGGTGTGAATACGCTTGGTGTGCTGCCTCTTGCCCCCCTTTACAAGCAGTGCTAAGGCGCATAGTTGCTGCCACTTCTCAACCTGTGCAGCTTCATGCCTGGCAGGTTCCAGCCACACGAGAGAGCCCCTGTGACAGGGTGTGTGGGCGCCTCACAATGGGTGCGTGCAGGAGGGCAAGGTGCTTGGCCAGACGTTTGGGAAGCACGTGGAGGCTGTGTCCAACACCTTGCTGGACACGCTGAAGCGCTCGGCGCTGGAGTGGAAAGAGCAGCAGCAGCTGGAGCAGCGGCGCGAGCAGCAGCGGCAGGCCCGAGGGCTGAGCGCTACCAGGGGGGGCGGTGACAGCAGCAAAGGGTCCAGTATCTACAACCTGTTTGCCTCCACAGCTGCCGGCTTCATCGACGCCGCATTCCCTGAGGATAGCAAGCGTGTGGCAGCCGCCCAGCGCAGCCAGGCCTTGGCTGCAGCCAGGAGCAGGGGGCACCAGGTCGGTCCCGTGGGCGCGGCCGGCGCAAGGCCTGAGGGCTTGCCTGACTCCCATAGCTCAAGAGACAGCATAGACCTTGCAGCACCTGCACCCGCGCCCTCCGCTTACCTTGCTTCTGACGGCGCGGGCGCTGCTACATGCGGGCAGCAGCACAAGCCGCAGGCAGGCCCTGGAGCTGGGGCCGCCGCTGCGACTCCGCCGCCCCCAGCGCCTGTGCCTACAGCTGCTCTGGCCTCTGCTGCCGACACAGACGCTGCCACTTCTGGACTCCCACGCATCACGCCTGGCACGGATTTGAGCACCCCTCCGTCCACTTCGGGCCCGTTGGAGGTGGATGCCCAAACCCACGACCTGCTCCAGGCTTGTGCTGACATGGATGATGCGGAAGCAGCTGCAGCACGGGAGAGTAGCCAGCATCCGCCCGCCAAATCTGATGCTGCCCCTTCATCACCCGCTGATTCCTCAGCAGGTACAAGGGCCGCTGCAGGGGCAGCGCCCTCGACGCCAACTGCTGTGCCTGGCATGAGGGCCGACCAGGAGCAGCCAGGCCAGAAGCTGCACCACCTCTACAACCCTGGCACGCTGCACTACATCAAGCGCGAGGGTGCGTTGCCCATGCATGCTCAGGCATAAGATGCTTTTTCCTTGGATGCTGTTGTTGGGATTGACGAGGGGGGGGGGGGTT